>Ga0265336_10000324_pt1 | contig 32252 bp, 26 predicted proteins | sample 42119metaG_FD_193583 | JGI IMG/M metagenome (GOLD analysis project Ga0265336, IMG submission 193583) | Rhizosphere microbial communities from Carex aquatilis grown in University of Washington, Seatle, WA, United States - 4-21-19 metaG | ecosystem: Host-associated > Plants > Roots > Rhizosphere...
TCTTGCCCTTGCGAAGTTGCCTCAGGGCAAACGTGTGGCGAAGCCGGAAGCTCCCGCCTTCTGCGTCCTCGAGGCCGGTGGCTGAGAGCACCTCCTTGGCCGCGTTGTACTGGGCGACCTTGCCCCAGGGCTTGCCGGTGCTACGCGTCGATGGAAAAAGCATGCTGCCTGGAATCTGCTGCTCCGCCCGGATATCGAGCCAATAGCGAAGTAGTTGGCCGGCCCAAGGCGCGAGGGGCGTTTCGCGCGCAGGTGCGTTTCCATTGCCCTTGACCTGCAGCTTCCAAGGGACGTCCTTGCCGCGGCCACCGTTGACGACGACGTGCTCGAGCTCCAGCGCGCGTACTTCGCCTGGCGTGACGCCGGCGCCGAGCATGAGGCCGACGGCGGCGCGGTTGCGTACCTCTTGCCACGGCTGCTTCGAGGCGGTGCGGCCTGGTCGCACCGCCGACAGGTAGGTGACCAGTGCTTTTGCCTCGGCCGCGGGCAGGAACGCCGGAAGCGGATCCTTGTCGTGAGCGTTGGCGAACCGCAGCTCCGGGCGCCTGGCCAGTGCCTCAGCGGCGGCTTGATTCGGGATGGTGCCGCTCTGTCGAGCCCGATGCTGCATGACACGGTCGACAAGGCGCAGCAACCGCCAGGCGTAGCGATTCGAGAGGTCGTCAGCCCCGCCGCGTGTTGCCAAGTAGGTGTCGAGGTCGTCGGCCGTGAGCTTATCAATGGCGAGGCCGTTTCCGACTGCCCAGGCTGCCATCGCCGACCACATGTGCTGGTAGACCTCGACGGAAGACTCACGCTGTAAGCGCCCTGCCTTCTCGGCTTGCGCGAGCCAACCATCCAGGGCCTCGCGATAGGCGGGCAAGCTCGCGCCAGGCGTTTCCGCAAATAGGTCGAGGGTGGTATCAGATCGATTCATAAATGAACTAACGACAGACGGCGGTTAGATTCTATGGCCCCGGCATCACAATCCCGATATCAGCCGACAACTACAAAACACAGCTCTGGAGAAAACGGCCTCGCGGTTAGTTCATTTTCGCTGCGTTCATGGGCCTGCAATATGCGAAGTCCTGCCGTGCTGCTGATGAGCGACCTGCCGTCAGGCAAGGCGGCCGAGCATGCCCTGCGCCGTGCTGCTGTCGGCGATGACCGCTTAGATAGTGAAGTCGCTCGGCGTCTTGCCGGCGGCAACAGCTGCGGCCATCCACTTGGGTTTGAGGCCACGGCCGGTCCACGTGGCGCCCGTGCCGGGATCGCGGTATTTGGGCGCCACCTTCTTGCCAGCGGCTTTCGCGGCGCCGTTGTGCGAAGCCGAGTGGGCGCCGGAGACGTCGGCGACCGTGAGCCCATGCTGTGCCATGAGCGTGCGCACGTCCGAAATCGCTCTTGATCGCTCAGCGGTTCGGATCGCCGAGATTTGTCGGTCGAGGGCGGCTTGTTGGTCGAGAAGATCTTGCAGCGTCGTCATATTCACCCTCGAGAGTCTTCGTCCACTTGAACACACGAGATTGTCGCAGGGTGCCCGAGGTCCGGATGCCATCGCAAGCGGCAGCCCTGCCCCAGCACCGCGACAACGACGGCGTACTGCTCAAACCGTCGCATCCAGCTCTTGGCCAGGTCGTCGGCCAGGTCGAGAACACAGATGGGGATGTGCCGAGATACGGGTCAAAATGATACGCATCGCTCAGCTTGCGGCCTCACGATGAGGTGTGTGGCCAGAGTCGAGATCATGCCCCTCGGCCTGGGACATCTCGTACGGGGCTGACCCCGGTCGCTGTGAGGCGCCCTGCGTGAACTTCAATCATGCGCACTCCGTCTTTCCGGCCTTACCGCCGGCGCGTCGGATCAGCCAACGGTCACTGGTTCAACGCCGACGCAGGACGCCCGAACCGATCTCTCACTCGAAGCGCTGAAAGACGTGGGCCTTGCCCGATAGCTTCGATACGAGAGAGAGCTCGCTCGAACTCACACTTACAATTTCGTCGGTATCAACATAGCCCTTCGGAATCGCGGGGCTCGAAAAGCTTTCATATCGCCATTCAAGGTTCTTGCCTGACACCCTCCAAGTGCCGGAGCCGGTCATGACGACGTTCCCGTTCACGACCGTCGAGGTCGTGAATTGATGGTTCTGATTGATCTGAACGGTTGCCACAAGCATGGCGCCGCTGGGATGCTGCTCCATACCCTTCCATTTGCCAACAAGCGTCGAAGGATCGACGGTGGTCTGCGCAGATGCGCTGGCGACGAGTGCGACGCTGATCATTGCGACGACGAAATTGCGGCGGCAATTCATGAACTGGGATCCTTGGTTGGATGCTTGCTGGTTCAGCCTGACGTGCGGGTGCTTCAAATCAGAGTCGGTCGAATTGCATGGCGCCACGAGTCGGTTCGCCTGGCGCAGGGGTCAGGACGGTCCTGACCGGAGGCGGTGCTCCGGCCATGCGCGCCGCAGGCCTGGCGGCCCGGTTCGTTTGGGCCGCCGGCCCAGACCTCCGCTCAAGTGGTTTCATTGCTAGTGAACGACGACGCTCGTCACCGTTGACGACTGCTGCGCAGAACTGTTGGGCGTGCTGCTTGTCACGGTCCCGACGTTGAATTGCGTGCCTGCTTGTACCGGACGCGCAACGATGGTGACGGTCGATGTGGACGCGGCAGCAAGCGCACCGACGGCGCAAGTGATGCTTCCGCCGGCCGCTCCGCACTGGGGGCTCATCGAGACTACCGTCATCTGCGGCGGCAGGGTATCGACGATGGAGACGTCTGCAGCGTCGCTTGTTCCGGTGTTGTTCACGCTCAAGGTGAAGGTGACCAGGTCGTTGACGGCGGCCGTCGCTGACGAGACCGTGGCGGACAACGACAGGCTGGTGTTGACGGACGACTCCGCCACCGCCACCTGCTTACCGGAGACGTAGACATACTCCTTCAGGCTCTTCGTCGGCGTCGCTTCCATCATCAAATGACCGCCGTGCCCGTAGACGAAATAGGTCGGGACGCCGCCCTTGGGCGTCGCCGATAGCCGCATGCCGTCGCCGTCGTACTGGTAGTCAACCTCGTTGGCCGAGCCGCAGTTCGCGCAGGTCATGTTTTCCGCATCGTTGTACGCAAACGCCGTGCTCCCGTTGCTGATGGCGTCCCCATAGGCATCGTAGGAGTACGACAGCGCCCTGGATCCGGAAACAGCCTTGAGAAGGATCGTCGTGGGGTCGTAGTTGTAGCCGAGTGCGAACGTGTCGAACTTCTGCGTCAGGATATTTCCCATGCCGTCATAGGTCAGCGTGCCGGTTCCCCACGGTGCTTTGACCGTGCTGAGCCGACCCAGGGGGTCGTAGGACAGCGTACGGTTTTGACCGGCATCCACCGTGTCGGTCATCGTCAGCATGTTGCCCGCCGCGTCATAGCCGTAGGCCGAGTTGAGAATGTTCGTGCTGCCCATAGATGACTGCATCGTGGCAGGCCAAAGTCGCGCGTTTTGCGTGTACGTCGTGACGACGCCGTTGGCGGTCGTGATCGATTTGACGGTACTGTTGGGGAAATAGCTCAGGGCCGTCACGAAAGGTGCAGCCTGGGTAGAACGCCCGAACGCATCGGGCGCGTACGTGATGACCCTCCCGGAGTCATACGTGAGCGTCGACAGTGCGTCATTGGCGTTGTAGCCGTAGCTCGTCGTGAAGGTTCGGCCGCCGAAGGTCAAGGACTCCTGGGACAGATTCTTGTTGGCGTCGTAGACGAAGCTGCGCTGACTGATGCCGTTGTCCACCAACTTCAGCTCACCGTCCGGGTAATACGTCCGCGAGACGCTCGGCGTGCCCGAGGGATAGGTCGTCGTCTTCAGACGATTCAGGCCGTCGTAGGCGAACGTCGTGGCGGGGGCAGATCCGACCTGTCGGGAGATCATGTTCCCCAACGCGTCGCGCCCAATCGTCGTCGTCCCAGTCTCAGGATTCACGACCGAAGTGAGAAAGTAGCTTGTGTTGTAGCCGTAGGTGCGCGTATACGGGGTCGTTTGCCCGTTGACGGTGACTGCACCTTGGGAAACCTGGACCAGTTGTCCCAAGCCATTGCGCTTGAGGTTGATCGTCGCCAGCGTGCTGGCCGGCGGCGCCACCGACATGAGCTCCAACGCTCCCGCGTCGCCAAAGCCGCGGTAGTAGTACGTCGTTTGGGCGCCCAGTTCGTCCGTCACAAGCTCGGCAGCTGGCTGATACGCGATCGTCGTGCTTGCACCACACACCGTATCGGTGACCGAGGTGCATGCTTTCAAGGTCTGGACCGGGCGAGCCAGGATGTCGTAGACCGTTCTCGTACCCAGAGAACTGTTCGGATCCGAAGAGAAGATCCTGCGCCCGAGCGAGTCGTACTGGAATGTCTGGGTGATGCTCTGGCCGCCGCCGCCCGCGACTCTCTTGGTCTCGCGTCCGAAGCCGTCGAACGAGATCGTTTCCTGGAAGCTGCCGCGCGTCAGCACCCGGCTGTTTTGGTTCCAGACGACGTTCACCGGACTGCTGCTGGCCAGCGGGTGCGTGATGCTCTTGATCCGGCTCATGCCGTCATAGGTGTAAGTCGTCGTCGCACCGGCGCCGTCAGTGACGGAAGTGACGTTCCCGACGCTATCGACCACCCGCTTCAGCGTCTCTCCTTCGGGATGGTTCTCCAACTGCGGGATGCCGAGCTTGTAGTTCTGATAGCTGATCGCGTTCTGCAAGGCGTCGGTCTTCGTGGCGATGTTGCCCTGCACGTCGTAGGTCCAGCCGGTCTTCACGCCGTACTTCGTCTCAGACAGAACATTGCCGTTGGCATCGAAGACCCGCGAGATGGTTCCGAGCGCGACGGTGTTGACCACAGGCGCTTCGCTCGCGCGCTGGTGGATGATCCACTTTCCCGTATCGATGTAGTAGCCGACGGTGGTTTTCCGGATGTCACCGCGCGGCCCCGTCTCGGTGACAAGACCCGGGTTGCCGTATTTGTCGAATCCCGAGAAGGTCGTACCGTAGGTCGCCGTGTCCCTCGTGACGCTTTGCCCATTTGTCTCCACTGCAGAGATCGGCGCCTGGAACGCCGCCAAGTTGTCTGCTGGGCGGGCGAAGAACTGGGCATTTGTGACGGCCAATGGCGAGAAGCCTGGCGTAGTCTTTTCTACATCCGCGCCACTGATGCCCTGCCCAACTCCAATCTCTGTGCTGGCCAGGGTACCAATTGCGTAGATGAACGAAGTCCCGTCGGTGGTCGCACCGATGCTGTTGTAGCCCACGTGGCAGTAGAGGCGCGTCCCATCGGGGCTGACGACCGTGGTGACGTCGAGCGCAGGATTTCCGCAGCCGGACGAGACCGTGGAGTTCTGAAGGATCGCGCTGGCCGGCTTGTAGCTGAAGCTCCAGGTTCCGCCGTCCCCGGTCTTGCTGCTGATCACCTGGGTTGGAGGAAGGGCGGCGTTGAACGTGACCAGCTGATAAGCGTAGCTGTACTGCCCGCCAGTCGGAAAGGTCGCTTGGCGAATGGAGCCGGCACCGGCGGTGCCGTCCACGGCCTCGTTGTAGGCGTACGACCACTTCGTAGCGCCGTCAGGCAACGTCACCGAATCCAGATAAAAATATCCGGTCGCGTTCGGTACAGCGTGGTTCGCGTACGTGACCGTGCGCGTGCCGTCGGTCACCGACTTCAGGGTGCCGCTGGCGTTGTAGTTCAGGGTGACTTTCCGGCCATCGCTGGCCGTGACTTGCGAAACAGCCAGGTATTGCGCGAACGTCTGGTACGCGAACGAGAGACTGTTCCCGTTCCGATCGATGATCTTCGAGACGTACCAGGCCTTCTGCTGGTTGGTGGGCGTCGGCCCGACAGCCGGGCCCATCGTGGTCATGTCGTACTCGGTGCCGTCGGGCGAGCGCACGATGAGACCCGATGTCGGGCTTGAGCTGGCACAGCTCGCCACCCACATGCTCGTGGTGAGGAACTGGCCCACAGTGCCGACCGTGCCGTCGCCGACGTACAGGATCTGCCGCGACCCGTCCGGAAGCTCCAGCACGGGATTCAGCGGCGGAGCCTGTGAGATGTCGCAGATGTTGACCGTTGCCTTGCGTAGCACGCGGCCGAAGGACATGGTCCAACCGATACCGACCGGGCCCGGGTCACGCAGGAAGCCGTCACCGCTCGAGTACGAGCGCTGGATCTTGATGTCGAGGCCGCCGTTGCCGGCCAGGAACAGATCCACGAAATGGAACTGCAGCTTCCCGGTGAAGGGATCGATGTGCTCGCCCAATCCTTGGTTGATATAGTCGCGATTCCCTGATATTCCTGGATCCTGATAATATCCCGGAATAGGATCGAGATTAGGGTCGGCGGCAGCAGTTCTGCTCAAAAATAGCGCGGCGGCACCTATTAGCAATACCAAAATTTTATCGACGTCAATTTTCATCGCACCCCCTTGAATCTCAAGCCATACCGTCCAAAACGGACCCGCTCAAGAAAGCCATCCGTTGGTATCTGAGCACTCCCTGCCCCGCTTCGTCGAATGCACTTCCGCTTTGATTTACTGCAAAAGTTTGCCGAGCCTCACCTCAAGAATGCCTGAGCCATACTGCGTGTTTTCGACCATATCGCGAGTTTCACCAGCTGGCAATATAACTTCTGAGACAATATTAAGCCGGTCATCGTAATCAGTGACATAGCAATTTTTGCGATCGTCAGTTGGCCTAAAAAATCTTGGTAGCCGCCACCTATCATCATTCCATTCGGGTATTGCCCCCACAACCGGCCAGCGACCGGTATGCAACCCGTGATCGCCAAACTTGCAACGAAGAATCGCGCGATCTGGAGTCAAGCTTGAAAAATCCACCGATGCGGCATCCGAAACAGGCGGCGAAAAGAACAGCCCATATGCGCCCCCCTTTCCATTTGCCCTCACTAAAACACCGGGACAGAATGCTTGGCTTGGAAGCGGCACCAGAAAGACTGTGCCATTTGCAGGTGAGCGGTTTTTTTTCATGGCAGTGCTCTTCCAGCTTCCAAATATTTATCACGCATCGGGTTATTTGGACTAATCCCATTGATTTTATCCAGTCCCCCATTCGCTTTGTGCGCGCTTGGATTTGCATCATGGAGATCTTGCTCTCGACCTCGCTGAGCCATGCGACTATCCGTGCGCTTGTCTACCTCGAAGCTCTTATCAGGGTGAGCGCGACCATGCTCAGCTTCGCGTCTAGCTAGATCGTTGGTTCGACCGGTTTTCACAACAACCCCTTCTCCGTCTTTGAGCACGTAAGTTCCTCCCCTTGCCGTTATGTCGCAAAGGCCGGTGTTGTGAACGAGTACCCCAGCCTCGCCGACAAAGAAGGTATGGCTGTCCGCGACCTCAAAATTGAACGTCGGCTGCGTCCGTCCCAAATCCTGGATGTGAACGACCTTCAATCCACTGCGGCCGAGAGACTCCAGCAGCGTGCCAGGTCGCAAGTCCCTCGACAGGATCCAGCCCTGGCCTGGCACCTTGAACGGATGGTCGTCGGTCACTTCAAGACGCGAGATCTTGCCCTTCTCATCGAGCAGAACCACGCCGTAGATCTCGCGGCCTTCATAGTGGAAGATCTGTCTGACAGGCCTCAACGCCGTTTCACCGGTGGCTTCATCCCGGGCCATGACGAGCATGCCCACGCTCACCTTCTCTATGGGAATGGTTCCCGACTGAGTGGCCACTGGCGTACCAGCCACGAAGCAGCCGCATGAACGAGCCAACTTCGCAACAGCTTCTGCGGAGTGCTCTGCTCCTCGCACGGCTTCGGCCGTATGTTCAATGGCGCGCGCCGCCTTCATGGCTTGACCAGCGCCTGGGATAGGAATCAGGACGCCAGCTGCACTCATGCCAACATCAATGAGCGCCGAGCCGACTCCCTCTCCCTTGTAGACCGCGTAGCCGAGTTTCGCGACGTCGACAGCCAGAAAGATCAGATCGATCGGGCTGTGTCCATCGGGATCGCGATAGCGATACGGGTTGTTGTCGCCATACGCATAGCGCCCGAAACTCTGGATGTCGCCCTCTTGGAACCCGGCAGGATCCGGCGCCATGAAGCGCCCAATCACCGGGTCGTAGTAGCGGGCCCCGAAGTACGAAAGTCCGGACTCCGGGTCAGCGGCCTTGCCATGGAAGAACTGGCGATTTGCCTTCGCCGTCTTGGCGTTGACCGTCCGGTCACCGAACGGCTTGTAGCTCTCCCGCCAAAGCACATTGCCAGACGCATCGGTGGCCGCGATCGGGCTGCCGGCGATGTCGCTCAGCAGGTACGTCGTGGTTGTCGTGGTCGATCCGCTCGCGGCCAAGGTGGCCACCTGGACGGTCACCGGGGCCGAGGTCGACGTGTTACCCGCGCTGTCGAAGATCTTCGCGGTGTACTGGTAGAAGCCGGCGGCAAGGCCCGTTGCACTGAAGGTGTACGGTGCCGTCGTCGAAGTCCCGACCAGGGTTCCCGCGCGGTAGTAGTCGACATGTGAAATGGTCGCAGTCGATGCAGTTGTTGCGCTCGCGGTCAACGTCACTGTTGCAGGCGCAGTGAATACCGAGCCGTCAGCAGGCGACGTAATCGCCCCGAAAGGCGCATTGCCCACATAGAAGGTCACCGGCGCAGATCGAGTCGAAAGATTGGCGGTGTCCGTTGCAACCACCGTGATCGTGTAGACGCCGGCAGGCACATTCGGCCACGTCAACGCGGTGCCGCCATCCGGGACAGACTGCAGCAGCGTCGATCCGCTGTAGTAGTCCATCCGGCTGATCGGGCTCGAGCCTGGCCAGGCCGTGGCTGCAAGCGTGATCGTGGAATTGGCGGCGAACTGCGTGCCGTTGATGGGACTGTCGATACCGACGGTCGGCCCGGCCGCACCAGCCGACACATTGACGGTCACCGGCCCGGTCGAACTGGAGGTGCCGGTCTGATCCGAGACGATGGCCACGTACGTGTGCGGGCCAACGGTTGTCGTGATGGGGAATGAATCGAGCACACCGGGGGTTCCGCCCGGTGTTCCCAAGAAGTTGCCCTGGAACCGCTGAATAAGCGAGCCGTTCTCGTACAACTGGAACGTGAAGATCGTTCCTGCGTTATGGGAAAGGGCCTTGACGGTCAACGAAAACTTCGTCGCTGCAACCGTCTGCCCTGATCCGATGCCAGACCAAGCGGCTACAAACGGAATGGTCCCGGCCGGCTGTGCAACCTTGAATGTCACAGGGGCCGAATAGGAAGCGAGTCCGTATTGATCTTTGGCATAGGCGCGCATGGTGTGCGAGCCGGCCGGAATCGACGGATAGGTGGCCGTGAACGATGCAGAGTTGCCCATGGCGCCGGGATCGATTAGTCCCGGGGTGCTCACCAGACCCTCGAAGAATTCGACATCGACCGACGAATTAGCTCCGGGAATCGGGTTGGAGAGGGTGACTCCACCAGTCAATCGCGCATCAGTCGGCGACGTAAGGGTAGATCCTGCTGTGGGAGTCCCCCAGGATGCTGTTGGCCCCGCGTGTACCAGGGTCTGCAATGTTGCTGACGATCCTGTGTTGCCCGAGCTATCTGTGACGCGTGCTACATAGCGGTACACGCCCTCCGACATTTGCTGAGCGAAGGTATACGGCGGTGCAGTTAAGGTGCCTACCGTGTTGAACGTGGCAGAGGTTGAAGTTACCTTGGCCGCTTGCAACGTCACGGACGAGACTGTTGCGCCAGGCGTCGTGACGGTTGGGGTGACAACGACACTGTAATTCGCGATCGGGGTATAGATGGCTTGCTGGGGAGTAACCGACAACGCTACCGTGGGCAGCGTGGGGACGAAGACGACCAAGCTCAAAGCCGCGGACGTGCTTGCAGCGACCTCTTTGTTGCCGCTAAAGGTCGCCGTGATCTTGTGAGTGCCAGCGGTCAGATTTGAAAGAGAAAACTGAACTCCAGCGCCGCCATACCCCGCCGGCGTCCCACAGGCGGTTATTACGCAAGTCCCAAGTACGGTAGTCCCTTCGTAGAGCGTGACCGAACCGACGGGCGCGGTCGTCGCCGTACCAGACGGAGTGACGGTCGCCGTTATCGTCACCTGTGCCCCCGTTCTCACGGGATTTGGAGTTGCAACAATCGTCGTCGCGGACGTGAGCGCGGTCACGATGACTTGGTTGAGTAGCTGCGAACTGGTAGCCGCGTTGTTCGTGTCGCCGCTGTAGGCGGCAGTCAGCGAGTGCGCCCCCAAGGACAACGTACGCGTCGTAAAGCTCGCCGCACCCGATGTCAGGCTAACCGTTGCCAGCGTCGTCGAACCGTCGAGGAACTTCACGGTGCCCGCCGGGGACGTCCCACCACTGACGACGGCGGTCAATGTCACCGGCGTACTCGCGCCCGCAATATCGCTGGATGAATGCAGCGCCACGGCAAGCGTGCCTGTGGCGGCGATCTTTGAGACCACCCTGCCGCCACCGACATAAACATTCTTGGAAGCATCAACTGCCACAACGTTGGTCAGGTCATTGGCAGCGTCGATCGCGCTCAAGTAGACGAGACCCAATCCGGGCGGATTGAGCTTTGCGGCAAAGTTCCATTGCGTACCGGCAGGCTCCGTCACTGGTGTGCCCGTGATCGCATTCGCAGCGGGCATTCCCGGGAAGTGGCCAAAGCCGGTCAGTGCCGCGCTGCCATCGCTATCAATGCTCATCGAGTTGAGCGAGGTGCTTGCGCCTGGCAGAAAGAAGAAATTCGAGTACGCCGAAAGATCAGGCAGAAGCTTGGCGACGAAGGCGGTTCCGACGTCATTCTCTGGTGTGTAGGGCATGACGGCCGGGTCAATGCCCGTTCCCTGTGAGCCGCACAAGCCAGTTGCGTTGCCACCGATGTGAGGGCTTCCGGTGGGATCGAGCCCGAGCGCAGTCACCAACATATCGCAATGACCGTGTCCCGCGATCTCAGCGATGCCCAACAAATTCAATCCCGTCGGGTCGATTTTCACAACCACTGAGACCGTATAACCCAGGTGATCAGACGGAGGCTGAATATTGCCCGCACCAACTGGATAGGTAGCCGTAAAGCGGTTAAAATAGTTTGTCGTCGTAATGGAATAAGCGTTGCCAGACGCGTCTACCGCGATCGGCCCCCCCCCATCGAACCCCAAAACATTCGAATATAATAGCGCCGTACCCTGCGGGTTTAATTTTGCAAAGAACCAGCCACCGTATTGTGGAAAATTCGCTACCGCCGGGAACGTACTGTCTGCGGTTTGGCCGCTGAGATATGCATTGCCGGAAGAGTCTATTGCAATACCTCCACCGGTCGTAAAGCGGTTGCCCAAGTAGGTAGAGTATGTGAGCTTAGAACCGTCAGCCGAGAGCTTCAGTACAAACGACGTAGTATCCCCACTATTAAATGGCGTGTAGCTTGTTTCAAGTGCACCACTTGTGGTCGGGAAATCACTGGCGCCGGTTGTGCCGGTCGCGTAAAGAGCACCAGCACTGTCTACCTTTATATCTGTGACCAGATCAGGTTCGGGAGGAAAGCAATTCGGACATCCTGAGCCGCCGATAAAAGTAGTCCAAAGGACGCTAGCTCCGTTAGCTGCCAGCTTTTGAATGTAGAACTGCTTCATCACCCCGATTGAAGTCGTAGTTCCTCCAGTGAAACTGGCAGCGTTGACTTCCCCGGCAACGTAGCTGCTGCCGGAGCCGTCGGCTGCGATCGCAGAAATCGGACTAGCACTCGCCGCCACAGTTGCGCTGTACGAGACGGTGGGATCAATCACCAGCGTGCGGGCCTTGTCATAGGCGCCGACCTGGAACGTGAATTCATCGTTGCCGCTCAATGCGAAGCTGCCGGCAATTTGACGCCGTGCATGGGTGCTATCCGCGGGTTGAAACAGCACAGGCGGTGGTAAGCGCACATCGCCAGAAACCGTGTGTATCAGAAGGCTGCCGTCACTTGCCTGCGTCAACGAATCCGCGCCCGCGACCCGCTGCCTGATGACTGACGGGTCTGCACCCGGAGCAACGACGAAGTCGTACTCCATGGTGCCGGTCACGCCACCGAAGATTGCGTCGATCCCGTTATAGACGCCGTGGAGCCCTGCGCGCTTGTACTGGGCGACGTTCGTGCGCCACTTGGATTGATCGTTACCAACCAGGTAGTTTGAGCGGCTCGCCAGCAGGTCTAAACCTTGAACGGTGGGGGTCGGGTTGGCGCCAACTAGCTGGATTCGAACGATGGACGACTGAGGTTGCGAGTTGCCATCCTCATCAGCTCGACTGACCGCCTCTGGCGCGGCCAGGGCAGCCCGCCGCCTATCACTTGCGCGTTTCAACCGCGCATTCAACCGGGAGACAGTGGCTTGGGCAGACTGATCCGCCTTGGTGACCACGAACAGCACCTCGTCAGCCGAAACGAACGCGTCGAATCCTGGGCTGCGGGCCGAGAACTTAACCGCCGGATGGTGTTGTCCCTCGTTGACTTCGAAGCGCAGCGGAGCCCCGGATGAAACACCCGAGCCAGAGTTCCTGATCGCACTAGATGGGACCAAGGCAGGGGAGTCAAGCGCTAGCGCTTGAGTGATTTCCGCTGCATTGCCCACGTCGAGTGGCTTGGCTTGCGGAATTCTCGACAGCGGCCCGCCACTAGCCGACAGCGAGGCCTGCGATGCGATCGATGCCACAACGATGCGCCCGCCAACAACTTGCATCGTGAGTTGGTTCGAGGCGTGGCCAAATGGATCAGTCGCAACAACAATCAAGCGCCCGGTATTCGCGGTCCCTTTACTGGTACCCAACGAGAATGTGCCGGTCTGGTTCGCAGCGTCCAACGTGGCCGAGCCAATCACCTGACCGTTGAGCGTGCCCGAAATCTGCAGGCCCGCTACGAACTCGGGCGGCACGGAGCAAGCACGCCCGGAGCAGAACATGCTCAGGGCCAGCTTCAGCGACGTCGCACTCGCGTTTTGTCCTTGGGCCGACGTGTCCGCCGGAGTGATCAACGTCCCGGGCAAGAAATCGCTAGCTGCCGCTATGACGAGTTGTCCATCGAACTTCAGCTTGGGCCACGTGATCTGCCCGCTCGCGATGTCGACTCGTGCCAGACCACCCTTGACTTGCAGCCACGCTGACTGGCCATACGGATCGACGGCGACAAGAGCGGCGCCCGCAGCGGCCACAGGCAGGTCGATGCTTCGGGTTACTGCGCCGGTGCCATCTCGCGCGACGAGGGTCTTCCCCGTCAACATCCACGACCACCCGTGCGAAGGATCGAACGCCAGGCCCACGGTCGACGCGGTGAGGGCGATGTCCGTACGGGTAGCACCGTTGGCTAGATCGACCCGAGAAAGCGTCAGTCCACTCGCAAGCCACAGCTGCTTGCGTAGTGCATCGACGAACAATTTTGTCGGCAAGGCCGGGAGCCTGCTGAGAGCAACGCTCTCGATCAAACGCCCGGACGCCGCCGTTGCCACGTCGTAGTGCAGCGCGTTTTTGTTCCCGAGTACCCAGACGGTTTGATCCGGTGCGACAACGAGATCACTCAGCGCCTCCGACAACAACTGCCCGCCAATGACCTGGCCATCCAGGCCGACGTGAACCAGTCGTACGCTGTCGGCAACCCACGCCGTTCCGTCAAAGGGATCCGTCGCTAGACCCGTCACCCCTTGGAGGCCCAACGACCCCTGGCTCACGGTCACATCTCGCGCGCCAGTGGCGCCGAGATGAATCAATGAATCGGCGTCCGTGACCCACAGGCGTCCGACTGAATCCGTCGAGAATCGCCCGGCAGTGGGGATCGCCGCAGTGGCAGTCAGCGAGGATTTCGCGAGGTCGACGGCACGCAACGTCCCCGCGTCTTCTAGCCAAATCTGCTGGGCAGCTGCAGCCTGCAAGCTCACCAAGTAGGCGACGCAGGCTAGCGCCTTGCGAAACGATCGCAATACCGACATCAATTCCTCCCTCTTTGCGAGGCGATTCGCCCCATCCCACTCGTCAGGCACATCACCTAAGCCTCGACACAGTATGGCAAAGTACGTGTCGGGGTATATGACGGACTTATGACGGCAGATCGCTCTTTCGTATCGGCGTGACTTCACGATCAACGTCCGACGCGCGATCGTCCGTGCTGCGCCTGAGATCGTCTACCCCCATTTGGGGGGTCAAGAGGCGAGTTTGTCAGATTCCCGAAGGCAACGGTCTGCGTCATCATTCCAATTCTTGACAACTCGTAGATCGCTGTCGATCATTCACGAGAGAAGTCACAACAATTGAAGATCACGAGTTCTAGCGCCACCAATTCGGAGCGGCAGACGCGCTACCGCGCAATGACGACGACACAGGGTCAGGTGACGCAAGGGAGGAAAGATTTGACGCGAGCAACTGCTCGACCTGCGCGCTCCATGGGCTTCACGCTGCTGGAGCTGCTGGTCGTGATGGTCATTTTGGGCTTGCTGGCATCCTATGTCGGCCCCAAGTATTTCTCCCAAATCGGCAAGTCCAAGCGAACGGTGGCGAAGTCACAGGCCGAGGCATTCGAGCGAGCACTCGATGCGTTTCGCGTGGACGTGGGCCGCTATCCGACTTCGGGCGAAGGCCTCTCCGCGCTGGCGGCCAGGCCGGCGAACACCCAGAACTGGAACGGCCCCTACTTGGGTGCAAGCATCCCGCTTGACCCTTGGGGCAACGCCTACGTCTATCACATTCCGGGCGCGCAGTCGGAGTTCGAGGTGATCTCCTATGGGCAGGACGGGCAGCCCGGCGGCACGGGTGAGGCCGAAGACATCGTTCGGCCCACGGCGAGCGGCGCAGCGCCCAATGGCGCCGCTGGCAGAGCGCCGTGAGATTCGAGGTTCTCTCGCTGTCCGGCGAAAACACCATCGAACGACGATGGCTGGAAGCGCAGGACGAGACCGATGCACGACGCCAAGCCAGTGACTTGGCGATCACGGTTTTTCGCGTCCGCAAGTCGAGGAGCCTGGAACTTCCAGGCTTCGGCGCGGGTTCGCGGTTCTCGCTCGTGTTGTTCAGTCAGGAACTGCTCGCATTGCTCAACGCCGGGCTGAGTCTGGTCGAATGCATCGACGCCATTGGCGAGAAGGACGAATCTCTGGCGCGACGAAACGTCGTCGCGCGACTAGGTCGGGCGCTTCGCGAAGGAAGCAAGCTCTCGGCAGCACTCGCCCAACAACCGCTCATGTTTCCGGCGCTCTATGTCGGGCTGATCGAGGCTGCCGAAGGCACCAGCGACCTGCCCAAGACGCTGACCCGCTACATCGACTATCAGACAAGGATTGACAGCGTTCGCAGCAAGCTCGTGAGCGCCGGGATCTATCCGAGCATTTTGCTGATCGTCGGCGGCGGAGTCACGATGTTTCTCATGGGCTTCGTGGTCCCTCGCTTCGCATCGGTCTACAAGGACACGGGGCGTGAGTTGCCCGGCCTGTCGCGGGTCATGATCGAGGTTGGCGATTTCGTGTCGTCCAATGCCTTGGCTGTAGCCTCTACGGCCATCATTGTGCTTGCGCTTCTGGGGTGGTTGCTGCTGCGAAGCTACCGCAGCGGCGCATTCGAACGCCTGATCACAAGCTTGCCCGGTATCGGTCGGTACTTCCATCTGTACGAGCTTTCTCGCCTCTATCTGACGTTGGGCATGCTCATTGAAGGCGGCATCCCGCTCGTCAGGGCGTTACGCACGAGCGCGCGAGTTGCGTCGATTTCTACCCGAGAGCGACTGGTCGCCGCTAGCGAACAGGTCGAGTCTGGAAGTCCCCTTTCGGACGCATTCCAACAGCACCAACTCACCACTGGTGTGTCACTACGGATGCTGCGAGCCGGTGAGCGGTCGGGAGAAGTCGGCACGATGCTGACACGGGCCGCCGTCTTCTATGACGGCGATATCAGCCGGTTCATCGACCGATTCACAAGGGCGTTCGAGCCGACGCTGATGGTGGTCATCGGCGCCATCGTCGGCCTCATTGTCGTCATGCTCTACATGCCGATCTTCGACTTGGCGGGGAGTTTGCAGTGACGCCTGCCGACGTCGTCGACGCGCGCCTTGGAAGGGTCAGTGCGACCGCCTTGATCGCAAGCGCGCGCTCGGCCTCCAAAACCTCGGGGCGCAGCGTCATCTCAGAGATCGAGGCAATCACAGGTGCGCACGCCCGCGAGGCCCTCGCCGAAGTGGCAGCCATGCTCGGTCTACATTTCATCGAGACTTCGCAGATGCTGCAGTACGAGCCGGCGCACGATGTCTTGCCTCTGGCCAAGGCCATGCAGCGTACTGCTGCCTTCCTTCGATCCGCAGACGGGAGTCTGATCGCAGTGATCCACGATCCGTTCGATGCGGATCTAAGAACCTGGGTCGAAACGCGCTCCCAAGAGGCCGTCAGTGTGCGCCTGGCGCTGCGCGCCGACATTCAAGCCTACCTGATCAAGAAAGAAGAGACCGTTCGTGCGGTCGACACCATTGTCGACCAGGCGAAGTCTCAAGTTCCCGCCCCTGGCAGCGCTCCGAGCTTGAGCTACGCTTCCATCGCCGCAGGCTCGAGTCCAGCAGTGAGCCTGTTGAATTCGACGCTTTACGACGCCCTGAAGACGCGAGCATCTGATGTTCACCTCGAGAGTACGCCGACCGGGCTCTCCGTGAAGTTCCGCATCGACGGCGTGCTCGACCCCGCAATGACCGCCAACGGCCGCGATCTTGCCGAGCAGGTCATCTCAAGGCTGAAGGTATTGGCCGAATTGGACATCTCAGAGCGGCGCACGCCGCAGGATGGAAGTTTCCGAGTGGCCTCCGGCGATCGGGATATCGACCTGCGCGTTTCGATCATTCCGAGCATTCATGGCGAAGACGCCGTGATCCGCATACTGGACAAGCGTGCCATGATCGAGGCCTACGGCGCCCTCACGCTCGAGGCTCTCGGGTTCGACGCAGGCTCGCTCGTTGCGCTTCGCCACCTCGTGGGACAGCCTCACGGCATGCTGCTGGTCACTGGCCCGACCGGCTCAGGCAAGACAACGACCCTCTATGCCGCGTTGTCGGAAATCAATCACGGGCGAGACAAGATCATCACGATCGAAGACCCGGTCGAGTACCAACTGCCCGGAATTCTGCAGATCCCGGTCAATGACAAGAAGGGCCTGACGTTCGCCAGAGGCTTGCGCTCAATCCTGCGGCACGACCCCGACAAGATGATGGTCGGTGAAATTCGCGACAGAGAGACGGCGGAGATCGCCGTTCAGTCGGCACTCACAGGCCATCTGGTGCTGACGACGGTTCATGCGAACAATTCGTTCGATGTCTTCGGCAGATTCGCCCACATGGGGATCGACCCGTATGCCTTCGTCTCTGCCTTGAACGGCATTTGGGCCCAGCGGCTGATTCGCATCAATTGCCCACACTGCGCGCGCGAGGTTGAGCCGCGCGAAGAGCAACTGGAGGAGATCGGGCTTTCCCGAGAAGAAGCGTCATCCTTTCGCTTCATGGCGGGCGGCGGATGCGGCGATTGCCGTGGGACAGGTTTTAAGGGGCGGCGTGCCATCGCCGAGATTCTCAAACTCACCGACGAACTCAGAGAGAGCATCGTCGAGCGTGCGCCGGTGCGTCAAATCAAAGCCATCGCGCATCGCAACGGCACGCGGACGCTGCGCGAGGCGGCGCTCGACGTCGCACGGCGCGGACACACGACGGTAGACGAGATCAAGCGTGTCACTCTTCACTCCTAGCGCTCAACGACTAGAGATCACCGACGCTCGGAGAACGTTGTTGGAACAACGGGGTCTGCGCGGTTGGGAGACACTCGCACAGTACGCGCATGCGCCTGGTAGTGCGACGCCCGCTGCTTCGCTCGACCAACTTCAGCCGCTCACGACCAGCCTGCGCTCATCCCCCCTGAGCATCGTTGTGCCTGACCGCTGGTGCAAGATCTTCTTGACCACACCACCCTCCAATGCGGCGAGCGTGCGGGATCTGCGTGACGCTGCCGCGGCGCGACTTCAGTTGGTCTACGACGTCGAACCGCACAAGTACTACATTCAATCCGACCTGAGCGCGACAGCCGCCTTCGTTTGCTGCGCGATGGAGCGCACGGTCGTCGATCGACTACGCGAGTTCGGCCGGGCCTCTCGCACACGGATCGACTCGATCCAACCTCAATACTTCGACGCCCTCGCAAGAATGCAACTAGGGGCTACCATCACAGGCCAATGGTTGGTTTCGTGCGACGACATGTCCGTGACGATTGGCATGTTTGCACAGGGGCGATCAGTCGCGGTCGTGCAAACTCGCTGGAACGACACCGACTACGGTCAGGCAGAGCAAATCGGCGCTGCTGCGATTCGAGAGGCGCTTCGCGCCGACGTAGAGCTCCCGCCGTCGATCACCCTCGCTGGGCCGCCGGTCAGGGGGTTGCAGCGCCTGCGGGTGCGCGATATCGAGCTGATCCCAATGGAGTCGAACGCCCGGCGCGGGATCGGAAGCGCCTCGAACCCGGCCCCAGCACGACCGCCGGAGGGTGCGGTGTGAGGCCCTCTTCGATCAATTTTGCGGATCCACGGATCCTCGTTCTTCGGCCACTGAGGACTTGGGCTGCGTCGTTTCTCGTCCTGGGTGTGCTGCTCGTCGTGTACGCGAGCGTCCGAATCATCGGCATTGAACGTGAGAAATCTGCGGCAGAGGAAGCCCTGGCAGCGTCGATGGCCAACTTGGACTCTCGGTACGCGGTCAGGCCGACCGCTGGTGGCGGCATTCCTGCACCTCAGATCCTCGCGGCCAACATCGCCATCCGGCGCATGAACGTGCCTTGGCACGATCTCCTGGAAGCGATCGAGCAGGCGACACCGGCCGAGATCGCAATCGTCGAGCTCAATCCGGATCCGGCTCAGAGTGAACTCGTGGGTGAGGCCGAGGCGAAGGATCTTGAGTCGATGAGCAACTACATCGATCGCCTACAGAAGGCTCCCATGTTCGACGGCGTCGCTTTGGTCAAGCACGAGGTCAACGCGCAGGACACCAATCATCCCATCCGCTTTCAGTTCCAGGCGCGCTGGGCAAAGACAATGCGAGGCGGGCTGTGAGCCGCCGGCCATGGCTGGCAGCTTGGCTATGGCTGCGGGGCGCACCTGTCGTCGCTCTGTCCGGCCTGCTTCTCATGGCTACCGGCATCGGCCTGGCTACTGTCGTCGTTCCGCGCGAGGCTCAGAAACTGCGGGAGTTGAAAGCCCAAGGCGCTCGCCTCGCAGTAACGACTGGAACAACGCCGCGCCCTCATGAGGAACCCACACGTGACCTTCAGAAGTGGCAGCGCTTCCAAGCCCACCTGGGTGATGCGGCTGCGCTGCCGGCGCAACTCAATGTCATCTACGGCATCGCCGCGCGGCACGGCCTTCAGTTGAGCACCGGGCAATACAAGGCTTCGCTCGACTCCAGCCGTACCTATTCGACCTATGAGATCCGACTCCCCGTCGACGGCAGCTACCCCTCACTGCGAGGCTTTTGTGAGGACGTGCTCCTCGCGCTGCCCAACGCCACCTTGGATTCTCTGAGTTTCAAGCGGGACGCGGCGGGCTCGCCCACGCTGCAAGCCAACACACAATTCACGCTGTACCTGACTCCTCGGAATTGGCCAACCGACGTGCGAGCGACCGGAGCGCAGCAGTGAACGCTCGTCGTTGGCTATTGGCGAGCGGCCTGGTAGGGTCGGGGCTGCTAGCCGTTTTCGGCGACCGCACACCTGTCGCAACTCAATCGACGATCGAGGTTGTCAGGCCTGCCCCGCGGTCAGACCTGGACGCGAGGGTCGAGGCCGTCCGCTCGGCCAGCCTCGCTTCTTCGTCGTCTGCTTCCTCACCGGTGTTGCTGGACATCGTGGACAGGGACGCCTTGATCGGACGGCGGCCGGGCGAACCGAGCCCAACGTTCTTCGCCAGCCGCTCATGGAATCCGCCCCCACCGGTGACGCCTGTCCAAGCAGTTGAGGCGGTGGCACCCACGCCGCCACCGATGCCTTTCGTCTACTTGGGTCGGCAGTTCAAGGGCGGTCGTTGGGAGGTATTCGTCTCCGAGGGCGATTCGACTTTGGTTCTTCACGAATCCCAGACGATCGATTCCCGGTATCGCGTTGACTCGATCCTGCCTCCGACCATGACGTTGACGTACCTGCCGCTCAATGCATCTACATCACTCTCGATCGAATGACCTCCTTCCCGAACGAAGATCTGAACGCGCCAGCCACCAGGCCTGCGATGTGCCGCGGAGGCACGACCGCCATGGCGAGTTTGAGCCTCGCGGTAGCCATGGCGTTGACGGGTTGCGCATCTGACGCGGTGCTTCAGCAGGCGGCGAGTCTTGAGCGCCAGGGCAAAGGTGAGCAAAGTCTTGCGCAGTTGCATAGCGCAGTTTTGGCTGACCCGGGCAACCCGCAACTGCGCATTGCGGAGCAGACGTTGAAGGAGCGACTCGTCGTTCAGGGCCTGGCCGAGGCAGCACGTTTCGAGCAGATCGCAGACGCGGCCAGCGCCACTGCCGCATACGAGCGCGTACTGGGTCTGGAACCAGGCAATCCGCAAGCTCACTCGGGCATCGGCGCATTGCAACGCCGACAGCACCACCAGGCGCTCCTGCAGCAAGCCCATGAGTTGGGGAAGAAGGGCCGCCGAGAAGACGCGATGGCCCTACTTCGGGAGGTCCTCGCGGAAGATCCTGGTAACGAGCAAGCCCGCGACCTTGCGGAATCGATCGAGGTGGAGTCGCGCCAACAAGCCACTTCGGCGAAGCTGGCGCCGGCACTCAATGCCAGTGTGTCCCTGGCATTCAAGGAGGCCACCTTGACGCAGGTCTTTGAAATCCTGTCTCAGACATCGGGGCTGAATTTCGTATTCGACAAGGATTTGAAGACCAGTCAAAAGACGACGATCTTCGTCAAGGACACCACCGTCAAGCAAGCCTTGGATGTCCTGCTGATCACCAATCAACTCGAGCAGCGAGTCATTGGCGACAACGTGATCCTGATCTATCCCAATACGCCCGCCAAGCTGAAGGACTACCAAGCCTTGCGTGTGCGAACCTTCTTCCTCGCCAATGCGGACGTCGAGTCGGTCGCCAACACGCTCAAGACGATTCTGAAGACCCGGGATCTCACGGTCGACAAGCAGCGCAGCATGATCGTCATGCGAGATACGCCGGACGCTATCCGGATGGCAGAGCGACTGGTCTCCCTGCACGACCTGCCTGAACCGGAGGCGATGTTGGAGGTCGAGATTCTCGAGGTCAATCGCGACCTGCTGACCACGCTCGGTGTGAAGCCGCCCGGACAACTGTCCCTGTCGCCGCTGCCCAGCACCAGCGGAGGAACCTTGACGCTGCAAGACTTGCTTCATCCGACCAGCCAGGGCATCGGCGTCACAGTCTCGCCGCTGACGATCAATGCCACCGAGACGAATTCCAATATCAAGACGCTCGCGAACCCCCGGATTCGGGTCAAGAACCGCGAGACAGCCAAGATCCTCATCGGCGACCGCGTTCCCAACATCACAACGACGTCAACATCAACCGGCTTTGTTGCGGACAGCGTTCAGTACCTCGACGTGGGTCTGAAGCTCGAGATCGTGCCGGTGATCACGGTCGATGGCGAAGTGTCGATCAAGATTGGTCTTGAGGTCAGCAACATTGCCAACCAGGTGACCACCAGCTCTGGGACCGTCGCCTATCAAATCAGCACGCGCACGGCGTCAACCGTCTTGCGACTGAAGAACAATGAGAACCAGATTCTCGCGGGGCTGATCAACGACGCGGATCGCAAGACGGCCTCAGGCCTTCCAGGCCTTGCCCGCATTCCGATCGTCGGACACCTTTTCGGTAGTACCGACAGCGAGAACTCGCGCTCGGAGATCGTGCTGTCGATCACTCCGCACATCGTTCGCAATGTGACACGCCAGTCCATGGCAATGCTGGACTTTGATTCGGGCACCGAGAGCGACCTGCGCGAGGCATCGCTTTCTACTGATGGAGCAAATGTTTCGACGAATCCGCAGCTCGCGAGCACGGGTTCCATCGGCACGAGTTCTGTCGCGCCTCCCTCTGCGGCAACCCCCATTTCATCCACGAGCAATTCATCACCCGCCACTTCAAGCATCTCTTCGACACCGACCACTTCGGGCGCTGCTGGTGAAGCTGGCCAGTACATCAACACCACTTCCGGAGCGTCAGCCTCTCCTCTGGCCTGGCAGGGGCTGGCCACCGCCAAGGCCGGCGACACATTCGTGGTTCAACTTGCAGCCGCCCCAGCGCAAGCCGTGACATCGCTTGGCTATCAGGTCGATTTCGATCCAACCAAACTCGCCGTCGTAGAAATCACTGAGGGCGACTTCCTGAAGCAGGGAGGCACGGCGACCAAGTTCAGCACCAGCGTCGACCCGGTTCAAGGGCAAGTTGTCGTTTCCGACGGCCGTACTGCGACCGCAGATCTTGGGACGAGCGCCGCTGGAACGGCTGCGACGCTGACGCTGCGCGCACTGGTTGGCGCGAGTTCGACTCAGCTGCGGATTGAGAAGTTGGCAATCGTCGGCCCGAATGGGACGGCAGTGACCGCTTCGGCGCCGGCTCCGTTCACGATCACGGTGACGCCGTGACAGTCTTCGTTGGGTCTGCTGCGAGTTGGATGACGAAGGCCTCCCATCGAACGGAGGCCGGCTTTACCCTTCTTGAGATGCTGATCACCGTTGCCATTCTCGGCGTGCTCGCGATGCTGGCTGCACCAGTGGCAGAGGTTTCGATGCAGCACTTGAAAGAGCAGGAGTTGCGCCGATCACTGCGGGAGATCCGAGTTGCGATCGACGACTACAAGCGCGCCTACGATCAAGGGCGCATTCAAAATTCGGCCGGCGCCTCCGGGTATCCGCCCAGCCTGCAAATACTCGTGGACGGCGTTGAAGACCTGGCGAATCCGAAGCGGACGAAGATCTTCTTCCTGCGCCGAATTCCCAGGGATCCGTTGGAGCGCACGGCCACCGTTCCCACTGACCAGACGTGGGGTCTTCGAAGCTATTCCACTGAAGCCAGCAGCCCCGCCTATGAGAGCGACGTGTACGACGTCTTCTCGAAATCGAAGGCACTCGCGTTAGACGGCACACCCTATGCGAGCTGGTAAACACGGCTTCACGCTAATCGAGCTGCTGGTGGTCCTGGCGATCGTCTCGCTGCTGTTGACGTTGTCGCTGCCTCGGTATTTCCACAGCATCGACCATGCCAAGGAAGTTGCGCTGGCGGAAAACCTGCGTGTCACCCGCGACGCCCTTGACAAGTTCTATTCCGATCTGGGTAAGTATCCGGATGGCCTGCAGCAACTCGTCGACAAACGCTACCTGCGCGCGTTGCCGATCGATCCAGTCACTGGGAGCACCAGCACCTGGATCGTCGTGAGCCCCGACGACGCGTCCAAGGGCGGGGTCGCCAATCTGCACAGCGGCGCGCCCGGCAGTTCGAGCGATGGAAAGCCATTCTTTGAGTTCTGACTCACGCCAACTCCGCCCGGGCAGCTGCGCTCAAGCAGGCTTCACTTACCTGGGAGTGATGCTGTTCGTCCTGGTACTCGGCATTGCGTCGGCTGGAACCGCCATGCTCTGGTCGACGGTACAGCGCCGCGACGCGGAAGAGAGCCTTCTGTTCATTGGCGGGGAGTTTCGGCTGGCGTTGCGTCGGTATGCCGCCGCGACACCGCAGGGTCAATCGACGTATCCGCCAACGTTCGACGCCCTGCTCAGAGATCCTCGCTATCCGGTCGTTCGACGGCATCTGCGCAAGCTCTACACTGACCCCGTCACCCATCGCGCAGACTGGGTGATCGTGAGGAGTCCGGATGGCGGCATCATGGCCGTTCACAGTTCGTCGACGGATGCCACCTTCAAGCGGACGCAGTTTGCACCCGAGTTCGCCTTCCTCGAGGGCAAGGAGACTTACGACCAGTGGGTCTTCTCCGCTTCCCCTTGAGACCCTCGCGACGTCGGGAGCTGACCTGACTGGCACGCGCAGGCGATCGTTGATCGCTGCTTGGTGCGCCGCGATGTGATGCGAGTAGAAGCTACGTGGATCCTGAGTAGCAACGACCTTAAGCCTGGCCCACGTGCCGAGCTACTGGCCCCATAGGCTGGAAGCATTCCACGACGGAGCTTGGCCATGGCGATGAACCGAATCCAATTCCAGCACGGCATGTCCTTGCCGGAATTCCTGAGCAGCTGTTGTGCACCACAGTTCGTGCGAGAGCGAGCAAAATCGCGGGCGACATTGGCAGCTTTACGCGGCCTTTGGCAGCGGTCGAGTCGTCGGATACCAGCGCTTGAAGTTGCGCACGTCCTGGCCGTTGAGGACAGCGCATCGCACTTGGAGAAGCTGATTCGCGCCACGTCGCGTCCAGCGCGCGTGCCCATTGCGCTTCATCCGTTGGCCGATCACGTGATCGACGGCCGACTCGGCACCTGCCGACGATATCGGCAGGCCTCGCACCCGGCGCTCGGCATAGTTGGTGAGCCAGCGCCCGTTGTTTTCGAGATAGGAGACTAGCCTTCCCAGGGCATTGCGCTTTCCGACCCATCCGGTATTCCGGCGCAGCTCACGCAGTCGCCGTAATAGTCCGACCAGCACCGTCATTGCGCCTGGGCTCTTGGCTCGGCAACATCTGATCTGATGGAGTGCGCACCCGCTTGATGGTGTGCACCAACGGAGATGGTGCACACCATGAAGGATCAAGTTAGAGGTTCGGCGCGGACCCGTCGGCAGCATGAACGGGAGTTCAAGGAAGACCTGATCGCGCAGAGCCTGGCTCCTGGCGCGTCGGTCGCGGCGATCGCGATGAAGGGCGGCATCAATGCCAACCTTCTGTTCAAGTGGCGACGTGAGCATGTCAGGGCGAGGATTGAATCTGCGCCGGCTGCCGCGACGTTGCTGCCGGTCTGCGTCGTCGCTGATGCCGACCCGGCGCCAACATCGCAGCCACCAACGGCCGGCGGTGCGGTCGTCAGTCGAGGCGCTCGCCCAGGCGTCATCGAGATCGAGATCGCCGGCGCCCAGCTGCGGCTTCGCGGTGCCGTCGACGAGGCGGCGTTGAGCAGTGTCTTGCGCGCACTGCGCCAAAGCGAATGATCGGCCCTCGCACTGGGACTCGGGTGTGGCTTGCCGCTGGCGTGACGGACATGCGCTGCGGCATCGACTCGCTGGCGGCCAAGGTCCAGATGGCGTTGGCGGAGGATCCGTTCAGCGGCCACGTCTTCGCGTTCCGCGGCCGCAGAGGCGATCTCGTGAAGTTGCTCTGGAGCGATGGCGACGGCATGTGCATGCTGACGAAGCGACTCGAGCGAGGCCGATTCGTATGGCCGCAGGCCGACAGCGGTAGCGTGTCGCTGAGCACTGCGCAGCTCTCGATGCTGCTCGAAGGCATCGACTGGCGGCGTCCTGAACGCACATGGCAACCACGCGCGGCGGTGTAGCCGAGAGCGCAAATGGTTGACGGGAGAAGTCCCGTTGCGAGAGGTGGTCACGGCGGGCAAAGTCATGGCCATGACGTTCGCGGACCTCGTGGCCAGAAACACTGCATTGAGCGGTGAGGTTCAGCGCTCGCACGAGGCCTTGAAGGTGGCGCAGTTGACCATCGACAAGATGAAGGTTGAACTGGCGTACCTGCGGCGCATGAAATACGGCCGCTCCAGCGAGAGGCTCGAACACCCGCAGCTCGAACTCGTCGGCGGCCAGGTTGCGCAACCGGTGGTCGAGCCGCCCGCTGATGCGGGCGAGGATGATGGGTTGAAGTCCAACGTGACCTCGCTCGACAAAGAGCGCAAGAAGCGGGAGTTCAAGACCAGGCCGGGGCTGCGCGAGCTGCCGGCGCACCTGCCGCGACGCACCGTCGTTCACACGCCGCAAGCCAGCTGCGGCTGCGAGTCCTGCGGCGGCGCCCTGCGCGAAATCGGCCAGGACGTCTCGGAGGTTCTGGACTACGAACCCGGCACCTTCCATGTGGTGCGCCATGTTCGACCGAAGCTGGCCTGTGCAGGTTGCAAGACGATCACGCAGGCCCTGGCTCCGACCCGGCCGGTGGACCGGTGCATGGCCGGCGCCGGGCTGCTCACGCACATCGTGGTGAGCAAGTTCGCCGATCACGTGCCGCTGTACCGGCTGTGCCAGATCTACGGTCGTGATGGTGTCGAGCTGAGTCGTTCGACCATCACCGACATGGTCGGCAGCTGCGGCGTGTTGCTGACGCCCCTGGCCGAAGCCGTTGGACGCTATGTGCTGAAGTCGCATAAGGTTCACGGCGACGACACGCCGATCAGGGCGCTGAGTGGCAAGGGCAAGAAGGCGCACCAGGGACGGCTCTGGGTCTACGTGCGTGATGACCGGCCCAGTGGAGACACGGCGCCGCCAGCGGTGTGGTTCCAATACTCGGCCGACCGCAAGGGCGAGCACCCGGCACGGCACTTGAAGAACTTCAGCGGTGTTCTTCAAGCCGACGCTTACTCTGGGTACGACGCCATCTACAAGGACGGTCGAATCCTCGAAGCTGGATGCTGGAGCCACGCTCGCCGAAAACTGTGGGACATCCACGTCAAGCAGAAGCGCCAGCCCGGGACACTGGCGCACCAGGGGCTGGTGCGCATCGGCGAGTTGTTCCGCATTGAGGCCGAGGTGAACGGACGATCGGCGCTGCGACGACGGCGAATGCGCCAGGCGCGGACGGTGCCGGTGTTGAAGGAATTGAAGTCCTGGATGAACGAGACCTTGGCCCAGGTGTCGGCGAAGTCGCCGATAGCATTGGCGATCGGCTATTCCTTGGGCCACTGGACGGCGCTGACGAACTTCGTCAGTGATGGGCGCATCGACGCGCACAACAACACGGCTGAGCGCGCCCTGCGCGGTGTCGCCATCGGACGCAAGAACTACCTGCACGTCGGCTCGGACGCGGGCGGCCAAACGGCGGCGGTGATGTACACGCTGCTGGGCTCGGCCAAGCTCAACGGGATCAACCCGCAGCGCTACCTGCGCCACGTCCTGGAGCGCATCGCTGACCACCCGAGCAACCGCATCGACGAGTTGCTGCCGTGGGTCGTCGCCGCGAGGTGGCAGGAAGAAGCCAGTACCAAGGTGATGCCGCTGGCGGCTTGACCCTTGACCCTGCGGTCATTGGCAAAATGCGCTCATGCGCATCAAACTGATCGAAGATCTGCCGATGGCCACCAGCGCCGAGCTGTACCAGCTCAGCTGGGTCATCGAACAACTCTTGGCCGACCCGCGACGCATCGTCCAGGTGCGCGCGCAGTTGCATACCGGCCAACAGGTTCAGTACCTCCACTGGGCGGACGGCAAGCTGCGATCTGCACGAGTCGTCGGAATACACGGAGACCACGTCGCCGTGCTTGATGCAGCCTTCAACAAGGCCTTCAAGGTGCACTACGCGGCGATCCTCACCGATGCGGCCGCGGCGCCGGCCGAAAGTGGTTCGACCCCAACGAGCGTCGAACTCAACAAGCCAAGCCCGCCACCCGAGGTCCCGGGGCGTGCCGACTTCCGCGTCGGGCACCGCGTCACCTTCATCGACAAGGACTTCCAGCACCGCGTCGGCCTGATCGTTCGCGTCAACCAACACACCGCCACGCTCGACTGCGACGGCCAGAAGTGGCGGGTCGCCTTCGAACTCCTCAGACATCTCGTTGACGTCTAACCCGCGAGGCCTGCTGCAACGGTACTCGTCGGACTATTACCAGTCGCCCGAGGCAGCGTTCAGCCCTTCCGTGCCACAGTAACCACTTCGCGCCCTCGGCGCACCGCTGCAGACGCTCGCGCTCGCCGTCATCGAGGTTGGGCAGCCCGTTCAACGCGAGTTGCAGGTGCTGAAAGCGCATACCGATGTGAAACCAGTCGAGGATCCGGATGCTTCGATTGCCCAGGCGACCAACTGCGCCGACATCCTCGCCTCCGTCGCACAGAACCGTCACGGGCACATCATTGCCAATGCCCACGGACGCGAGGAACACCTCCTGCCGAAGCCCGTGCCACAAACTGGGGCCACCTGTGTACGCGTGGGCGTGCGTGCGGCGCGTCTCTGGCCGGACGATCTTGGAGGCGATCACCGAGATCCAACTCGTGCCCTCGGTCTGGGGGACGCTGCGGACGTAGCCGGCATCGACCTGGAGTGCGTGTACCGCGGCGCGAGCGTCGGCCTCCATGTCGTCATCGTGGTGCTTGGTCCAATGGTCCTCGATGCGTCGCTGCATCTCCGCCTCGAGCCGGTCGCCGACGTGCTGCACGCTCGCGCGAATGCTGGAAGGCGGCAGATCCATCGCGCCAGCGAAGCCGGTGGCCAGAAAGCTGCGCGCCAATGTGTATGACATGACGCTGGCGTAACGTGTCTGAAGCCAGATCCACTGCGGGTGACTTCGCTCTGGCAACGCCAGTGCCAACGGGCTGAACGACCTCGATGCGGTGACTCGCGCGCCGCACGATGAGCAGCGGCTATAAAGACGCGGCGCCTCGAGCTTCACCTTGCCGAATGCCGTCCGATACACGATGCTGGTGCTGCCCTTGACGGCAAGATGCCGCGAGCAGTGTCGGCACTGCCGCGCCGCCGCGATGATCTCGTCAGCCTGCTCTCGTAGAACCACGCGTTGCAGGTTGCCCACCAACTCGCGCGACTCCGACAACGTCAGTCCGATGCCACAGCCCGCGGCCGCATCGGGAGCACGCTCGAGGGAGGAGATCTCAACAGTCTGCGCCGTCCCGTCAGCGCGCTCGATCTTAGCTTCAAGGGTGATTCGCATGCTCGAACCTCCAGCATCCAAGGATGCGCCCATCTTGCGCCTAGTGCTCATCCCTAGCCGCCCTCAAATTTGCTCACTCCCAGCGCTAACTCTGAAGCACAACAGCAACCGCCAATGCCAGCCGACTACGGGCGGTGGCTGAGCGACCTCAATACGCGAATCGCCACTGCTCGCGTGCGCGCCGCGGTTTCAGCGAACCGAGAGCTCGTGCTGCTGTACTGGGACTTCGGTCGCGAAATCGTCGACCGTTTTGAGCGAGGCGGCTGGGGCGCCAAGGTCGTGGAACAGCTCTCGCACGACTTGAAGAGCGCCTACCTGAGCACGACCCTCACCTTGACGCGAGCAGCCGGCTCAACAGCCGCTGCTTCGCGTTCTCTCTCAAGGCCTCTGCGGCGCAACGCTGGCCGGCGCGAATCAACGCGAGAGTCGTCTTCGGGTCGGTCTGATCAAGGTCGCCGAACCCCTTCTCTCCGGCATGGGGGAGATAGTCCAGGCGAAGGTAATGGTCCTCCAACAGGCGCCGCGCCTGCAGGCTGGCGAGGCGCTCTTGGCTGTCGATGATGAGGTCGGCCACGTGTGGGGCCCAGTCGACCTTGCTTTGCGGTACCGCATCGGCCGAACGTGGCTTCTGCGGTCCGGCGGTGCCGATGCTGAGCACGTCGAGGTTCGTCACGATTGACGGGGAGTGGCACCGCATCAGCTCGGTGATGGCAAGCATGTCGGGGTTGTTGGCCACAAGCCCGCCATCGAGCATGGCCTCGCCGTCGATGTCGTGTTCCTGGAAGTAGGTCGGTGCCGCCGAGGTCGCGAGGCAAACGTCTAGCAACGACTCATCGCTGGCGTATTTTCCTCCGACAGACCCGCTCATGAAGATCTCGACCTCGGCTCGCGCCCAGTTAACGGCCGGGATGATGACACCACGCTCGACGGCGCGAAGCTTCGTTGATGCATGGCCATCCAAGCATTCAACGATTGCTTTTCGCAGCACCTGGGCGTTGAACGGTGGCCCCGACGCGAACCGCTTGAGGCCGCTGGTGGCGGTGCGCGCGAAGATCTCCGGACCGTGTCGCTCGATCGTATCCATGACCCGGCGGGCAGGAATGCCCACCGCAAGCGCGCAGGCCATCAAGCCGCCGATCGATGTTCCGGCGAAGGTGTCGAACGCCATGGACGCATCTGCGCGGATATTGTGGGCCTCGAGGAGGGCGGCCAGGGTCGAGGCGGTGAACAACCCCCGGTAGCCGCCGCCCGTCAGCGACAGCAGCCGGTGGCGACGTTCCGGCGTGGGATCGACGTCTTGCGGGGCTTCGAGGGCGGGAAGGCCCCGGATGCCCTTGGGGGGGAGTGGCGAGTTCATCGGCTCAGGTGGGCTCAGAGCGCCAGGTATTGAATGCCGACGTTTTGAAGGCCTGCCGGCACGTAGGCCTGGAGCTCGACAAAAGTCAGGCCCTCAAGTTGCGCGATGGCGTAGGTCTGCACCGTCGCCGCGTCGGAGCCGGCTTGAATCAACACCGGATGAGACAGCAGCTGGGCCCAGCCCGGTGCGTGTCGTGCCCCGAAATCCAGGGGCGGTTGGGTCGCATTCTGGATGACTTGGGATAACGCAGCGAACTGCGTCGCGAGTCGGCTCCGTGTCCAAGGATTGCCCACCTGGGCAATCGTGTGGAGCACTAGGCCGACGCTTACGCTGTCCAGACGCATTTGGCGCACGTCTTCTTGCTGGAACCACTGCTTGCTGACGTTAGGTGCGCTGGCCAGCAGTTCCAGGAGCACCGCTGGACTCAGGAGGAACGTGTTCATCTCAGCGGTGAGCCGCGGGGGCGTCGCCGCTGGTGTCGGACCTCAGGAGGGCGCCCAAGTGCCGGGGCAAGCCGGGGTTCGGGAGCGGGGCGGGCGCCAGCGCTTCGAGGCCCGCGGTGTCGCCGAACGGCAGCCGTGACAAGACGTCGCCGCCGTTTATCGGCTCGCCTATGGAGGCCGCGATGCGATGGAGGTGGTTCAGGCTGACGATGACGACAGCCTCGCTCTCGGGGCGGTTCATGTTGCGAACAAGATAGGTCTGACCGTGCTGCGCCGACGTGACCAGCTGAGGCAGCCGTCGCCTAGCGTCGCCGACGCCCAGCTCTTGCGGTGCATCGATGTCCAACGAAATCCACAGCTGCATCTCTGGGGGAGCGCTCAGCGGCGACGTTGAATCGTTCCCGGAGCCTTCTCCGGGCAGGGGCGAATAGAGATCAACCATGGGCACTGCTCCTACGCGATTCCATAGTCTACGCGAGATGTACACATTGTACAAGCATCGCGGGGCGAATGGCATTCCAAGCGCCCTTGCGGCGGACATAGGCTGGCTTTCGGCACCTTGGTGACGAAACTGTACAAGTTGTACAGGGCAGGCCTCGCGCCCGGGGCGCAGACGCGCGTCGCGCGTTCGGCGCGTTCAGCTGGTGTTGAGGTCAACAAACCTTGCTAGCGCACAGAAATGGCCGTCCCCGCCACGCTCTTTCGGAGTCCCGCCGACCTCGCCGCTTGCCGACGAAATCCAGCAATGTCCTCAAATTTCGGTGTGCCCAGAGATCGGTCTCACGGGGTCGCTCAGGAAACGACTGCGCAACCCCTCCAGGCCGTTTGGCTGTCGGGTGAGGCATGTCCATACCGTCTTCCTCTAGCGACCACGGCCACCGCGGGGCGACAGGACACCCCACCGCAGGGCTTCTTCCGTGTCGATGTGGATGACCAGGGTCGGCGGCCAGCCAGGCGGCGGACCGGCTGAGGCGGCCAGAACGCTGTAGCCGGCGATGATGGACGCCGCTTGGTCGATTCGGCGATGCAGCGACCGAGCAGGCTTAGCGGGTACCTTGAGGTAGAAGTGCCCATCACCCGTCATGTCGACGCACGAGAAGCCCTCGAGGCAGCCCATCATCGTACCGATGACGCCGTACGGCGCCGAAGAATGCGCGAGCGCTCCGCCGCGATCGCTGACATGCCACTGGTCGTCACGCAGCATCGCCTGCACATGGACGCGGGCCCCGTCGAGGTAACACAGCGGGAGCTCAAGCGTCCAGCGCACAACCACCTCGTTCGCCCAGGACAGCGTGAGGTCGTCTCGAACCCACTGCCAGCCCATGTCGCTTCGCATCGTGGTATTCCCCTTGCGCGCGGCGCCGCGTGATGCTGGCCAGCATAGTCGTTTCGACGACGTCGACGAGCGCCCTGCCCTGGCCACTTGCGCCGAGTGTATGGAAGCCTTGCAACGCCCGGCATTTATCATGGCCCTGATGCGTCATGATTATCCTTATAATCATGACGACACATTAAATAGCCGAACCGACCTTTTCGCCAAGCGAGAACACCCCATGCCCCAGCGCCAAACGCTCACAAGCGCCCTCTTTCCCTCGGGAGACGCCCCGCGAACCCGCTATGCGCCGGACCGAACCGCCCTCGCCGCGGACATCCACATCTCGGACGCCGACGTGCTGGCCGTCATCGACGCGCG
>Ga0265336_10000325_pt1 | contig 31959 bp, 27 predicted proteins | sample 42119metaG_FD_193583 | JGI IMG/M metagenome (GOLD analysis project Ga0265336, IMG submission 193583) | Rhizosphere microbial communities from Carex aquatilis grown in University of Washington, Seatle, WA, United States - 4-21-19 metaG | ecosystem: Host-associated > Plants > Roots > Rhizosphere...
CTCGGTGGAGGACATGAAGATCCTGTTCGACGGCATCCCGCTGGACAAGGTCTCGGTCTCGATGACGATGAACGGCGCCGTGCTGCCGGTGCTCGCGGGCTACATCGTCGCGGGCGAGGAACAGGGCGTGCCGCTGGCGCAGCTCGCGGGGACGATCCAGAACGACATCCTCAAGGAGTTCATGGTCCGCAATACGTACATCTATCCGCCCGGACCCTCGATGCGCATCGTCGGCGACATCATCGAGTACACGGCGCAGAAGATGCCGAAGTTCAACTCGATCTCGATCTCGGGCTACCACATGCAGGAGGCCGGCGCCAACCAGGCGCTGGAGCTCGCGTTCACGCTGGCCGACGGCCGCGAGTACGTGCGCACCGCGCTCGCCAAGGGCCTCGACGTGGACGAGTTCGCGGGCCGCCTGAGCTTCTTCTGGGCGATCGGCATGAACTTCTACCTGGAGATTGCCAAGATGCGCGCGGCGCGGCTGCTGTGGTGGAAGATCATGAAGGAATTCGAGCCGAAGAGCCCGAAGAGCCTGATGCTGCGCACGCACTGCCAGACCTCGGGCTGGTCGCTGACCGAGCAGGATCCGTACAACAACGTGGTGCGCACCACCATCGAGGCGATGGCCGCGGTGTTCGGCGGCACCCAGAGCCTGCACACCAACGCGCTCGACGAGGCGATCGCGCTGCCCACCGAGTTCAGCTCGCGCATCGCGCGCAACACCCAGCTGATCATCCAGGAAGAGACCCACATCACCAACGTCGTCGACCCCTGGGCCGGCAGCTACATGATGGAGTCGCTGACGCAGGAGATGGCCGACAGGGCCTGGGCGATCATCGAGGAGGTCGACGCGCTCGGCGGCATGACCAGGGCGGTCGAGAGCGGCTGGGCCAAGCTCAAGATCGAGGCGGCCGCCGCCGAGAAGCAGGCCCGCATCGACTCGGGCAAGGACGTCATCGTCGGCGTCAACAAGTACAAGCTGGCCACCGAGGCCGCGATCGACACGCTCGACATCGACAACGTGGCCGTGCGCGCCAGCCAGATCGAACGCCTCGCGCGGGTGCGCGCCGCGCGCGACCAGGCCAAGGTCGGCGACGCACTGGCCGCGCTCACGCGCGCCGCGGAAAGCGGCCAGGGCAACCTGCTCGAGCTGTCGGTGCAGGCGATGCGCCTGCGCGCCACGGTGGGCGAGGTCAGCGACGCGCTGGAGCAGGCCTGGGGTCGCCACCGCGCCGACTCGCAGATGATCTCCGGCGTCTATGCGGCGCAGTACGACAGCGCGCAGGGCTGGGCCGACCTGCAGGCCGAGATCGCCGCGTTCGCGCAGGAACACGGCCGCCGCCCGCGGGTGATGATCGCCAAGCTGGGCCAGGACGGCCACGACCGCGGCGCCAAGGTGGTGGCCACCGCCTTCGCCGACCTCGGCTTCGACGTCGACATCGGCCCGCTGTTCCAGACCGCGCAGGAATGCGCGCGCCACGCCATCGAGAACGACGTCCACGCGGTGGGCGTCAGCACGCTGGCGGCCGGCCACAAGACCCTGGTGCCGGCCATCATCGCGGAGCTCAAGGCGCAGGGCGCGGACGATATCATCGTCTTCGTCGGCGGCGTGATCCCGCGCCGCGACTACGACTTCCTCTACGACGCCGGCGTGGCGGGCATCTACGGCCCCGGCACGCCGATTCCCGCGAGCGCGAAGGACGTGCTCGAACACATTCGAAGCCAGTTCGCCCAGGCCTGAACCCAGCGCGGTACGCGCGTCGCAAACGGAGACATTCCCCCCATGCACGACATCATCGAACAACTCGAACGCAAGCGCGCCCAGGCCCGACTCGGCGGCGGCGAGAAGCGCATCGCGGCCCAGCACAACAAGGGCAAGCTCACGGCGCGCGAGCGCATCGAACTGCTGCTCGACGAGGGCACGTTCGAGGAATGGGACATGTTCGTCGAGCACCGCTGCACCGACTTCGGCATGGCCGACAACAAGATCCCGGGCGACGGCGTCGTCACCGGCTACGGGATGATCAACGGCCGCCTGGTGTTCGTGTTCTCGCAGGACTTCACGGTCTTCGGCGGCGCGCTGTCCGAGGCCCACGCCGAGAAGATCTGCAAGGTGATGGACCAGGCCATGAAGGTGGGCGCGCCGGTGATCGGCCTGAACGATTCCGGCGGCGCACGCATCCAGGAGGGCGTCGCGTCGCTGGGCGGCTACGCCGAGGTGTTCCAGCGCAACGTGATGGCCTCCGGCGTGGTGCCGCAGATCAGCATGATCATGGGCCCGTGCGCGGGCGGCGCGGTGTACTCGCCGGCCATGACCGACTTCATCTTCATGGTCAAGGACACGTCCTACATGTTCGTGACCGGGCCGGAGGTGGTCAAGACCGTCACCCACGAGGAAGTCACCGCGGAGGAGCTGGGCGGCGCGTCCACGCACACCACGCGCTCGGGCGTGGCCGACCTCGCGTTCGAGAACGACCTCGAGGCGATCCTGATGCTGCGCCGGTTCTACAACTACATCCCGCTGAACAACCGCGAGAAGGCCCCGGTGCGCCCCAGCGGCGACCCGGCCGACCGCCTCGACATGTCGCTGGACACGCTGGTGCCCGACAACGCCAACAAGCCCTACGACATGAAGGAGCTGATCCACAAGGTGGTGGACGACGGCGACTTCTTCGAGCTGCAGCCCGACGGCGCGAAGAACATCCTGATCGGCTTCGCGCGCCTGGAAGGCCAGAGCGTGGGCATCGTCGCCAACCAGCCGCTGGTGCTGGCCGGCTGCCTCGACATCAGGAGCAGCATCAAGGCCGCGCGCTTCGTGCGCTTCTGCGACGCGTTCAACATCCCCGTGGTCACCTTCGTCGACGTGCCCGGCTTCATGCCGGGCACCGCGCAGGAGTATGGCGGCATCATCAAGCACGGCGCCAAGCTGCTGTACGCGTACGCCGAGTGCACCGTGCCCAAGGTCACGGTCATCACGCGCAAGGCCTACGGCGGCGCCTACGACGTCATGGCCTCCAAGCACCTGCGCGGCGACGTCAACTTCGCCTGGCCCAACGCCGAGATCGCCGTCATGGGCGCCAAGGGCGCGGTGGAGATCATCTTCCGCGAGGACAAGAACGACCCCGCCAAGCTCGCGGCGCGCGAGGCCGAATACAAGTCCCGCTTCGCCAATCCGTTCGTGGCCGGCGCGCGCGGCTACATCGACGACGTGATCCAGCCGCACGAGACGCGCAAGCGCCTGTGCCGCTCGCTGGCGATGCTGCGCGACAAGAAGATCGAGAACCCGTGGCGCAAGCACGGCAATATTCCTCTTTGAATCCGACACGAAGATCGAGAGAGACAACATGTTCAAGAAGATCCTGATTGCCAACCGCGGCGAGATCGCATGCCGCGTGATCAAGAGCGCCCGCAAGATGGGCATCCTCACGGTGGCGGTGTACTCGGAGGCCGACAAGGACGCGCTGCACGTCGAGCTCGCCGACGAGGCCGTCCTGCTCGGCCCGGCGCCCTCGCGCGAGTCCTACCTGGTGGCCGACAAGATCCTCGCCGCCGCGAAGCAGACCGGTGCGCAGGCCATCCATCCGGGCTACGGCTTCCTGTCCGAGAACGAGGCGTTCGCGCGCCGGGTCGAGGAGGAAGGCCTGGTCTTCATCGGCCCCAAGCACGCGTCGATCGCGGCGATGGGCGACAAGATCGCGTCCAAGAAGCTGGCCGGCGCCGCCAAGGTCAACACGATTCCCGGCTGGAACGAGGCCATCGAGACCGCCGAGGCCGCGGTCAGGATAGCCAGGGACATCGGCTACCCGGTGATGATCAAGGCCTCGGCCGGCGGCGGCGGCAAGGGCCTGCGCGTGGCCTTCGACGACAAGGAGGCCTTCGAGGGCTTCACCGCCTGCCGCAACGAGGCGCGCAACAGCTTCGGCGACGACCGCGTGTTCATCGAGAAGTTCGTCGAGGAGCCGCGCCACATCGAGATCCAGGTGCTGGGCGACGCCTTCGGCAACGTCGTCTACCTCAACGAGCGCGAGTGCTCGATCCAGCGCCGCCACCAGAAGGTCATCGAGGAGGCGCCGTCGCCGTTCATCTCCGACGCCACGCGCAAGGCGATGGGCGAGCAGGCGGTCGCGCTGGCCAAGGCGGTGAACTACCAGAGCGCCGGCACGGTGGAGTTCGTGGTCGGCAAGGACCAGTCGTTCTACTTCCTGGAGATGAACACCCGGCTGCAGGTCGAGCACCCGGTCACCGAGTGCATCACCGGGCTGGACCTGGTCGAGCAGATGATCCGCGTGGCGGCCGGCGAGAAGCTCGCGTTCGCGCAGGCCGATGTCCGGCGCGACGGCTGGGCCCTCGAATGCCGCATCAACGCCGAGGACCCGTTCCGCAACTTCCTGCCGTCAACCGGCCGGCTGGTGAAGTTCCAGCCACCGCCCGCGACGATGGAAGCGGCGAGCCCGATGCCCGTCGGCGGCGGCGTGCGCGTGGACACCGGCGTCGAGGAAGGCGGCGAGATCCCGATGTTCTACGACTCGATGATCGCCAAGCTCATCGTGCACGGCAAGGACCGCGCGGACGCGATCGCGAAGATGCGCGAGGCGCTCAACGGCTTCGTGATCCGTGGCATCTCCAGCAACATCCCGTTCCAGTCGGCGCTGCTCGCGCACCCCGACTTCCAGTCCGGCAACTTCAACACCGGCTTCATCGCGCAGCAATACCCGCAGGGCTTCGTCGCCGAGGACGTGCCGCACGACGACGCGCTGTTCCTGGTCGCGCTGGCGGCGGTGATCCGCCGCAAGGGCCATGCGCGCGCGGCGGGCATCACCGGCCAGCTGTCGGGCCACGAGGTCAAGCAGGCGGCCGACTTCGTCGCGCTGGTGGTCGAGACCGGCGGCGGCACGCGCCAGCACGCCGTGCGCTTCACGACCTTCGACGAGGCCACCGGCACCGCGGACCTGGCCGTCGACGGCCAGCCCTACCGCATCGTCAATCCGAGCCGGCTGTCCGACCTGCGCCAGACGGGCACCGTCAACGGCCGCCGCTTCGTGGCCCAGGTCGAGCGCGGCACGCCGCGCAACGTGCTGGCCTACCGGCTGTCGCACGACGGCGCGCGCATCGACGTGACCGTCGTGTCGCGGCTGGCGGGCGAGCTGTCGAAGTGGATGAAGCACAAGGCGCCGCCCGACACCAGCAAGTTCCTGCTGTCGCCGATGCCGGGCCTGCTGGTGCAGATCGGGGTGGCGGTGGGCCAGCGCGTGCAAGCCGGCGAGCGCTTGGCGGTCATCGAGGCGATGAAGATGGAGAACATCCTCACCGCAGCGCAGGACGGCGTCGTCGCCGAGATCGTGGCCACGCAAGGCCAGAGCCTGGCCGTCGACGAGACCATCATCCGCTTCGAGTGAACGCCATGACCAAGCCCTTCCGCATCCTCGGCCTGCAGCAGGTCGCCATCGGCGCCCCCGACAAGGGCCCGCTGCGCACGCTGTGGTGCGACATCTTCGGCCTGGCCACGAAGGGCCAGTTCCGCAGCGAGCGCGAGAACGTCGACGAGGACATCTGCGCGCTGGGCCGCGGCCCGCACGCGGTCGAGGTCGACCTGATGCAGCCGATCGACCCGAACGGCAAACCGGCCGTCCACGCGACGCCGTTGAACCACGTCGGCCTGTGGGTGGACGACCTGCCGCGCGCGGTGGAATGGATGACGGCCCACGGCGTGCGCTTCGCGCCCGGCGGCATCCGCCAGGGCGCGGCGGGCCACGACATCTGCTTCATCCACCCGAAGTCGAATGCCGAGTTCCCGATCGGCGGCGAAGGCGTGCTGATCGAGCTGGTGCAGGCGCCGGCCGACGTGATCGCGGCGCTGGGCTGAGCGCTCAGCCGCGCAGGTCGTCCAGCGCGCCCGGCGTGTCGCAGCGCTGCGCGAGTTCGTCGACCAGCACGGCCAGCGCGCGCCGGTCGATGCGCTTCAACGCCGCGGCCCGCACGTCGTCGTCTTCGGGCAGGAACGATGCGGCGCCGAAGTCGCCCAGCAGCGCGTGGCCGGCGTCGTCGACGAGGAGGTTGTGGGCGTAGAAGTCGCCGTGCATCAGCCCCTGCGCGTGCAGGTGTTCGAGCGCGTCGCCCGCGCCCCGCGCGATGGCGCGCGCATGGGTCGCGCTGAAACGCAGCGCGCTCGGGTAGACGTCGCGGGTGCAACTGGCCAGGCTGGGCGGGCCGGCCAGGCTGCGGTAGTGCGGCGGGATCAGGCCCATCACCAGCCCTTGCGCCCCCTGCGGATGGCCGGCGATGCGTCCTTCGATGGCGATCACGTGCGCGTGGAGGTCGGCCGCGATGCAGGCGGCCATCTCGCTGCCCGGCAGGCCGTCGCTGGTCACCGCGCCCTTGAACAGCTTGACGGCGACCGCACGCGCCGGGCCCGTCGTGGGCTGCCAGCGCGCCGCGTGGATGTGGCCCGACGCGCCCTGGCCCAACAGCGCGCCCAGGTGCAGCTCGGACCAGTCGATCCGGGCGATCGGCGTCGCCGCCAGCGCGCGCGCCTCCTGCGCGGCGTTGAACGGGTTGCCGGCCCAGGACAGCCATGTCAGCCGGGGCAGCGCCAGCAGGCCCGCGGGCAGCGCGTCGGCCAGCGTCGCGAAACGGTTGGCCGACAGCCGCAGCAGCTCCAGCCGTTCGCAGCGCGCGATGCCGGCCGGCAAGGCGGTGAGCCGGTTGCCGGCCAGCGCCAGCTTCTGCAGCCGGTGGCAGTCGCCCAGCGTCTCGGGCAGTGCCGCAATGCGGTTGTCGCTGAGGATCAACCAGCGCAGGTTCGCGGGAATCGAGGCCGCGGGCACCTGCGCGATATCGTTGGCCTTGAAGCCGACGATGTCCAGACCGGCGCACTGCCCCAGCACCGCGGGCAGCGTCTCGAAGGGGTTGTCCGAGCAGAACAGGATGCGCAGCGCGCGCAGCCGCGGCAGGTCGTCGGGCAGCGCGCGCAGCCGGTTGCCGGACAGATCCAGTGTCGCCAGCGTGTCGGCGAGCGCGAAGATCTCGCGCGGGAACTCGTCCAGCCCGCACCGGCGCAGGTCCAGGTGGGTCGCACCGGCGAGGCGGCCGGCCCGCAGGTCGGCGAGCGTGGTCAGGGGCGAGGTCATCGGCAGGCATTGTCCCAGGCCGCTCTCTATACTGCGCGCTCCCCCCGTCCCGGCTTCCGATGAAACACAACTTCCTGCGCCTGGCCCTCGTGCTGGGCCTGCTGTCCGCGATCGGCCCGTTCGCGATCGACATGTACCTGCCCGCCCTGCCGGCCATCGGCCGCGCGCTGCACGCCGACGTCCACCAGGTGCAGCTGAGCCTGATGGCCTTCTTCCTGTCGTTCGCGATCAGCCAGATCGTCTACGGTCCGGCCTCCGACATGTTCGGCCGCAAGCCGCCGCTGTACGTGGGCATCGCGCTGTTTTCCGTCGGCAGCATCGGCTGCGCGCTGGCGCCCGACATCGGCTGGCTGGTGGCGTTCCGCTTCGTGCAGGGGCTGGGCGGCGGCGCGCCCAACGTCATCACGCGCGCCGTGGTGCGCGACCTGCACACCGGCGCCGAGGCCGCGCGGCTGATGTCGCTGCTGATGCTCGTCTTCAGCGTCAGCCCCATCCTCGCGCCGCTGGTGGGCAGCCTGATCATCGACGCCGGCGGCTGGGCCGCGATCTTCTGGGCCATCGCCGCGATCGGCCTGCTGGGCCTGGCGCTGACCGCGTTCGCGCTGGAGGAGACGCGCCCGGCCGGACGCCGCGAAGGCAGCGGCCTGGCGAGCACCGGTCGCGCGTTCGCCCTGCTCGCGCGCGATCCGCACTTCATGGGCCTGACCGGCGTCGTCTCGTTCGGCGTGGCCGCCTTCTTCATCTACCTGTCGAACTCGTCGTTCGTGCTGATCACGCACTACGGCCTGACGCCGCGCCAGTACAGCCTGGCCTTCGCCGTCAATGCCGTGTCCTTCATCGGCGCGTCGCAGCTGTCGGGCCGGCTGGCGCATCGCTTCGGCCTGCGGCGCGTGGTGTCGGTGGCGGTGGCCGGCTTCGCGCTGGCGATGTGCGCCGGCTCGGGCCTGAACCTGGCGGGCATCGACACCCTGCCGGTGCTGATCGGCATGCTGTTGCTGGGCTTCGGCTTCCTGGGGCTGGTGGTGCCGGCCACCTCGGTGATGGCGCTGGACCACCATGGCGAGATCGCCGGCGCCGCGTCCGCGCTGATGGGCACGCTGCAAATGGTGGCCGGCGCGGGCATGATCGCGTTGATGGGCGTCGTGGTGGACGGCACGGCGCGACCGATGCTGGTCGGCATCGCCGTGGTGGCCCTGCTCACCTGGCTGCTGGCGTGGTGGTCGCTGCGCCACCCTGATCCGGCGCAAGTCTGACGTCATTTCCGCGTGGCACGATCCCCGGACGTCGCGGCCTGGACGCCGCGTATTCCAAGAAAACCGCCGGAGACACCATGACCCGCACCGCCGCGCAGCTCATTGCCCAATCGCTGGAAGACCCCGCGTCGTTCTGGACCGAACAGGCCCGGCGCATCGACTGGCAGCGCCCGTTCGACCAGGTGTGCGACACCTCGAATCCGCCGTTCGTGAAGTGGTTTCCGGGCGGCCTGACCAATCTGTGCCACAACGCGGTGGACCGCCACGCGGCGACGGCGCCGGAGCGGGCGGCGCTGGTGTGGGTGTCCACCGAGGTCGACCAGGAACGCACCTGGACGACGGCGCAGCTGCTGCGCGAGGTCGTGACCATGGCCGCCGCGCTGCGCGAGCTGGGCGTGGGCCAGGGCGACCGCGTGCTGCTGTACATGCCGATGATCCCCGAGGCGGTGTTCGCGATGCTCGCCTGCGCGCGGCTGGGCGCGATCCACTCGGTGGTGTTCGGCGGCTTCGCCAGCTCGAGCCTGGCCACCCGCATCGAGGACGCCACGCCGACGGTGATCGTCAGCGCCGACGCCGGCTCGCGCGGCGGCAAGGTGATCCCGTACAAGCACCTGCTCGACGAGGCCATCGCGCTGTCCGCGCACAAGCCGGCGCGGGTGCTGATGGTCGACCGCGGTCTCGCGCCGGCCGCGCACGTCGAGGGCCGCGACGTCGACTGGGCGCCGCTGCGCGCGCGCCACGCCGACGCGCAGGTGCCCTGCACCTGGGTCGACGCCACGCATCCGAGCTACACGCTCTACACCTCGGGCACCACCGGCAAGCCCAAGGGCGTGCAGCGCGACACCGGCGGCTACGCGGTGGCGCTCGCCACCTCGGTGCCGACGATCTACGGCGGCCGGCCGGGCGAGACCTTCTTCTGCACCAGCGACATCGGCTGGGTGGTGGGCCACAGCTACATCGTCTACGGCCCGCTGATCGCCGGCATGGCCACCATCCTCTACGAGGGCCTGCCGACGCAGGGCTTCGGCAAGCAGTCCGACGGCGGCATCTGGTGGCGGCTGGTCGAGAAGTACAAGGTGTCGGTGATGTTCTCGTCGCCGACGGCGATCCGCGTGCTCAAGAAGCAGGATCCCGAGCTGCTCAAGCGCCACGACCTGTCGTCGCTGCGCGCGCTGTTCCTGGCCGGCGAGCCGCTGGATGCGCCGACCTCCGAATGGATCAACGAAGGCATCGGCAAGCCGGTCATCGACAACTACTGGCAGACCGAGACCGGCTGGCCCATCCTGACGCTGCTCAACGGCGTCGAGCCCGCGCGCACGCGGCTGGGCTCGCCGGGCAAGGCGGTGTTCGGCTACAAGGCGGTGCTGCTCGACGAGAGCACCGGCGAGGAATTGCACGGCGCCAACGAGAAGGGCGTGCTGGCCATCGAGTACCCGCTGCCGCCGGGCTGCCTGCAGACCGTGTGGGGCGACGACGAGCGCTTCGTCGACACCTACTGGCGCAGCGTTCCCGGCCGCCAGGTCTATTCCACCTTCGACTGGGCGGTGCGCGACGAGGACGGCTACTTCTTCATCCTGGGCCGCACCGACGACGTGATCAACGTGGCCGGCCACCGCCTGGGCACGCGCGAGATCGAGGAGAGCATCTCCGGCCATCCGGCCATCGCCGAGGTGGCCGTCGTGGGCGTGGCCGACGCGCTCAAGGGCCAGGTGGCGATGGCGTTCGCGGTGCCGCGCGACCCGGCGCGGGTGGCCACGACCGAGCTGGCGCGGGCACTGGAAGCCGAGGTGATGAAGCGCGTCGACGAGACCCTGGGCGCCGTCGCGCGTCCGGCCCGCGTGCGTTTCGTCAGCGCCCTGCCCAAGACGCGTTCCGGCAAGTTGCTGCGACGCACCATCCAGGCCCTGTGCGAGGGCCGCGACCCGGGCGACCTGACCACGCTGGAGGATCCGGGCGCGCTGGCGCAGATCCGCGGGGCCGTCGACAAGGCCTGACACCGGGCCTGCCCGGCGGGGGGCAGGGCCCCGGCTCAACGTTTCCGAAGATTGGCCGATAAGTCCGTGACGGATCAGTCAACACGGAACGGAACCGCATGGATGCCTCTGCCCTCACCTCGCTGCCCGAAATGGGCGGCGACCAGTTGCTCGCCCTCGCCGACCTCGACGGCAAGGCGCTCCAGTCGCTGGTGCGCGACATCGGCATCCCGGCGCGGCCGCAGATGCTGGTCGACCTCCAGCAGGAACTCGAGCGCGACGACCCGTCGCTCAAGCGGGTGGCCGACATCGCCGGCTCCGATGTCGCGCTGTCCGCGGCGCTGCTGAAATACGCGAATTCCCCGCTGATGGGCCTGAGCCGCCGCGCCGACACCGTCGACCAGGCCTTCCAGCTGCTGGGCTTCGCCCAGTGCCAGGCGATCTTCACCGAGATCGTGCTGCGCAAGCTGCTGCCGGCCAGCGGCCCGGGCCTCACCCGGTTCTGGGACGTCTCGGCCAAGCGCGCCCGCGCGATGACCTACCTGGCGCGCACCCGCCGCGTCGTGCCGCCTGCGCTCGCCCACACGTACGGCCTGTTCGTGGAGCTGGGCATCGCGATCCTGCTGCAGCGCTTCCCGGGCAAGACCGGCCATGTCGCGACGCTGGAGAAGTGCAACGTGCACGAGGGCAGCATCACCGCGCTGGAGCAGTCCATCCACGGCGTCGACCATGCCCTGGTGGGCGCACTCACCGCGCGCACCTGGGGCGTGTCGCAGACGGCCGTGCTGGCCACCCGCCTGCACCACGAGTACAGCTCCTGGATGGGCCCGATGCCGCCGCAGGTGCGCGAGCTCGTCGCGCTGGGCCTGGTGTGCGAGACCATCATCCAGCGCTACCAGGGCCTGAACCGCCACATCGAGTGGAGCAAGGGCGGCGCGATCGCGCTGGCCGCGCTGGGCATGACCGAGGCCGACCTCGAGGTCTGGTGCGAGGACGTGCACGCGCAGTTCGCGGCCACGGGCGTCTGAGGTACCGGCGGCCCGGTGCGCGCGGGCGCATGAAGCGCTGGACGCATGTCCCGGCGCGAGCGCCGGGCGCGCTCGCGTGATCCAATCCGGGGATCGTTTCGAACTCCGCCAGGCCTGCATGTCCGATTCCGTCATCGTCGCCCGCCCCGAAGGCGCCGCCCAGCAACTGATGCTGCTGTTCCACGGCGTGGGCAGCAACGCGCAGGACCTGGTGCCGCTCGGCCGCGTGCTCGCCGCCGAGTTTCCGGCAGCCTTCATCGTCAGCGTCGACGCACCGCTGCCCGCCGGCACCGGCGGCGGGCGGCAATGGTTCTCCGTGGCGGGCATCACGGAGGAGAACCGCCCCGAGCGCGTGGCGAGCGCCCTGCCCGCGTTCCTGCAGGCCGTGGCGCACTGGCAGAAGGAGGCCGGCGTGGGCACCGACGCGGTCGCGCTGATCGGTTTCTCGCAGGGCGCCATCATGGCGCTGGAGTCCACCCGCGACCGACCGGCCATCGCCGGCCGCGTGGTGGCCATCGCCGGCCGCTTCGCGCAACTGCCCGCCACGCCCAACGAGGGCACCACGCTGCACCTGTTCCACGGCAAGCTCGACCCGGTGATCCCCTACGGCTTCACGGTGGAGGCCGCCCAGCACCTGGTGCGCCTCGGTGCCGACGTCACCGCCGACGTGATCCCCGGCATCGGCCACCAGGTCGACGACGAGATCGCCGAACTCATGATCGAGCGGCTGCGCGGCTACCTGCCCAAGCGGGTGTGGGAGGCGGCGATGAAGGCGGCGCGCGCGGGCGAGTCCGGCGACTGAACGGTCGAGCGAAGGCGCGCCGTCCTACACGGCAACGCTGCGACCGACTACGCTGCCCGACAGCAGCCTTGGCTATCGTGGAGGCATCCCAGGAGGAACGCACCATGAAGACCACCGCCACCGCCACGCTGACCAAGATCAACACCGCGCTGCACGACTCGCTACTGGCCACCGTCGACGCCCTGGCGCGCCGGCGCGCCTGCGACATCCCCGAGCAGACGATCGACCGCTTCGTCGCGCTGCGCTGGCTGCAGTGGAACGGCGGCTCGCTGCGCCTGACCGAGACGGGCGAGGCGATGATCGTGAAGGTGCACGCGACGATGCTGGGCAACCTGCAAGCGGCTTGACCCCCGGCGTTAGTCGTCGAGGAATTCCCAGGTGTTCGCGCCGTCGAGGCGGCGCACGCGCACCGCGGCGATGAGCGCGGGATCGAAGTTGCCCAGGTTGACGCCGTGCTTGCAGCCGGGCGTCGGCGCCAGCGGCTCCCAGTGCGTGACGCTCGCGCAGGTCCGGCAGTGGATGGTGCGCAGCGTCCGGTCGCCCCAGATGTATTCCGCCGTGGCCTCCGGGTGCCCCTCGATCAGCACCGTGCCGTATTCGAAGTAGACCCATGGCCCGCCCATGCGGCGACAAAGCGAGCAGTTGCAGTCGGTCGCCACCTCGGGGGTCGACGGCAGGGTCAGTCGAACGGCGCCACAGTGGCATGAACCCTTGTGCATCGGGGTCTCCTCGATGTTGCTGGACGGCTTCGCGGCCGACCGGCGCGTGGCGCGCCGGGCCGGGCCGACAAGTCTCGCACAAGGACGGCCGCGCGCCGCACGTCGATGCGCGCCGCAACCCCTTTCACGCTTCGCGAAAGCTCGCTTGGCGACAAGCCCTTCCGTTGCCGCACCCGCGCTCCCACAATCGGCCTCATCGCCGCGGAGACAAGCCATGCAGGTGCTCGAGGGAATCAAGGTCGTCGAACTCGGCCAGCTGATCGCCGGACCGTTCGCCGCCAAGACGCTGGCCGATTTCGGTGCCCGCGTCATCAAGGTGGAGCCGCCGAAGTCCGGCGACCCGTTGCGCAAGTGGCGCAAGCTGCGCGAGGGCACCTCGGTGTGGTGGGACGCGCAGTCGCGCAACAAGGAGTCCGTCTGCATCGACCTGCGCGTGCCCGCGGGCCAGGCGCTGGTGCGCGAGCTCGTGCGCGACGCCGACGTGCTGATCGAGAACTTCCGCCCCGGCGCGATGGCCGCCTGGGGCCTGGGCTGGGAGGCGCTGCACGCGCTCAACCCGCGGCTGGTCATGCTGAGCCTGTCTGGCTTCGGCCAGACCGGCCCGCGTTCGCAGGAGCCCGGTTTCGCCGCGGTGGCCGAGGCCTTCGGCGGCCTGCGCTACCTCAACGGCGAGCCCGGCCGGCCGCCGGTGCGCAGCGGGGTGTCGCTCGGCGACACCATCGCCGGCCTGCACGGCGCCTTCGGCGTGATGCTGGCCCTGTACGCGCGGGACGCGCGCGGCGGCCAGGGCCAGCACATCGACCTCGCGCTGTACGAGGCCTCGTTCAACCTCACCGAAAGCCTGCTGCCCGAATACGACGCGTTCGGCGAGGTACGCCAGCCCGCCGGCGGCGCGCTGCCGGGCATCACGCCGTCGAACGCCTACACCTGCGCCGGCGGCCAGGCGGTGCTGGTGGCCGGCAACGGCGACAGCATCTTCCGGCGCCTGATGCAGCTGATCGGCCGCAAGGACCTCGCCGAGGACGCGACGCTGGGCTCCAACGAAGGGCGCTCGCTGCGCGCCGCCGAGCTCGACGCGGCCATCGGCGCCTGGACGGCGCAGCTCGCGCTGGACGACGTGCTCGCGCGCATGCGCGAGGCCGGCGTGCCGGCCAGCCGCGTCTACACGATCGCCGAGATCGCCGCCGACCCGCACTACGCGAGCCGCGGCAACATCGAGCGCATCCCGGCGATGAACGGCGGCACGATCGCCGCGCCGGGCATCGTGCCCAGGCTGTCGGCCACGCCGGGACAGGTGCGCCACGCCGCGCCCCGGCTGGGGCAGCACACCGCCGAGGTGCTCGCGCAGGCCGGGATCGCGGCCGAGCGCATCGCCGGGTTGCGGCGGGACGGCGTGATCGAATGATCGGCCGGCGCGCCCGCGCGCCGGTGCACGTCAGGGGATCAGCGTCGACCAGGCCACGGTACTGGTGCTCTCGAAGCTGCCGTCGCCGTTGGCGTCGAGCTGCAGCTGCACCTGCGTCGCGCTCAGCACGGTGGCCAGCACCGTGCTGCCCGAGGCGCCGGTGATGCGCACCGCGCCGGCGCTGGGGTAGGCATCGGCCGGATCCTCGACCAGCGGCACCGGCGTGGCGATCGTGACGCGCCCGCCGATGGACGACGCGGTGAACGAGCCGGCCAGCGTCAGCGAGGTCTGCGCGTTGCCGCCGATCTGCGAGGTGGTGATCGTCATGCCGGCATCGAAGGCGATCGCGTCGTCGTAGCCGGACGAGGCGAGCGCCACGGCGAAGCCGCCCGAGCCGACGGTGAACTTCGTGTCGGTCAGCGTGGAACCGTCGGTTTCCTCGACGGCGAGGGTACCCGAGATCGTGGCCGTGACGCCGCTGTCGACGACCACGACGTTCTGGAACACTGCGCTCGCGTCGAACACCATGCCGCTGGGGTCGCCCGTCAGCGTGATGGCCACGGCGCCGTTGATCGACAGCGCGGCCGAGTCCTGGCACTGCGCGAAGGTGCCGGTGAGCACGTCGCCCTTGGACAGCATGCCGTTGCCGTCGCGGTCGTCGAAGGCCACCGTGAGCGTGCCGCTGACGCCGCAGGGGGTGGTGTCGCTGGTGACGGCGGCCGGGTGCGCGGACGCGCTCGCGATGGCCTGCCGACGCGCGGTCGTCACGGCCAGCGCGCGTTGCAGCACGACCCCCAGGCCGTGCGTGCGCGTGGTCACGTTCGCCGCCGCCGGAGTCCCGCCGAGCGAGCCCTGGGTGAACGAGACCGCCAGCCCGCCGTTGAGCGAGGCGCGCACGACGTCGGACTGGTTGGTCGACGAGATCGCGACGGTCTTGGTGCCCGACGCGGGCGCGGAATCGCCGCCCCCGCCGCAGGCGCCGAGGCAAGCCAGCGCGGACGCGGCGACGAGGAGTGACAGGTTGGGTTTCAAGAGGGATCTCCCTGGAGATGGACGGTCGATGGTGCCGGCTGTACCGGTCGAGGTGGCGGCCCGGGCGGCGTCGAGGCGCCGTCGCGGCGACGCGCGCACAGCGCCCGGCCCGGGCTCGGCGCGATCATAGCCGTTCACTTTCGCCGGCCTGCGGCGGCCACTTCATCGGCTCCTGCTCGATCGGCGCTGCCGCCGACGACCGCCGGCAAGGCCTGGGTGCCGCCGGCGAATCCCGAGGGCAAGCCCCGCGGCGTGCCCGGGTCAGCCGTTGACGGCAGCCGGCCGGACGACGGCCAGCGACGGGCCGAAGCGGCGCCGCACCGACTGTTCGATGCCTTCGGCATCGAGGCCGCATTCGTGCATCAGGCGCACCGGGTCGCCGTGCTCGACGAAGCGGTCGGGCAGGCCCAGCTGCAGCACCGGCACCTGCACGCCGGCGGCGGCCAGCGCCTCCAGCACGGCACTGCCCGCGCCGCCCATGATGCTGCCTTCCTCGAGCGTGACGAGGGCCTCGTGGGTGCGCGCGAGCTCGAGCACCAGCTCGACATCCAGCGGCTTGACGAAGCGCATGTTGACGACCGTGGCGTCGAGCTTCTCGCCCGCCTCCAGCGCCGGGTACAGCAGCGGCCCGAAGGCCAGCAGCGCCACGCGGCGGCCTTCGCGGCGCTTCTCGCCCTTGCCCCACTCGAGCACGCCGAGATCGGCATCGGGCACGACGCCGGCGCCGGCGCCGCGGGGATAGCGCACGGCCACCGGGTGCGCCTGCGCGAACGCGGTGCTGAGCGCGCGCCGGGTCTCGCGTTCGTCGGCCGGCGTGAGCAGGCTCATGTTGGGCACGCAGCGCACGAACGCGATGTCGTAGGCGCCGCAGTGCGTGGGGCCGTCGGCGCCGACGATGCCGGCGCGGTCGAGCGCGAACACCACCGGCAGGTTCTGCAGCGCCACGTCGTGGATCAGCTGGTCGTAGCCGCGCTGCAGGAACGTGGAGTAGATCGCGACGACCGGCTTCAGGCCCTCGCAGGCCAGGCCGGCCGCGAACGTGACCGCGTGCTGCTCGGCGATGCCCACGTCGTGGTAGCGCTCGGGGAAGCGGCGCTCGAACTCGTTCATGCCCGAGCCGCCGCACATGGCCGGCGTGATGCCGATCACGCGCTTGTCGGCCTCGGCCATGTCGCACAGCCAGGTGCCGAAGACCTCGGCAAACGTCTGCTTGGGCGGCGTGGCGGGCTTCTGCAGGCCGACGGCGACGTCGAACTTGCCGGGGCCGTGGTAGTTCACCGGATCGGCCTCGGCGAGCTTGTAGCCCATGCCCTTGCGTGTGACCACGTGCAGGAACTGCGGGCCCTTGGCGTCGCGCAGGTTCTCCAGCGTGGGGATAAGCGAGTCGAGGTCGTGGCCGTCGATCGGGCCGACGTAGTTGAGGCCGAACTCCTCGAAGATGGTGCCGGGCACGACCATGCCCTTCGTGTGTTCCTCGAAGCGGCGCGCGAACTCGTACAGCGGCGTGTTCTTGAGCACCGACTTCGCGCCTTCGCGCGCCTTCGAGTAGAACTTGCCGCTCATCAGGCGGGCGAAGTAGCGGTTCAGCGCGCCCACCGGCGGGCTGATGGACATGTCGTTGTCGTTGAGGATCACCAGCATGTCGGCCATCGACACGCCGGCGTTGTTCATCGCCTCGAAGGCCATGCCGCCGGTCATCGCGCCGTCGCCGATGATGGCCACGGCCTTGCGGTTCTCGCCCTTCAGCTTCGCGGCGTGGGCCATGCCCAGCACCGCCGAGATCGACGTCGACGAGTGCGCGGTGCCGAACGCGTCGTACTCGCTCTCGTCGCGCTTGGGAAAGCCCGCCAGGCCGCCGTACATGCGCAGCGTGCTCATGCGCTCGCGGCGGCCGGTGAGCACCTTGTGCGGATAGGTCTGGTGACCCACGTCCCACACCAGGCGGTCGTACGGCGTGTTGAAGACGTAGTGCAGCGCCACGGTGAGTTCGACCGTGCCGAGATTGCTCGACAGGTGCCCGCCGGTCTTGCTCACGCTGTGCAGGATGTACTGCCGCAGCTCGTCGCACAGCGTGCGCAACTCGGCGCGCGACAGGCGTCGCAGGTCGGCCGGGCTGGAGATGGTCGCGAGAAGGTTGTTGGTCATGTGGCGTTCGAGGTCCGGGGCAAGCCGCGCACCTCCAGGGGCTGCAAGACGCGCTTGTACATCAATTGTCGCGCTCAACGATCTTGTCCGCGAGGCAAGCAAGGTAGGCTGCCTGCCCTAATCCGCTGCGGGCCAGCGCCGCGTGGGCCTGGTCGCGCAGGCACAGCGCGTACTGCTGCGCGGCCTCCAGGCCCAGCAACGAGACGAAGGTGGGCTTGTTCTGGTCGACGTCCTTGCCCGCCGTCTTTCCCAGCACCTCTGAATCCTGGGTGACGTCGAGCACATCGTCGACCACCTGGAAGGCGAGGCCGACGGCGGCGCCGTACTCGGCCAGCGCGGCCAGCGCGCGGGCGTCGGCCGGACCGCAGGCGGCGCCCATCATGACGCTGGCCTGCAACAGGACGCCGGTCTTGCGGCGGTGCATGTCGCGCAGGGCCGCCTCGTCGAGCTGACGGCCGACGCTGGCGAGGTCGATCGCCTGGCCGCCGGCCATCCCGTCGTGGCCCGAGGCGCGCGCGAGCAGGCGCACGAGCGTGGACATCAGCTGCGGCGACATGCCCTCGTCGGGCGTCAGCACCTCGAAGGCGAGGGCCTGCATCGCGTCGCCGGCCAGCATCGCCTGGGCCTCGCCGTACTTCACGTGCACCGTGGGCTTGCCGCGGCGCAGGACGTCGTTGTCCATGCAGGGCATGTCGTCGTGCACCAGCGAGTAGGCATGGATCAGCTCGACGGCCACGGCGGCGCGCAACGCGGCCGCGCAGTCGCCGGCCACGGCTTCGGCCGCGGCCATCACCAGCAGCGGGCGCAGCCGCTTGCCGCCGTCGAGGACGGCGTAGCGCATCACCGACCCGAGGCCGGCAGGGGATTCATCGGACACCCAGCGTTCGAGGGCGTGTTCGACGTCCTCCTGGCGCTCGCGTACCCAATGCGAGAAATCTTCGATCTTCATGGTCGAGTCCAGGGCTTCAATTGGCCCTCCTCCAGGACTTTCACTTGTTCTTCTACGGCATCCAGCCTGGAGCGACAGAATTCCAGGAGCTGCGCGCCTCGCTTGTAGGCGTTCAGCAGGCCGTCGAGCGGCATCTGGCCTGTTTCCATGGCCCGCACCAGTTCGTCGAGTTCCGCCTGGGCATCCTCGAAACTCGCGGGTGCGTCGGCAGGGGTCGTTGAGTCGGTGCGATCCATGGGTACAGGCTCGGGCAAATCGGGATTGTAGTCATCTCGACATGGCTCCTGGGGCAGGATTGCAACGGTCCGCACGTTTTCGCCGGCGCGCCTTCTTGAAATTGGGGTCATGGTTTGAGCGCCGACCACGGACTGGTTAAAATGATGGGTTCGGCACGCCGGGCACAAGGCGCGTGCGCCAGCAGACCGCTTCGGGGTCGTGCGAACCGGGTTCGCACCGCCGCGCGGTCGTCGCTGCGACGCGCCAGCGGCCGCCGAATGTTTCGCACAGTCCACCCGCGGGGCCACCGGGTGGGGGTTGACATCGGTTTTTAAGAGATCCTGGGGATCATGTCGGACCTGAGCATTACGCTTGAAGCTCTGGAGCGCGCGCGCTCTCAACTTTCCGTCTCCACCTATTTCGACGAGGACCTGTTCCGCCGGGAGCAGGAACTCATCTTCCAGCACGGGCCGCGCTATCTCGCGCACGAGCTGGCCATCCCCGAAATCGGCGACTACTACGCCCTGCCCCAGGAAGGCGAGGGGCGGGTGCTGGTGCGCGCGCCGCACGGCGGCGTCGAGCTGCTGTCCAACGTGTGCCGCCACCGCCAGGCCGTGATGCTCAAGGGCCGCGGCCAGACCGCCTCCAACATCGTCTGCCCGCTGCACCGCTGGACCTACGGCCTCGACGGCCAGTTGCTGGGTGCGCCGCACTTCGCGCAGGATCCCTGCCTGCACCTGAACCGCTATCGCACGCGCACCTGGAACGGCCTCGTGTTCGAGGACAACGGCCACGACGTGGCCGCCGACCTGGCCGCGCTGGGCCCGCGCGCGGCGCTCGATTTCGGCGGCTACGTGCTCGACAAGGTGCACGTGCACCAGTGCGACTACAACTGGAAGACCTTCATCGAGGTCTACCTCGAGGACTACCACGTCGGCCCGTTCCACCCGGGCCTGGGCAGCTTCGTCACCTGCGACGACCTGGCCTGGGAGTTCGGCGCCAACTACTCGGTGCAGACCGTGGGCGTGGCCGACGGCCTGGCCCGGCCGGGCAGTCCCACCTATCGCAAATGGCACGAGGCGCTGCTGCGCTTTCGCGACGGCAAGCCGCCGCGCCACGGCGCGATCTGGCTCACCTACTTCCCCAACATCATGGTGGAGTGGTACCCGCACGTGCTGGTGGTCTCCACGCTGTATCCCAAGGGGCCGCAACAGACGACCAACGTGGTCGAGTTCTACTACCCCGAGGAGATCGCGGCGTTCGAGCGCGAACTGGTCGAGGCCGAGCAGGCCGCCTACCTCGAGACCTGCGTCGAGGACGACGAGATCGCGCTGCGCATGGACGCCGGCCGCAAGGCCTTGTTCGAGCGCGGCGACGACGAGGCCGGCCCGTACCAGAGCCCGATGGAAGACGGCATGCGCCACTTCCACCAGTGGTACCGGCGGGCGCTGCAGCCGGCGCGCTGAGGCGTCCTTAGCCGCCCTGCGCGGGCACCTCCCACGCCCGCAGCGCCCCGGCCTGGCCGTCCTGCCCCAGGCGCAGCGCCACCAGGAACACGCGCCCGGCACGCCCCGAGCGCAGCAGGTCGTGCGCGGCCTGCCAGGCCTGCGCCAGTACCGCCGGCCCGTCCAGCCAGGTGACGTTGGGGCCGGCCAGGCCGAAGCGGCGCGACAGCGCGGCGCCCGGGGAATTGGCCAGGCACCAGGGAAACAGGTCGGGGTTGGCCAGGCCCACGCCGCTGCGCTGCGCGTCGGCCCAGAACTTCAGCGCGCTGGCGCGGCCGGCGTTGTCGGCGACGACGAACAGGGCGCTGGCGGGGCCGGCGGCGCCGTCCATCAGCGCGGCGAGGCCGTCGAAGGCGCCGGCCAGGGCCTCGCGCTCCAGCGCGTCGGCGGGCAGCACCAGCGCGACCGCCGGCGCCGGCAGCGCGTGCGCAACGGACGCGGTCAAGGCAAGGCCTCCCAGCGGCGCAGCAGCAGCGCCGAGTTCAGGCCGCCGAAGGCGAAGGCGTTGTTCAGCACCCAGGTCAGCGCCCGCGCCTCGGGCGCGCGGGTGCAGGCGATGCCGCACTCCGCATCGACCTCGGCGTGACCCGCGGTGGGCGGCACCGTCTGCGCGCCCAGGCCGAGCACGCAGATGGCAAGTTCGAGCGCCGACGACGCCCCCAGCGCGTGGCCCAACGCGCCCTTGCTGCCGCTGACGGCGGGCAGGCGCTCGCCGAACAGGTCGCGCAGCGCGCGCGCCTCGGCGGCGTCGGACGCCCGCGTGCCGCTGCCGTGCGCGTTGACCCAGTCGACGTCGGCGGCGGCGACCCCGGCCTGGTCCAGTGCCGCGCGCATCGCGCGGCGCATGCCCGAGCCGTCGCCCAGCGGCGCGGTGGGATGGCCCGCGTCGCACGACAGGCCCAGCGCCACGACCTCGGCCAGCGGCCGGGCGCCGCGCGCGAGGGCGGTGTCCGCGCGCTCGAGCACGAACATCGCCGCCCCCTCGCCCAGCAGCATGCCGCTGCGGCGCGCGTCGAAGGGCTGGCAGTCGCGCTGGGCCATCGCACGGGAGCGGCTGAAACCCACCAGCGCCAGCCGCGAGAACGGCTCGACCCCGCCCGCCAGCGCCTGCGGCGTGCGGCCGGCGCGCAGCAGGTCCATCGCCGCGCCGACCGCGTAGTTGCCGGCGGCGCAGGCCGTGGCCAGGGACTGCGTCGGACCCTCGCAGGCATGGCGCGCGTGCAGCGCCGCGGTGAACGACGCCACGCCGTAGTCGGCCAGGTCCACCGTGGCGCGGCCTTCGGCCACGGCCTCGAAGGCGGCGCTCTCGCCGAGGGTGCTGCCGACGCAGACGGCCGCGGCCGCGTCCAGCGGCGCGCCGCACCGCGCGACGGCCTGCGCGGCGGCGGCCAGGGCCAGCGCGCGGCCGCGGCGCAGCGGATCGGGCGCCTGGTCGTCGAAGTCGTCCAGGCGCGCGGCGCGGGTGCCGCGGTAGCCCTGGGCCAGCAGGTCGGGCCAGTCGCACGCCGCGCTGTCGCCGCGCAGCAGGCGGCCCCACAGCGCCTCCGGCGTGCGCCCGAGCGGCGCGACCACGCCCATGCCGGTGATCACGATGCGCACGCTGGCCGCAGGGGTCATGGCGCCGCGATGCCCAGCAGGTGGTCGGCCATCGCGGCCAGCGAGACCAGGCCGGGCAGGTCCGCATCGGCCACGTAGCACTGGAAGCGCTGCTCGGCGCGCGCCACGAGCTCGACCAGGTCGAGCGAATCGAGCCCGAGGTCGTACCGGAACTCCGCCTCGTCGGGCCAGGTCGCGGGCAGCGTCGGGCGGATGGTGCGCAGTTCGTCGCGCAGGAACGCGAGCACGCCGGCGCGATCATTGGCGGCTGCGGCTGCGGCTTCATCGGACCGGACGGTGCGGACAACGGCGTCGTCGAACGTGGTGCAGTCGGTCATCGGAACTCCTTGGCGAGCGCGCGGGCCGGCGCTCATTCGTAGGTCGGCTGCGCGGCGGCCAGGCGCAAGGCCTGGGCCGTGCTCGCCAGCGGGGCGAAGGGGTCGCCGACCAGCCGGTAGGGCGTGACGGCCGCGGCATGCGCCGGCGCGGCGCGCAGGATCAACTCGCCCACCTCGCGCACCCCGGCGGCCAGCGCGTCGCACAATCCGACCGCCCAGCGCGTGTTGTCGCTGTGCAGCGTGTCCGAGACCGCGCCGAAGCTGGCCGCCGCCACGCCGCGCAAGGGCAGCGCCTCGGCCCACGACAGGCTCGTCGCGCGCCGGCTGGCGGTGCGGCAGCACAGCGACAGCAAGGCCCCCATGGGCTCGCCGGCGAAGCCGTCGAAGTGGTGGCCGCGCACGCCGTGGTAGCCGACCCAGCCCTTGGGCCGGCCATGGCCCAGGTACAGGCCCAGGCCGACGCCGTTGCCGATGGCCTGCAGCAGGCCTTCGCGCGTCAGGCGTTCGCCGGTCCAGCGAAATCCGCGCCACGCGGCGGGCAACAGCGCGTCGATGCGGTCGGCCACGCGCAGGTATTGGGGATGCCACTGGCCGAACACCGCCAGCGCCTGCGTCGCGCCGGCGCGGCGGTGGGCGCGCGCCGCGGCGAGCGCGAAGCGCCGCACGTCCTCGACGCGGGTGGCGGGCAGCCAGGCCACCGGGATGCGGCGGCCCGCCACGTCGCGGACGAACGGCGCGGGCAGCACCGTGGCCGGCGCCCGGCGCGCCGAGCCGACCAGCAGCACGGCATCCAGCGTCTCCTGCGCCCCCACGCAGGCGGCGACGTCGGGCAAGGCGTCGTCGCAGGCCTCGCAGCGCGCGGCTATGCCCACCGCGGCCCAGGCCTCGACGAGCGGGGCGAGCGCGGCCATGCAGCCGGCGGGCGCGAGCAGCCACGCGCGCCGGGCCGCCGGCATGCCCGCACCCGAGGCCGCGGCGTCGCCCATCATGCGACCTGCGGATGGGACTGCACCCAGGTGACGAATTTCTCCCACGGCGCGTAGTCGCTGGTCGGGCGTCCCAGCAGCACCTTGCGCGCGAAGTAGTGCATCATGATCTGGCCCTGCATCTCGGGGCCGAAGTCCATGAACTGGTCGGCCGTTTTCGCATTGAGCGCGGCCTCGCCGCCCTGGCCGATGGTCGGGCCGTCGGGAAGGGTCTCGGCCGAGCCGTCGTACTTCGCGGACGGCAGCGTGATGTCGGCCGAATGCGCGGTGTCGAGGTAACCGTAGTTGTACGACGCGTCGTCGCCGAGCCTGGCATGGTCCCACAACGCGTGCATCAGGTAGATCGGCCCGACGTTCTGGTTCTGCCAGACGTGCGTCATCTCGTGGACGAGCGTGAAGCGTTCGAGCGGGCCGTCCGTGACGTCGAAGTTGATCAGGTTGCCGGTGGTGAACGCGCGCGATTGCGGGTTCTTGGTGAAGAAGTCCTGGATGCCGAAGAAGATGCGGTTGGTGGGCGAGTCGGTGGCGATGTAGGCGTGATCCCAGTCCACCGTGTCGGCGAACACGCCCTGGACGTCGGCCAGTTCCGCCGCGTCGAGCTTGCGGAAGCCGTTGAGCAGGTTCATCAGCTGGAACAGCACGGTGTCGAGCCAGCCAAGCGCGACCTCCAGCACGGCCGACAGCATCTCCGACAGGTCCTCGCCGATCGCGTTGATCGTGCGCACGAACTCGGCGGCGAACTGCTCGCCCGCATCCTTGAATGCTTGCGCGACCTGCGTCATCGTCTGGCCCAGCTGGCGGCCGGCGCGGATCAGGTTCTGCAGGGCCTGGTCGGGGTGCTTGAGGGTCTCGACCACCAGCTGCGCCAGCGTGGCGCCGGCGGCCAGCGCGCCCCGCACCACCTCGAGCGTCACTGCGAGCGCCTTGCCCGCGACCCAGGTGACGAGCTGCGCGATCGCGAAGCCGGCCTTCAGCGCGCCTTCGACGAACCTGGCCACGCCGGGGATGAAGTCGGTCTCCAGGTAGTTCAGCGCGTAGATCACGTTGTTGCCGATGCGATCCCACACGCCGCCCAGGATGTCGAGCATGTCGTCGCCGCGCGCCGCGGCCCAGTCCAGGATCTCGGTGACCTTGGAGCCCACCTCCTCGCACAGCTGGATCAGCTTCTCGAACAGCGCCTGCTCCTGCGCCGCGGCCCAGTCGAGGATGTCGACGACGCTCTTCTTCACGAACCGGATGGCCTGCACGGCCTCGCGCCACAGCGCCGAGGCCAGGGCCTCGCCGCGATCGAGCAGCCAGCCCAGCACCTCGCCCACCGGCCCGAGCGCCTGCAGCACCGCGTTGACGATCTTGCGGAACACGAAGTAGCTCTGCGTGACCACCGACTCCAGCAACTGCGCCACGGTGGCACCCGCGGCGAGCGCGGCCTCCACCAGGCGGGCCGCGGCGCGGTAGGTGAACGACACCATCTGCTGGGCGAACTGCAGCACCGTCTTGCCCAGGTCGAAGGCCGCCTTGACGACCGCCTGCAGCAGGTTCATGGCCAGGCCGAAGCAGTCCTTGAGCAGGCCGAGCAGCGTGTGGCCGAGGTCGAAGAAGGCGGCGACCACCTTCTTGATCGCGGCCAGCGCGTGCGTGGCCAGCGTGCGCACGACGTCGATGAACAACCGACCCGCCGCGAGCAGGCCGTCGAGCACCTTGCGCACCACGTCGGCGGCGGCGCTGGCGATGTACTGCGTGAAGTCGATCAGCGCCTGGCCGGCGGCCGCGGCGGCACGCACGATGTCGCGGACCAGGTCCAGGCCGGCGGCCGCGGCCTGGCCGATGATCGTGGCCAGGGTGTTGCCCAGCTGGAGCAGCGAGGACACGACGATGGAAAAGAGCGCCCAGGGCCGGCCCACCAGCTCGGTGAAGATCTGGCCGACGGTCTTGCCGAGCGCCAGCAGCGCCTGCAGCGAGCCCTTGAGCAGCGCGAAGCCGAATTCCAGCGACTGCGCCAGGATGTTGCCGATCGTCTTGCCGATGGCCAGCAGCGCCTCGACGCCGCGCTGGACGATGCCCACGGTCTTGTCGACCAGGTAGGCCAGCAACTGGCCCAGCGTCTTGCCGATGTTGTCGATGGCCTTGAGCACCGTCACCAGGTCCGCGGTGACCATCTGGAACGCGGCGTCGAGAACGTTGAACAGGCCCGCGCCGACGGCGTCGAGCCCGGCGACGATCTTGCGCACGAAATCGTAGCCGCTGGCCAGCGCCGCACCGAGGATGTCGCCGATCGTCTGGCCGGCCTTGATCAGCGCGTCCAGCATGTTGGCCACGTCGTTGACGACCCAGTCGGCCACGGCCTTGATGGCCTCGGCCAGCGACTTGGTGGCGCTCTTGATCGCATCGACGACCGAGTTGATGGTGTTGACGATGTCGTCGGCCACGTCCTCGAAGAAGTTGACGACGGCGGCATCGGTGTCGGGCGGCGACGGCGGCTGGCCGGCCTGCAGACGCCGCATCTCGGCGCCGGCGTCGCGCAGCCACAGCATGGCGGCCTGCAGGCCGGCGCGGTCGAGGCTGCCGTCGGGGTGGTGCACCAGGTCGTTCATCAGCAACCGGCCCTGGCGGCGTGGCAACTGCCCGATGGCGTGCACGACACCGCGTGCCTGGCCGGCGCGTCGGTAGCCGGCGATCAGCGTGCGGCGCTCGTCGGTCGACATCTCGGCGGCCTGCTGGAACAGCTCGCGCTGGTACAGCGGATCGGCCAGCGTGCGGGCATAGGACTCGGCCAGCCGGCCGGCCTGCACGCGGTGCGCCGCGAACAGGTGGCGGTAGGCCGGCGCCAGTTCCTGCGCGCGCACGGCGCTGTCGCACACCACGCCGTCGATGGCCTGCGGGTTGTGCAGCGAGACGCGGGCCAGCGCGTGCGACAGCCGGTTCGGCCCGGCCGGATAGCCGCGCTGGGCCGCGGTCTGCCGGCCCGCGGACGGCTTGGCGCGCGGCGCGCCGGCCGTCCGACCGGTGCGTGCCGGGGCGGCGGGCGCCGGCGCGGCGCGGGTGCGGGCGGCGGGCTTGGCGGCCGGCGCCGGCTTCTTGCGCGCGGCGGGCGCGGACTTCTTCGTGGCAACGGGGGCTCTGGCCATCGCGGTCTCCTGGTTGGGAGAGCACGCAGTCGTCACGACGGAGAGGCACTCTCCCGAAAAAGTATAGGAACGCGCCCGCAGCCGTACCAGGGCCGCGCGGTGCCGAGTTAGGGAGCATCCCGACGTTGAACTGGGGGCTGCGCACGCGTTCAGCGCTACCCGGGCGACAGGGTAGGGGGTATGCGGGGCCACGCCGCGTGGCCTAGCATTCCGGGACGTCATCCGGCGTGCCGGGCCCGGTCGCGGTCGCGGTCACGCCCTTCACCGGAGATCCCAGATGCCGCAATCGCCGCCCGAAACGCATGCCGGCGCGCCGGCCACGCGCGCGGAACGACTGGCGCGCGCCCTGAGCCTGATCGCGGCCGACCTGTCCAATCCCTGGGACGAGGGCACCGATCCCTTCGTGCCTTTCCACGCGCCGCTGGCCGACGGCGTACCGTTGGACGCGCAGGGACTGCGCGCCGCGCTGCACATCGGCGAACGATTCCATCTCGACGTCGTCGATCCCGGCCTCAGCTCGGTGGCCGACAACTGGGGCGGCGACGACGCGGCGGGCTTCCGGCTGCTCGACGCGGTGATGCACGCGGCCCTGACCGACGTGAAGCTGGTGTTCGCGCGCGGGGACAACGTGGTGCGGGTGCGCACCTGGCTGCTCGGCCGGTTGCCCGGCCAGGGCCTGGTCGGGCTGCGCACCGAGAGCACGGAGACCTGAGCAGGGCGCCGCCGTCGCGCAGGCGAGAATGCGCGGATGTCTGCTCCGCTCCTGATGGTCTGCGCCTCGTTCCTGTTCGCGACGATGGGCGTGTGCGTGAAGTACGCATCGGCCACCTACGGCGCCGGCGAGATCGTCATGTACCGCGGCCTGGTGGGCGTGATCGGCATCGCGCTGCTGGCGCGGGCGCGAGGCGTCTCGCTGAAGACGCGCGTGCCGGGGATGCATGCCTGGCGCAGCGTGGTGGGCGTCAGCGCGCTGACCCTGTGGTTCTACGCGATCGGCCACATGCCGCTGGCCACTGCGGTCACCCTCAACTACATGTCGTCGGTGTGGATGGCGCTGTTCCTGATTGGCGGGGCCGTGGTGCTGGGCGTGCAGCGCGTCGATCCGCGGCTGGTGGCCACGGTGCTGGTGGGGTTCGTGGGCGTGGCGCTGGTGCTGCAGCCGTCCATCGATCGCGACCAGCTCGCGCCGGGCATGGTGGGGCTGGCCTCGGGCATGCTCTCGGCGCTCGCCTACCTGCAGGTGACCACCCTGGGCCGGGTCGGCGAGCCCGAGGTGCGCGTCGTGTTCTATTTCTCCATCGGCGGCTTCCTGGCCGGGCTGGCCATCTCGCTGACGCAGGGCTGGCACGCCCATCACACGCTGCGCGGCTTCGTGCTGCTGATGGCCACCGGCGTGTTCGCCACGAGCGCCCAGGTGCTGATGACGCGCGCCTACGCGATCGGCCGTCCGCTGTCGAACGCGAGCCTGCAGTACCTGGGCATCGCGTTCTCGTTCGTCTACGGCATCGTGCTGTTCCACGACCCGTTGACGTGGATGGCGGTCGGCGGCATGGTGCTGATCGTCGGCGCTGGCCTTGCGGCCTCGCGCCTGCGCGCGACCACGCTCGGCGCGACCGCCCCCGACACCATCCAACCGCCTTCGGACACCTGAGATGACATCCACCGCACTGCCCACCCCCCTGGTCTCGCCCGAGCAACTGATGGCCGCGCTCGCCGGCGGCGCGACGCCGTTGATCCTGGACTGCGGCTTCGACCTGGCCGACCCCGGCGCCGGCGAACGCGCCTTTGCCCAGGGCCACCTGCCGGGCGCCGTGCATGCGCACCTGGATCGCGACCTCGCCGGCGCCAAGACCGGGCGCAACGGACGCCACCCGCTGCCTGCGCGCACCGACTGGGCCGCGACCCTCGCGCGCCTGGGCGCCACGCCCGCGCGCGCCGTGGTGGTCTACGACGCGCAGGGTGCCATGTATGCGGCCCGGGCGTGGTGGATGCTGCGCTGGGCTGGGCATCGCGCGGTCAGCGTGCTCGACGGCGGACTGGCCGCGTGGCAGGCCGCGGGCGGCGCGCTGGAGGCCGGCGCCGTGGCGCCGGTGGCCGCGCCGGCGGCCTATCCGCTGGGCGACAGCCTGGTGGGCACGCTGGACGCCGACGCGCTGCTGAAGTCGCTCGGTCGCGTCGCGCTGCTGGATGCCCGCGCGGGCGAGCGCTACCGCGGCGAGGTCGAGCCGCTCGATGCGCGCGCGGGGCACATCCCGGGCGCCCGGTCGCGCTTCTTCAAGGACAACCTCGACGCCGCCGGTCGCTTCCGGCCGGCGGCTGAGCTGCGTGCCGCCTTCGAGGCCTTCGGCGCCGCGCCGGCGCAGGTGGTGCACCAGTGCGGCTCCGGCGTGACGGCCTGCCACAACCTGCTGGCCATGGAGGTAGCCGGACTGCCGGGCTCGGTGCTCTATCCGGGTTCGTGGAGCGAATGGTCCTCCGACCCCACGCGGCCGGTCGCGGTCGGTTGAGCTGGATCAGGCGCGCTTGATATCCCGGGCTGCCGCGAGGCCGGGTTTGGCGCACACTTCGCGCACAGCAACCGCAGGAGGCACCATGTTCCGCAGCATCCTCATTCCGACCGACGGCACCGAGATCACCGCCAAGGCCGTCTCGACCGGCATCGCGCTGGCCAAGGCGCTGGGCGCCCGGCTGAGCACGATCACGGTCAAGGAACCGTTCCCGTACAGCGCCATCTCGGAGATGCAGCCGATCCCGCCGCAGGAGTTCTACGACGCGCAGGAGCGCATCGCGCTGAACCGCGTCAAGGAGGTGGTGGCCGCCGCCGCCAAGGAAGGCGTCGACTGCCAGGCCTTCACGGTCGAGGCCACGCACCCCTGGGAAGCGATCATCGACCACGCGAAGTCCCAGTCCTGCGACCTGATCGTGATGGCCTCGCACGGGCGCCGCGGCGTGTCGGCATTGCTGCTGGGGAGCGAGACCTCGCGGGTGCTGGTGCACGGCGAGGTGCCGGTGCTGGTGGTGAAGTAGCCGGAACGGGCGATCCGCATTAAACTGACTGAGTCAGCTACTTTTGCGGACTCAGTCAGATGTCAGATGTACTTTCCGCGCGCGTCGCCACGGTACGGGAGTTCTCGCGCTTCTACACGCGGCGCCTGGGCACCCTCGACGAGGGCCTCCTGGACACGCCCTGGTCGCTCACCGAGGCCCGGGTCATCTTCGAACTCGGCCAGGCCGCATCGACGGACATGGCCGCACTGCGCAGGACGCTGGCGCTCGATTCGGGCTACCTGAGCCGACTGCTCGCGAAGTTCGATACCGCGCGCCTGATCGCGCGCCGTTCCAGCGCTGTCGACGGACGACGCCAGGCGCTGGCCCTGACGGCCGCCGGCAAGCGTCTGTTGCGCACGCTCGAGGAGCGGTCGAATCGCCAGGTGGCGGCATTGCTGGCACCGTTGCCTGAGCCGGCACAGGAAGCCCTGGTTGGCGCGCTGCGCACGGTGATGCGGACGCTGGACGACCAGGTCGCCGCGCCCGCGGTCGCGTTGCGCGGGCTGCGTCCGGGCGACCTCGGCTGGATCGTGCAGCGCCACGGCGAGGTCTATGCGCGGGAATACGGCTGGGCGCGATCCTTCGAGGCCCTCGTCGCACGCATTGCCGCGGACTACGTCGACCATCATCAGCCCGGCTGCGACGACGCGTGGATCGCCGAACTCGACGGCCAGCGCGCGGGCTGCGTCGTGTGCGTTCGCAAGGATGCCGAGACGGCGCAGCTGCGCATCCTGCTGGTGGAGGCCTGGGCCCGCGGGCATGGCCTGGGCGCGCGGCTCGTGGCCGAATGCGTGCGCTTCGCGCGCGCCAGCGGCTACCGCAAGCTGGTGCTGTGGACCAACGACATCCTGGTGGCCGCACGACGGATCTACGTGGCGGCCGGCTTCGAGCTCGTCAGCGAGGAACGCCACCACAGTTTCGGCAAGGACCTGGTCGGGCAGTTCTGGGAACTGCGCCTGTAGGCTTCTTGCGTTTTGACATCCGGCCGTGCGGGCGGTGAAGGCACAATCGCGCGCATGTCTGTCACATCCGCAACTGCCGTCGGTCCGCTCGCCGCGATCGACATGGGCTCCAACAGCTTCCGCCTCGAGATCGGGCAGGTGCAGGACGGGCGCTATCGCCGCCATCTCTACCTGAAGGAGACCGTGCGCCTTGGCGCCGGCCTCGACGTGGACGGCATGTTGACCGAAGAGGCGATGGAGCGCGGCCTGCGCTGCCTGGCCAGCTTCGCGCAGACGCTGAAGTCGTCGGCGCCCATGCAGGTGCGGGCGGTGGCCACGCAGACGCTGCGCGAGGCGCGCAACCGCGACCAGTTCCTGGTGCGCGCGGAGTCCGCGCTGGGCCATCCGATCGAGATCATCTCGGGCCGGGAGGAAGCCCGCCTGATCTACGCGGGGGTCGCATTCCTGCAGCCCTCGAGCAAGCCGCGCCTGGTGATCGACATCGGCGGACGCTCCACCGAGATGATCCTGGGCGACGGGCGCACGCCGCGCGTGGCCGAGTCGTTCCAGGTTGGCTGCGTCAGCCTGTCGATGCGCTATTTTCCCGAGGGGCGGTACACGCGCTCGGCGTTCCGGGCGGCCCAGGTCGCTGCGGGCGCCGAACTCGAGGAAGCGCTGGTGCCCTTCGCTCGCCGCCACTGGCGCGAGGCGCTGGGCTCGTCCGGCACGGCGGGCGCCGTGGCCGACGTGCTGCGTGCCAGCGGCAAGACCGACGGCCGAATCACGGCAGATGGCCTGCGCTGGCTGATCGAGCGCTGCATCGACCTCGGGCATATCGACAGGCTGGACGTTCCGGGCATGAAGCCGGAGCGGCGCCCGGTGATCGCCGGGGGGCTGGCGATCCTGTATACGATCTGCGCGCAATTCGGCATCGACGAGCTGATGCCGGCCAAGGGCGCACTGCGCCAGGGCGTGATCGTGGACCTGGCCGAGCGCCTGGCCGCCGGCAACGAGGCGAGCGGACACGACCTGCGCGATGCGACGATCACGGAATTGCAGCGCCGCTTCCATGTCGATGCGCGCCAGGCCGAGCGCGTGGCGACCACCGCGCAACGCTTCTTCGACAGCGCCTGGCCGCGCGGCGACGCCGAGATGCACCGGGAGTTGCGGTGGGCCGCGGCCTTGCACGAGGTGGGGCTGATGGTGTCGCACCATGATCATCATCGCCACAGCGCCTACATCGTGTCGCACGTCGACGCGCCCGGGTTCTCGCAGAGCCAGCAGCGCCGCCTCGGCGAACTGGTGCTGGGGCAGCGCGGCGGGCTGCGCAAGATCGAGTCCGGCCTCACCCGCGAGCTGACGGCCTGGCAGGTGCTCTGCCTGCGGCTGGCGGTGATCGAGTGCCACGCACGCGGCGAGGTCGATGCACGCGGTCTCACGTTGAGCCGGGTGGGCACCGGTGCGCGACTGACGTACTCGCCGCAGTGGGCCGAAGCACATCCGCGCACCGCCTACCTGCTGCGCGAAGAAGCGGACCTGTGGGCCCGCCAGGGCGCCTTGCTGCTCGCATTGAACTGAGCAGCGCCTGGGCCCCTGACAACGCCCGGCTCGCCGGGCGTTCTGCATGCCCGGCGGCGGCGGTGAAATTCGATCGTCCAAAGCAAAACGCCCGAGCTATTTCTAGCTCGGGCGGTTCACTTTATATTAGCCTGACAATGTCCTACTTTCACACGGGAACCCGCACTATCATCGGCGCAGAGGCGTTTCA
>Ga0265336_10000330_pt1 | contig 31500 bp, 29 predicted proteins | sample 42119metaG_FD_193583 | JGI IMG/M metagenome (GOLD analysis project Ga0265336, IMG submission 193583) | Rhizosphere microbial communities from Carex aquatilis grown in University of Washington, Seatle, WA, United States - 4-21-19 metaG | ecosystem: Host-associated > Plants > Roots > Rhizosphere...
CCGAGACCAGGGCCGGGATAGAAAGCCTGAAAGCCGAAGGGCTTAGTCTTTGCGGCGTCGATCACTTCGTGGATGTCGATGCCCATTCTCATACAAAGCTGCTTTAGCTCGTTAACCAGTGCGATGTTGACGCAGCGATAGATATTTTCCAGCAGCTTGGACATCTCGGCCACCGCGGGATTGCTAACCGTCACCACGCGGCGGAAAATAGCGCCGTACATTGCCGAAGCCAGTTCAGTAGCAGCCGGACCGCATCCGCCAACCACCTTGGGGATGTCATGGCGCGCCACGTCTGTGTTACCGGGGTCTTCACGCTCGGGTGAAAAGGCTACATGCACACCAGTATCGTCCTGCGAACGCGAAACCTTTAGACCGCAAGGATTGCCGGCTTCCAGCAAAGGAACGACGACTTCCTCCGTGGTGCCGGGGTAGGTAGTGCTTTCCAGCACAATGAGCTGGCCCTCTTGGAGCCATGGAGCGATCGACTTGACGGTCCCGATCACGTAGCTCATGTCTGGCTCGTGATGCTCATTGAGCGGGGTGGGAACGCAAACGATGACCGCATCCATGCTGGCGATCTGGGAATAATCCGCCGTAGCGCTGAAGCCGGCCTTTTGCGCCTCTTGAATCTCGCAGGGGAGAATACGCATGATATAAGAGCCGCCGGTGTTGAGTGTCTTCACTTTGGACGGTTCAACGTCAAAGCCCGTGACCCGGAATCGCTGACCGCTGAAGAGAAGCGCCAGCGGCAGCCCTACGTATCCCATCCCGACGATTCCGATTCGGGCTTCACGAGAGTCAATTTTTTGCTTCAACGCGGCTAGACGGCTGCTGGCAAGAGAAATTGTCATGGAATTCATTTAACCTCAGGAGTTTCATGGACCAATATGCTGTCCAATTGAACACAATCTCAGAGCCACACCCCTGCCATTTTCCTTTTGATCCTGTGTTGGCTCTGAAAGTCTATCTTTCAGATTACGCTAGGTACAAATCAAAAACAATATGATTTCAAAGAGTCGCTTTGGGGAGAGTTGCATAAGCGCCTAATTAAAACCCCATTTTATTCTTAGACCGTGTTTAGTAATCCAGCTTTATGCCAGGGTACGATTTCAATCGTGCCCAAAAGGTCTAAAAAACGAGAGGCTTTACCTCTGAGGTATTGCGGCATAGACGTGGAGGCTGCTCCTGAAACAGCCCCCGAAAAACGAAAAAAATCAACGGTCAAGTCGCACGATGCGAAATCCATCTTTGCTAGATGGTCGGTTCATCAAGAAATAGGTATTCGGCTATGGATTAGCGCGTCGGCCGCCCGATACATTTGCCAGGCCGTGGCCCAATGGATCTCGATGCCTCTTCGATCTGCTTCATTTGCCAGCCAACTGAAAAGATTGCAAAGTCCGCCGTTGAGCAGAAGCTCCAGATTTCTTTCAGGCGCGCCGTGGGTATATAGCTTCAAAAAAATATCTTCGCCAATCGTCGGCGCCAGATCGAACCACCGCTTCACCCGCGAGGGCGTCGGTGGATCGTAGCCAGCTATCTCTCCGGTTTCCACACGTGGCAGAATTCGTTCGCCGAAGCGTAGGCCGACCGGCCCGGTAATCATCAGTAAGTCACCGCAACTGCCGCCGCCAACTGTGGCTTCGATTCCACAATCGAACGACTTTGGACGATTGCCAGGGGCATTTGTGCACCAAAAAACTTGGTTAACAACACGTCCCTGGGTTACCGAGGGAAGAGAAGGCATGGTGAAATCGGCATAGCAGCCCAAATCGCGCAGCAGGGCTATCTCGCCGTTGAGTCCGCAGAATTTCCCGTCCGGGCGCGAGTTATCGAGCGCCCAATTGCCATGAATAAAGCCAAAGACCGTATGACCGTCTTGTTGACGCAACAGGCCGTGATCGTCCGTAAGTCGGCGGCAGTAATCCGTTATTTTATGGATAAAGTTTTCGCGATCTTCGTTGTCGTGATGCAGATGCACTTCCACATCGCCGACGCCGAGGCGCACAATCTCCGCAATGCCTTCGAGAATATCGCGACGATACTCTTCCTGCGGGTAAAAAAAGCTGTATTGTGGACGTTGACCGGAGGCGTCCCGGGGAGCATCATCAGCAATTCGCGGCCACTTTTCGCGCCAGCGAGCAACGCGGCCGAGTGCGGTCTCAACGGAAGCCCCCATACCCAGCGGTTCATAGTGATCAGTGATGGCAATCCATGCGCGCTTCGGCTTCGTGGCCCGCTGGATCTTATGTAGGCGGTCTTTCAAATATGGCATAAGCCAGGTTTCGGCGTGTCGAGGAAGCATCATGGAGCTAATTTCCCCTTTATACTTTTGTGCACAAGCGATGAACATGCATCGAGTAATAGCCAGCTAAAGTATCTTGCAAGTTTCCATCCTCTGTCAAAGCCTTCCGGCATTACCTCTGCCAACAATGTGTAACTCGCGGCTAAATTCTTGCACAATGCAGTGCGGGTTTGCTATTTTGTTTCCATCGCATCAATTAGGATCGAAATAGGGTTTCTAGACGGCTGATGCAGAATAGTAGCCGTTTGTGACAATCTTTTTAGATGACTGGAGACGTCGATATGAGGGGTTGTACTGACTTCAGTAGAAACAACCTTGATTGTCTGCGTTTGATTCTGGCATCTATCGTTGTCGCGTTTCATCTCTGCGTGCTGACAGACCTCCCGGCCTTTTCTGCCATTGCCAAATACCTTTCCGCCGATTTCGCAGTGAAATCATTTTTCGTTATCAGCGGAATGCTTATTTATCGCAGTTATACGCGGTCGACATCTATCGCATCGTACCTAGAGAAACGGATCAGGCGCATTTATCCCGCTTACTTTACCGTCGTGGTGCTAGAGGCCGTAGCACTATGCACATTGAGCACTCTGCCAGCGGCTCAATACTTCGGGGTTGGCTTCTGGAAGTATCTTGGCGCAAATCTTTTGTTTCTCAACTTCCTCGCTCCTTCTCTACCAGGAGTGTTCACGTCAAACAGTATCTCTGCAGTAAATGGAGCACTTTGGACGATCAAGATTGAGGTTGCTTTTTATTTACTTGTTCCCGTAGTGCATTATCTTAACAACCGTATCGGAATTAAGAAGGCTATGGGTACAATTTTCTGTCTTTCTTGCATTTGGAAGTATGGCCTTATGTTTATGGCCTACATTGACCATTCACGCATTATTTATTCAGTGGGCGGGGCGCACAATTTCTACCAGAAGTTGCAGGTGCAGTTTCCCGCACATCTCGTATATTTCAGCGCAGGCATTTTGCTTTTTGTGTATTTTAATACGTTGAAGCTATACTTTCGAAATATCTCTTGCGTGACTGTTTGTTTGTATTTTCTCGATCACTGGTTTATGGGAGGCGTCCTTGATGTCTTATGGATATCTGGAATCGTCTTTGTCTTCGGTTTCTGGATATATTTTGGAAATTTTTCAAAAAACGGAGATTTTTCGTATGGAGTATATATTGTTCATTTCCCCATATTGCAGACGTTGATAGTACTCGGGATCGCAAGCACTAATCCAACTTTTTATCTACTGCTCGGCCTATCTTTGATCGGCTTAGCCGCGTTCCTCATGTGGAACCTGATCGAGAACAAGTTTTTGGCTAACAGTTCTCATTACCGCCAGGTGCTGATCAAGCATCCAGAATAGGATTTTTGAGGCACCTAGGGGCTCCTTCCAGTCCCAAGCCAACTTGTCGACAGGTTCGCGCCTGTAAAAAAAGCTCTTGAGTGTCTGCATCTGTAGCGGACCTGCTGCCCTACCGACCTAATTTTTCTATAGATTTGGCATTGTCCTTCAGAGTATCCTAATTTTGGAAGCGGTATTTTTAACGGCCATTCACTATGGGATTTGTTTTAAGTGTTCTATATTTTCTCACAAACTACCTCACGCCGCCCACCCTGTTTGGGCAGTTAGCCGTTGTTCGTGTTGAGCTGGTCCTAGCGGTCCTAATCTTCTTCGTATCAATACCGAAACTGACGGGATCGATCATTCTGAAAACACCGCAATCTTTGGCAGTGGTTGGGTTGGCGTTTGCCGGCTCTTTTTCTGTTTTTTTTGGGTTGCACTGGGCCTGGAAAGCCGTGGAAGTCTTCCCGGAATTCCTCCCGTGCGCATTCGCCTACTTTCTGGTATCTCTGTACTGCAACTCGAAGAAGAGGTTGCAAGTTATTATCTTCATGCTGCTATTTGTCTGCCTTTTTGTGATTGCGCGCGGGAGCATTGAACTGCTGTCTGGAGTTCCGGAAAGCGTCCCTCAGCAAGTTGCGGCCGCGAGAACCACTTATATTCTTGCAATGCGTAGTAGCACTGGAGAGTTGCTCTATAGGCTGAGAGGACTCGGACTTATCAACGACCCGAATGACTTTGGCCAGTTGCTCGTCTGCGTGATTCCGCTGATGTTTATTTTTTGGCGTTACAAGATGATAATCCGGAACCTGGTGCTTGTCATATTGCCGGTATCTGCGTTGCTTTATGGGACGTTCCTGACCCACTCTCGCGGCGCCCTCTTAGCCTTGATGGCCATTGCGGTAATGGCGGCACGTCGGCGCATTGGAACACTGCCAGCATTATTGCTGGCGACCGGCATATTTGTTGCGGCAATGGGTCTTCAATTTACAGGAGGGCGCGATATTTCTGCCAATGCGGGTGCTGATCGCACAGCGCTTTGGAGTAGTGGTTTACAAATGCTGAAATCTCATCCGTTATTTGGAGTAGGCCTTGGAGGGTTTGCTGACAATTGCGACGGTTGCGGTCATACTGCTCATAACTCGCTGGTAGTTTGCGCCGCAGAGCTCGGTATGTTCGGCTTGTATTTCTGGTGTCTCTTTCTGTATCCAACGATAAGAAATGCTATGTCGATTGCTTCGCCGGAGAAGGTATCCGACGGAAGGCCTATCCTGATCGAGAAATATTTACTTCGGCAAGCGGCTTCCAAGGTCGAGGCCCTCGACAAGGCGGAAGTCAACCAAATGGGGCGATTGCTTATTTTGTCTTTTACAGGTCTTCTGGTTACGGGGTGGTTTCTTTCTCGCCCTTATATTCTAACCTTTTTTTTGTTGGGGGGGATGGTTGAGGCAGTGTTCGAGATGGCATTACGTCGAGGAATGGTTGCTCCTCGGCAGCAAATGGTGCGCGTGCTGCAAAATTCCGGAATATTAGCTGTCTCGCTCATATTACTGATGTACATTGTGCTTCGAATTGCGAACCTAATGCGCTGACTCAAGCGGCCGGGATTGTTGTCGCAATGCACGTTGGAACGAGCGACATACAGAGCTATGCAAATGGAGGTTTAGTATCACGATATGAAGATCGCACATATTGTTGACAGTATGGAGATTGGCGGGGCCGAGACACTCGTTTCACAGATGTGCCGTCTACAGCGGGAACAGGGCCATTCTCCTTGCATCTACGCGGTTTTGACTCTTGGTCCTCTCGGTGAGCAAATGCGAAAGGAGGGCTTCTCTGTTGGGCCGGATGTGGGTCGGCACTTGCTAGATGCCACTCAGAATTTTTTCCATATCTTTAGAGAATCATCATTTGATGTGGTCCACCTGCATAACCCGACCCCGACAGTTTACGCGGCCATGGCGGCCAGGATGGCTGGCGTACCAAGCATTGTTTCAACGCGACATAGTTTGGTGGGACCGCCACGCAGACTAGTAGCAGAATTGAAATATGCCTTTGCAGCCTGCTTTTGCGACTGGGTTGTTGGTATAAGCGATGCAACAACGAAAAACTTGAAGAGCATTCACAGCGTATCAGAGAGAAAGATTGTGCGCGTGTACAACGGATCGGAATCGCTCCAGAAAGTGACATGTGAACTATGGCCGCCGAAGGCTGGATTCACGCTGGTTTACATAGGTCGGCTAGAGCCTGTGAAGAACCATCCGCTGCTGTTGGCTGCGTTTCACAAAGCACTATTCTCCATGCCGAACTTGCGGCTTTGGATAGTAGGTGATGGTAGCGAAAGAAGGATGCTGGAAAGCATGGTGTTTGAGTTGGGAATTACTTCACAGGTAACATTCTGGGGGCAGCAACTCGACGTGGCGCCATTCTTCTCTGCAGCTGATGCATTCATCATGTCGTCGAAGTCGGAGGGTTTACCCATGTCGCTTCTGCAGGCTTTCTCGCTGGGAGTGCCTGCGATTGTGACCGACGTAGGCGGGATGGCGGAAGTTGTGCGATTAGCGAATGCAGGAATTACAGTATCCGCGACAGACCCTGCTGAAATGGCTGCTTCAATTTTACGGCTGGCAACCGACGATATGAAACGGGCGCAGTTTTCGGCGAACGCGAAAACTGCGTTCCATTCTCGCTTTACACTAGAAACTATGGTCAATGCCTATATGGAGCTTTATAGGAAGACCCCACGAGCCCGACACGCATTGACTAGCTGAGCACAGAATACACAGAAGTTGCTCGTGTTGTGTATTTTGTACACGAGCGAAAAGTGCACAAGCAGAAACCGGTTACACTGTTTACTGATTCCGCACACAATCACTGTCCCTGCGAATTGGAGTTCCCAATTCGAGAACTTCAAAGTCAGTTACTTTCAGGTCCTGCAAATCGTGCGAGCCGAAATCCATGTCAGCGTACTTTGCCGTCGTATCCTTGTCGCTTTGAGCTGTCAGGGTAATATTGCCCCCATCGGACAGAAACATTCCGTACTTCTGCATGGCGCGCGCCACGACTTGAGCGGCTGGAGTGAGTTTGGACATATCGAAGGAAGCTTTCAAGCGTAAGTGGGCCCCCATGGGTGGAGCATCTACCGGTCCGCGTGGCGCTCCGGCGTGGGTGGCTGGATGCACAAATACATGGGCGCGAATCCGCGGATTGGGAAGCGTAAAGCGGATAGCGTGGTTGATGCTTCCGGTGGCAAGTTCGTCGGCTGTAAAGAGCAGTGGAGCAATCGGGAAGCCTGCGGCGTCCGCGCTGGTGCACTGATCTCCGCGCCCTGACGGCGGGTAGACGCGATTTAAATCCCACACCGCGACAAAATGTGCTGATACGAGATTCTCCGCATAGTTGGCCTGATAGGCTTCGTAGAGTTTACCTTGGCTGCGGTCGACCACAATCAGGTGGCAGTCAGTGTTTGAAACAGAACACTGATAACCCGCTTCCCCTTCGATGCCGCCGCCGATGGGAAGCGGAAAAGTTGAGGGATTGTCCGAATCGCGATAATTCGGCCCTGGACCTCTAAAGGGAAGATGTGGCGTAGCAGCACCGGCTTGGATGACGCGAAAATTGAAATCGACTTGCATTCTGTTGTTCCCCCACCCGCCCGCATCCGCAAGCCAAGCGATAATAGTGGAAGACTGAGGATCGACGGCGGCGTGAGAGATATCCTTTGTCCATATTGCTCCCGCGGGAAAGTAAGGAACAGGTGCAACAGCTTTCTCCAGCCTTGCTGCTCTTACCTTGCCGTCAAAGACGTGTTCTATCGCAGTATTCAAATGGTCCTTGGCGCTCCCTAAGCGCTTGGCACTTACTGCGAAAAGGGAGTGCCTGTGAAGGTAATAGACTGTTCCGGCGGCTCCAATCCCCACCACGATTCCCAAAGTAAAAATGGCCATCGCTTTCAATCTACTCATGACGGCTGATCACTCCTCTTTCCAATGCGAATTATCCAAGAGCATTTTACACCTTGTCATCTTCCGTAGAAGTTATGAAAGGATCGGAAGGCGTAGAGTCCTTTGTTTCAGGGGGCGTAATCTCCACTGCCGGTCTATTTGAATCCCAAATCTTCCAAAGAGGACCCGACGTAAAGAGAAATTTATAAAGCCCAACGACAGCGGCCGCCTTGAGAAGGAGTAGCGCACTGGCCGCAGCCGCAATCCGCTGCACACCAGGAATTTGGTAATGCAGGGCAACTGCAGCGATAGACCAGAAGAAGATTTGAAGCGCAGCAAACGCCAAAAAAAGATGCGAGCTGGATGAAAGTACGAGCGTGGAGCCGAGCAACATAACTATCAAATAAGGCACGACTAGTCGCATGACTTTGTGTGAGAGAAGCTGGAAAAGAACTGGATTCCGGAATGTCAGCGTCCATGGAACGAGTTGAAAAAGCTGGAAGTTTCCCGCCAGTGTACGCACCTTACGGTGGAACTCCAGTCCATATCTGGCCGGCCATGCGTCAAATACGTAAGCCTTCGGATCAAGCACAGATCGGTAGCCCTTGCGGATGATCGATAGCGGTTGGAACATATCATCCAAGATTATTCCGCTCGGTTGCGATACAGCGAGTTCGCGGCGAATCGCATAGAAGCCTCCATAGACGCCGACGGGAGATGAGTAAGTAGACTCGCAACTCCTAATCCACTTTTCATAGCGCCAATAGACGCCGCTGACAGCGGCAGAGGTGGCATCACGAGATTCTCGACACAGAATCAGCTCGCCGGCCACGCAACCGATCTTGGGATCGGCAAAGTTACTAACTAGTTGCCGAATAGCTCCCGGAGCAATCTCTGGCCGGATGTCAACGAAGAGGATTACTTCTGAAGTGGCTTTTTCCACGCCAGCGTTGAGGGCTACTGCCTTGCCGCCGTGTTCCTTCAGGATGATTGCAGTCAAACGCGGATCATATTGGCAATCCAGCAATTTCGCGGTGCCATCGGTCGAGCCATCCGATACGAGAATGATCTCTTTGATGTTAGGGTAATCAAGACCCAGCAGATGCTCGATTTTGCGCGGCAACAGCGCCGCGCCGTTATGCACGGCAAGAACGATACTCACGCTGGGAGTAATCGGACCTGCAATCCATGGCTGTGGTCGCAGTCGCGCAAGTATCCAGATCACCGCAGGGTACCCTGCGTAGGTGTAAAGAATACCGGCCATCGACAGCCAGAAAATAATTCTCACTGGGCGCCCCTGCGCAGAATGATGGTCTTAATAGTCTCGAACATGATAAGCAGGTCGATGCCAATTGATTGGTGCTTGACGTAGTAGAGATCGAATTCTAGCTTTCGCTTGGTCTCCTCAAGGCTTGCTCCATATCGATAGCGCACCTGCGCCCAACCCGTAATTCCCGGGCGAATCATGTGCCGCAGGTCATAAAATGGAATCTCCTGGCTGAGCCACTGCACAAACTCCGGGCGCTCGGGTCGAGGACCGACAAAGGCCATGTCGCCGCGAAGTACATTCCAGAGTTGAGGAATCTCATCGAGCCGAGTATTTCGCATAAACCTGCCAATCCAAGTGACTCGAGGATCGTCCTTGGTGGCCCACACCGCACCCTGCGATTCGGCGTCCTGGCACATAGTGCGGAACTTGTAAGCAGTGAACGGACGGCCGCGCTGTCCAACGCGCGTCTGACTGAAAAAGATAGGGCCAGGAGAAGAGAGACGTACGGCAAGAATGATAAAGGGGATAAACGGAAGGCAGATCACAAGTGCGAGAAAGGAAACAGCAAGTGAGAGCAGGCGACGAAAAAGCTGCTGCGATGCGCTCATTTTGAAACCCTCGGTAAAAATAAGGGTGCTAGGATTAAGGCCGTCTAGGGACAATTTCCCTGAGAGCCGTTCCAATAGCGTGCTGGAATTTTCAATGACCACGCCACTCAGGCGAAGCTCAAGCAACTCTCGGACTGGCATCGATTCGCGACGGTCTTCCATGGCGACAATGACGCGGTCAATGCCAGGCTTTGGTTTATGAAAGGTCCGAAGATCCTCAGCAAAGCGATCAAGCCTCCCACGGAGCTTGCTTTCACCTTTCCAGCCGACGACTTCCATGCCGGCATCTTGACTGGCGCGCAAAGTTTCAACTACCGCGCGAGCTCGCCCTCCGCTACCCAAAACATAGACACGTTCGCAAAATATTGGTAGGCCAATGATCCGATCATAGATCCAGCGCCACAGGACCAGACAGAATGTAAGTATGGTGACACCCAGGACAAATACGTAAGAACCTATAACCAGATTCGGGAAAAGAAAATCAAACCCTGCAAGGGCAAAGGCCAGAGCGCTGAGAACTAACAACAGGCGGAAGTAGATCTCTAGGCTCTCGGAGATGCGGCGTGGTCCATACAAATCAAAGTAATAAGTGAGAAGCAGAGTGAGAATGGTAATGGCCGTGATCTTCAGGAGGCCGCCCTCATAGAGCAGGGCGATATACGTGTCCGGTCCCTTGATAAATGTCGTGGCCAGCAAAAAAGAGCCAGTTACCAAGAAGGCCTCACAAAAAAGCAGCACCAGCGTACGCGTCGGATAGTAAACGTTGAAAAGTCTGATCATTTTTCTTGCCCCTACTTCTTTCAGCCGTGCGAACCACTTTCGGCATCCCGCCGGTTGTAGTAGTAATATGAACCGCTGCGTGGAGCATCCTTGACTGCATTAAGAACGAAGCCAAGGACTCGCGAATTGCTAAATGCTGTCTGTGCGCGCTGTGCGACATCGAAAGGGGTGACTGCTCCACGTGCAACAAGCAACACAGCATCGGCGGCGCGAGCAAGGTCGATCGCGTCAGCAAACACGAGTGCCGGCGGGGAATCGATCAGAATCCAATCAAAGTGCGGTGAAAGGGTTGCTATCAGTTCTTCAATCCGGTGATTTGCGATAAGCTCCGAAGAATTGTCGCCGCCTGCTCCGGCGGGAATAAAGGTTAGATTAGGAATGCTACGCACAAGGTCCGCTTCAACGATGCGGGGAACTTGGTTGCGCTGCAGAATGTCGCCAACTTCCGCTGTCCCTCCGAGATACTCGGTGAGCCCTGGTAAATTGGGAGCACCCAGGACGGCGTGTAGCGCTGGATATCGCAGGTCTGCATCAATCAGCAGGACGGAGTTGTCCTTGTTGCGTGCCAGACTCAAGGCCAAATTTGCCGCGACAAAGGACTTGCCCTCCGCGGGCATTCCACTGCTGACAAGAATTGTCTTGAGCGCATCCTGATCGCGATACTGATAGATTTGCGTTCGCAGGCTGCGAAACTGCTCGACGCATTCACCGCGGTCTCCGAGCGTCGGGAGCGCGGTAATGGATGGGTTCCATGGATGCAAGATGACCTTCTCCAGGTTGACGTCGGCCTTGACCGGAGGTAGGTCCTCAACAGCGGGGGCAGCGAACGGATCCGCAAACGCTTCGGCATCCGTTTCCTGATTTGCTTTCCGCTCCAGGTCTGCCCTTTGAAGCGCATCGTATATACGGCTCATATTACACGTTCCTTCAGTGAATTCTCGCTGTTGGCAACAGGGGTAATGGTGTTGTTAAGCGTGTCGGTCTGCAGCGAACGCGTCATTAACGCTTGCATAGCTGAGAACGAGATCGTAAATGGATGCTGGACAAGATCAAGTTCCAGACCGACCGACTCAACGATGTGCGCCGGAATCGGCTTGATCTGTTCCGCATAAGCAAAGATCAAGGCATGCTCGCAAATCAGATTGATGATACGGGGAATTCCATGTGAGTATTGATAGACCAGCTCCGCCCCTTCGGGCAAGAACGCCGACTCAACGGCTCCAGCGATGCGCAATCGGTCTTCGATGTACGCCTGCGTCTCTTCACCGGTCAAAGGCTGGGTTCTGCACCACAGGGCAACGCGCTGACGAAGCTGGCGAAGGCTGGGGTGTAATAGCTTTTCTTCAAGTTCAGGTTGACCGGAAAGGACAATCTGAACTAACTTCTCTGAGGAGGTTTCGAGATTGGTCAACAAACGAATCTCTTCGAGGAGTTCCCAGGAAAGATTCTGTGCCTCATCAACCACAATGACGCATAACTGGTGGGCGCGGAAGCGCTCTATCAGCCAGCCATTGAGTTGCAACAACATACCCGATTTAGTACGCGTCTTGGGCGGAATTCCAAAGTCAGTAAGTACAAATTCGAAAAAGTCGAGTACGTCTAGGCGCGGATTGAAGACGAAGGCGGTTGAGATGCGCCCCTTGGCGAAGGTGTCCAAAACAGTCTTGAGCAGTGTTGTTTTTCCCGTTCCAACTTCTCCGGTTAGGACCACAAATCCCTTGCGAGCCGCAATGCCGTATTGCAGGCAGGCAAGCGCTTCCCTAATTTGCGGTCTCAGAAAGAGAAACCGCGGGTCTGGACTGGCTCCGAAAGGAAGGGCGCGAAGGCCGAAGTAGGATTTATACATGGCTAGTGACGCACGCTTTCAATGGGTTTTTGTGCTCGCGGAAAGTGTTTTCCCCGATCGCGGGCATCGCGGGAGTTAGCTAGATCGTTGACGTAAGAGACAACTGCCAGCGTCGGCAGTTTGGTGAAGGCCCACACGTCGTCCTCGTTGTGCATCGATGTATCGCGATACTCAAGTAGCCCCGCCAAAAGCAGGCCCACTCCAAGACCAATCGCAAGCCCACCGCCGGCAAATTTGCGATGGTTTGGAAAGGTGGGCTGGTCGGGAAGATTGGGGGGATCCATCACGCGGAACTGTTCGCCCTGCTGACGATGCTCCAGAGCAGTAGCCATCGATGATTCATTCATCTTGGTGAGCAGGGTGTTATAGAACTGCAGAGCAGTCCCATGGTCACGAGTGATCTGCTTATACTCTTCTTCGATCATCGGACTGGCCTCAAGCTTCGCCTCGTAGCCGCGAACCTGCTTCTCGATCCGAGTTTGCTCCAGTTTGGCAGCGGCCATGGCCATTTTGGCCGCGCGAAGCTGCGCCTTGAGCTGCTGAAGCTGCGGCGAGTCGAAGGGGTTGGCAGTTGCCTCTCCTTTCGCAGGCTCGGACGAGTCGTGCGCGATCTCGGCTCTCAGATTGGCAATCCGGCGTTTGTTCGCAAGGACGTCCGGATGGTCGGGCGTGTAGAGGGCCTCCAATTGCTTTTCCTGACTGATAGCATCTTTTAGCTGAGAGCGAAGGGAGTTCTCTGACGTCCCGGTAATTGGGTCGACGTGTGCCGATTCCTGCGAATGCTGGGTAATCATTGCCTCGAGGAAGGTCTCATCCTGTTGAGTGCGACTCACGGTCTGGTTTGCGGTGTCGAGTTGGGTGGCGAGCGCTTGAAGAGTACCCATATTCGACGCTTCCTGGCTGGGAAGCTTGCCAAGATACTTGCGCTCGAAGGCAGCAAGCTTTGCGTCCTGATCGTCAAGATTCTTCTTTGATTCGTCGAGTTGCTGCCGCAAAAAATTGGTCGTGCCTTCAGCCGACTGTTCGCGCTGGTTTAGATTTTCACTCACGAAGAGTGAAGTGATCTCGCTGCATACTTGCTGGGCCGTGTTGGCATCCCGCGCCTTGAACGTGATATAGAAGCCAGGCATTCCGCGAGACGATTGGCCCGAGGGAATAGGTTTAATCCCGATAGCCTTCTGTGTCATCTCGACGCGATCATCCATGGTGTACTTGCCGCCAGTGTATAGATTAAAGCGCTGGATAATAGGCTCTATGCGCGAGCGGCTTAGTATCTGCTCCTTCATCGACGCCAGGCGCGCGCCCAAATCTTCATCGACTACTGGCTTGACGTAGTTTTCCGGAACCTTCTGCTGCTCAACAATCACCAGCGTCTGCGAAACGTATTCCAGAGGCAGAAGATAGCTGGTCCCCGTGGCAATTCCCAGAACAAGAATCGTGGAAGCCAGAATCAGCCAAAATCGCCGCTTGAAGATTACCAGGTAGTCCCGCATTGTCATTTCGCGATGCCCGAGCATAGTCCTCCTTGCCCCATTAGTCGTTGAAGTGTTTTTCCCGCGGAGAGTAACTGATGCCGAATCCGAATATCTGCGATAAACTGGTGAGGATGTTCGCCGAATTCTGGAAAGTAGACGATTGGTCGGTTGCTGTGTAATTTGTGAATATACTGAAATACCTGCCTAGCCGCCGCGAGGCCTGCACTCCACCATACTCTCCTCTGATGACCCCATTTTTGTTCAATCCGGCTGTACGCATATAAGTGCCAGTCACTCCAACGGACAGATTCTTGCCGAATTTTCGCAAGAGATTAGCGGCAGCGATATCGTTCTCCGCTCCGGGCATATATCCAGCACCGCCTGTGGATTCATGACTGTAATTCATGCTGGCGGTCCCCGCCCTGAATGCGTAACTGGTAAAAGCAGTTATGGATATTCTGGTTGAAGAGGGCTCTGCTGCTCCATTCGCAGTCGAGATCCATTGTGGTCCAACTGATACCGTAGTTTTAATCTTTCGGTTCCACTGGCGGTTCAAGCCGATCTTGGCAGTGTTAATCTGGCTAAATCTGACCTGAGCAGAGTTGACCAGAGCACTGGAACCGCCATAGAAGAAGCGCGAAAAGGAATATTGCCCTGAGAGTGAGTTGTGCGCGTCCAGGCGGCGGGTGACGCTTGCGCTTGCCGTCTTCGTGTCCATTCTCTGCCCATTACGGTTGATAAAACGCATCTGTCCCCAGGTGCTGTCTATGTTGAGGGAAGTTGCATAGTTCAGTTTATGTCCGAATCCCAGAGTCGTGACGTTATCGAGAATGCGGGTATTCTGGGTGAGTACCGTCTGGTCGGGCGATGTTGTCGAGCCAGATCCGCCTAAAAAGCCTGTAGTTGGAGTTTCAAATGTATAGCTAACATTTTCGCTGGCCGTAAGATTCCATGTGCGCTTTACATAGCCTTGGGAAAGTGCCATGTGCTGAAAGACATTTCCCGCCGAAGGTGGTCCGGCCAAAACCCAGCCGTAGCCGCCCCCATATCGCATAGTGAAGGGCATACGCTTGCGTATATTCGCGTAGCTAGCATCCCCTGAGATATAACTCCTCTGTTGGCCATCCAGGTTGCTGCCAAGCCGCGCGGTCTGCGCATAGCGTAGATCGTAATGCAGCTTGCCGCTGACCTGCAGCTCCGCCGCTCCCTCGGATGTGGCAGAGCCACTGGCCGCGGGAACATTCTGCGCTCTTGTTGTTGCACTGACGGTGAGTAGAATCGCCAGGAGAGTATGAGTGCGTTTCATTTGGTGGCCCTATGGAACGATAATCGTGTCGCCCGGATTCAGTAAGAGATTGAGCGAATGGTCACCCCTCAATGCCTGTTTGTATTGCACGGAGATCTTCTGTTGCTTTCCAGCTTCCATGCGCAGGATGTAAATCTTATTTTTGTTGGCGTACTCTGAAAGCCCACCTGCGGTAGCAATCGCCTGCAGTACAGTCATACCGGGAGTCATCTCTATCGGGCCAGTCTTGGCGACTTCACCAATCAAGTACACTTTTTTGCTAATCATCGAATTCAGAACAATCGTGACATTTGGATCCTGTATGAACTTTCTGAGCTTGGTTGAAATATCGTCTGCCAACTGCAGTGGCGTCTTGCCGGAGGCTTTGATATCTCCAACAAGCGGCATCGAGATCATACCGTCCGGCCGGACAAACATGCTGCTCGAAAGGTTCGGCTCTTTGAACACGGAGATGGAAATCACATCGGACAGGCCGATGATATAACTGTCGGTCATGGCTGGCTCGATCTTAGGCGTTGGCTTGGCTGCGTCCTGCGCAGCAGGCTGATCTGCAGGCAGCTTGTCTTGAGCGGAACAGAAGAGCGCCGGAGCAAGAAATGCCGCAATGAGAAGATTTTTCATTTTCATAGTGCGACTCCATTATTACCGTACAAAGATTGGTTTTCAGTTTCGATCTGCTTGAGTTTGTAGAGAAGGGCCTTATAGCTGATTCCCAGGTCGACAGCGGCGCGTTTTCTGTTACCGCCCGTCGAAACCAGGACTTCTGAGATCAACTGTCGTTCGATTTGGATAGACGAGGCCCGTGTGGCCTCCTTGAGCAAGTGAGGTCTGCGACTCTTGTTCGCCCTCGTTGAAGGCGCTGCAGCCTTGAGGGCGGCAAGAGAAATTGCCTGGTCCCCAATAGCAACAAAAGTCTTGATTGCGGTCTGGAATTCAGGGAGATTGTCGGGCCAGTTGTACTCCATCAGATGTCCAATAATTTCATCGCAGAGCACTGGCTTGGGGCGATCAAACTGCTTAGAGTAGGACGTCAAGAGCTCATCGGCCATCGAGAGAATCTCGGATTTCCGGCAACGCAGTGGTGAAAGTCGGAGCGTTACGGCTGAGACAAGATAGAAAAAATCCTCTCTCATGCGCCACGCCTTGACTTCTTCCAAAAGTTCGCAGCTCGAACCACACAAGAAACGGCAGGTTTGCGTCTGCCCCGAGCGGAAGTAGTCGCGGACAACTAATTTTTGCAAAGGGATGCTAAGTTCCGATATTTCATTAAGATAGACAGTCCCTCTGGTAGAAAAAACGGCCTGCAGGGCCTGTGCGCTGGTATCGTCGCAGCGAATCTCGTTGAAGATGCCGCGGGAATGATTGGATTGCGCGTGGATTTGAGCGGCAACAGATCGCTTCCCCGCGCCATGCTCACCCAGAATCAGGACGGGGCAGTCACTTTCGGCAATCCGGGTGACCGCACGTTGTATCTGCGTATCAGTAGAAGGGACCGACCTGGTCGATCGTTTCGCATTTTGGATGGATGTAATTGTAGCCATCAGAGACCTGTAATCGCCCCTGTTATTGCAATACAGGCTCCAAACCTGAGGGCAAACGTGAAAAATGTACTATGTTGTGAAACACACACTTTGAGCGTGTATTCGTACGGAATGCAGAGCAAGTGACATAAATTTTCCATTCATGAGGAATATTTATACCTTCAATTGCTTCTGTAAGTGGTAATTTTTTTCCACTGTAACTGGAAAATCTTTTCCCGCTATAGGGAAAAGTAATAGATAAACCACGGTATGCAGAACGTTTCACTTTCGGCGCTCAAATTGCTAGTGTAGAGTGGTATAAATCGCTACAATCGAGGATTTCATCACGGAAAAAACTGTCCAAAACGCACAGACTCCAGCGACGCCTTTTGGCTCGTGGCTCTCACTCAAAGCTCAATTCATTTTGGGTTCAGTGACTATCTTCGCGCTTGTGGTGGCGGTCTATTGCCACGTGCTGGCAAAACTGTTCCTCGACTGGCAGAGCCAGGATAATTCTCACGGCTTTTTGGTACCCCTCTTCGCAGCGTTTCTGGTGTGGGAAAAGAGGAAGACCCTTCGCGCTACGATTATCGCTCCGGCCTGGAGCGGAATTGCGCTGATGGCTCTGGGGTTAGTCGTATTGATTCTGGGAGTCTTCGGAAGCGAGCTCTTCTTCTCACGGGTTTCATTGATTATTCTGCTGGCTGGACTCCTGCTTTGCTTTGGCGGAGTACAACTCTTGAAGGAGTTGCGTTTCGCCTTGCTGGTTTTGTTTCTGGCCATCCCTATTCCAGCCATCATTTATAACCAGATTACCTTTCCGTTGCAAATACTAGCTTCAAAACTGGCCAGCGACCTGCTCCCTTTATTTGGCGTGCCGGTTCTGCGAGAGGGCAACATCATTGAGCTTCCCTTGATGAAACTTGAAGTGGCTGAGGCCTGCAGCGGCATTCGCTCTCTGATGAGCCTGTTCACGCTATCGGTCTTTTATGGATACTTTATGGAGAAGTCTGCCTGGCGGCGAGTGGCGCTTATTCTGACCAGCATTCCTATCGCGATTGCGGCCAACGCGATGCGCATTCTTGGCACCGGGTTGTGTGTCCAGTACTGGGACCCTGACAAGGCTATGGGCTTTTTCCATGAGTTTTCCGGCTGGGTCATTTTTATGGTTTCGCTGGCGTTCTTGTTTCTTGTCCATCGTGCGGTCGGTCTGGTTCCCGCCAAGAGGCAGCAGATATGAAGAATCTTCGTTTTTGGGCTGCGGTCCTGCTGCTAGCTGGTACTGCCCTGCTGCTGCATTCGCGCATTAACATCGAGAAAAATCCACCCAGTGCGCCTTTAGTGCAGTTCCCATCCGTGATTGGAACATGGTTCGGAACCGATCTGCGGATTGATCAGGAAACGCGCAATGTCCTTGGGAACGGAGATTTTCTTTCGCGCAATTATATCCGGGACGCGCAGACTGCCCCTATCAATCTCTTTATCGGCTATTTTCCAACTCAGAAAACTGGCCAGACTATTCATTCTCCGAAGCATTGCCTGCCAGGATCTGGCTGGGTCTTTGAATCTTCGAGTTATGAGAATCTGGTGGATATAAATGGAAAATCACATCGGGTAGGAGAATACATTATTTCCAACGCAGCTACTAGACAGTTTGTTATTTATTGGTATCAGGCGCACGGACGCAGCGTGGCCAATGAATACATGGCTAAGATTTATATGGTCACCGATTCAGTTCGGCTGAATCGCACGGACGGGGCGCTGGTCCGAGTGATTACGCCTGTCGCTTCCAACGAAGACATACCAGTGGCAAGAAAGCGCGCCGAAGTATTCGCCGCGCAGTTTACTCCCTTGCTGTCAAGATTTGTTCCCGATTAGGCGCCTTGAGGGGCAGGGAAAGGCAACTCAGTTTAGCCAATGGCTTTAAACTGTCGCCGTTCGAGAGATAGTCTGAAAGGATGAAAAAAGTGGAAAGCAGATTCAAGACATTTCAATTCGGATACGAAGACAAGCGGAGTTCGCGGAATGGATTCGTGGTTCTTTTGGCAGTCACTCTCTTTCTATCGCTTGCTCTGTTGTCAGGCTGCCACCGCGATCCGAACGTGCGCAAGCAGAAGTATATGGAAAGTGGACAGCGGTACAGTGCCCAAGGAAAGAACAAGGAAGCCATCATTCAGTTTTCCAACGCCTTAAAGATTGACAAAAATTTCGCCGATGCGTACTATGCGCGGGCTCAGGCTTTCCTCCATATAGGGGCTTTGAGCGGCGCTTATACCGACCTTCAGCATACTGTTTACTTGCAGCCGACAAACTACAAAGCTCGGCTTGATCTTGGAAATATGCTGCTTGCCGGAGGCAAGATTGATGAAGCCCAGGCGCAGGCCTCCGCGACCATTGCTGCTCAACCGAAAAACGCTGACGCTCACGCTTTACTTTCTCGCATTGCATCCCGTCAAGGGAAGAGCGATATAGCTCTAGCCGAGATTCACCGCGCGTTGGATATCGCCCCGAATGAAGCAGTGCTTCACGAAACCCTCGCACTGCTAGTTGCAGGCGATCCAGCTCAGGCCTCTTCTGTTGAAGCCGAAATGAAAAAGTCGATCAGTCTCGATCCGAAGTCTGTAAATGTCAAGCTGCTACTCGCATCGTTTTACGCCAGGAACGGGCGTTTGCAGGATGCCGAGCAAGTCTGCTGGAGTGCTGTTGCTACCGATCCAAAGAATCTTAGCGCTAGAGAAGCCTTGGTGCAGGTTATTCTCAGGCAGGGGAATCCGGCTAGGGCCGAACAGGTGCTTCGTCAGGTTTCGAACGATCTTGCTGATAATCCGCAAGGGGTGCGAATGCTGGCCGACTACTATGCTAGCTCTGGGCAGATTGACAAGGCCAAGTCGGAGTTTGTAAGCCTGGCTCATAAGTACCCGAAGAATGTGTCCGTGCAGGAGGGTTATGTTCGGGTTCTTCTCGAGGTCAAAGACTTTACGACTGCTCAAACCGTTGTAACTGAGCTGATGAAGAAGAATAGCAAGGATCCTCAGGTTGCCGTTCTCAACGGTATTGTATTGCTTAACAACGGCAAGTTGGTTGACGCCATTAATGCGCTTCAAAGTGCTGCCAGCAATGCACCGAAGGACGCATTCATTCAATACTGGCTGGGCAGGGCCGCGCAGATGAAGGGCGATAGTGGCCTGGCCGAGAAGAGCTTTCGTCAAGCTGCGCAGCTGAATCCACGCAATCTGGAGGCACAGGAGGCACTAGCTCGCATTGCAGTCCAGCACGGCGACGTGAGTATGTTGGCTGATGTAGCTGAGAAGACAATTACTGCCGCTCCACATTTTCCTGGCGGCTATCGGTGGCGCGCTACAGTGGAGTTGGCCCATAACTCGCCAGACAAGGCGGAAGCCGACTTAAAGACTGCGATGAGTATCGCCCCGCAAAGCGCACCGGCGTATCTGATGCTGGGCGAGATTCGCTATACGCAAAAGCGCTTTCCTGAAGAAGCAGCATTGCTGGAGCAGGCTTTGCAGTATGATCCTGATTCTGTTGCCGCCTTGCGTGGGCTGGTCAATTATGATCTATCCAAAAAACTGCCGGTCCAGGCTTTGTCTCGTATTAATGCACAAATTGCAAAGAGGCCAAAGAATAGTGGGTTTTACGATTTGCTGGCCATGGTTCAGATACAGAATAAGAATCTTGACTTAGCGATTGCCACGGCCCAAAAATCCATGGAAGTGAATCCCGATGATAGCGAGGCTGTCACTATCTACGCGCAGTTGCAGGCTGCACGTGGACAAGCTGCAAATGCCATCGGTGTTTGGGAACAATGGTCGAAGGGTCATCCCGGCAATGCCGGCGCCCTTGTCATCCTAGGTTCGCTGGAAGAATCGCGCGGAGACAAGAGAAAAGCCGAGGACTACTACAAGAAAGCGCTACAAATCGTGCCGACTCAGCCTGTGGCTGCCAACAATCTAGCTTACCTTATGTTGCAAAACGGAGAAAATGTGGATGTAGCATTGACTTGGGCGCAAACCGCTCGACAAGGGATGCCAGATTCACCTAACTCCGCCGACACTTTGGCGTGGGCCTACTACTACAAAGGAACATACGGGTTCGCTCGCGATCTTTTGGAGGACGCAGTCAAGAAAGATCCGAATAGCGCGACACTTCAGTACCACTTGGGGATGGTGTACGGCAAGCTGCGAGATAGAAGCAGTGCGACGATTCATCTCAAGAAGGCCATTTCGCTGGCACCCGATTCTCCTGCGGCAAAGGATGCTCGGACAGCTTTACAAGGGCTAGGCTAGACGGCATTATAGCTTTGATTGCGGCCAGTGAATCTAGACGCGACACTGGCCGCCTGTGTGAACGATCGGGCTGGCGCGAACCGATGATATGCACATACTGTTTTAATCAGAGTTAAAACCGACATGACGAACACAAAGACCATAGCCCGAAATACCGGTTGGCTCGGCCTCGAAACCGTCATAAGCGCCGCCGTTGGGCTCATTTCTTCGATTGCGATTAATCGTTATCTTGGACCATCGAAAAATGGCTATCTCATCTATATCTCATTTATTGCAACGTTAGTCAGCACCTTGGGCGGAATGGGCATCCCCGCGACCACGCGGAAATACATGGCCGAGTTTATCGGAATGGGCGACCGTGGTACTGCGCGGCACATTTACTTAAGCACCTTGCTGCTGCAGACTGGTCTGGCTACGTTGGCCACATGCGGATTTCTCTTCTGGGTGCTGGCGGACGCCAACTCGGAGTATAAATTAGCCGCGGCTCTGATGGTACTTAGCATATGGCCCTCGATGGTCAACGCCATCTCTTCACAAGCTAATGCCGCTTCAGAAGATTTGTCGACTAATATGCCGGCCTCCGTTGTTTCAGCCTTTACCTATCTCTTCGCAATAACAGCAACGGTTGTCCTTCATTGGGGCGTTGTCGGTGTCGGCGCGTCGATGTTCAGCATGCGAGCCGTCGATTTTCTCGTGCGATTTTTTCCAACGATGAAGCGCGCAATAGCATGGGACACTACGCATGTTCGCCCGCCAGGATTGCGCAAGCGTATGATGCCCTTCGCATTGCAGGCGGTTGCCAGCATGCTTGTGGCGCAAATCGTCTGGGGGCGCTCAGAGGTCATCCTGCTGAAACAGCTCTACTCGGATATCAGCCAGGTGTCGTACTATTCAGTGGCCTTCACCATGGCCGAACAGTTACTTCTTGTCGCGACGATCTTCGGATCGGCAGTTGGCGTTACGATCTTTGCTCAGTATGGGCGCGACAAGTCCAGACTTCCAGAACTGGCTGCCACCGCTTTTCGTTGTATCGCCCTGATGTCGATTCCGCTGCACATTATTGCTGCATCGCTCGCAGGTCCTGTGTTGCTGCTGGTCTACGGTCATAAGTTCGAGGGCGCAGCAATGGTTGTAGCGCTGGCACCGTTGCTCTGCATGTTCAAAGCGTTCCTCGCCCCTGCGCAAAGCTTGCTGCAGAGTTCCGAGCGACAGGTTTATGTCATTGCCTTAACCGTGCTGGCGGGGATTGTCGATATCGGCGTGGCCTGGTACCTCATCCCTGCGCATGGCGCTGTGGGCGCGTGCATCGGCAACGGAGCAGCACAGCTAATGGCTGTCGCAATGATGTGGGCCATCAGTATTTATCTCTACAAGGTGAAACTGCCTTGGCTACAGGTAACAAAGGTCGTATTAGCCAGCGTGCTGGCATCGTTGACCGCGCATTACATTGCGGAGCGGTTGTCTCCGCTTGCGGGAATAATGTGCGGCGGAAGCGTCGCTCTGATCGTTCTTCTAGGACTTTTTTATCTGATGCGTGTTCTTGAACCGGAAGACCACGACCGCTTCACAACAATAACCCGTATGCTACCGAGATCGTTGGCAGGGGCGGCGGATCAAATCGCATCGTTGTTGGTTCGTGCGTAGTTCGTCGATGAAGATCGCGCCGGAAGGACTTGCATGGGTATTCCTCTAGTGTTACTAATTACGTACCATTTTCCGCCCGACAATGCGATCGGCGGGGCACGACCATACCGATTCTATAAATACTTGAAGAGGATCGGTTACGAATGTCACATCATCACAGCAGCTGTACAGGAGGCAGGTGCGTCTGCAGATATCGAATATGTATCAGACCCCTTTGAAACCGAGCCTCACGGGAGAATTGCATGGCATATAGAAAGGATTGGCAGGAAGTTCCTTTGGGGCACCGGCTTGAAGCTCCAGTGGTCGGCTTCGGCGTTCCGAGCGGGAAGATCCTTTCTGAAACGAAGAAAGAACGATAAGATTGTTATCCTTTCGTCGGCTCCTCCTGTTGCCACCCATCTTGTTGGTATGGGGCTCTCAGCCTGTTCTGGCCGACCGTGGATCGCCGACTTCCGCGATCCGATCAGCAGTGCTTTCGACGGCCACTTCTCACTTCACAATATTGTGGCAAATGGACTTACATGGCTCGTAATGTGGCGCACTGACCTCGCTCTAGCCAATACCGATGCAATGCATCGATCCTGGTGTTCCCGTTACCCCGGCCTGGGAAGTAAAACCCGCACTCTTTGGAACGGATTCGACCCAGAGGATACGATAGGCACATATGTGCTTCCGATGCGTGAGCGCAAGATTTTGAGTCATGTGGGAGAACTCTACGGGGGCCGAAGTATTCGTCCGGTCCTCCAGGCCGCATTGAGGCTGATTGAGAACGGCAGGCTAGACGCGAAGAACATCCTTATCCGCCAGATCGGCCTCGCCGAGCAAGGGGAACTGCCGGATGCAGATTTTCTTCAGACCGCCCAGGCAGATGGTTGGTTGGAGTTACGGGAGCCGGTCCCCGCTAAAGAAGCGCGTTCCATGGCGCTTGAATCAGATGGGCTGCTGTTGATTCAGCCCCAAACAGCTGTTCAAGTTCCCGCTAAGCTCTTTGAGTATCTGCGTCTTGGCCGACCTATTTTGGCTTATGTGATGCGCGATTCGCCTGCAATGCATATTCTTCAGCAGGCTGGTGTTTCCTTCGAATGTATTTTTCCAGGAGATACTCCAGAGCGGATCGAAAAACAGCTACTAAACTTCATTGCGATGCTGGATGGACAGCCTGTGATCTACAATCAGTGGTTCGTGGATAACTTTGATGCATCGCGGCAAGTTGAGACACTGGACGCGATGATCCGTGTTTTAACTGGCTGAGGATCGGCTCCCGATCGCTCCATCATGCGTCATTCTTTGCGAATTCACATGGCCGTCCTCTTTGAAAGGACTTCTAAATGAGCTCCGTTTTTGTGCCGGATCAGATTGTAGCCGGCAAAAACAACCAAATCTCCCGCCTCGACCTTGGTATGAGATCCCACTATGCCATCCTTTTGGCGTGGTCCTTCGATGCTATCGGCGGAGTGAACGGGGTTGTTCGGAATCTCCTGCTTGAGTTTCAGACGAACGAACAGCTTGCGCCCTTGGGGATTGATATTTCCGGCTCAGTCGCTGGCTGTGTTCCAGCCTCCCCAGATCAGCCTTGGCCTTTGCTTCATACTGGACCAATCTCCACTTGGAACCCAAATCGCCCATGGCGCACGATCATAGCATTCTGCGTGAAAGGTCCGGCGATCCTCTGGAGACTTCGGTCTATCTGTCGTCGTCACTCGATTGCTGTATTGAACCCACATTTTATTGGCCTTGAGTATTTTCCGCTGCTGATTTTGCGCAAACTGAGATGGTTTCGTGGCCAACTTATCTTATCGTTCCACGGATCTGATATCCGCTCGATGATGCAGAGCCGCGGGATAGAGCGGTGTTTGTCGAAAATTCTTCTTCGTGGAGCGGATCAGCTTGTTGCCTGCTCAGAAGGTCTTCGTGATGAAATTCTCTATTTCGTTCCCGAATGTGCATCGCGAACTGTGGCGATCGCAAATGGTATAAACGCCCGGGCTTTTCTTTCTCAGGCAATCAGTACTTTTCCTTTACCTGAAAGGTTTGTAAATCGAAAGATCATTCTTACCATTGGAGCCCATGAATACAAGAAAGGACACGACGTGCTTTTGCGGGCCTTTGCAATCGTGAAGGCGCGACACCCAGAAACAGCTCTGGTAATAGTTGGACAGCGTAACTCGGCCGAAGTCGTTCATCTGGGCGATGAGTTGGGCCTGCGCGACGAGATGCTGGCGCTCGAGAACATTCCTCATGCTGAAATAGCAGCACTCATGAGGCGTGCGGACCTTTTTGTTCTTTCTTCCCGTTGGGAAAGAGGCATTTGCGGAGAGGGGTTCGCGATGGCGCTGTTGGAGGCGGCCGCAGCGGAAAAGCAGGTAGTTTCAACACTCACATGCGGCGCTGCCGAGTTGCTCCAGGATGGCAGAAATGGACGCCTTGTGCCGCCTAACGATCCGTGCGCGCTTGCTGACGCAATTATCTGGATGTTCGAGAATTCGCAAGATGCATTGGCCATGGCGCGCCGGCTCCACGAACGTGTCGTCACTCAATTTACATGGGAACGCACCTACGCCGGGTATCTCCGCATGTTGTCCATGTAAGTCGTCGAGTCGGAATCGCTCGGGGCGGTTTAAATTCCACTCAATGTCTTGATTGTCCGAGTTCTCAATCGTGGGCGACATATGCTTGCTCTAGCTCTGATCCACTTACTTATAAGGCGTAAGCAGAGCGCGTTTTCTAAATATTTTGCAATTGTCAACCAGCTATTCTTGCTGTTAGCGTTGTTCTATAATTGGTCACCCAAGGACATGAGTCCAGAAAATGAATCCCTCAGACGCGACGTCAACGTCAATCTTCTCGATCGTTGCCGACAAATCCTGAATCATGGCCAAAGGGTGCCGGAGAGCCGGCACAAATCTGTTTGAACTAGGAAGCGCGTCCAGCTTTGGTTAACCATCTTCGTTCGTTTTACATCGTAGGGGGATGTTTTCCCCAGCACATTTCTTCCGCCATGATGCGAGAACGCACCACGATAACCTGACTCCCGCGCAATGCCAGCCGTCTGTGCTGTGAAACTTGACTCATGGCCGACCGGATAGGCAAGTACATCAGCTTCAATACCCAGATGTTCCTTCAAAATGGCTCGGGAGTTGGATAACTCTTCGTATTGCCGGTCCGATGACAATTGGGAAAGCACACAGTGTGAATGCGTATGAGAGCCAATGATCATGCCGCCTTTACTCATCTCGCTTGCCTCTTTCCAATTTAAAAAACGTCGCGGCGTTTTAGGTGAATCTTCCCCCATGGCCTGTTCTGCTAACTCGCGGATGAAGCGTCTGGGATCGGAATTCTCGTTTTTTTTATATAACTTCAAGATGTTCTGAATGCTTTCAAGCAAGCCGTTCCGATCGATATCAACAGCAAGGTTTGCCGGGTAGCGGAGAGAGAATCGACGTCTTCGCGCGGTCTTCATTAGATATGCAATGTGATCCCACCATGGAATCTGGCAGGAGCCAACCATGCTTGTCGTAAGAAAGAAAACCCCTTGCACTCCATGCGATTGGAGAATTGGATAGGCAATTTCGTAGTTATCCAGGTAACCATCGTCAAATGTAATCAACACGCGGCAGCGCCGAGTCTTTTCATTGATCGTGCCGTCGATAAAAGCCATTGCTTCATCAAGAGTCACCGGAGAAAGGTGGCGCTTCAGGTACGAGATTTGTCTATCAAACTGTTCAGATGTCGCCGAAAAAACTCCCGGATCGAAGAGATATTCTTCTGGATTCCCGATGCGATGATAGCTCAAAACCAAAAGCGAATCTCGCGCCGGAAGTTGCGAAAGCAGGAAAGATGCACCACTCCAGTGCAATCCGCACGCAAGCAACTCGCGCTTTCCACCGAATCTCAGACCGGCTGCCATTTTCAGTCAATCATAGCAGTTCGTCACACTTTATAGCATGACGTATGGATTGGGCAGAGATTTCCTTCTATGCGCGTTTCGCCACCCTTGCACGCGCCACAAACTCTTGCACCTTCACCGGATCCTTGCGGCCCGGCGCGGCTTCTACACCGGAGGCCACATCCACACCCCAGGGGCTCAGCGTTGCAATGGCTTCTGCCACATTGACAGGGTTGAGCCCTCCCGCCGCCACCAGCCTGAGCCGACCTGCATCTCCGAAGACCCTCTTGCGCGCCTCGGCCCAATTGAATGTTACGCCGGTGCCGCCGACGGCCATTGCGGTGCGCGAGTCGACGAGAACCCCGTTCACATGCGGGTTCCGCGCGCACTCGGCGATCTGTTTGGCATGCACCGCAGTATTCTCCACATCGAAGTGAATCACGCGCAGGATCTGCAGTTCCGTCCCCAGGCGCTCGTGGAGTTTTGCCGGAAGCTCAGTGCCCGCGTCGAAGTGTAGTTGCACGCCGGTCAGGCCGCAGTCTCGAACGGTGGAAACAATCTCATCCAGAGCGGCATCGACGAAGACGCCAATCTTCTCAATGGTTGACGGCAGCTGCGGCGTTATCAATGCTACTTGGGCTACCGTCACCCGGCGGGGGCTCGGCGCAAAGACGAAGCCGACCGCATCTGCCCCAGCTTCCACGGCTAGCAGCGCATCCTCCAGAGAGGTGTTACCGCAGATTTTGATCCAGATGCTCATAGGCTTTGGGTCCGCCACCGCCAGCAGTTCCATCAGCGCCACGCCGGGATCGGGTTGGCGCATGAGGCTCTCGCCGATCAGAAAGGCGTCGAAGCCTGCCGCGCGCAGCCGGGCAAGGTCTTCGCGCGTCGCAATGCCGCTCTCTGTCACGCGCACCGTTCCCTGAGGAATCCGCTCCACAAGTTCGAGCGAGGTTTCGAGGCTTACTTCAAAAGTTTTCAGGTTGCGATTATTCACACCAACCGCGTCGGCAGCGGTCCCAGGTATCGAGAGCACGCGATCAAGCTCGGTAGATGTATGCACCTCGACCAGCACGTCCAGTGAAAGGCTGTGCGCCACCTGGAAAAAACGGCTAAGTTCAATGTCAGTGAGCGCGGCGGCAATGAGCAGAATCGCGTCGGCGTGGTGCGCACGAGCTTCCATGATCTGGTATTCATCCACTATAAAATCCTTGCGCAGGCAAGGCAGCGGAACTGCCGCAGAAGCCAGCTCCAGATTGCGCAGGTTGCCTTGGAAAAATGGCTCGTCGGTCAGCACGGAGAGGGCCGCCGCTCCGCCAGAAAAGTAGCTCCGGGCCAGTAGAGCGGCATCGAAGTCAGCACGAATCAGCCCTTTCGATGGCGAGGCCTTCTTGATTTCGGCGATAACAGCCGGGCCCGTGGCAGCGCGTATGCGCAAGGCTGCCGCCCATCCGCGTGGTTGGTGTTCAGCGGCCAGCCGCTCCAATTCCCTCACGGGAACAAGCGTTTTTGCTGCGGCCACCGTAGCTCGCGTTGTAGCCAGAATATTATCGAGGTGAGTAGACATACGCTAGGTTCAGTATACGAAAAGAGCCGCGGTCACAATCCTCACCGCCTCTTTAGCGGTTGCGGCCACATGCAGCAATTCGCGATTCCTCTGCTTAATGAACCCAGCCTCCACAGCAGAGTCGAGGAAGCCTAGCAACCCGTCCCAATACCCGGCGGTATTGATGAGGATGACTGGCTTGGCGTGCAGTCCAAGTTGCGCCCAGGTTACAGCCTCAAGCAGCTCCTCCAGCGTGCCATAACCACCGGGGAGCACCAGAAATGCATCGGCCAACTCGGCCATGCGCGCCTTCCGCTCGTGCATGGTGGGTACCAGTTCGAATTGGGTTAGGCCGTCGTGGGCGATCTCGCGTTCTACCAACACCTCGGGTAGAACGCCAATCGCGTGCGTCCCTCCGGCCAGTGCCGCATCGGCCACCGCGCCCATCAGCCCGATATTGGCTCCGCCGTAAACCAGTCCAAGTCCGGCGGCGGCAAGCTCTGTGCCCAGAGCCTTCGCCTCCGCGAGATAAGCTGCATTCGTTCCGTTGGCCGACCCGCAGTAAACTGCTACTCGGCGAAGAGATTTCAACCCTTGCGACGAAGGATCTTCGTCCAGGATTTCGGAATTGTCTGGTAAAGTCATCGTATCTTCAGGATAACTGTGATGAATCAACTCTGCCTGCGCCCATCAGGATTAGCGAGCGTTGGGCAAAGGGCGAATAGACGAGCGGCGTCATGCAGGCCAGAGCCACTCCGAAGTTGATGTGGTGCAGCAGCAGGAAGGGTGAGAGAGCCCACAACTCATCGAGTGGGAGCAGAAACGGCCATATCTTGAGGAATTTATCACGCGCGCCGGGTGCACGAAAAAGCGTGGCGGAGAGCACGAAGAGGCGGACAGGGATGAGGATTGCGGCAGTCGCAATGAGGGCAATATATACCTGAGTTGCCTTTGGCAGCGGCGCAAAAAGTTCTTCAATCTCCGCCAGATTTGCCAGCGCCCCCACATAGAACCCAAGATACATAATCTGCAACAGTATGAAAAGCGTCTGCACAACAGGATACGAGGCTTTGGGAAGCTCTTCTGGAGAGGCCAGGATGCGAAAGCCAGTTCTGCATTCAGGCTGGTCTATTTGCTCCATGGATACAAGCGGAGCGAATGGCGGATCATTACTGAGGCCAATCCGTTCCACGGTGGCGACAAAGCGATAGCCGCGACGAGCCAGAGTCTCAACGAATCGGGACTTGCCTGCCTTATCGCCGAGGGCCTCGCGGATGCGATTGACTGCTGAGTTTACGCCGTGTTCGTAGTCAACAAACGTACCGTCAGGCCACAGCTCGCGAGAGATTTCCTCGCGGGTCAGCACTTCGCCGGACCGCTCCAGAAGCAGGCAGAGCACCTGAAAGGGTTGCGCATTGAGCTTGATGCGAAGTCCCTGGCGGCGAAGCTCTCCCGTGGCGGCGTCTGCTTCAAATGCTCCGAAGCGATAGCGCCGTGCTGGCTCACTGTCTGTCATGACTCATGACAGTGTAATTGATCGTGCATGCGATTCCTGATTGCCGCACAATGTACAACTTGCCAGAAGCCTAATTGCTGCTGCAACTTGCACCGTGAGAAACAATCGTCAACAGATGAGACGCCTTGCATTGCTTCAGAGGGCAGGCGCGGAGTAAGGTGCTGTTCATGACGCAACGAATCAAATTCAAATTCTCCGTCAGTTCTGTTCTCTGCGGGCTACTGATCCTGGTGACAGCATTCGCCCCGGCTGCGGCGGAGCCGACGCCTGCTGCTGTTTCTGCTTTCAACTCCTATATCAGTACGGTTGAGTCGCGGCTTGAAAAACAGCATCGGTCGCCAAACGGCTTCCTAGCTACGGTGTCGGCGCAAAGTGAATCGCGAATGCGCCAAGCAGAGTTGATCGTTGAGCGGATCACGCCTTCCAAAGCTGCGGATTTGCCCGGAGCCATGCTGTACCACTGGCGCGGAACTGCGTTTGCCCCCGGCGCGAAAGCTGCGGATTTTGAGCGTCTGATGAAAGATTTCAATAGCTATCCTCAACACTATTCTCCGCAGGTGATCTCTGCAAAAATCATCGTGCAACAGGGAGACCATCTACAGGCATCGATGCGCGTGCGACAGAAGCACGTCCTCACCGTGGTGATGGACACAAGTTACGAGGTCACTTTTGCGCAACTCGATGCGCGGCACGGATACAGCATTTCGCGCAGCACAAAAGTCTCTGAAATCGACTCACCCGGCACATCCCATGAGCGAGTGCTGAATGCCAGCGAGGAACACGGCTTCCTGTGGCGACTGAATACCTATTGGAGCTATGAGGAGCGAGACGGTGGACTCTATATGCAGATCGAGTCAATCACGCTTACGCGCTCCATTCCGCGCGGCCTGGGCTGGGCGGTCGGACCATTTGTTGAGAGCGTTCCGCGCGAGTCGCTGGAGTTTACCTTGCGCTCCACATGCAATGCGCTACGACAGCAGCACTGAAACGCGCTTATTGGAAAGGACGTGATCATGAATGCACAGACCGTTACTACTAACAATCCAATGAAATTTCAATCGGCGCGGCGGGTGAACCAGTCTCTCACTGCACCGATGGAGAAGCGAGCCTTGCTGTGGATGGCCCAGCGCGTGCCGTTGTGGATCAGCTCGGACCATCTCACACTGCTTGGCTTCACCGCGCAAGTGGGCGCAGGCGTTTGTTATGCATGGTCGCGCTTCAACCGCTATGCACTGTTACTGGTGATTCTCTGTATCGTGCTCAACTGGCTCGGAGACAGCCTGGATGGAACGCTGGCACGCGTGCGCCGTCACGAGCGTCCACGCTATGGCTTTTACGTGGATCACATGGCAGACATTTTTGGGTCGATTGCATTGATGTGCGGTCTAGGCTTCTCCGGATTTCTACACTGGCAGACGGCGATCGCGATGCTGATTGCGTTTCTACTCCTTTCGAGCGAGAGTTACCTTGCCACCTACTCTCTCTCCTGTTTTCAACTTTCTCAGGGCATCTTCGGTCCCACTGAGATTCGCATTCTGCTGATCGCTGGTAATCTGGCGCTGTTGCACAACCCCTACGCGAGTTTCTTCGGGCACAAAATACTCCTCTTCGACCTCGGTGGAACGATCGCGGCGACCCTCATGTTCACAATGGCGGTAGGCGTCACCCTGCGTCATACGGCTGAACTGTATCGGCAGGAGCCGTTGCCTTGAACATGTTCGTCCGCTGGGGCAAATTCAATCTGGTGGGAGCCATCGGTATGGTAGTGCAGCTTGGCGCGCTGGCTCTCTTTAATCAATGGTCGGCGGGCCACTATCTGTATGCTTCCGCCGCGGCCGTAGAGCTGACGCTGTTGCATAACTTTGTGCGGCATCTGCATTACACCTGGCGCGACCGCCGCTTCGACGTAGTGCTTCTGACTCAACTGCTTCGCTTTCAGCTTTCAAACGGGTTGGTTTCCATGCTGGGAAATATTGCATTGATGCGAATTCTGGTACACGAAACGCATACACCTCTACTCTCCGCGAACAGTATTGCGATTCTTTGCTGCTCCGTTGTGAACTTCTTTCTGGGAAATCAATTGGTGTTCGGCGCCTGCTGTTCGTCCCGATCCCTTCGGCCTACCGGCTCACTCAATGTAACTGCCAGATGTTGACTGAATAATTACCTGCAAGGTTTTGAAAATATAAATAGGGGGAGGGGGTACCTTTTTGGGG
>Ga0265336_10000331_pt1 | contig 31370 bp, 60 predicted proteins | sample 42119metaG_FD_193583 | JGI IMG/M metagenome (GOLD analysis project Ga0265336, IMG submission 193583) | Rhizosphere microbial communities from Carex aquatilis grown in University of Washington, Seatle, WA, United States - 4-21-19 metaG | ecosystem: Host-associated > Plants > Roots > Rhizosphere...
ATGCGCCAGTCATTGGAAGCCGACGCGCAGGTACAGAACATGCAAATGTAGAGTAAACTGCGCGTCATGTAATCAAACCTCCATCATCTTCCCAACATCCGATAGCAATACGATCCACCTCACGTAGATCGTAGCGGTCGTAATAACGGCAGAACTCGATCGTCCTGCAACCGCTACAATCACGCAAGGTTTGAGAAAAGTCCGCATAGAGCAGACACATCCCCGGCCGCACGTAATCGAGATTACTTTTCAGGATTAACAGGCGGCACCTCTTTGAAGCACGGCGCCGCCGGCCCGAAGAGCTGGCGAAATCTCTCGCAGCAGACGTAAGCCGTCAGGTTATGCCGGCCAATTATGACCGGAGGAAAACCAAAGGTGTCGGAAAGCTCCGGTTGGGGCTCGTCAAATGAAATCTCCTCGCCAACTTTGTGCGTCGCCGGATTTCCACAATGACCGCAGATCTCGCCTTTGCAGAATTCACTGACAAAGTGCATCACCGGCTTGACCGGCTGCTCTTTCCTCAGAATCATTCGGGAATATGCCAGGTCGAAGTCATCATGGCATTGTTTACCGCAAACATAAACATTGCCCAGACCTGACCGCCAAGCTTTCTGGTAGTCCACCAGGGAGCCACACATGGCACAATAGATAGGCAAGGAAGAAAAGAGACTCATGAGGATTTCTCGCCGATGTATTTCGCCCAACCGCCGTTTGGAAGAAGTTTGCCATTCTCCTTACGCTTAGGAAACAACACGCCGCCTTCCATTTTCTGACCGAATTCAAAGATCGCCCGGCAGTCATCGCAGACCATCTCGAAGTAGTCGTACCTCCCCGATTTGCGATACTGAAACCGGATGCGCGCCGACTCGCATAAGCCACACTTCTGTTCGGCCTCGAAGATCTCCTGCAACGCAGCGATCTCCTTGAAAACACCCTTCTGGCCGTCACCGTCCACTTCGAAGGTGATACGGCCGCCCAAGGTGCGGAAGTGTGCTTTCATGGAATCCTCTCAAAGTTGGCCACAGGAGCTTCGACGGTTGCCGCAACAACTTGAGGTAGCAACTCAAGTGACGTATTTAGGATATCTAGGTCATCCACAAATACGCGAACGCCGCCACGAGTACGACGAATATCTTGTGGCAGGCGAATTACCTGAGAGGCGAATGCATTGGACAGCATCGCATTAGCCAATATATGTCGGATATTCCAACCATCAAACGGAGACGCAATTACAGCGCCGGAAGGATCCTTGAGAAACTCCCGGACAAGCGCCGTCGTTCTCCCAGAACCGCGCGGACCCTCAATAATCTTCATGCTGCCTTCCTCGTTTCGATCTCTTCCATGTAGCCGAAACCCGGCCATAGAGCATCGATCAGCCGCTGCCCGTGTTCCTTGCATTCCACGATAGCCACGGGCTTCTTCGGCCCCAGGTCGAATTTCTCCGAACCGGAAAACACCTGCCACCAGCCTTCCGGCATAGCGGATCCGACGCATCGGCAGACGGGCCTTCTGAGGGAAGACAACTGGTTGTTGAGAATCGTAATACGACTGAACAACAAAGCTGCCCAGTGTAGATTCTGTCCACTGTCGTCGATGGCGACCCAATCCGCGGCGCCGTTGTCTTTCAGCAACTGCACGGTGGCTAGGCGCCACTTTTCCAGTGCCGATTCGAGTGCCTCCAGCCGCGTGATTGCAAGTTGTTGCTGTTCCGCGGCCGCTTGTATTGCGAACCCGGCTTCCCTCTTAAAGGAATCCGGCCACTGGGCGATGTCTTTTTCTATGCGATCCAGTTGACGCATTAGCCAACCAGGTCGGAGCGTTGCTTCTTCAATCATTGAATCCTCACTTTCTGTCGGTTAGGCCATGTCCTGTCGATCCACTCTTCGGCAAGATTAACGGCCAGAGACTCAGTCTCTGCCAAACCTATCTTGTTGATAGGATTAGGGCCGCATTTCACAACGGTCCAAGTCCAGTCTCCATCGCCCGTCGGAGCGATCTGGTATTGCACAGGAGCGTCGCCGAGGACGTCCAAATCCCACGACCATTGCTGAATCATATTGGCATCTACGTAGGAACGCACGGACTATGCATCCCAGGGAAACGTTAAGACGAACTCACCATCAATGTGAAGATCGATGCTATGCTTTGGACAGTAAAACCGATTACTGATCCGAGTCCAGTGTGCTGGAAGATAGGGTTTAGGCACCTGCATGTCTGGATGAAATGAAAACTTCTCCGTCGCGACATTCTCGCATTTGCAACATTTCGTCTTGTACTCTATTGTCGCCGACGAATGAGTCGGACTAGTGTCAATCGTCATTCTTTGCTCCAGTCAGTGGCCATAAATGCGCTTCTCGCCGTTCAGATACTCAGTGATGCGTTCCTGCCAGTTGGCAACGTCCGCCGGCGCACCAAACTCTTGCCAGGGAAACCGGAAGTCTCCCCGGCAGCCGCAGGGACATCCTCGCATACGCCCGCTGGTGACCATCTGTTTGCACTTAGCCGACACAACCTTCGAGGGGAACTGAATCAATGCTCGACGAATGTCCCAAATGTAGGCACACCCTCTTTCACTGGCCGCAAGCACGGCATAAACCGCGTCATCAGAGATGTCGGATGCCTTCATTCCCAGATCCCCTTGCCGCCCTTGCGGGCTTCGTCGATCTTCTGTTCGAGCTCCGGCTTGCCGTCGCGTGCTTCAAGCAGCGCCTTCAGGATCTCCTGCGGATCGGCTTCGAACGTCGCGATCGGCACAATGCGCATGCCTCCAACGACTGGTTTACACTGCGTAAACCTCGGCAGGATCCCCTGCATATCCTTGGTCACTTCCCAGGCCGGCCGCAACGCCGTCAGGATCTTTACCAGGTGCTCGAACTCCCGCAACTGGAACGGCATCCGGACCAGCCGCATGGTGGGCATGTCGATGATCGTGCCACCTTTGGACATGAACGGGCGGGTGGCATAGACCTCGCCTTGCGGCCAGGCTGCCACCCACGTTTTCACTCTCATCAGCAAGGCGTCACAGACGCCGGCGAACCAGAGAGTTTCCATCTACGCCGCCTTGTACATCTCCGGGGATACCAGCTTCTGACTCATCAAGTAGAAGACCAGGGCCTCATGCAGGACATCGTCATCGACCGGCGTCAACCACTGTTCGAACCAGACCCCGAGGCCTCTGGATTCTGCGATCTTCCGCGGATTGGCCTTTGCCTGGTAGATATGAATGCGACGATCGGCCTGTTTGACCGATTCATTCATCAGCCAGGTAGGATACTTGGTGGGATCCTTCTGACGGGCATACAAACCATCCATGGTCTCCTGAAAGGCCACGAAGATACGTCCCGTCGGCTTATGCCGCACACTGGCCCGATGCTCGTAATACGTCAACACGTCGGTACTCTTGGGATCGACGATCTTCAAACGCTCATCAGGTGTCCAGGTGCGCTTCTCGGAACCTCCAGGAAGTGGATAGATGTTGGCATCCAGCACTTCCATGGCGCCCAGGAATTCCAAATCGACCGGCTTCACCGGCAGGTAGAGCTTCTTTTCGTCGGGCATTATTTCCCTTTCGCCGGCTGGGTTGCCAGGTCTTCGTACTTCAGAACCAACTCTTCCAGGCGCATGGTGAGATTAGCAACGATGCCCTCCAAATCGCTGACAGTCGCTTGCAGCGAAACAACTTCAGTCGACGGAACCCCAGGCAACAGAGGAGACGTACCCTCCTGTACGGTCAGCGTCACAGGTTCCTGCGACTTGTGATAGGCGGTCACCGCTTCCAGAGCGAGTCGTAAACTTGCCAACTCCTGATTGGTCTGCCGCCCGGCCCGCGCGCCACCAATATTGGGCGCGATCAGAAACCCACACGGACAAAACCGTAAAGTGTGGTAAGACTCGCCGATGTAGGAAATGTCGCCGCCCGGCATAGCGGAATAAGCATGCGCCTGATATTGCCGCAGGTTCAGCTCACTCAACCATTCCGAGCCGCAGCGCGGACAAGCCATCGGCTTCAAGGCGTTTGCCTGCAAACGAGCCAGTCCAGAAGGCTGGTTGTGTTCATATTGATTATTGCTTGGAGTCACGTTTCACCTCTTCTTTCGTCTTCTTGCAATACACACAGACGCCGTCCCGGTCATCCAGAAACTCATGCTTGCATGTGGAATGCACCTGGTTCTCGGCGTCTACTAAGAACCTTGACCGTCCCGTTACAGGGTCCAAGATTTCCATCTCATCCACGGATAACTCCTTTCATGCAAGCTAAGGACTTGCATGTATCGCAATGCGGACCAGGAACAGGGTAAGCTTCCTGTTCGCGGACGGTTCGCATATAGGCGTGCACTGCCGATTCAAGATAAACCTGCATGGACTCCTTCACAGAAGTACGCAGGTAAGATCCGTCCGACAATGAGTAGCAAATAGCACCGACATTCCGATACGACGGTTCGAACCGGTGGAAATGCGCCCACCGGGCCAACACCAGGAGATCAGGTTCCCGATAAACCTGACCCGTGTGCAGACGCAGGATCATTGGAGTTTTACCGGACAGTAACACTGCATACTGTCCAGTAATCTCCGTCGCGCCATAACTCAACAGGTAGTTGGTCATGGGCTGCATTACCGGATGCAAATCCAACAGATCCCGCAGCTTGCGACACATGCCAGGAATGGCAACAAAAGCCCTCCTGGACTTCACTTGCAGGCGATGTTCAAACTGCTCGCGCAGCGTAGCCAACGTCGGACGATGACCGGAAAACTCCTGAGCCAGCAACCACTTCAGAGTCTGAATTCCGGCCGTCATCTCGGGAGAGCGTACACTGGCCTGTAACCGCAGAGGGCATCGCGCATACTCCAGCAGATGCTCCTCCGAAATGACGTTGCTGCTCTTCACTTGGTAGCGCTGGGCGCCGCCGGCGTCGCCTTCTTGGGTATCAGGAGCCAGTTCGCCGAGTCCAGATCGTGGGTTTCGGCCGTAACACCGGCGCTTTCATAGATCTGCTTCACCAGGTCCGTGAGTTGACCGCGCACCTGTTCGCTCTGCGTCTTGTTGATCTGGTCTTTCAACGCAATGTTTTCGGCATCTTTGGCAATCTCCCGCTGAGTGCGGAGATTGTCCTGGACCTTGGCGACTATGGCTTTGTCGATCACAATGGTCGACGCAGGGGCAGCCTTGACAGGCTTGGTAGACTCCGCCGCCATAACAGGCAGCAGTGCCAGGAGAAACGTAACGAGAATAGTCTTTAGCATGTATCCTTTCACTTCCATTGCTCGGCCGCCGCGGCATTCGCCTTGGCAGCCTGATTGACGCGTTCGGCATCGGATTGGGCCCGCGCCGGCACCAATTTCACTACGGGCGCAGCGGTTGGTTTCGGAGCGGGATCGGCTATCTTGCGAACCGGCTCATACACCTTTTCCACCGCGGGAGAAACCCCTGTCAGAGCCGCCTTTACCTGCGCCGGCTGCTCTTTGAACAACAGCAGACGTTGTCCAGCCGCCACGACTTGCTTAGCGATTTCGCTATCCTGCCGACTGGCCTGCTGTAACGCAGACTCAAAGAGCAGTTCTCTGGGTAAAGTGGTGGCTTCGGACAATTGGCAAAGCATGTCGTAACGCATCAGAGGATCTGGCTGCAGCAGGATCTTGCGCACGTACTCGCCGGCGACCGTCACGCGATCGCGGGTTTCCTTCTTAGCGTTCCAGTAGAAATACGATCGCCGCGGCAGATCCCGGAAAGCCTTCAAGCCGTTACGCCGCATGAAGACGTCCGGATCGACTTTCTGACCGTCGGGCGCCGGCAGGTCGATCAGCTCAGCGCGCACATCCGGCCGCGCTTCCAGCTGCTTGTCGAAGAACTCGGCGAAGGCTTCCTTGCCGCCCTGGCCTCCATTATCGGAGTCGAAACAGCAGATGAAGTGCCGGACACCGTTCTCCAGGGACAACTGCAGATGCTTCTCGTTGAAGCGTGCGCCACAAACCGCGACGCTATTGAGCAGGCCCAGATTATGTGCTGTCACGCAGTCCGCATTACCCTCGAATACGTAGAGGGATGAGTTGCCCCTGGCCAGATGGAAACCGAATAGAATCTGGCCTTTCGCGAACGCCGTGTTCACGTATTTCGGAGCATGCTTGGATTCGAGCGCCGAATACTCCAGCGACTCCTTGCTCAGCTTTTCGAGCGCTTCAACTTCCTGCTCGAACAGCAGATTGCGGCCGGCGAAGGCGATCGGACGGCCATTGTGATCCTTGATTGTGAAGATCAGGCTTTGTTCCCTGAAGATACGGTAATCCGCCAGACCGATATCCTTGAGGAAGTCCAGCGAAAACCCGGCCTTGTCCATCTCCTCCACATAAGCGGAGAAACTGGTAACGCCTCCAATGCCGAAACTGCGCAGGATGACCGGAGACCACCCGTAATCGGCCAACTTGGACCGTACCATGTCAGAATGCTGCATACTCAGCACCAGGCGCGCGGCCCTTTCAAAGGCCCGGTCGACTAGCATTTCGTGCTCTTCTTCCGGCGTCAATTCCCGGTCAAACCTCGGCACTTCCACATTGAACTCGGCCGCCAGATAGCAGAATGTCTCCTTGAACCAGGCCACTCCATTCTGCGGTCGTCCTTCGAGATAATGACAACTATCGAAGATGTCGGAAGTGACTCCACAGCCATGGCAATGCCAAAGCCTTTCTTCAGTACCAGGAACAAAGTTACAACTAGGCGCCGTATCCTCGTGCACAAAGCATTTCCAGCGACCCTTGTTATTGATCGATACGCCCCGTGTGGTAAGATACGCGCGGTGAAACTGATGCAACCGGTCTTTCACCGGACTGTCAAGCATGACCTACTCCTCTTACTCTCGCCTCTCGCTAACCGCGAGCTGGTTCCAATTACAGAAACATGTCTTCGATGCTGGGCCCGGCTGGCGCTTCCGCCGGCGCCTGCACTTTCTCAGCCGGCGAAACGCGCACGGGTTCTTCTTCCATCCCGGGAACCGGGTGACGGGATTTCCTGTTCTTGGTCATGCACCATTTACAGATGGGCGGCTTGAAACTGGAACCCCGTTCACGAAAGACCTGCTGCAGGCGGGACGGAGGATACTCCTCCACATCGTCCACATAAATCTCCATTTCGATGCCGCAGGTACACGTCGTCGCAATCCGATGTGGCGGCATACCTTTGCGGTAGGAAACCGGATTCTTGGCGGCTTCTTCCGCTTCCGGGTCCGGCAGCACTACATTAGGAACTTCCGATTCATCAGCCGCAACCGGCCGCGGTGTTCGCTTGATATTACGCTTGTTGAGCGTCATCATTCATCTCCCCACACGCACACAACTAACCGTTAGTTAGATTCTAACGCAAAATACACCGGACTGTCAACCACTTTCGCGTCGTCGGGAGCGGAAAGACAAGGCCGGCCCCTCCAATGCTCCCGCAGGGGCTTCTGGCAGATGGAACACTTCTCCGGTTCCGGATACTCCCACCAGTCCATCTTTATGGCACCAGGGCTTCGAAACGGCCATGCCTATAAGCCGGCGTCCGGCCGATCTGCAAAACCTTATCCAGCAGGATAGGCCGGTAGTCCAGATGTTCCGACGCGATCAGAATGTGCCGGCCGTCATTCAACGCACTGCCACGATGAAGACTGTTGTGCAGGTGACCGTGAATGTTCAAATAGATATCCCTCGGCATTCCGGAACACTCCGGACATGCATTGGACACGACCGGTTCATGACTGAACCAGATCTTCTGGCCGCCATACTCCATCAACAATCCGTCGCAGGCCCAGGTCCAGCCATGATTCAGATACCAGTGCTGGCTTTGGCTGTCATGGTTGCCGCGAACCAGCACTGTTCGGACCTGCTTTTCGCGTAGGAATTCAAGCGTGCCGATAGCTTCTTTCATTCCACGAGATCCAATCGATATGTCGCCCAGGTTCAGGAAAGTATCTCCCGGTTCGACGACCTCGACTATATTCTCGATGATCCGCAGGCTGAAATCCTTCGGACGATAGCACAACTCCACCATGCGTTCGTGCCATAGGTGCCAATCGGCAGCCAGCCAGAGCCTGCCAGGGTGCTTGTTACTCATTGCTGGACCTCGTACTGATCCACACCCCAAGACAGGATTTGATTGTTTTCCACTTCCTCGTTGAGAACCATCTCCATGCTGGTTCGGTCCAACTTCGCCAGCGGAATATCCGGATCGTTTTCCTGGTCGCCTTCCATGGCGAAGGATTCCCCCTTACACCACTCCACCAGATCACGATACGCCGCAATTCCCGAACTGAACACAACCACGCGCACGTTTCCCGTGTAGATATCAGCACCTTTTACAGGAACCAGCGTACTTACCCACACTTTCGTCATAGCAACCTCTTCAGATATCTTTCCAATTCGTTCCTGCGCAGGTCTATCTTCAGGATGGCCCGCAGCAGTTTGGAGCGCGCCGCCTCGACAGCCGCCGCTCTGCTTTCAAATACGGTGACGCCGATCGTCTCATAACCTACGTGCGGACCTCGAATGTCGTCAGACGCCGCATAATTCCCAACGACGTACTTTCTGCCTTCGAATTCCTGGACACCGCTGCCAGTTTCCACATACTTGATTGAATAGAACTTCACGGCTTCCTCGTAATCTTCCGCAGCAGGACGGTGAAGTCCTCTTCGAACATCACCACCACGCCTTGCTTATACTTATTGCGGATGCAGAGAGCCCCGAAGGATTGGCCGGCGCGCACCGCGTCCTGCGTCACCTTGATCAGCTCTCCAATCTTCACCACGGGATGAATATTGTTCATCTGGTTCTTGGTATCCATAGTGATGCTTCCCTCAAGGACGTGGTCTCCGTCCTTGTTAGACCTGCCGGAGTTGTAGGTTGAGGTAATAACCTTCTCGGTCCGCTTCTCGGCCGCGCGCGCCAGGCGCTGGACTTCCATCCTGGACTTATCCCGCCCGGCCTTGGCTTCCGCCGCCACCCGACGCTTGTCCTGCTTGGAGGCCCGCTTCTGGCGCATAATGGCCGGATGCTTCTTGGAAGACCCTTCCACCGGGCTCCAGCGATCGTAGCGGCCCGGAAACTGCGAGGCAAACCGGCAGTAACGGCAGAAATCGCCATTATCGGACGGCCGGTTCTTGCAGTCATCCTGCTCTTCGCAAGGTTCCGCTTTGCCAGCCAGCTGCAATAATCCATTCATCATTCCTCCACAATAAATACGCCGCCACCAGCATCACACGCAGGGTTCGGATCGATTCACTCACATCCTTCGGCGTTACCCAATGACGGGCGGTGTGACAGCCTTTATGCACCAGGCGCAGGTTCTCGATCCCGTTCTTACCCTGCTCACTCTTTGGCTGAATGTGATCCAGTTGATTGCCGTGGATCTGAACGAGCGGTCCAGCGCACAAAGCACAACGTGCGTCCTGTACCGCAAAGAGTCGCCGCTTGCGGGACTGCAACTGCCGATGCGTAGGCACCGCTCACACCTGAACGAGGTATTCCTGATAGGCTTCCGGCGGGAATTCGTAATTGCCGGCGATCTCATCGGCCCGGTTCGAGGTGTTCACCGCAACGGTCAGTTCGCCATTCACCTTGGACAGCTCGGCATTGAGCACTTCCATCGTCGCGCGCTCCGCCAGACCGTTCAGCTTCCCGGTCAACGCATGCTTGGCCCGGTCTAACCCGCGCCGCACACCCAACAGGACTTGAAAATCCTCTACGATTGGTTCGTCTTGCATGTTCGTTTCCTTTAGGATGCCAAAAGCATCTCTTCCTCTTCCGCAGGCTCTCCATCCACGGCCTTCCGGATCGTTTCCATCAGCAACGGATGTTCGTGCTCCCGCATGGCCGTCACAAAGGCCAGGACGCCCTGCTTCTTGAACTCGCCGGCAGGGATTTCTTCCCTGATTACCTCGCTGGTGTCGTTGTCGATAATCGCCGGCACCTTCGGCAGAGAAATCGAAATCCAGGCGCCCTTCTTGATGACCACGCCGGCAGCCAGTGCTATCTCGTAGTAGTCGTACTCCTTCGAGAAGCTTTTGCCGAACAGATAGGTCAGAATACAACTGCCAAACTGTGGCGCGATCTTGTTCTTCTCCGCTGTGACCTGTACCCGGGTGCCAAGAATTGGTCCATCCTTGGTTTCCTGGATCTTGTACTTCGGAAAGGCCATTTCCAGGGACAACCGGATCGACGCATAGAATGGCAACCCTCGGCCTCCGGTGGTCACGTATCCAGGTCCGCCTGGTCCAGACGGTCCAACTTTCATGCGCGTCTGATTGATCCAGATGATGCCGGCACGTTTAGCCACGTTCTTCCGCAGGAAAGCCGACAGCATCTTCGACACACCGCCCACGCGAGTGTCTTCGCCGGCCTCTTTATCCAGGTCGGCTTTTGACTCCAGGACCGCCACGGAATCTACCAGGATCACATCGAACAACTTGCCCAGTTGCCGGATGGTTTCCAGAATCTGTTCCGCGGGAATGGCGTCATCCTCGAACCGCACCAAAAAGACAGCGGTTATATTCGGGTCACTGCTATCCGTTACGATTCCGATCTGGTGTAGATACTGGAGGGTAATGGTCTTCTCCAGATCGATAATCGCGCAGCTATCCCCTTGAGTCTGGGCAGATTTCACCATCTCCAAACCAAGGGTTGTCTTGCCAACTTCCGGCTGTTTTGAGAAGATTTCGATATCTCTCCCGCGCGGCACGCCGCCCTTCACCTTGCGCATGATGTAATCGAGTTGCGGAAAGCCGGTCGAGATGCATTCGACATCCATGTCCTCGTAGTCTTCCGCCAGCTTCACAATGGTGAGTTTGTGCTCCGCCAATAGCGCCCGCATCTTGTCGGTCGCGTTCTGAACTACTGTGTCTTTCTTTGCCATTTACTGGCCTCCCGTTTCAGCGGTCATATGATTCTGGTCTCCAACGCAGGTATTTCCAGCTCTGGGAGCTGTTCAAGTTCCTTGCTTCCCATCGCCTGCAGTTCATCGGAGGAGAACTTAGGCTCTTGGTCTCGCACGTAGTTTCCAATATCTGCGGCTACTTTCTCAGCTTGCTCTTTAGTAAGTTCGCCGCCGAAGAAACCCCAGTCCCCGAACGCAGTGGCATCTAAAGTTCCGGCATAGATCAGACCTGCGTTAATCTGTCCGACCGCTGCCTTATTTACCCAACTCCCCCAGGGATCTGAGTCATCCGTAGTAACGACGACGTTTGTAACTGGAATCTCTTTGCCGTCAATGAGTAAAGATCCGCTTCCGAAAGGAATGTCCATTTTGCGACCGCTTGGTTAAATTAAGGGCGGTTTTCGACGCCTGTGAAGGGTTTTCTACATCAGCGCGCAATCGGATTGAACCAAAGCCAGCCCGTCTGGAAGTGAAACGGACCAACATCGATCACCAGATACGGACGCTGTCGTCTACCCTCTCGTTGCCAGTACAGCGACAGGCTAAAAAGGGTTTCATTCCAACCGTTCCACCCACCAGTAAAAGCCGTGAATGCGAGTTTGTAGTCGGGAGGCACCTTCAGGCCATCGTGCGTCAGTCGAGGGTCATGCGATCTTAGAGTTGTAGCGGTATCCCTCATTCGATCCTTCCAAACCCAGAAGCTTCTTGCATTGGTTGACGCGGCTATCAACACACTTCACCAGGCCTTCCAGCTGCGCCACCAGTGCTTTGCCGCCCGCGGAATACGTCTTTCGATGGCATTCCACGGATACGCCCTTCTGTTTCATGGCCTGAAACACGGCGCTCTCGCCATGCTCTTCAAAAGCCACGGCCAGGGACAGCCAGCGCACCAGGCGGCCGCGCCAACTCTCGACCAGTCCCATGTGGATCTCCATGTTGCTGACGTCGCCGCCGGAAATGTTCTTGTCCAACAGCTTGTAAAGTGTCGGCAAGATCCCGTCCAGTTCTTCGTCGAACAGTAACAGGGCAGCCAGGAAATCCGCAGGATCCGACAGACCTAATACTTCCCGAATACTACTAATCATTGTGTCTCCATGGGAATCTCATAGAGTTCCAGCCGGCCGTTGGACAACTGGCGCTCCAGAGACTCGATGCGACGATTCGCTTCGTTCATCGATTCAGACTGTGCCTCCAGCGCACTTCGCAACTGCTCGACCGTCTGTTTGCTGAAATCCGATGTAGCTTCAGCCGCTTCCAACTGCATTTTCATCTGCGCGAGCCGGCCCCACAATCCAAGTTTGTAGTCTTTGTGCCAGAACAGGCGGATCTTGCCTCGGTCCTTGTCGGCAAAGTCCGCATCCACCACGAGCTTGCCTTCCGCTCCCAGTTGATTGGCCTTCTGGATCACGAACGCGAGGGAAAACGTACCGTCTTCCCCGCGCACGTTAACGATCTCGGTGCCGGCTTCTTGGTTCAACTTGATGTCGTAGAAATCTGAACTAGGCGGCATCGTCGCTGATCTCCAGCAAATCCTGAGCCAGATTGGCATAGGACGGGTCCTGGAGGCCGATGCAGCGCTTGCTGTAATCGCAGAAGCGGCATTGCCAGGCGCCGATCACCGGCACCGGCCGCGGCTTGCGATTGCGCCCGGAGCTGACCAGTTTCCACTCCTCGTAGGCCGTCTTCAAAACCAGACCCTTATCGTGCAAGGCCTCGATCTTCTCAGGTGAGTATTTCCACTCGTATTCGGCCGGCGGCAGAAACTGCATGGGCAGATCTCGCATCTCGCGGCCCATCTGATCCCAATAGGCTTTCTGTTCCGTGTAAGGAGCATCTTCAGCAGGAGCAGTGACGCCCTGCAGTTCCAGCAGCCGCGCGGCTTCATCGCAGGCCCGCTGGTAGTAGCTCTGCATCAGGTTGAAGCGTTCGTAGATGGACTCCACCGTGAAAGTGGAATAAGAGGCGCCATCGACCTTCGGCAGGTGATGGCCGTCCAGCGGGTCGACGTCGATCGCCACGTTAAACTGACGGCAGCCAGCTTCGTCGCGGGAAACGTAGACCAACATGCCGGTCGTGGGCCCGTCGTCCATCTTGTTGAAGTTGTCCCAGTCGACTTCCACCCGGTTCCACTTCAATTCCCAGACCAGATCGTGTGCTTCGGAGCGCCAGGACGCCTGCTCTTCCAGTGTGCCTTCGCCCTCTTCGAGCTGCTTCAACAGCCAATCCCGCCGGCCTTCGAGAGCCATACGCTTCTCGTAGGCCTCCATGATGGCAGCTTTGAGCGCTTTGCCTGTGCGGAACTCGTTGAGGTACACCAGCTCCTGCATGACCGCGCTTTCCTTCGCCTTGCCCTGCTTAAGGACCTTATTGTTGGAATAGTGGCCGGAGATGGTCTTGCAATCCGCGATGACGCCCTGGTTAGTGTCCGGATCGATAAAGACATCGTCCATCTCGATCGCGGTATTCAGGTTGGGCACAAACACGCGGACGCCGGTCGCCACCAGCACCCCGGCTTTGCCGGCCAGATTGCCGACATCTTCTTCGACCGCACGGCCCACGCGGAACTGCAACGCCTTCTCTGGCAGAATGGTTTCCTCGGCAGGCGTGCCGATCATGCGCAGAAAGATCTCGCGGTGGCATTTGCCGACGATATTGGATTCACTCTTGTCGGCTAACACCGCTGAAGCCTCGCTGGGCCGTACAGAGGCCTTCTTCGCCACGCGGGCCTTGCGGCCTTCTTCTTGCACGAGAATAGTGCTGATATGTTCAATCAAATCCACGACTTATCTCCTATACTTTCCCAAACAAGCCTTTCCAGACAGTTCTCCAGAAACTAACAATCAGTGGCGGCTCATGCTTAGCACAATAGGGTGCAGGCATTGATCCGAGTCCAATTACAACCCGTCCTCGAACCAGATCGGGAGACACCGATACCCGCTCGCCCCTTATGAAATCTTCTAGGGCCGCCGAAGGGTGTAGACACCCCATACGCCGGCCTCCACGCGACTCTCTACTAAAGAACCGACACCCCGCACAGGTATTCGTAGGCAACGTCATTTCTTCACCAGTTCGTCGAAGTCCACGGTCATGTCTTTCTTAGGCCGCGCCAGATCGCCATTCAGTCGCGCCCATTGGAAGAAGAAGATTGCCAGACCGATCATGTAAACACCGGGGCCATTGGATCCCTCGAAACATTCCGTCACTACGGAACTGAGCGCAAATGCGGAGGCGATCGAGTACAGTAAATTGCTGATCTGGTATCTGGTCATAGTCCAACCTCAGTATAACACACTGTTAGTTAGCTGCGCAAGCACTTTCAGGAGGCCCACAGCACGATCCGGTTCAATTTGCCGCGGCAGGGATCCTGAGGAAAGCCTTCATGGTGCCGCACCGTACCGCACTGCGTGCAGGTTTCGTAAGGGCTACCCTTCCGCAGCTCCCACACATGCTGCGGGCCGAACAGCGGATGCTGCAACTCCCAAGCAATCTTGTAATGTGGTGCGCAGAACCCCTTCCCGTCCAACACGTACTTTCCCATGCGCCGGCAATCGTAGTACCGGGCGCAATTAGGCAACGTGAACTGGCAGCGTTTCTTAGTCGCAATGGGATCCGGAAACAGCGCGCTCATTTCTTGATGAGATAGGACGCAGGTGTGGCCGTACTTCCCTTAACCAGGTTGTCCAGGAAGACAATGCTTTCGAAGACATGACCGTCGCGGCATTCAGCGAGCTGGTAGTCCTCGAGCTCGTCGCACCAATCGTATTCGATCATTTTCTGCAAGGCCGAAACAGCTTTGGAGGTGAACAGGATGCTTTTACGCTCTGCCCGCTTCATAAGGCCAATAGCTTCGCGGCGCTGGCGTTCCAGATACAAAAGTTCCAATGCTTCAGTGATACGATCGATCGCCGACTGCACGGCTCCATCTTCAGCATAGGATCTGGCGACACCAAGTGCCTGTCCCGCCTTGGTTAAGTTGTTGATAGCTCTTTTCATTTCGTCACCGTATTTCTGCAAAAAGGACACACATGAGGCACAGGTCTCGTGGATACATTGCCGCAAGAGTCGCAGTGAGATACAAAACTCTGCGTATTGACTGCACCCGGCCCAGCTGAGAGATTTATCTCTACTTCAAACCGGTCTTCCGGGCAATAAGCCATCTGCCCACACTCATCCAGCAGCAGCAGCGTGCCGTCCTGCTCAATGGCGAAACCTTCCATATCACACCACATTAGATGCTTCGCCCAGGCTTCGCTCAACGCGATCTGTCGCAGATCGGGTTTCTTACCGGTCTGTTTGTCGATTATCGTAAAGGTCATTAACGCCATCCCCAACCGTCTCTGATCTTACTCAGCGCCGCGAATTTCAACTCCTGCCAGTCATCGTTAGCTTTGTACTGTTTCGGCGTCCAATGCTTCCAGGATGCCGGGCCAGCTTCAATAGGATACGGAGGCAATTCTATCCCATACAGCTTAAGGATGATATCGTCTATGTCCAGACCATCTTTAGCGAGTGTGCCTTCCTGGCCGCCTCTGTCAATATCCATTCCTTCATATGGCTTGGCCAGAGCGTCCAGGAGATCCTTGTCCAACACCCCGCGGTTATAAACGGCGATTACACTTGCTTCAAAAGACGTGAATGCTGCATTGTTTCCCATTAGTTACTCCTATTCAGTCAGTTTATTTCCGTCGCGATCGCAACGATATAACCGCACACCACCGATTAGAATGCACATCTCGTTGCCAGCTCGGGCCGACACTGCGGGAGACTTGCGCTTGGACATCTGGTCCGCCCAGGAGTTCTTGTATGGAGTGTCCACTTGGATCCTATTGCCGTACATGTCGCGACGTATCTTGGACATCTTTCCTCCCGCGGAGATCGGCATACTTCTGGCCGCATTGGTCGCAACGCAGCTCGATGATTCCCAAAGCTTCCGCCAGCCGGCTGGAAGGGATCCGGATCAGGATGCCACACTGGTGCTTAGATGTTTTGTCGGCCTTATTGGGACACCAGATTCCGGTCATGTCCAGACTAACACGGTAACTATACTTCACAGTTACGACCAATCCAGACGTATCCGCAACTGCCCGTACGGTTTAGGCGCATTAGCCTCGCGGACCAACTTCTCATATAGATCATCAGATCCCCACTCGTCGTTACTGATCGTACTAAAGCCGCCGGGATTGGACTCATGGTCCAACATATAATCCAGACAGGTCTTCTTGCTGGTAAACGGACCCGTGGCAGTAGCATATTCCCGCCAATCCCAGGCGTTCTTCGGCGCGCCACAATCTTCAAGTACGTAGTACCACTCGTTGGGACGTGGTTCGATGATATTGCAGTTCAATCCTGTACTCATTGCGCTTCCACCAGGTAAGCATTGATTCCGAAGAGTCCGCAGTCGCCGACCGTAAGGGCCCGACGCGGAAAGGCATGCAATCCGCTGGTCTCTAACTCAGCCCCTTTACGATACGGCCAGCTATCTGCAGTCACTTTGAGGGTTACGGTCTGCGCAGTCGAAGCAAGCCCGGATCGCCCGGTAATCGACAGCACCTTGCATGGAATAGGACCTCCGTGGAGACTGTCGTAATAGGCCAGGTCGTCGGTTCGAAGAGTCAAAGCGCCGGTATTCATACTGTTATCTCACACCCATGGAGCGATAATATCTATCCGTTTGCAACAGAAGCTGTTCCTTCGTCAGGTACTTGGCGACGATCGGCAAACCTCCGGCTAAATCAGACCCGCAGCAATAGCACGGCGGAATTATGCCCGGACTGCGATACCTCGTGACACTGTAACAATACATGCACGAAGTATAGAGAAGTTCATTTGGATCTCTCATCGCTTTCCTTTGTGCCGCGCCTGCAGGTAGCGGACAGGCACCTTGTCCTGCAGCTCCTGCAGATGCTTCCGCTCGTCCAGGGCCCGCCGGCACTCATAACAGAGTCTCAGCCGGCCCCAGACGTTCAGTTCGCGCATTTAGCTACAGCTTTTGGACTTAGACCAGCGTCGATCAGCTGCTCTAACAACCTTTGGATCAGCTACGATGCCCGCATCCGCATATTCCTGGTGTACTTGTGGTTTTAATACCCCAAGTCCACACAGCAACATGACAACAGACTTAGCAGTGCTACGATGAAACTTCTGCTCAGCCTTACTGAGGTCATGATGAGACATCTCTTGACAGATGTTCAACAAAGTAGTCAGGTGTCCCATCACAGTCTGACCTTCATACTTGGTTAGTTTAGATGTAACTTTAATCCCTGACATAGTCCGTTTCGCTCTGATCGGCAATCTGACGCGATTCCCGCAGGTTGTTGAGCCCGCCGGCGCGAACTTTAGTCGCCCGGTCTTTCCAATCCGCCGGGCAATACTTCAGGTTGTTCACGAAGAGCAGGGACAGATCAATCTGGAAGTCCACCTCGCCGGTCGAAGGTTGTACCGCGTCCATCGCGGCATCCCAGTCGCCTCGGGTGATAACCGGCTTCTCGTTTAACGCCAACAACTTGTCATTGATGCCTTGCTGATCCGCCCAGGGAATCTGCTCCCATTTCTCGGTCAGAGTGCCGGCAGGTTCCTTCTCTTTGCCGACCAGATAGGCATCCACCAACTCTGTCTCGTTGCGATCGACGTAATTGCTGATGGACTCCTTGAGCACGCTCTCGATCTCGGCGCCCGTCCAGATCTGCGCCGAGTTCAGCAACCGGCCCAAACCTACGGATTCGGCTACGGTCTGGGACAGGCTCTTCTGGAACGTGACCTTCTTACGAATGCACAGTGCTTTCAGGATGGCCAAGCGGCCCTTGGCGTCGCCCTTCGCCGGCGGCAAAGCCGGAATCAAAGCGTCGAAGCGCCCGTTACGGATCATCGCCGAATCGAGCAGGTCCGGACGGTTGGTGGCGGCAATCACCACCACCTTGCCGATGCGTCCCTGATCGCTCAGGAAGGTCATCAACGCCTGCTGCACACGCTTGTTGGTACCGGAGTCGCCGCCGGACTCGCGCCCGCCGCCGGTCGTGAAGTCGAACTCGTCGAAGAACACCACGCAGGGAGCCGCGCTCTCGATGGCCGACATCAATTGCCGGGTATTGCGCTCGGTATCGCCCACCAGGCCGCCGAACAGTTTGCCCAGGTTCGCGCTCAGGAAGTTCATCTTGAGCACTTTGGCCAGCGCCAGGGCCAACTGTGTCTTGCCAGTTCCGGGAGGTCCGGTCAGAACGAACCCAGCCGAACAGGTCCGCTTATCGCCGCGGCGCAGAGGACTGACAATACGCTGTTGAAACGCTTCCTTGATCTTCTCGTGGCCGCCAATGATCTCGAAACCGTTCTCCGGCTCCACGAAGTCGACCAGGCCACCATAGGTCTGCTCGATCGCTTTCCGCTTCCGTCCGGCGATCATGGCTTCATCAATCGGCGTGTTCTCCTGCCAGCTGGCGCGTACGATCTGCTCCATTTGGCGCAGGTTCAAACCGGCTGCCTGATTGATCATCACCTTGGCATCAACGCCAGGCGCAAACAGGACCGCATTGCGCTTCTGTCCGCCTACGATCTCCTGCTTGTCGACCGGCAGTTTCGCCAGGCCGGCCATAAAGTTCGTCATCCATGTTTCCCGGTCTTTAACGGTAGGCCTGTGGATCCGAAGAGCCAGAACTCCAGAGTCCCCGCCGCGGATCGTGGCATGCACGTCCTCGAGGCTGGGAGTAACGATCAGCACGCGGCAACGCTGGCCGATCTTCTGGTCTTGCGCCCAGTTGTAGACATATGCCACCGGTTCCCGGTCTGCCTGCATATGCGCGATTTCGCCCGCCGGAAACAGAAAGTTCCCATTGAAGAAACAGACAGTGAACCAGCCTGGTTTATTGGCAGGCACCGCGGCTTTGTACGCATCGAATGCAAAGTTCAACGCCACCATAACTTCCATGGTGCTGGCGCCCGGGCTGTTCAATGAATCCATATAGCCTTTGAGCTTGTTCTGGCTCATCCCGATGGTTCCCGCATACCACGTCAGCATGTCGTCGAACTGCGTACGGCTGTCCGTATCGACAAACTGCAGGCCGCCGTTGATCGTGTAATAGGCGAAGACCCGCTGCGGAGGTAACGCCAGCTTCTTACCCTGCATCTTCGGTTGATGCTGCAGAAAGTTGGTGTCAAACACAGTTGACAGCAGCATCTGCATATCGCCTTTGTTCCCAGTCGTATCCGGGTAGTCCGTGATGTTATCGTGCACCACGAACACGTGCGCGGCGGCCGCACGGTATGCGGCATGGCATTCCTCAATCCAGTAAGGAACGCTAAATGTCCCCGCTGCCGTCGTCACCGCTGGCGCGCTGGAAACTGAAGGTGGAACTACCGGCGCCGGCTTGCTCTTGGCTTTTTCCAGGGCCGCTTCTAAATCTGCGAATGTCGTATCGGGTGTTGCTGCTGCGCTCATTGATAACCTACCTAAAGAATCTCTACGTTCAGGCCCAGCAAGTCCGCCGGGCCATTGGTCACCGGCATCATCGCCAGGATTTGCTCTTGGCTCAGATACCCTAACAGGTACTTGGTCAAAGCGGCGTTCTTCTGTTCTGGATCATCCAGATCGAACCGCTCGGACAGCATCTGCCATTCCTGGTCGAGCTCGATGCGCTCCCAATCCAGTTCGATCTTGCCGCTGATGGCAAAGCGGATGTTGATCAGGTCGCTCAGGTCTCTCATAATCCCTCCGGTGGGAATCCAGTGACCTGTACCAGGCCCTCGGATCCGATCTGCACTTCGAATTGCTGCGGCGCGAAGTCCGCCAGCGTATAGCGATTACTAAATAGTACTAGTCTCTGGTTTCGAGAAGAGCACAGCGGCCGAGAATTGTCTGCCTGCAATTGGTTGTAACGGCCCATGACGGCAAAGTCCATATATCGACGAACACTGTGCCACCATCTCTGTTTTAACGCCTTGTCGGAATCCTTCACAGTGAAGTATTCGCCCGATTCCAACTCTTGCAGGGTATAGCCGGTGTACATTCCTAGCGAGAAGTCTTGAAACTTCGTGCGGCGCCACAAATGAAAGATCAGACTTCCCAGATCAAATGCCTGGTGCATGGGCTCCCCGCCGGAGAATGTCACACCCTTACTGTCAGGAACATCCACTAACTGGTCAGCCAGTTCACTTTCATCTACAAGGTGGCCGCCGGAAAAGCTGTGTGTATCCTTGTTCCAACACCCGGGGCAAGCCAACAGACATCCTCTAGTCCATACTACCGATCGGGCACCTGGACCGTTTACATAACTGCGTTCCATAAACGAATGAATGTTCATTTCGTCCCTGCTTTCTTCAGGTCGTAAAACGTGATGATGCGGCAGGTTCTGCACTGCAAACCGTACTTGCCGCGGCCCGGTGGATACCGGGCGTCAATCGCCTGGCTTGGATCCAGCGGCACGTGGCACTGGAAGCAGCCGACCAGGGCTGCCTCCGAGTGCGTGGCATATTCCGGGAACTTGCGCGGATCTGCTACTCGCCCCATAGCAACCGTATCCAAAACGCAATCACTGCTATGGCACATATCGCCATACAGAAATTAAACGCTATAGAATCACGTTCTTTGCGTCCGGGGCAGGAGGTTTCCCAGTCTTTTGGCATCACGCTACGCCTCATAGTACTCCTTACTCACCCCATAGGCGTTTGGTCACCCATGTGGCAGTAACCGATCCGCAGGCTCCGCCTAGCACATAGCCGGCCAGCGCCGCCGCGGAATCCGTGCGAGCTACCTGCTTGATCAGCAGGAAGCCAATTCCGGCGCAGACCAGGTCCGAAGCAAACAAATGCCGGTACCGGGCCTGCGCCACCGCGCGGTAGTTCCACGTGACTACCGCGTAGTTCAACGCCTGCGCTCCAAAGAAGAACAGGAAGGTGAGGACCAGACCCACTTAGGCCCGTACCTGCTGGCGCTCGAACCGCAGATTCGTCTTGGGACGTCCCTGCTCGTCTTTGGTCACTTCCCGGCTGGCCAGGGAATAGCCTTGTTTCTCGGCCACCGTAATGCTCTTGTGCTCCGAGTAGGCCTGTTTGACCTTGTTCATCCACTCGTCGTTGTGGCGGCAGCGGTCGTATTCGCTGATGATGGCCTTGTAGGCGCTTCCGTACATCTTGAAGCCCACGTCGTTGGCCGGCCCGGGAATCTGCGCGCGCGGAACCACGATCTCGGCCGTGTCCGCGCGGAGTCCGCCGTGATAGTCATGCAGCTTAATGGCCTTGTCATAGACCGCGGCATTATAGCCGCTGACATCGTGCAACGCCTCGACCAGGCACTTGCTGTCTTCGAACTGCGTTTCGTACTGATGATATGCACTCATAGTTAGTTCACCTTCCTGCTCTTCTTTTCTTCTACCGCCGTAACGCCACGCCCGCCGGCAACTTGCATTTCGAGCTCCATGATCCGCTTCCGCAGCTCGTACAAACGTTTGGATTCGAGCAGGAAGCGGGTCTGGCAGGCCTTGCAATTGATTGCCACGATGCATTTCTCAATCGGCCGCAGGTCCTCTCCTTGGGATTCCCCCGCCCGGAACTCTTCTAGGAATTCACGACGAAAAGAACCTTCCCATAGGATGTCCTGGCTTTTACACCGGGGACACCTACTTGGATCGGTGACCTGATCGGCATGGATTGATACTTCATGCAGAATCACGTCGCCACAATCCAGGTGACCCACCTTCACGCTATCGAGAGGTACGGACATTCTCCCGGACCATGGCATTCTGGCGTTTGTAATACTCCGGTTTGAACCCGGAATCCACCTTCTTGCCCAACTCGTCGAACGGCTCCAGCAACTTCTGGCAGCTGGGTCCAACGGCATGATCCACATCTACGGTAATCTTGCCTTCGAAATTGATTTCCACACTGATCTGATCTGTCATAGTTCTCCTTACTTCCCTAACTGCGCCACAGTCATCAAATAACCAAACGTAGTGGTTGCCCACATCCCCGACCTGATCTGCACGGCCCGCGGGCCACCGGATATCTCGTCGGGAATTACCTGAATATAATGATGATCCGCTTTCAACAGTGCCTCTGGATTGATGATTGCGAGCTTAGGAATCACCACGTTCTGCCAGTCATACTCACTGATAAAGCCACGATCCCGCAACATCGAGACCATGGTTCGCACCAGCAAGTCCGAATTATCCTGTGGCACCAGAATACAGGCGTCCATCGGACACCGATGTTCCGCGTCATGCTTGCCGATGGAGAAATGGTATTCCTCCATGATCATTTGGGCACCGGCCGACCCCATGAAATGACTGACATACATAGGCTGTATATGGTGATTCTCCCGCATGCCCTCGCAGGATGCCACGGACTCGCAACTGGACCAGTTTTCCTGTAAGGACTCCTCCACCGGAACATCCGTTTCGAACAACGCCGTAACGACGATGCCACAATAGCTGCACACGTGGCCGGAAATGAGTTTCCGGCGCACGGGCTTGCTACAACCATTCCACACCTTCGGAGTGAAGAAGATATGGTCTTTCTTGATTCTAATCATCCGTCACCTTATCCAGACCTTCAACTTTGCTACTAGAACCCGGTCCACATACTCTTTCCGTTCCTCCAAGGAATTACCAGAGACAAAAGCGGTATGAGATAAGTCGTGATTCGGGCCGAAAGACACGACACAGTCCCATTTGCCATTGTGGCCGTGAAGATATAACTTTCCACGGCCCAAACGGCGCATGTAACACTTGCAGGACTGTGCATGCTCGGGATCGAAGGGCCACGTAGTTGTAGCCCATACCGTACTCACGCAATCCTCTCTTCTGCTACCTGGAACATATCGAGTTCCGGCAACGTCAGCAGTTCCTGCATGCCGATACTTTGCAGATACTGGGTCAACTTATCCTGGTTGGCCATCACCTGCTCAATGAACGACACCGCGTCGAAACTCATGGCCTTCTTGCTGGTGATCTTGCGATCGAGCGCCATCTCCTGCGCATGGACTTTAGCATAGAGCGTATTATACATGGTCATGTCCATGCTGCTATCGAGCAACATCATGAACACTTCGCACTTACGCTCATCCGGACAGGGTTTCAGAATGCGGCTGTACGCTTGCCACACTACGGACGGATTCCAATCCAGATCGACCACCACTACGGTATTGCACAGGCCGCCGCCGGACAGGTCCGTACCCAGTCCGATCGACTTAAGACTGCCGATCAAGATCGGGTCGTCTTCCGACTCGAACCGGTCAAATGCCGCATAGCGTTTCTTCTTGCAATCACCGCCCTCAAAGGCTATGGGATTGAATTCAGACAGATTCTGCGCCAGCAACTGCCGCATCTGCGGATAGGAAGAGAGTACCAGCACCTTCTCTCCGTTGACGACCTTGGTCATGCAGATATCGTGGATGAACTGCATCTTGCCGCCGCCGGGATGCCCCGTATAAATGGGAGGACGGCCGGCTTTTAAAGCCAGCTCGTTAGCATAATCCGGAACGGTGGTGAGCTTCTTCATCCTGGACATCTGGCTGATGATGAACGAAGTATTGATGATCTGGACGGCCTGCTTATCAACCGCCTTTTGTTCCAGTTGTGTCTGGTATTTCTTCCATTTCAACTGGAAGTCTTCCAGACTCTTGACCAACAGGACGGCTTGAATCGGATCAGGTGGACAGATCACCGGCTGTGGTGTCACTTCGGGCGCTTTCAGGCCGGCCTCTTCCCGCGATACGACGACCAGAGGATCGTCATTGCTGCGCCGGATCATCAACGGTCCCATCAGGTCATGGAACTTGCGGATGTTCCGCAACCCCGGCAACTTCTTGTGATAGCCTTTCTCCCCGGTGTGCGTCACGTGTAATGTGCGCACGAAATCATCGTTGAAATAGCTCGGCCGGGAATATGGAAAACGGCTCGAGTTCCGGCCGAAGATCCTGACCAGTGGCCAGAACGCTTCGGAAGGAGAATTGGGCATCAACGTCCCGGTCAAACCGCTCACCGCACTTAACTTGCGCAAAGACAGCGCTGCTTTCGCTGTATCCGTACTGCCATCTTTGATGGCCTGGATCTCATCGAAGATCGCGCCTCTCCAGCGGTTCCTGACCCGGCGAGATAACGGCGGACACCAGGTGGATCGGGCTACCAAGGTCTCCATGGTGGTCTTGGGCAATATCTGGGTAACCAGTTCCGCATGCCGGGTAGTGACCTGTGCATTGCCGTTGTTTGCGGCCGCCCGCAGGAAATCGACATACCCTCCCTTATGGACTACGGTTTCTATTACCTTTTCATCTTTGGCAGACCAGGCGGAACCAGGCAACGGGCGCTTCGTTGTCCACACACACTCCGGATTGCGACAGATATAACCGCCATAGCTGTTCCAGACATAAGTTCCATCTTCCTGTTTCCAGCGCCGTTCCAGAGTATTCTTACAGTGTGGGCAGTTGGCGGTTCCGGCAATCGGAGCACATTTCTCCTTCCTCGCCTTCTTAAGCGTGTTGTAAGAAATGATTTCTAGCCAGGCTTGCGGGCCATCGAGATCTTTCCACGTCTCGATCACCTTATAATCAGTGATCTCCAGTGCCTTTAATTCTCTGATGACAAACGGAATCACGTTCTTCGGGCACACGAATACATTACGCTTCGTGCCCCGCAGATACAAAAATGCAAACGACTCCCTGGTTTTCCCCTGGCGCATAGGTTTGCCGTTGAAATACGACGGCTTCACCGAGGCTTGGGCAGCGTCATAGATGGTGTGCTTATAGAGCTGCCAGCCAGTGGCTTCCAGCTTCTTACGATTGGCCTCCACCTGTGCAGCATACACTGCCGGCACACACTCACTCGGATCATAAACCGCAGTCTTGGTGTCCGGCGTCTCGAAGTATTTATCGAAGTCTCCGTCTACCAGGTCCGCCGTGATTTCCTTCGCTGCCGCACTCGAAGTCCGTTGGCTATCCAAAAGTAAGTGCAGGCGCAGCATGTCCACGGTTCCTTCTTCTTCGGAACCGATGACCTTTTCGCCGATCACGAAGTTCTGGTTGTTTATGCAGAGCGGTGTGAACGCACCTTGAATATTATTGATACAGCGGACTACCACACCTTCATCTACTCGTTCGAACAACGGGCGATGGTCTTCAACTTCCGGCAGTAACAGGTTCGTAAGTCCGCGTTCTCTACGCGCATAAGCCTTTGGCACCCAGTTCCGCAAGCTGGGAGAGACTACGATTTCAAAGCCAGCCCCCTGCAGGTATCGATAGAGATTTGACTCTTCCACCTTCGAAGCCAGCATGTCGTCCATGGAGAACAACATAGACTTAGGTGTCTCTATCAATCGGCCTTCGTGTGTTTTAGGACCGAGTAACTTCGGCATTACAGTGTCCAAAATGACAGGACGCGATAGCAAAACATAAGAAAGCATGCTGCGAAACGCCACGGCATCCGCCGGCTCCGCCACAATACCTTTGGAACCCAGCTTGTGCAGGATCATGGTATTCGGCTTGGACACCAGGGACTTGATGTAGGCGCGTTCGCTATATGCCGGTTCAACCGGCGCCTGCACTGCCACGACTGCAGGAAGCTGAATTACAGGAACAGGTTCCTGGATCTCTGCCAGTTCTGCTGCCGCTATGATTTCGTCCGGCTCACCGGGGATAAAGAACTCCCCGTCTTGGAACAGCGAATAACATTCAATCATGGGAACACTCAGTCGATGTTGATATTCGGTAGGATTCTGATATTGACCGGCAGGCTGCCGCGCGTGCGCAGCAGATAGGTCATCACTAATTGCAGGATGGTACCTACTAACACCACCAGACCAAGGACACAAGCATCACGTTTCATCCGGAAACTCCACTGTTGGGACAAACCTAAGTCTATACTCTGACCGCGCCTTGACCAGCACGATTCGCCGGCGCTTCCGCGTATCGACGTACACCCTGGTCGATCGCATCCGGCCGGCGCGCGTGCGCTCAGCCACTTTGCACAACTGCAGAAGGCCGGCGGGCGTTTCAACCGGCTCGCCGCGGAGTAGTGATTCTTTCATCATTCGCACCCAGGTCTGCACTACTTTCAAGGCCTGCCTACGCGACAGGCCGTAGTTGCGCACGATTTCGACCAGATCGTTCTGGTTGACGGACATATCACCCCTTCTGCCAGAAATCGGCCACCGTTACATCGACTTTATTGCGCAGATCGTTGAGATGAATGGTCTTCTTGACCCAACCATTCTCCAGCGCATCCCATTCCTTGATGGTTGAGATGGTCTGGTCGTAAGCCCATTCCATGGACCTGACCAGGAGCTGCGGCACCACGCCGGGCGCTTTCGATGTGCCGGCGTCTTCTTCTCTGCACTGCCCGACCAGCTCGTCGTGGACCGCCAGTAGAACCCGTGCGTCCAGAATCCGCGGACCGTTCACCGTGCCCAGTCCATGGACACCCTGGAAGATGTCTCCACAGCCGCGCACGCACCGGTAGAACTGCTCTTCGGCCAACTTGAGCATATCTGCGCAGGTTGACTGAATGGGCTGGTTCCCGGCATAGCGCTCGATCTGCGAGATGATCTTCTTGTAATTCTCGCTGCCCCGTTTGGGGATGTTATACCAGCGCAGCCGGCCCAATGCCGACCGGGTTAAGCCATCGCTGACCGCTTCGTGCCGCAGCCGGTCTAACCAGGCCTTCAGCACCCAGGCTTTCTTGAAGTACTGGTCGATGAACGCCTGGGAATCGTCCTTGCTCATCCCCGTCATCTGCGAGATGCGCAAAGCAGACGCGCCGTACGGAATTCCAAACGTCGTGGTCTTAATGTTCGACCGGATCTTGGAGTATTCCTTGTGTTTATCGTGCCCGTCGTTCTTATACGCGGCGTAGAAGTCGTCGTAGTCGAGGCCAAAGACCTCGCAGGCCATGTAGCAGTGAATATCCTTGCCGGAGTTCACCGCGCCGATCAGGAACGGATCCTGACTCAGCCAGGCCATGATCTTGACTTCGATCTGCGAGAAGTCTGCGCCGAAGATCTTGTATCCTTTGGGCGCCCGCACGGCTTCGCGCTCGTCAGGCACCCTCCAGGACACACCCCAGGTCCACAGGCCCGTTTCCTTGTTCTGGATGGGCTCGCGGTAATACTCTTTGAACCCAACCTTTCCCAGGAACTCGCGCTTGGGCGGCCCGCCGGGAATTACAATCGGCGGTGTATCAGGGGTAACAACCAGATTCATGACTACTTCTCGTCGTCGTCGCCGTCACTGAACATGATGCTGTCGTCTTCCGGATTGGCGGGATTATTGCTCATCATTTCCTGGTGTGCTTTCTGTATCAGCACTCGCTGTTCCCGCTCTGTGAACGGAATCTGGACAATCAAGTGCCCGTTCGAATTCGTGAACGGCGGCATGCAGCCGGCTTCGACAGCAATCTGCCCGTCAGCTTCGGCGGCCAGCGAGAAGAACTTCGCCATCAGCATCTGTTCCTGGGCCTGCGCGGCCAGGTGCGACGCGGCGGCGATCTGCGCAGTGCGCAGCGCTTTCAGACTCTCGCGGCGCTGGACATCCAATTGACCAAAGAGCGACTGCAACTGTTCCAACAGGTCCGGCGGTGCAACTTCGTTAAGATCCACACGTGTGATTTTTATCGTGCGCTTCATACTTACCTCACCTTTAAAATCGGCCGAGATCCGGCCAAGGAACTGCGTCGATACTCTACCAGCGGAATCAACATGAACACTTCCGCAGTGCTCTTAGGATCTGTTGCTTCGCTGTCCCACTTGCGGATCATGGCCGCATCAGGTGACTCCGGCGGACCTAAGGGTGCCAGTGTCCCGGGAATCGTACCCTTCTTGCAAACTACGGCTTGTCTCATGCCGCTTTCTCCCATCCGAACTGCTCTTGCACAAACGCCAGCTCCGCCGGATCCGTGATGATCTCGTAGATCTCCTCCGGCCGCGGCAGTTGCTGGAAGTTGCCGGAATACCGGCCCGTGGCGATGGTCGCCGTGCGGTCCTGATGCCCACCCTCGAAGTCGCCCATGCCCATCTGTTTCCAGCTGGGATGGAACCGGTTATCGTCGGGATGGACTTTGTCCAGCATCGCCTGGCCGTAAGTAGAAGTCCGCTTACGCACCACGGAATACTCGACCATCAGCTTCGTCAACTTGTGATCGATTTCCTTGAGGGTCTTGCGCTGGGTGTTCTCCGGGTTCAAGCCGATGCGTTTAAGCGCCGTCATCTTCTGTTCGTTCGAATCCAAGTCAAAAGACTCGAAATCGATCGCGCCGATGACGTCGAATACGCCGGCGAAGTCCTCATTGGAGAACTTCTGCTTCCCCAGTTTCTGGAGTTCCGAGGTGAAGACCTGTTTGATCTCCTGTTCGAGGAACGCCTGGCGCCGCGTCCAATAATCGATGATCAGCAGCATCACGTCGCGGTCCAGATTGACCCCGGTGAGCTCCATTTCCGCCGTCACCGGGATGGCGTTGAATTCAATCTGCGCGATGTTGATCAGCTTGTGCTTGCGCAGCGCCTTGTTCTGGTGCTCAAAGATCGGAAACAGCAGGTAGATATCCCGCGCGGCGTAATAGATCTGCTCTTCGGTAAAGATGCCGCTATGATTGCTGAATTCCGTCCGCACCTGCTTCGAAATCAGGTTGCAGGGAGGATACTTGCGCGCCAGGTCCAGCAGGGACACTCCATAACCGTCCATGCCTGCCTGTAATAGCTGCTCCGCCAGCATGGTGCAGTAAAGCCGCACCACGTGAATCCCGTACTTCGCCAGCAACCATTCAAAGTCGAAGGTGATGTTCTGGTTGACGTGCAGCAGCTTGGCCGATTCCAGAACCTCTTTGAAGTACGGAATCAGCTCCGGCTGCACCACCCAGACCAAATCCTTGGTGCCAAACTGGCCCAGGATCACCCGGGAAGTCGCGCTGATCGGATCCAGGCCGTCGTTCTGCTTCACGCCGCTGGTCTCCAAATCGAGACCCATGTTGTTCTTCAGCCAGAGGGAGTTGAGCACGGGAGCCAGGTGCTCCGCCTCCTGTCCCGGATAGATCGACAGGGACGTCTGCCGGTACGCCGAGGGAATGGCCTTCTCCAGCCACTCCGGATAACCGACTACTCTATGCGGAAACTCGATATTCTGTTCGAGAACATAGGAATAGTCGGAATCATACTGGGATCGCGCCTTGGCCATCAGGCCGCCTTACGCAATTGGCCCATCTCGCGGCGCACGCGCCGACAGAGGTCCGCCAGGGTTCCGTCGTTCAGGATGACGGCATCGGATACGACACCGTCCAGTTCCCGCTCGCTGCGATGGCCATTCAGCCGGCGATCGTAAGCGTAGCCACCCTTAGGTCGCACCACTTCCCACACCAGGCCGCCGCGATTCCGCACATATTCCACTTCATTGCGAAACCGCAAGTCGGAGAAGAATACGCGCGACGGCCTCAGCTGTTTCACACGGCTTGCCGTCTTCTTCACCCAGTAATCGGGATCCTGCGCGCGGCGGAAGTCCGTGCCGTACTGCTGATGCAGCTCCCGCATCTCGGGCGTAATCGGCTTGGCGAACGGGTCCAGCTGGGCCAGCGCCAGGCAGGTCAGAACCGCGTCCCTGGCCGACTCCGGCATTTCATCCCAGACTTCATCCCGGTAGTCCGGATCGTTTAAGACTTCCACTTCCTGGGTCTTCAGATCATCGCCAAAGGCAAACCGGGTATAGCCGAATTCCTCGACCATCACCTTGGCGACTTCATCTTTACCGGCCCCAAAGTCACCGCGGATGCCGATCGTTGGAAAACTGTTCATGAGATCCTCGCAGGCTGGACAAATGTCCGTATCGCTGTATCCAAATCCGCTGGCACCGCAGACGTGCGGAATGGGCAGCCCGGTCTTATAGGCCTTCGCACGAAGCCAGTCCGCGTACAGGCGGGACATCTGCGCTTCGGTCATACTTCACCTCCGCTGGTGTCCCATCTACCAGCATACAACTAACCGTTAGTTCTGTCAACGGTCAGCGCTTGCCCATATAAGCCTGAACCACAGGCCGGTTCGCGCGCCGCTCCGCAGCGATCTCGGCCGCCGTACGCGTCCGTTTAACCTGGGTACGTGCAATCCACGCCCAGGAATCGCCCCAGTTGGCTGTCAGCCCACAGGAGTCCACGGACAGGACAATGCCGGTGTTGCCGGCACTGTCCTTGACCTCGTCGCCGATCGCGAAATGATCGCTCATCAGGCGACCTTCTCCACCAGGTGCGGCCGGGCCGGGGCGTTCAGACGGGCAGCCACTTCCTGCATGCGATCGATACGCAGGTTGCGCACCATTTCGCAAAGCGCAATGGGCCAGCCCTTGGAAACCGCAGTTGAGCTGCGGAAGTTGTCCGGTACCTGATCCAGCAGGTAGTCCAGGATTTCCTTCTCGGTCTTGCTCACAGGTTTGTTGTTCTGCATGTTTGTTCTCCTATTCCGACACTTCGATCGTGGGTTCATCCACGCCCTGGTATATCCACTCAGCATTGCCCTCTTTGGCGCGACTCACGGCCAGGCGTTGCGCCTCTTCCAGGCTACTGGCGCACACATCCATGTGCGCCTCCATATTCGCGCTGGCGATCAAGGTGATGGTGTATTGCATGATTAAAAGATCACTCCATCGACCAGCGTGTTCTGGACTTCCTGCAACCTCCGAATTGCGCGTGTAATACAAGCTAAGGACTGGTCCAACTCCCGTTCGCTCCTTATTCCGATTCGGAGAAGTTCTTCGAGTTCCGTGATGTTTTCATCCGCTGACTTCATTCGCTCCGCGATGTCTTCGTAGTCCATTAACAAATCCTCTCTTCGCCTGTCGTTTGCATGCCCAAGTCCGGCAGGATGCTGAGATCCTGCACGTTCCAGAGACTCAGCAGCTCAGCCTGCTCGGCGGCCAGTTGTTTCAACGCCGTCTTGTCCAAGTTAGCCAGCATGGCCTGGATGTGTTTGCAATGACCGTTCGGGAACTTCTTGCGCTGGAAGATCCATGCTTTACAGCTGCAAGAGTAGGTCAGGTCGTCGCGTTTCTGTGCCACCGTGTACTCTTCCGACGAAGAGAACGATTGCACCTTCCACCGGTGTACGTACCGGTCAAGCTTTGCTTTAGCCAATGACGTCCACCTCTATTGAGTAGTCAACCGCCGTAGTACCTGTCTTGGCGACCATGCTACATCCTGATTTATGCACCGCACGACGATGACATTTAGGACACGGGCCCCGGGGTGAGACTACGAATACCGTTGCTATTGAATTCTGATCTCTCTGAATCACCAAGGCACGTTTGGCAGCTTCCTCTGGATTCTCGGCGTATACTTCAATTTGCCACGTAACTGTGAATTCCATACCTATCCTTCGAATAACCAGTCGGTAAATGCCAGGATCATGATCTTCGTGTTCTTCACGTTGTCCGGGATCTGACCGCAGTTAGCACAGAAATCATGCCACTCAGTAGAATCCCGGGCAATCGATCGTTGCGCAATGTCCAGGCGCCGGCGGGCTTCCTTAT
>Ga0265336_10000333_pt1 | contig 31308 bp, 21 predicted proteins | sample 42119metaG_FD_193583 | JGI IMG/M metagenome (GOLD analysis project Ga0265336, IMG submission 193583) | Rhizosphere microbial communities from Carex aquatilis grown in University of Washington, Seatle, WA, United States - 4-21-19 metaG | ecosystem: Host-associated > Plants > Roots > Rhizosphere...
GTTAGAGCGACGCTTGAAGCGCCTAAACCCAGACCGGCTCAAACAGTGGCTATTTGTGTTTCTCAGCCCGTTTATCGTGATCGCTTTATTGCGTTGGACATTTCAATGGTTTGAGAATGCCAGCCGGTATTCGAGTGTTCTACAGACCGATTCACCTTATCGGTTTTCTGAGTTCTTTAACGGCTTTCTTTCTACAAATTGCTCGAATGCATCAGAAAGCGCTGTATTTTGGCGCGATGGATATGGACTAGGCTGCTTGGTTCATGTGCAGATGATTGTGATATGGCTGATCGCGATTGGCTATTCGCTCGCTCCCACAGTCCGTAAACGGGCCATGACTTTGTTTAGCGTGGATCACGCAGTTCCGATAGATGAACTGTCGATTGATAACACCCAGGGAAGTACAATCACAGAGAAGACAGACACCCTATGAAGATACTTACGAAATGGCTTAGAGCGTATGTGCCGGGATTGCCGGTTGATGACGCGCAGTTGGCGGAAGACCTTACCCTGCGCGGCATCGCCGTTGATGGCGTCTACCCTCTCGGCGGCGGCGATGGCTCGTACTACGAAATGGACGTGACCACCAACCGCGTCGATGCGATGAACCACTACGGCGTGGCGCGTGAGGCTGCGGCGATTTATGGTCTCGCTCTGCCACCGCTGGATTTCAAACTACCCCAGCCTAAGCCTGCGGCCAAGTCTTTCCCGGTCAAAATTGAAGCCGAAGACGCCTGCGGAAGATTCACCGCCCGCGTGCTGCGCAATGTTACCATCGCCAACTCGCGCGACTGGTTTCCCGGCGCGGAAGTTTCGACGTACTTCAGCCTGCTGGAACAAAAGCAAATCTCCAACGCTGTGGACGCCACCAACTTTGCATGGCTCGCGATGGGCCAGCCCACGCACGTATTCGACCTCGACAAACTCGAAGGCGGAATCGTGGTGCGCCGCGCCAAAAAAGGCGAGAAACTCAAAACACTCGATGGCGTGGAGCGCGTGCTCGATCCCGAAGATCTAATCATTGCCGACCACGCTAAGCCTCTCGGCCTCGCCGGAGTAATGGGCGGCTGGGACTCGATGATTACGCCGGAGACGAAAAATGTATTAGTCGAGGCAGCATGGTTTGATCCGGTTGCGGTTCGCCGCACGGCGCGCCGTCACGGCCTGCATACCGACGCGAGTCACCGCTTTGAGCGAGGCGCGGACTACAACGCCGCCGAGGTTGCATCGGCCCTTGTCTGCAGCTTCCTGCTCGCCAGCGGCGGCTACATCGAAGGCGATCTGGTGGATGTGCGAGTGCCCGCTCAGGAAGCGCGCACCGCCAATCGCAAGCCCGTTGCCCTCGCACTCAGCGAGGTGCAACGCATTCTCGGCAAGACGATCGACGCTGAAGGCATCACAGCGGCCACGGTCGAGGTCGTACTCACCGCGCTGGGTTGCGGCCTTCAAAAAACCAGCGCCGAGGCGTGGCAAGTCACGCTGCCCAGTTGGCGGCTTGACGTCGAGCGCGAGATTGATCTGATCGAAGAGGTCGCCCGCGTATACGGCTACAACCGCTTTGCCAACACGCTGCCTGCCTTTGGCGAAGGCGTGCGCGCGCTGCCCTGGGCGGAGAAAGAATCCGTCGTGCGCCGAACGCTCTTGTCCGCCGGATTTCACGAGACCATCGCCAGCACATTCTGTTCGGCAGCCGAGGCCGCGTTGACTGCGCCTCAGCCGGGACTCACGGTTCCGCTCGGCAATCCGCTCAGCGAAGAGGCGGGCGTACTGCGTCCGTCACTCATTCCCGGAATGCTCGCGATGATCGCAGGCAATCTGCATCGCGACGTCAGCGATGTACGTCTCTTCGAGCTGGGCACGGTCTTCAGCGGCAGCACGGAAAAGGTCGATGAGCGTCCCGCGCTTTCATTCGGCGCTGTGGGCAGCCTGCCAGAGCAAGGCGCGTTGCACGCCGCACGGGCCATCGAGTTTCATGACGTGAAAGGCGTAGTCGAGCAGGTCGTTGCGCGTTTTCTGTCGCGCTCCGTCGGTTTTGATTGTTTCCCAGCCGAGGCTGGCCTAACACCTGAGTGGCTGCATCCTTATCGCGCGGCGCGGGTTGTCGCCGATGGCGTAACCGTCGGTTGGTTCGGCCAACTGCATCCGCGCCAGCAGGATGCGCGCAAGCTGAAAGTGCCGGTGCTGGTGGGCGAGCTCTATCTTGACCGCTTGTACAAACTATCGTTGCGGCAGCCAATTGCTAAGGATATTTCGCGATTCCAGCCGGTTCGCCGCGATTTTTCGCTGGTGTTGCAGGAGAGCGTCACCTGGGAAAAGATCGACCAGGCGGTGGCTGGCTTGCACATTCCCGAGCTAGTGGAGTGGCGCGCACGCGAGGTCTTCCACGATGCCAAGTTGGGCGCGGGCGAATACGCTCTGTTGCTCGGCGCGACCTTCCAGGCCACGGACCGCACCTTGCGCGAAGAGGAGCTGCAACTCTTCCAGACGCGGGTTGTGGAGGCTGTTGGCAAAGTTGGGGCACGGCTGCGCGGTTAAAAGGAAAATTGCTTGAACCGGCGCTATACTTGCACGAATAGTTTTATCCGTGCGGAGGTTTTTCAATGTCAGATTCCTTCTGGAAGTCAGATGTGTTGGACGAAGCGCAGCCCGAGCAGCCAGCCTTGGAAGAGGTGGCGGAAACGGTCGCAGAACCGGCGCTGGAGTCGAGTGAAAATTCCGGTGCCGCGTTGAGCGTGGACGAATTTGCCGCGCTGGAAGAGCGGATTCTGCGCACCGTAAATCTGGTCAAGCAGGAGCGCCAGGCCCGCGCCGAGGCGGAAGAGCGCGCCAGGAAGGCCGAAGGGCGGCTGCGCGAAACTGAGAGTTTGCAAGAGGAAGTAAGCGCGCTGCGCAGCGAGCGCGACCATGTGCGGCAACGCGTTGAAAAGCTGCTCTCGCAACTGGATGCACTGGAACTGTGAGGCACCTTTTGGCTGAAGAACACCGCAATTATGTAACGGTCCAAATCTACGATCAGCTCTATCACCTCTCCGGCCAGGACACGGAGCATATTCGCGGCCTGGCTGAGTTGGTGGATGCGCGGATGCGCGCCGTCTCCTCGCAGGGCCGCACGGTGGATTCGTTGCGCGTGGCTGTGCTGGCAGCGCTGAATCTTGCCGATGAACTCTCCGAGGCTCGCAAGGCCACGGGCGGTGACGGGCAGTTGACTCTGGCGCGCGCGGCTAGTTTGCGCGGGCTGTTGGACGAAGTTCTCGAAGACGAGCGCAAAACGGGCTGATTGCGTTGGGCGAATGTACTATAGTAGCTCTTATATTCAACGATTGCCGGTGAGGATGCACGTATGTCTCAGGTTTCCGGTTTCTTCCAGAAGGGGTTCATTGCTGCTGCACTCCTGACAGCGATCTTTGCGGCAACTCCTTCCGCTTCACGCGCAGTCCAGCCCGACCCAGTCAAACCCGATGCGCCCAAACCGGGTGAACCCACCGAATCGCAAGCGCGCAAGAGCTATGCGGCAGCTAACGATTGGGTGAAGAATCGTGAATACAGCTTTGCGCTGGACGAATTTCGCAAGGCTAATAAACAAGATGGCGGCCACTGCTGACAATGCCTGAACCGTGCCTATGGCTTGGCTATCAAGATAGGCGCATACAAGGATGCAGTGGCAATTGCGCGGGATATGGTGACGGCTGCCCCGGTCGATCCAGACAAGGCCTACACTCATTTCAGGTTGGCGATGGCCTTGCAGCAGCAGGGCCTTTACGAAAAGAAAGACAAGCAGCAGCGGTGTTTCACAGAGAGCAGCGACGAGTTCAAATCTGCATTGCAAATCGATCCCAAGTTTGCAAATGCGCATTACTATCTTGGTGTAACGCTGGCCGACCTGTTTCAGGATGACTCGGCGCGTGCGGAGTTTACCGCATTTCTCGACCAGGATCACAAGAACGCGAATCTGCATCCGCGCGCCCAGCGGTTTTTGGAGCACATTGAACTGGCCCGGGCCACCATGGCGCCGCCTTTTTCGTTGGTCACGCTGGATGGCCAGCATATCTCGATGGACGGGCTTGCCGGCAAAGTTGTGCTCATCGATTTCTGGGCCACATGGTGCGGCCCCTGCCGCAATGCCCTGCCTAACATCAAGAAGCTTGCGCAAAAATTCGATGGACAGCCGTTCACTGTGCTCAGCATCAGCATGGATTCTGACGATGCCGCGTGGAAGGATTTTGTCGCAAAGAATGGCATGACCTGGATGCAGTATCGCGACGGCCGTTTCACAGGAAAGCTTGCCAGACAATTCAGCGTAACCGCGATTCCGGCTACCTTTACCATCGACGCCGATGGCGTGCTTGAAGATCAGCACGTGGGCGACGCGAATCTCGAGGGCAAGATCAAAAAGCTGATTGCACAGGCGGCCAATAGCAAGGCAACGGCAAATGCAGTCAAGTCTAGCAGCGACAACAGTTCCACCAGCAGCGCAAACTGAAAATATGCCGCTACACTTGCCGCATTCGGAACACGCGGCCCGAAAGCGGCGGGGCAAGAAATCTAACACACCGCATCATTCCGCGCAAGACTTGTAATTCCGCTCCGCGCACTCTACTATTCGCAATAGAAACCGGCCTGCAAAGCAGGTGGGCGATCAACGCTGGTTGAACCAACATTCAATGAACAGGGGCTCAACTCGACAATCGGTTCTGTGTGCCGTGTCCGCCAGTCCGGAATGCCTAATGAACCGCGGAGAGCTCCACCTTCTTAGGAAGGGTTCACCGGCGCATCAACCACGGCCCAGTGGGTCGGGTTCTAAAAATTTCTGAAGGGTCATGAGCGTTGATCGACAAGAGCTCTGACAACCTCATCACGCTGGATACCATCCACGATGCGGCTGCGCGCATCAGCTCCATCGCCGTCAAAACTCCGCTGATCGAAGCCGTATTCCCCGGCATCTCCGGTTATGGAGCCGGCAGGCAAATCTGGCTCAAAGCAGAAAGTCTTCAGCCCATTGGCGCATTCAAAATTCGCGGCGCGGCCAACAAGATTCTCCAGCTCACTCAGGATGAAATCGCCCGCGGAGTTATCACCTATTCCAGCGGCAATCACGCGCAGGGCGTGGCTTACGCGGCGCGCCAAGTTGGCACACACGCCGTCATCGTCATGCCCTCCAACGCTCCCCCCATCAAACGCGCAGCCACGCTAGCTTTGGGCGCGGAGGTCGTCGATGTCGGCCTAGCCTCCAGTGAGCGTCTTGCCGTGGCTGAGAAGCTGGTCCGCGAACATGGCTACGTCGTCATCCCACCTTACGACGACGAGCAAATCATCGCCGGCCAAGCCACCTGCGGTCTGGAAATCATCGAGACTTTGGCCGATGTGGATCTGGTTCTTGCGCCTGTCTCCGGTGGCGGCCTGCTCAGCGGAGTGGCTGCTGCCATTAAGCAGTTGCGGCCCCATGCAAAAGTCTTCGGCGTCGAGCCCGAGCTGGCCGGCGACACCGCCGAAAGCTTTCGCACCGGCTCCATCGTTACCTGGGGAGCCGAACTTGTCAGCAGGACGATTGCGGATGGCCTGCGCACCCAGAGCGTTGGCGTGCGCAACTTTGCCCACATCCAGGCTTACGTCGACGGCATCCTCACCGTAACCGAAGCAGAAATTCGCGCCGCGATGCGCGCCATCGTCGCTGCCACGCGCCTGGTACCCGAACCCAGCGGAGCCGTAGCCACGGCTGCACTGCTCTTTCATGCCGCCGAGCTTCCGAAGTACACCAAAGCCGTAGCCATCGTCAGCGGCGGCAATGTTGCGCCAGAAATGCTGGCCCAGGTACTCACGGAAAACTGATTCTTACCCAAGATTGCCGCCAACTCCTCGCCTTCACTCAGCCGTTCGTGTTCAAATTAAAGACAGGCATTCCCGTCTATTTTCCGGACCCGAAATGGCCGTACTTCGGAGGCTTTTTGAACCCCTATATTCAGTCCATTCTGTTGGGCATTGTGGAAGGCTTGACCGAATTTCTTCCGGTCAGCTCGACGGCGCACCTGCGCATCACTGAAGCGCTGATGAAAATCCCTCTCGATGACGCCTACTGGAAGATGTACACCATCGTCATTCAGCTCGGCGCGATTCTGGCCTTGCTGCTGCTATTCCTCAGCCGCATCGTCGACTTCTTCCGCACCTTCCCCAAAGGCGAAAACGGCGACCGCAACTGGCTGAATCACCCTATCTCGCTGACCTTCGTCGCCTTCGCATGCACCTCGGCGGTGATGCTGCCGCTGAAAAGATGGAGCGACCACAATCTAGGCAGCTTACAGGTAATGGCCTTTGCGCTGCTCATCGGCGGCATCGTGATGTGGATTGTCGATGTTTGGAGTGACCGCTATGAGGCCAGCACGACGCACGTCGAAGAGATGTCGCTTCCGCAATCCATCTGGATCGGCCTTTGCCAGGCATTGTCAGGCATCTTTCCCGGAACTTCGCGCTCCATGTCTACCATCGCCGCCGGCCAAATCGCCGGGATGGACCGGCCCACCGCGCTGGAGTTCAGCTTCCTGCTTTCCATTCCCACCATGATCGCCGCCACCCTCTGGGACATGAAAAAAGAAGTCTTCCCGAGCCACGGCGTCGCCGCCCATGTGGTGATGACCGGTGAAAGTTGGATCGTCCTCCTCATCGGCTTTGTCGTCTCCTTCATCGTTGCCCTTGGTGTTGTGGAGTGGTTCCTTCACTGGGTCCGCAGACACGGCTTTACCTTCTTCGCCATCTACCGGATTATTCTCGGCATCGCGCTGCTGATCTGGGGAACGAAGTTTATCGGCAGTTAGGCGCCGGCAAACTCAACTTTGCCGGGGGTCCACAGCAAGGTTCCCCCGGCTTTGTTTTGCTCAAAATTCTCCCCTCCGGCACCGATAATAGAGACTGCTCTGGAAGTCTTCGCGGCTCCATCTGCTCGCTTGCGCAGCCAACCTGAGCAACGAGACGGAGCGCACCCGCCATGAAACCGATTCGCATAGTTCTCGCGCCCACGCGCAGCCGCCCCTTCAACATCTTGCTTGGCCTCGCGCTGCTTTTAGTCGCGCTCCTGGTTTTGCTCGCACTGGCCACTTACCACACCAGCGACCCCTCCTTGAACACCGCTTCCGGCGAAGCTGGCCCCCACGCCGTCCACAACTGGGTCGGCCTTTTCGGCGCTTCGTTCAGCGACCTGCTGCTGCAAACCATCGGCCTCACCGCATTTTTCCTGCCGCTCTGGATCGGCGGCCTCGGCTGGACCTGGATGCGTTCTCGCCCCGGCGGCCTCGTGTGGCTGCGTTGGATCGGCACCATCCTCTCACTCGCATTTCTCCCCGCCGTCCTGGGATTGCTGCCATGGCATTGGTTATGGCTGCACGCCATTCCGGTGGAAGGTGTGGTCGGCAAGTTGATGGCCGGCTGGCTCGTCACCTATCTCAACTTGCAGGGCGCGTGGCTTGTGGCTGGCGTGCTGGCCGCCACTGGCCTCTGGTTTGCCACCGCCGTCAGCTTCTCAGTCATCGCGGAAATTTCGCAAGCCCTCTGGGAGCGCTCTTCCGCTCTGCGCAGCCGCTGGCGCAACTGGCGCGATGAGCGTGCCGACATCCAGCAAGAGCGCGACGCCGAGCAAGAAGCTCTGCATGAAGAAGCACTCCCCGAGCCCTCGCAACTATTTACCGGCACAGCGGCAGAAGAAGGTCAGGCATCGCTCGGTCCGCCTCCCGGCTTTTTTGCGCGTCTCTTCCGCCGTCGCAAATTGGAGATCGACCCGGAAGACATTCCCGCCTATCAGCGCGCCCAAAACCAATCGCAAGAAAACGACGAGGCAACTTCGGCACGCAGAAGCATCTGGGAACGCAGCGTCCCCAGCGACAAGCCTTCGTCGGTGGCGAGCGTGCCAGCTCCGCTAGAAGATGCGATTCCGGTCGCCATTCCGATCACCGCATTTGAAACTCCTGTAAAATCCGCACCCGCTCCGCCGCCAATGGCGCGGCCCCTCGAATCGTTTCCTGAGGTGCATCCAATCGATGCGCGCCCAGCCGCCGCCCGCTTTGAACCCACCGCCGCGCACCCTGCTTTTGAGTCATCCGCCCCACCCCGGTCCGCGAACGTTATCTCCATTCACGAGCGCGCCGACGCCGATCTGCCCTCCGCCACCGTCGCTCCCAAAAACGTTAGCGGCTTTCGTCTGCCGCCCAGCACGCTGCTCAATCCTGGCGACGGTCCCCAGGCCGTGCGCGAGGACGAACTGCGCAATGAAGCCCGCGTTCTGAAAGAAAAATGCGCTGAGTTCGATGTGCGCGGCGATGTTGTCCAGATCAATCCCGGCCCCATGGTGACGACCTATGAATTCAAGCCCGAAGCTGGCGTCAAGTACAGCCGCGTCACCGGCCTGGGCGACGATCTCTGCCTAGCCATGCGAGCCGAGAGCATTCTCATCGAGCGCATGTCCGGCAAAAACACCGTCGGCATTCAGGTTCCCAACCACCGCCGCGAAACCATTCATCTGCGCGACTGCATTGAGTCAGAAGAATTCAACAAAGCCAAATCGCGCCTCACCATCGCCATGGGCAAAGACATCAACGGCCTCATCCGCACCGCCGATCTGGCCGCCATGCCTCACGTGCTCATCGCCGGCTCCACGGGCAGTGGCAAATCCGTCGCCATCAACGCGATGATTATGAGCCTGCTCTATCGCACAACGCCCGCCCAGGTTCGCCTCATCCTCGTCGATCCCAAGCGCGTCGAACTCGGCATGTACGAAGGCGTGCCGCATCTCTTCACGCCCATCATCACCGAGCCAAAACTAGCCGCCAACGCCCTGCGTAACGCCGTCCGCGAAATGGAGCGCCGCCTCAAGCTGCTCGCCTCGCGCAGCGTCCGCAACATCGACCAGTACAACAAGCTCTTCGAAGGCACCATGCCTTCGCTCTTTGACGACGCCCCTGACGAGGAGCCGCTCCCTTACATCGTCATCATCATCGACGAGCTGGCCGACCTGATGATGCTCGATCGCGCCAACGTCGAAGAGTCCATCACGCGCCTCGCGCAAATGGCCCGCGCCGTCGGCATCCATCTCATCCTTGCCACGCAGCGTCCCTCGGTCGACGTCATCACCGGCCTCATCAAAGCCAACGTGCCAACCAGAATCAGTTTCCGCCTCGCCACCAAAGTCGATTCGCGCACCATCCTCGACACCAACGGGGCAGAGTCATTGCTGGGCCGCGGAGACATGCTCTTTCTGCCGCCCGGAACCAGCCGCCTTATCCGCCTCCACGCTCCTTATGTCAGCGAAAAAGAGACCGCCGCCGTCGTCGATTTCTGGAAGGCGCAGGGTCAGGCCGAGTACGTCGAAGGCTTCCTCGAATCTCCCAAAGACGACCGCGCCAACGTGGAAGGCTCCAACTCCGACCCCGACGAAAACGATCCGCTCTTCAACGACGCCGTGCAACTGGTCTTCGAATTCGGCAAAGCCTCCACCTCGCTGCTGCAACGCAGGCTACGCATCGGCTATGGCCGCGCGGCCCATCTAATCGACTTGATGGAGCGCGATGGATTGGTAGGCCAAGCCGATGGCTCCCGCCCCCGCGAGTTACTAAAAGCCCCCGGCTGGCTGCACGAGGTTTCGTCCACGGCCATCGAGTAGCACCTGGGGCAAACCACTTCTTTTCAAAAAGGGTGGGACGTTTGCCACCAACCGAGTGTAAACTTATCCCGCTATGAGCATTCTAAAATCGGCGTCTTTGAAAGGTGTTTGGGGGGAAAAGAACTTCGATTGCACATTTCACCCAGACGTGAACTTCCTAATTGGGGCGAATGGGTCCGGGAAGACTACTGTCATCAACCTAGTCGCGGCCGCGCTTACGGGCGACTATGAGACTTTGACCCGAATCCCATTTTCATCGATTACGTGCGAACTACTTGCCCAAGGACGGTCTAAGCAGATATCTAAGATTACGGTGGAAAGACCATCGCAGGAAATCGGATCACCGATCTTAAATTACACACTGAGTCTTCCTGACGGGAAGAAGCAATTTGAACTTTTTCCAACTTCAAGTTTAATGGCTCACAGATTGAGATTGGGCGCGAAAATAAAAGGCCATCTCGATATGGAATCACTTGCAGTTGCGCTTCAGGACTTGGTGCGAGTCAAATGGCTCTCCGTCTATAGATCATCGGGGAAAAATAGGCCGGATGAACCATCCCAAGGAGAGTCGAGTGTAGACCGTCGGCTCAACTTTCTGAATAACCTCCTCGTGCGCTATTTTTCAAAATTAGCGGGGCGCAAAGAAGAAGCGATAAATCACTTTCTCAGCAGAGTTTTTGTTGCACTACTATATAAAGGCGAGAGTGATTCGCTCAAGGTCGCCAAGACCGTCGACTTTAAGAAGCTCAGCGAAACCATGGAGGCAATATTCCACCAGTTCAAGATAGAGGACGATAACTCAAGGAACGAGCTAGACACTTTTCTGGAAGTGGCACAAAAGGCATCGAGGAAAGATACTTTCGAATGGTCAGAATTAGCGTCATTAGTTGGCGTCTTGCATCTTCTCAAAGTATCAGAAGAATGGAGCAAGACTTTATCGAGACAGGAAGATATTCTCAAACCACAACACGACTTCCTGCAAATCATAAACTCTATGTTGAAAGGTAAAGAGCTGGAGATCAATACAAGAAACGAATTGGAGGTTGTTTTAGGTACTGCCGCGCACAAACATCTTTCGCTTTCAGAACTTTCTTCAGGCGAGAAACAGTTGCTTATCATCTTCGGAGAGGCTCTTCTTCAAGATAGGTCAGAATTCATATATATTGCGGATGAGCCGGAGCTTTCTCTTCATGTCAGTTGGCAAGAGAACCTCACTGCAAATCTACGAAAGATAAACCCAAAGGCTCAAGTGATTTTTGCGACACACTCTCCGGATATTGTTAGCCAATATGGGGATCGCGTAATTAACATGGAGGAACAATGAGATGGACATTGCTTTTCATCGTACCTCTTCAGGGCTAAGCAACCTCTCAATTTTTCTCGGAGTTGATGTAGTCGTCTACCTAGAAGGCGGCGACCGAAAGCTATCTCTTGCAGACCTTGAGACCGACCTTGTAGCGTCCGAGAATCACGACACAATGTTCTGGCAGACAATTCTCAACGAATTTCGGCCGAATATAAAAGCCCATTTGAAGTCGATAGGATCAAAGGCAACAGTCATTTCAGTCTCACGGCTTGTAGTGACAGGAGTGATACATCATGTAATTACAGCGTTGGACCGAGATTTCGACCATATTCGTCGGGCGAAGATTAGGCACCCAAACGTACTTTATACATATGGGTACAGCTGGGAAAATGATGTCTTCACGAAATCTAACCTCAAAACATTGAGTCGTAGTCTGTGTCTTAATAGGATCCGGTGCAAGAAAATAAACGATCTTACAGATGATCTGTTTGAACAATTCCTGCGGTCTTTCAAGGTTCAAGTTCAATGGGACAATGCTTTGGCAGGCTCTTGTGCTGATCTCTGCGACCGTGGCGCTCTGATGAACTCAATTGAACTGAGACCGCCGAGCGCACCCAGAATTTCGAGAAAGCGAGTTGCAACTTTACTTCGAGAAAGCCATTCAAATAATAGGAATGTACGATTGAAAGCAATGAAGCGCATAGACGTACAGCGCGACCTCCACGGTCACACCGTCGAAAGATTTGCCTCAGGTGTTCTTCAGCATATTCTCGCAGAGTACTTGGGAACGAAAGCAAATAAAGATCTTTGTATGCGCTTGTTGATAGGCATATTCGAGAAGAGCCTGAAAGGCAAAAGTGCGATGGCAAGCCACTATCGTACGGCTGCGACTTCTATCGTAACGGGTGGCCAGGTCTCGATTTTGAGACCTCCGAAAGCTCAAAAGCTTCGGCCGACACATGTTACTCCTGCCGAGCCACCTAAGGTTCGCCGATCATCTTAAAGCGGCTTTCTGACGCTAAAAACACCCGGTGCCTCAGCTCCCGTTTTTGGGGCTTGGGCCATTCATCGATGTGTTCCGTCAACCCGATTAAACACACCTTCCTCGATCAATCAGCGTATCGGCTTTTGCGCGGGAAAGTTGTTAGCGCGGATTCTGCGCGACTTTGACGAAATGAAAAGTGCAGTTGACCGCGAGCGTGGCAGGGTCGGCGGGGTGCCCCAGCTCCCACCTTTGGGACCTGGGAGACCACAACCTTTTTTGCTCACTCGTTGCAGATCATTAATCTCCACCGGCGCACAATATAAAGACGAACGGTGGCCAGAAAGCCGCAAACCTACCTGTTCCCTGGTCCCTATTCCCTGCTTTTTGCCTACCCCCTCCCCCCCTTATTTATTTTCAAAGGCTAGCCAAACCTTGCAGATAATTTTAAGATATTTAAAATCAATATCTTCCGAAGATAATCACTGTGGAAAACTTCCGCTTCAAGCCCGAAAACAGGCAAAAAACAGCCTCGAAACGTGCGAATTTTGAGGGAAAAACAGCAGTTTTTGGCCGAATCTGAGGTCAGAAAGCGAGGTTTTTCGCACCCTTTTTCGTAAGGGTGCGAGAGCGTGAAAAGCAACCTCAGCCGCAGGTAACGGCGTGCAGGTGTTGCAGCGCAAAGACCGTGGTCTGGTGGCTTTGCATCGCGCTGATGCCTTCGACAGCGGCCTGCGCGGCGGCGATGGTGGTAATGGTGGGAATGCGCGCCAGCACCGCGGCGCGTCGAATGGCCTTCTCGTCGAAGAATGTATCCTGGCCGCGCGGAGTGTTGACGATAAGCTGGATGCGGTCGCCTTTGATCAAATCCACAATGTTCGGCCTACCCTCTTTGACCTTGAAGACGCGCTCAACCGCGAGGCCGGATTTCTCCAGCACATTGGCTGTTCCCTCGGTAGCCACGATCTTGAAGCCAAGGTTGACGTAGCGGCGAGCCAGGTCAACGGCCGCAGTCTTGTCGGGATCGTTGACGCTGAAAAAGACCGTACCGCCGGTAGGCAAAATCTGTCCCGCAGAAAGCTGCGCCTTGGCAAAGGCCTCGCCAAAGGTTGCGGCCACGCCCATCACTTCTCCGGTGGAGCGCATCTCCGGCCCAAGAACCGTATCCACCCCGGCGAATTTATTCCATGGAAAAACCGGTGACTTCACATAAAAATGCGTTCCGGTTTCGAGGTCTTTGCCGCCTGCGAGCTGCGTTGGCAATAATTCGCTCAGCTTGCGGCCAGTCATCAACCGCGCTGCAATCTTGGCCAGCGGAATTCCCGTTGCCTTGGAAACATAAGGCACAGTACGCGAGGCGCGCGGATTGACTTCAATCACATAGACATGATCAACGCCCTCTGCGTCGCGCTGAATGGCGAATTGCAGATTGACCAGCCCAACGACCTTGAGCGCCAGAGCCAGCTTGCGTGTATAAGTTCGCAATGTTTCCAATGTGCTTTCGCGAATGTCAACGGAAGGCAACACGCAGGATGAATCGCCGGAGTGAATTCCGGCCTCTTCAATGTGCTGCATGATTCCGGCGATGATGACATCCTTGGAGTCGCACAAAGCATCAACGTCCACTTCGATGGCATTTTCCAGGAAGTGATCGACTAACACTGGACGCTCTTGTGAATACTCGACAGCCTCGCGCATATAGCGAGCCACGGCCTCGCCGTCGTAGCAGATCACCATCGCGCGTCCGCCCAGCACATAACTCGGCCGCACCAATACTGGGTAACCAATGCGCTCGCCCACGGCCAGAGCCTCTTCCACGCTGGTTGCCGTGCCGCCCGCTGGTTGCGGAATTTTTAATTCGTCAAGCAGTTTACCGAAGCGTTTGCGATCTTCGGCCAAGTCAATCGACTCAGGCGAAGTGCCGATGATGGGCACGCCGGCCGCGAGCAGCCGCTTTGCAAGATTCAGCGGCGTTTGCCCGCCGAACTGCACAATCATGCCAATCTCCGCGCCCGATTGCGACTCGTGATTGTAGATTGCCAGCACATCTTCAAGCACCAGCGGCTCAAAGTAGAGCCGGTCGCTGGTGTCGTAATCGGTAGAGACGGTCTCTGGATTGCAGTTGACCATGATGGTCTCATAGCCGTCGTCTTTGAGCGCGAAAGCCGCATGGCAGCAGCAATAATCGAACTCGATGCCTTGGCCAATGCGATTCGGACCGGAGCCGAGAATGATAACTTTCTTGGTCTGTGTCGGCGGCGCTTCATCCTCTTCGTCGTACGTCGAATACAAGTACGGAGTCATGGATTCGAACTCTGCTGCGCAGGTGTCGACTAACTTGAAAACCGGCTTGATGCCCTTGCTTTCGCGCAATTCGCGAACCTGCTGCGTACCGGCGTGGCCTTCCAATTTCCATTCGGTCGCGATGCGTTCATCGCTCAGGCCGAGGCGCTTGAGCTGGCGAAGTTGCTCGGTACCGATGGTCTCCGGCGTCGTCTGCGAAATAGCCATCTGCGCCAGCACAACTTCGCGCAACTGATGCAGGAACCACGGGTCCATTCCTGTGAGCCGCACCACTTCGCGCACGCTCATGCCGCGCTCGAATGCATAGCGAATGTAACCCAGCCGCTCAGGGCGCGGAGTGACCAGCATCTGCGTCAGCCGCCGCGGCTCGAGGATTTCAGCGCCAGTCTTCTTGCCGGTTTCTAATGCGCGCCACGCCTTCATCAGCGATTCTTTGAATGTGCGGCCGATGCACATGACTTCGCCGACGGACTTCATCTGCGGTCCAAGGGTTTCGTCGGAGCCGGGAAACTTTTCAAACTGCCACTTGGGAATTTTCGTGACGACGTAATCAATCGTCGGCTCAAAGCAGGCTGGCGTTTTGCGCGTGATGTCATTGGGGATTTCGTCGAGCGTGTAACCTACGGCTAACTTGGCAGCTATCTTCGCAATCGGAAATCCGGTGGCCTTGGAGGCCAACGCCGACGAACGCGAGACGCGGGGATTCATTTCGATCACTGTCATGCGACCATCGATGGGATTCACTGCGAACTGCACATTCGACCCGCCGGTCTCGACGCCAATCTCGCGCATCACGGCGATGGCCGCGTCGCGCATCTTCTGATACTCGCGGTCGGTGAGCGTCTGCGCTGGGGCGACGGTAATCGAATCGCCGGTGTGCACACCCATCGGATCAAAATTCTCAATGGAACAAATGATGATAACGTTGTCGGCGAGGTCACGCATGACCTCTAACTCGTACTCTTTCCAGCCGAGAACGCTTTCTTCAATGAGGCACTCATGCACCGGCGAAAGATCGAGGCCGCGAGCGAGAATTTCCATCAACTCTTCGCGGTTGTATGCGATGCCACCGCCGGAGCCGCCAAGCGTGAAGCTGGGACGAATCAGCACAGGAAAGCCGAGCTTGCCCGCGAAGTCGAGTCCGTCGCGAAGATTGTTGACCAGCGCGGATTTGGAAACTTCGAGGCCGATGCGCAGCATGGCGTCTTTGAAGAGCAGACGGTCTTCGGCCTTCTTGATGGCTTCCAGACGCGCGCCGATCATCTCGACGTTGTACTTGTCGAGGATGCCCGCATCGGCCAGATCAACGGCAAGGTTCAATGCTGTTTGGCCGCCCACAGTAGGAAGCAAAGCGAATTTGCCGGGGAGGTTAATACCCGCATTGTCTTTGCCATTTCCACCCGAAGCAAGGCCAGGGCCTTTGACGAGCATATCGGCTTCAAGACGAATAATCTCTTCGACGTACTCGCGGGTAAGCGGCTCGACGTAAGTGCGGTCGGCGAGGTCGGGATCGGTCATGATGGTGGCCGGGTTGGAGTTCACCAACACCACCTCATAGCCCTCCTGCTTGAGAGCCTTGCAGGCCTGCGTGCCGGAGTAGTCGAACTCGGCTGATTGGCCAATCACAATCGGGCCGGAGCCGATCACCAGTATTTTCTGAATATCATTTCTGCGTGGCATATTCTTTTTCGATTTCCTGAATAATGTTGGCGCCAATACATCATTGCAACAATTCTGGCGGTAGTTTCATTTCGCTGAGCGGCTCAAGAGACGGTATCCAGTTGAGACTCTTCTTGTCATCTGCATCCATTTTTGGTTTGGGGATTGGACGCTCCATTCCATCGACAAATTGGGCCTGTGTTCTTTGCATGCTCCCATTTTTGTCTGTATTCCATCGGCGAGCATAGCCCCACGTACTATCATTCGGTTGTTCCATCGGGAGATTCCAATCTATGGCCTCCGCCCGCAACAACTTACCGTTTGAAAAACAGCGATAGACCCGAACTTCCGACCCGACATCGTCGCTATTCGCCCAGATTTCTACGATTACTTGATCCCGTTTATGCCAAACCACCGCTACCGAATAGAAATCGGATTCCAGGTTTTGTAGTCCTGTCGCAAGATTTTTAACCGGATTCCAACCACCTCCAGCGCTAACAGCATACCCGGGCTTCACAGAAGCAATATCAAATCCACACTCTTCTGCAAATCGCTTCAATGATGGTTCAAATTTATTTTTCTTCTGATCGTCAAGATAGCGCACAAATGGATCGTCAGTATTAACAGCACTCTCTGTCTGCACTGACGTGTCAACTTGTTTGCTTGGCTCATGTGCGGGTTTCGGTGTAGGAGGAACAGAATGCTTACAGGAAATAGAACTCCCCAGCCCTGCCAAAACCGCCAAGACTGGTAGGTAGTTCTTCATCCCTTCCACTCCTCCATCAGCCGCCGGAAGTCGCGGAAGAGGTAATTGGAATCGTGCGGGCCGGGAGCGGCTTCGGGGTGATATTGGACGCTGAAGAGCGGCAGCGTCTTGTGGCGCAGGCCTTCTAGGGTCTGGTCGTTCAGGTCCACATGGGTCAGTTCGACTTCGTTGGCATTGATCGAATCGGGATCGACGGCGAAGTTATGGTTATGCGCAGTGATTTCAACCTTGCCGGTGAGCTTGTTCTGCACTGGGTGGTTGCCGCCATGGTGGCCGAATTTGAGCTTGTAGGTCTTGCCGCCCAGAGCAATGCCGGTGAGCTGATGGCCTAAACAGATTCCGAAGACCGGGACGCGGCCCAGGAACTTGCGAATCGCGCGCACGGCATAATCCACAGGCTCGGGATCGCCGGGTCCGTTCGAGAGAAATACGCCGTCGGGCTTCAGCGCAAAGACATCCTCGGCGCTGGTCTCGGCGGGAACGACCGTCACACGGCAGCCCTCTCGCACCAGCATACGGAGGATATTTTGCTTGATGCCGAAATCGTAGGCGACAACGTGGAGGTTCGTGCTCTCCCACCCTTGCCGCGATGAAGCTGCGTCAAGGATGGGGCACCCAGCATTTTCCTTTTGATTGAAACCAATCGCCAACAGAGGATCGCCCGTCTGGTTGCGGCTGTCCGTTGAGTCGAAGGTGTAAACCGACTTGGTGGAGACGACGCGGGCCAGATCGGTTCCGTCCATCTTACGAATGCTGCGTGCCTTGGCAACAAGAACATCGGAGTTGCTCTCGGCGGTCGAAATGACGCCGCGCATTACCCCGTAAGTGCGCAGGTGGCGAACCAGGGCGCGGGTGTCGATTTCCGCCAGCACGGGAACCGAATAGCGTTCCATATACTCGTCGGCGACCTGCTCAGAGCGCCAATTGGAGCCGATGGGCGAAAACTCGCGGACGATCAAGCCCTCGATATAGGGCTTGGCCGATTCGTTATCCGCCTGGTTGGTTCCGTAGTTGCCGATTTGGGGGTTGGTGAGAACGACGATTTGCCCGGCATAGGAAGGATCAGTAGCGATTTCCTGATAACCGGTAAGGGAAGTATTAAAAACAACTTCTCCCAGGCATTCGCCCGGGTGACCATAGCCGAGGCCGCGGAATATACGCCCGTCTTCGAGCGCTAGAATCGATTGCATTGCCTCTCCGAGGAGTGGATTCTATCGATTTTAACAGCTTTGGAGATGTCGTGCCGGTGGATTTCAGGGTGGTAACTCCAGCTCTCTATCGCACCACGCCAGCGTCGCGCGCCGGCCACATGACGAAGACTGCTTTTCCGTAGATGAGCGAGCGTTCAACAGGGCCGAATTTGCGGCTGTCCCAGGAGATGCAGCGGTGGTCGCCCATCATGTAGTAGTTGTCTGGGGGAATCACCATTTCGGCGACGGATTCACTGTCGCGGTATTCCTCCGGCACATAGTCCTCGCGCTGCGGCTTGCCGTTGAGCCAGACTGTTCCATGGTCGATGCGCAGCCGGTCTCCGGGCAGGGCGATGACACGCTTGATGTAGCTCTTCTCCTGGTCGCGCGGGTAGCGAAAGACCACTACATCGCCGCGTTCGATAGCTGAAACGTGATAGACAAATTTATTGATAAAGAGGCGATCTTCATCTTCCAGCCGCGGCAACATGCTGGTGCCTTCCACGCGCACCGGCTGATAAAGAAAGGTGATGATAAAAATCGAAGCGGCCGCGGAGATCAACAAATCGCGAACCCACAGCCTGATGCCGTGGGGCACGCGCGACGGCACAGGCGTCGGGGTCTGTAAGGCGTCGATCTGGTCCGCACCAGACGCTGAGGTCTGTTCGGAATCGGCGAAGTCGGGGAAAGTTGGCTCCATTCGCTCCTGCTCGTTTAGAATCAATCACGTACTGGTATTGTTCGGCGGAAACGGGAGGATTGAATTCACCCGTATCTCCGCCTGTTTAGAGTGTAATCTTTCTTCCTCTGAGATCAAAAATACGCACAAAATGATGCGAGAATCGTGTCGAGTCGGAAGGGATGCGAATGCATTCCGGAAAGAGCTACCCCGCTGCCATCCTGCCGCGATACTCTTAAAGCCAACGTGATCAAAGAAGATTCCCAATCCGCGGCTCCGCCGATTCATCCTTTGGACAAGAGTTCTGCCGAGCTGACGCCCTTCATGCGTCAGTGGACGGCGGCCAAGAGGGAGAACCCCGACGCGCTGCTGTTTTTTCGTATGGGCGATTTCTATGAGCTGTTCTACGACGACGCGGTGACGGCCAGCCGTGAGTTGCAACTGACGCTGACGGCACGCGACCGCGAGCGCTCGCAGCCGATGTGCGGCGTTCCTTATCACGCGGTGGAAAGCTATTTGACGCGGCTTTTGCACAAGGGTTATCGCATCGCCCTCTGCGATCAGATGGAAGACCCCAAGCTTACCAAGAAGATTGTCCGGCGTGAGGTGACGCGCGTACTTTCGCCCGGCACGGCTCTTGACTCTGGCCTTGGGCAGGAGCAGAACAATTTTCTGGCGGCGTACTTTGAGAGCGGCTCGGAGAAAGAACCAGTCTGCGCAGTGGCGCTGCTGGATGTTTCCACCGGGGAGTTTCGCACGGCGGAGTTTGTGGGAGCGGCTGCGCGGCAGCAGGCCGTGGACGAAATTCTGAAGGCTGGGTCGAGCGAAGTGCTTACGCCCACAAGCGCTCAGTTGCCGGCGCAGTTGGAGCGAATTGCGGCGCGGACGCGCGTGGAGGATTGGGTTTGGACGCGGGAGTTTGCTGTTCCGCTGGTGGAGCGGCAATTGAATGTGCGCTCGCTGGAAGGTTTTGGTCTCACCAACCATCCGGCGGCAGCTATTGCTGCCGGAGCGGTACTGCACTATGTGCGCACGACGCAGAAAAACGAAGCGCTGCACATTGACAGCCTGCGCTTTGAAGAGCATTCGACGGCGCTGGAGCTGGACCAAGTAACGGTGCGGAATCTGGAATTGGTAGAGCCACTTTTTGCTGGGCAAGACACGCGAGCGACGCTCTTTTACTCACTGGACTCCTGCCAGACGCCGATGGGAAAGCGGCTTTTACGCGCGACGATTCTACGGCCACTGGTGGACGCGGAAGCTCTGGAGGCGCGCTATGAAGCAGTCGGCGAGGCACATGGAGATTTAGTGCGGCGAGAGGAGATTCGCCGCGCGTTTTCTGGACTGCTTGACTTGGAACGATTGCTTGCGCGCCTCTCACTAGATTCGGCGGGGCCACGCGATGTGCGGGCGCTGGCAGCAAGCCTGAGCCGTTTGCCGGGGCTGAAACATTCGCTGGCCGCGATGCGCTCGGCGCGCTGGCTTGAGTTAGTGGAGGGGTTGGATTCGCTGGAAGACGTGACGCTGCGGATTGCCACAACGCTGGTCGAAGAGCCTCCGTTGACGCTGGTCGATGGCGGCGCAATTGCTGCGGGCGTGGACGCGGAACTGGATGAGCTACGGACGATTTCTACGACCGGGCGTCAGCAGATTGCGGCCATCGAGGAGCGGGAGCGGGAGCGGACTGGAATAGCTTCACTGAAGGTTCGATATAACTCGGTCTTCGGCTATTACATCGAGATCACAAAAGCGAATATGTCGCTGGCTCCGGCAGACTACGAGCGCAAGCAAACTCTGGTGAATGCCGAGAGATTTACCACGCCTGAGCTAAAGGAATACGAGCGAAAGATTCTCACTGCGCACGAACGGTCCATCGAAATCGAGAAACGGATTTTTGCCGATCTGCGGCGAACTGTGTTGGAAGCCGCAGGGCGAATCAAGCGAACTTCGGCGGTTGTGGCAGAGGCGGATCTGCTGGCAAACTTCGCGCATTTGGCTGCGGGACGGCGCTATGTACGGCCTGTTATCTCATCGGAGTTAGTCATCGAGGCTATGGCCGCTCGCCATCCAGTGATTGAGCAATGGATGGAAGAGACGCGCGAGGGCAGGTTTATTGCCAACGATATCTACCTGAATGCTACGGGCGATGGGCCGAGCTTGCTGCTGATTACTGGCCCTAACATGGGCGGCAAAAGCACTTATCTGCGCCAGACGGCGATGCTGGTGCTGCTTGCTCAGATGGGTAGCTTTGTTCCAGCGGAGAGTTTGCGCTTTGGGCTTGTGGACAGAATTTACACGCGCATTGGAGCAAGCGACAATGTGGCGCGTGGCCGCTCGACTTTCATGGTGGAGATGACGGAGACGGCGACGATTCTGAATACGGCGACGAATCGGTCGCTGATACTGCTGGATGAGATGGGACGCGGAACAGCGACATTTGATGGGCTTTCGCTGGCTTGGGCAACGGTCGAGTATCTTCATGCGGAAACCGGAGCGAGAACGCTGTTTGCAACGCACTATCATGAGCTGACGATGCTGGCCGAGAAGCTGCCGCGCGTGAGAAATCTGCGTGTGGGCGTGAAGGAATCGCCGAACGGAATTGTTTTTCTGCATAACATTGAACCGGGGGCGGCGAGCAAAAGTTATGGCATCGAAGTAGCGCGGCTGGCGGGGTTGCCGATGGCTGTCATCGAGCGAGCAAGACACGTGCTGCGCCAGCATGAAAAGCAGGAACGGCAGAGCGTGCAAGTTGAGACAACCGCCGAGCCGGTGCAGTTGACGATTTTCACGCCGCTCTCGCAGCGCATCGTGGATCGCATCGAAGCAACCGACGTGAACCAACTTACTCCGTTGCAGGCGCTGAATCTACTGGAAGAACTTCAGCAGGAGTTGAAGGAGAGAGGATGACAGCAAGAGCAAAGGAAAATGGATTGAAAGACAAAATCACTGAACACGTGTCATCAACTAACCCCTACGAAATGTTTGGGGGAACCCAGGTTTGGAAGATTGTAGAGAAAACAATCAACGATCTCGTGGATAACAACGACATTATCGAAAAGACCCAAAGGGACTATATCGTCGGTTATATCTGCAAAGATCTGCAAGGAATCGTGACTGCGGAACCGGATCATAGCAACAATTGAAGGAGTGGAAATGAAAGCGAATCTGCGTCACGCGGCGGGAAGCTTGATGGTTGTCGGTCTCGGAGGCACAGAGCTGACCGCGCTGGAACGTGCCTGGCTAAAGCTGGTGAAGCCTGCTGGCGTGATTCTGTTTCGACGTAACATTTCGGATGCACGACAGACGCGCGCGCTGCTGGATGAGGCGACTGCATTGTGCGCACAGAACAGCTTTCGTTGCGTGGATGCGGAAGGCGGAACCGTAGACCGTTTGCGCGATGCGCTTGCGCCGATGCCTTCCGCGCAGACCGTGGCAGAGGCGGCGCGAAGAATCAATTGCGGTTCGTGCGTTCCCACCCTTTCGCAAAGAACGCGAAAGGATGGGGCACCCTATGGTAGTGCGCTGATTCGCGAGCACGGCGAACTGATTGCGCGTGGAGTGAAGGCCTTCGGCTTCAACACAACACTCGCGCCGGTAATGGATTTGGCGCTGCCTGAATCTGCCGACGTGATGGGCTCGCGCGCGGCAGGAGCAAATGCAGAGGACGTTGTGATTTATGCGCGCGAGTTTCTAGCTGGATTGGCGGCGCAAAATGTCGCCGGTTGCGGCAAGCATTTTCCTGGGCTGGGTGGCGGCGCACTGGATTCGCATCTGGGCACTCCAGCTATCCATCGTAGCGCACGCGCTTTAGAGCGCGCTGATTTAGTTCCGTATCGGGAGTTGTGCAGTGAGTTGCCCATGGTGATGGTCAGCCATGCGAGTTATCCGGAGACACCGAGCAAAAAACTCCCGGCGAGTGTATCGAGTTATTGGATTCAAGCCGTGCTGCGCAAACGCATAGGTTATCGCGGAATTATCTTTTCCGACGATCTGGAGATGGGCGGAATTCTGAAGTTCATGCCGATTGAAGAGGCTGCGGTCGCAGCCATTCGCGCGGGGATGAATCTGGTCGAAATATGCCACAGTCCGGAACTGATTTTACGTGCCTATGAAGCGCTGATTGCCGAGGGTGAGCGGTCGGCGGCATTCGCGAAACTACTCTTTGCTCGCGCGAAAGAGACGGAACGGCAGCGTGCGAAACTTTTTATAAATGGAGTTCCGGCTGCGCTGACGGCGAAACAATTCGAGGCGCTGCGCGGGCGTATCCTCAGCTTCAGTGAAATTGCCGCAAAGATCCTGGAGGCGCAAACCGCATGAGGGCAAAGTCCATGACGGTTGCCGGTATCATGAGCGGGACTTCGGCGGACGGCATTGATGTGGCAGTGGTGCGGATTGCGCCGGGAAGACCGCGGCCAAGCGTTACGCTGCTGGCGCATGAGGGCTTCGCATTTCCGGCTACGCTGCGGCGAGCGGTTCTGGCGGCGATGAATGCGGAGTTAACTTCGACGGCGGAGTTGGCACGGCTCAATTGGCGGCTGGGAATCGCATACGCCGAAGCTGTGGAGGCTACACGCCAGCGGCATGCTGTGATGATTGACCTGATTGGCTGCCACGGACAAACGCTCTATCATCAGCCGCGCGTAGCCAGTTATGCCGGACGCAGTTTCGCCTGCACTTGGCAGTTAGGCGAAGCCGCAGTGATTGCCGCGCACACAGGCATTTCGGTGGTCTCGAATTTTCGGCCAGCGGATATGCTCGAAGGCGGCCAAGGAGCGCCTCTGGTTCCACTGCTGGATTATGTTCTTTTTGCCGATCGAAAGCGCGGGCGCATTTTGCAGAATATCGGCGGCATCGCCAACCTGACGGCGATTCCCGCAGGCGCCGGAGCTGAGGATGTAATCGCATTCGACAACGGCCCAGGCAATATGGTGATGGACTGGCTGGCGCAGGAACTCTTTCACAAAAAATTTGATCGCAATGGCGGCTTTGCCGCGCAAGGCATAGTGCTTTTGCCGGTGCTGAATAAGGCACTCAGCAATCCGTACTTCAAGCAGAAGCCGCCTCGCACGGCAGGGCGCGAGCAATTTGGCCGTGTTTATGCAGTGGGCTTTTTGGCCGAGTGTAAAAAACATAGTAAGAAACCCGAAGACGCGCTGGCCACTGCAACTGCGCTGACGGCCGAGACGATCGCACAAAGTTATAAGGCTTACGTCAGAAACAGCATGAAGGGCCGCGCAGTGGATTACATTGTCTCTGGCGGCGGGGCACGCAATGCGACGCTGATGGCGATGCTAGCACAACGTCTGCCGCGAAATTGCGAGCTGGCCGCGAGCGAGCAGTTTGGCCTGCCGGCAGAAGCCAAGGAGGGCGCGGCCTTTGCGCTGTTGGCTTGGCAGACATGGCATCAGTTACCGGGAAATCTGCCCCGGGCAACCGGCGCGGACCGGCCGGCAATTCTTGGGCAGGTGACGTATGTGTAGATGGATTGCGCAATTGGAAAAATGCGGCGGATTGAGATTCGAGCTATCTCACCCTTGCCGTAAAAACAAAAACGCGGCAAGGATGGGGCACCCGACTTATGTATTTTCAAAATCCCTTTTTTATGTGCTGATATGCTTACTGACGCTTGCTGGCTGCCACTCAGCCCCGCGCGACCCACATACTGTAGTTTTTCTCATTGAGAGCAGCCCCGCTAATCTTGACCCGCGCATAGGGACTGACGCGCAATCGGAGCATATTGACGAGTTGCTTTTTGACGGGCTGGTGGCCCGCGACGCGAGCTTCCATTTTACTCCCGCACTGGCCGAGAGCTGGGAACAGCCGGAGCCATTGACGTTGGTCTTTCATCTGCGTGCCGCTATTCGCTTCCATGGCGGCCGCGCGCTGACGGCGAGTGATGTGGCGTGGTCGGTGAACTCCATCTGCTCTGGCGTTGTGATCTCACCCAAAGCCGCCGCTTATGCCTCGATAGAAAAGATTGAAGTGAAGGATACTCGGACACTCATTTTCCATTTGAAGCACGCAGACAACTTTCTGCTGACCAATCTTTCAACGGGCGCATTCGGCGTTGTACCTGAGGGCAGCGGCAGTGAGTTCTGGCGGCATCCAGTAGGCACCGGGCCGTTTCGCTTTGTCAGCCAGCAGATCGATCAAGAGGTTGTGATCGAACGCAATCCACTGAGTTGGGCTGGTGAGCCGAAGATTGAGCGGGTACGCTTTCGCGTAGTGCCGGACGCGATTACCGAATCGCTGGAATTGGAAAAAGGCTCGGGCGATGTAGCTGTCAATTCCCTGCCGATGGATTCGCTGGCAGTGCTGGCCACGCGGCCCAACCTTCAGATTGAGGATGCGCCGGGAACACAGATTCAATACATCAGTTTCAATCTGCGCGATCCGCTGCTCAAGGATGTGCGAGTACGTCAAGCAATCGCCCACGCCATCAACCGCAAGCTGATCATCCAGACGCTGATGCAAGGCCACGCGCAGACGGCCGAGAGCCTGCTGCCGCCAAGTCACTGGGCCTACACGGATGATGTTGCGCGCTACAACTACGATCCTGCGCGGGCCGCTCTATTGCTGGATGAAGCCGGTTGCAAGCCCGGCACGAACGGCGTGCGCTTTCATTTGACAATGAAGACCAGCAACGACGAGGGTACGCGCGTGATGGCCGCCGTCTTGCAGCAGCAACTGGCGCGCGTGGGCATTGCACTCGACCTGCGCAGCTATGAATTCGCCACTTTTTATTCCGACGTAAGTCGTGGTGCATTTCAGATGGTTTCTCTGCGCTGGATCGGCATTGAGCAGCCGGACATATTCACTTATGCTTATGCCACGGCCAGCTTTTCTCCCAAGGGAGCTAATCGCAGCCACTATTCAAATCCGCAGCTCGATGCACTGCTTGACGAGGCCGCCGTGAGTTCGGACCAAGCCATGCGGCGCGCCAACTACGTCGAGGCGCAAAAAATTCTGGCGCACGATTTGCCTGCCATCAATCTATGGTATCGGGATACGGTTGTTGTTCACAGCCGCCGGCTGACGAACGTACATCCCACTCCCTCGGGGAGTTATGCCTTTCTTGAAGCCGCCCAGGTTGATAATTAATGGGTTCGGTGACCTCTCAACTTTTGGAAAACACATCCGATATATTTGAAATAGCGTTGCTTATCAGCATCCTTCACCGGAAATGAGACGAGCCTTTCAACCTTTTAGCGGCTTGGTTCGTCTACCAAAACAGAGAATATGTTTCCCAGCCGGAATCCTAACGGGTAGGCCGGTGGAGAGTTAACCTATGAAGAAAGTAACGCAGATTCGTGCCACGATCGTCTCGACGCTGCTGATTGGATTCCTGACCTCCGGAGCGGTTGCCGTCGCACAGGCTCCCGCACCGCTGGGGGGCACTATCACTGCTATTAGCAGCAGCGCGCTCACGATCAAGACAGACGTCGGCGAAGTGCGACAGGTCGCGGTTCCCTCCACGGCTGTGCTTAAACGCATCGCTCCCGGCCAAAAAGATTTGAGCACGGCAGAGACGATTCAGTTCAGCGATCTGGCTGTCGGGGACCGCGCGTCGGTCAAGCTTGATCCTGCGGTGCCAACGCAGGCGCTGCGGATTATCGTCATCAAGCAATCCGATCTGGCGCTGAAACAGCAGAAGGATCGCGAGGACTGGCAGCGGCGCGGCGTGGGCGGCCTTGTGAAGAGCGTCGACCCCGCGGGCGTGATTATGTTAACCACAGGCGCGGGAGCCACGGCCAAGACCGTGACCATTCACATCACCAAGGCGACGACGCTCAAGCGCTATGCGCTGCCTTCGGTGCGCTTTGATGACGCGAAGCTCGCTCCGATTGACGCGATCCACGCTGGCGACGAGTTGCAGGCGCGCGGCAACAAGAATGCAGACGGAACGGAGCTTGCCGCAGAGGATGTAATTTCCGGCGGCTTCCGCAACATCGCCGGAACCGTGGTCTCCACTGATGCAACATCCGCGACAATGGTGGTCAAAGATTTGGCTACGAAAAAACCCGTCACCGTCCACGTCACCGCGGAAGCGAAGATGCACCGCCTGGAAGACCGCATGGCGCAAATGTTGGCAATGCGGCTGAAAGGAACTGCGAACGCAGCAGCAGCCGGACAACACGCCGCAGGCCAGGGCAACGGCCAATGGAGTGGCAGAAATGGCGGCGGCATCCCTGATCCGCAACAGATGCTCAGCCGCGCCCCAGCCATTCAACTCGGCGATCTGCACAAAGGCGATGCGGTAATGGTGGTCTCCACCGAGGGCGCGGCGGAGGTTACCGCCATCACGTTGTTTGCGGGCGTTGAGCCATTGCTGGAGGCTCCCGCAGCCCAAAACCTGCTTTCAAACTGGAGCATGAGCTCCGGCTCGGGAGCTGCTGAAGCATCAGCACAATAGGCACTAATAACAGTTCACCGAAGACAAGCGAGGGATACGTGTACTCACGATTGCATAGCTTTACTCATTTATTGATTGCCTTGACACTGGGTTTGGCAGCGGTGGTCGCGGCGCATGGGCAGAATCCCGACCCGCAGCCGCAAATCAGTGCTATTCCGGCGGCGGCGCAGACTCCAGCCGTGACGACGCCAGCGGCGACCAAGTCTCCTGTTGCGCCTGTGGCAGCGGCGACAACGGCTACACTGCGTGGACACATTGTGGACCCCACTGGTGCGCTAATTCCGGGCACAACCGTCACAATCACCACGGCAGACGGAAAGACCGTTGGCACGGCAACCTCAGATGCGGACGGCGCATATCAGGTGAACCGCCTCGCTCCAGGCTCTTACATTGTGCAAGCCGCCACTGCGGGCTTCGCTCCTTTTGTTTCGCAGCCCATTCAGCTTGCGGCTGGCCAGGTGATGAACGTGAAAGTATCCATGGCCATGGCGATCGAGGAGCAAAGCGTCACCGTTACGGATGATTCGCCAGCGGTCAGTGTGGACGCAGGCGGCAACGCCAGCGCTCTCGTCCTCAAAGGCTCGGACCTAGACGCGTTCTCCGACGATCCAGATGAGCTTTCGAGCGAGTTGACGGCACTGGCTGGCCCCTCGGCGGGACCAAACGGTGGACAGATGTACATCGACGGATTCAGCGGCGGGCAACTGCCGCCCAAGTCGGCGATTCGAGAGATTCGCATCAACCAGAATCCATTTTCGGCTGAGTTCGACCACATCGGTTTCGGCCGCATCGAGATTCTCACCAAGCCGGGAACGGACAAACTGCGTGGACAGTTCTTTCTTCAGGGCAACGACAAAGCCTTCAATACCGGCAACCCATTTACGCAGAACATTCCTCCCTATCACAGCTACCAGTTCAACGGCACAGTGAGCGGAGCGATCTCCAAGAAGGCTTCCTTCTTTTTGAGCGCCGAACAGCGCAACACAGGGAGCGTGTATGCCTGGAACATCGAAGACGCGGTGCTTGCCAATAGCTCTGACTTACCCACGAACTGCGTGGGTACCGGCACCTACGTGGATTGTCCGAGCTACGGTGTCAATCTTTTGAATACCCGCCAACGCGATAATGTCTCGGCGCGCATCGATTGGCAACTGGGCGCTAAAAACACATTCACGGCGCGCTACGGCTTCGGGTCCGAGTCCGAGCATGGCAACTTGAACTCTCTCGCGCTGACCACCAATTCCTGGCACGAATCGAATACCGACCACACCGTCCAGATGAGCGACGCGATCATCATCAACGAACATACCGTGAACGAAAGCCGCTTTCAATACGAACGGCAGAATGAGAATCACTACCCCGACTCGACAGAGCCCACTATCAGTGTCACAGGGGATTTCACTGGGGGCGGCCTCAGCGGACAGACGAGCCTCGATCACTCAACACGCCTTGAATTCCAGAACATGACGACCATGACCCACGGCGCGCACGCAATCAAGTTCGGCACGCGCCTGCGCGACACGCGGGATGCGAACTGGTCCAATGCGAAGTTTAAAGGAACATTCACATTTGATTCCGCCGCGGGTTATGAGGCAATGGCAAATAAGCTTGCTACCGGCACCTCGTTCAATGACATCGTGACGGAGGGTAACGGACCTTCCAAAGTCAGCTACGCCAGCGGCAAGGAATCGGTGCTTGCCAACGTCTTCGACATGGCCTGGTTTGTGCAGGACGATTGGAAGTTCAACCCGCGGCTGACGCTCTCTGGGGGTCTTCGCTGGGAGTCACAGAATCACATCTCAGACCACAATGATTGGGCGCCACGCATAGCTCTGGCCTACGCTCTGGATGGAAACGGTAAGGACAAGAAGGCCAAAACCGTGCTGCGCGCCGGATACGGCTTCTTCTACGACCGGCTGGGAAGCAGCACTCTACTGACCATCAACCGCGCACACGTGCAAGACCAGATTGTACTCAACAATCCGACCTGCTCATCGACGGCAACCGATGGTACCAATGCAACCAAGCTGGACGATATCGACTTGAAAACTTGCGCCAGCACCACCGGTACATCCTCAATATCTACGCCAGTCAAGTACGAGGTTGCGCCTCACTATCACTCTCCCTACAACGAACAAGGCAGCGTAAGCATGGAGCGGCAACTGTTTACCGGCACAAGCCTCACGCTTACTTATATGCACACCTTCGGCGTTCACCAGGTTGTCACGCGTAACGCCAACCAGGCCCCTGACGGAAATCCGCAAGATAACCTCGGCGGCTACCTTTACGAGACCTATCCCGAAGCTGTCTTCAAAGAGAATCAGCTCCTCGCCAGCGTGAACTCCAAGATCACCAAGAATCTTAATGTGGTGAGCTTTTACTCGCTCTCGTTTGCCAACGGCAACAATAATGGCAACGCTTCCAACGGATACAATCTCGATCAGGACTACGGGCGCGCCGGCTTTGTTACACGCAACTCGCTCTTCTTGATGGGCAACTATTCCGGCCCTTGGAAGATCCGCTTCAGTCCGTTCATGATTGCGCAGTCTGGCCGGCCGTATAACGTCACGCTGGGAGCAACAGACCAGTTGAATAACTTCGGCAATCAGCGCCCCAGTTACGCGACCGCCGGTCAGTGCCAATCAAGCTCCGCCGAATTTGTACAGACAACATTTGGATGCTTCGATATAACACCCGCCAGCGGCTCTGCACTTGTCCCGATCAACCTGGGCAACGGTCCGGCCGCTGTAGCCGTCAACGTGCGCATAAGCCGCGGCTTCGGCCTCGGCCCGAAACTTGTTTCAGCAACTCCTGACAATGCCGGTGGACCACCTCAGGGAGCCCCACCTCCGGGCGGTGGTGGACGTGGTGGACCGGGCGGTGGCGGTGGTGGCGGCGGGCGCGGTGGCTTTGGCGGTGGGCCAGGTGGGCCTATGGGTGGCGGCAATAGCACCGGTCACAAATATTCGCTCACCTTCAGCGCTCAGGCGTTGAACCTCTTCAACGACATCGACAGGGGAACGCCGAACGGCACCATCCCGGAAAAACCCACATTCGATCCGATTACGAATACCTACGTACCCGGCGGACAATTCGGGCAATCGTACAATCTGGCCGGTGGAATTTTCTCTCAGGGCTCGGCGGCGCGACGCATCTTTGTGCAAGCCGTATTTTCGTTCTGATGAATGATTGAAGCCTGTATCCTTCCGTTGCGATGAAATCGTCTAACAGTGTGGAACCCATTCTTGACGGAAGGCCGGCAAGCAATGCTCCGGCCTTCTTTTTTGGGTCTTTTCTAGTCGTGCATGGGTGGAAAAGCATGAGGATCACTCTGCACAAATTATGAAAATGCTTGAGAACTGAGTCTGCCGGAGACACAGACGAGGAACTGAATGCATTCAAGAACTCATTGCTTTATTTTTCTTATTGTCTTGGGATTGGGCGTTGCCGCCGCGCAGGACCAGACTCCCGATGCACCGGCTGTGCCTGATGCAGCCACCGCCGCCCCTGCCGCGCCGGTGGCGAAGGCAACTTTATACGGGCATATTTATGACCCGTCAAGCGCGCTCATTCCCGGCGCAACTGTCACCGTACTTACCCCCACAAGCGCAACCGTTGCCACCACAAAAGCGGATGCGGACGGCGCATATCAGGTGAATGGCATCGCGCCTGGCAGCTACATTGTGCAGGCAACCTCCTCGGGCTTTGCGGCCTTTACTTCGCAACCCATTCAACTCACAGCGGGCCAGACCAGACGTTTGAAGATAACCATGTCCCTGGCAGTTGCGCAACAGAGTGTAACGGTCACTGAAGATTCGCCCACGGTTAACGTGGAGCCTGGCGGCAACGGAAGCGCCATCGTCATCAAAGGCGCAGACCTGGACGCTCTCTCCGATGATCCCGATGAGCTTATCAGCGAACTCCAGGCGCTGGCCGGACCCGCAGCGGGACCGAACGGCGGGCAGATTTACATCGACGGCTTTACTGGCGGGCAACTGCCACCTAAGTCTGCAATCCGCGAAATTCGCATCAACCAGAATCCATACTCCGCAGAGTTCGACCGGCTAGGCTACGGGCGCATAGAAATCTTTACCAAGCCCGGAACCGACAAACTGCACGGACGTTTCTTTGCGCAGGGCAACGACGACGCCTTCAACACCAGCAATCCCTTCGTTACATCCATGCCCGAATATCACAGCTATCAACTCAACGGCACGGTCAACGGACCGCTCTCCAAAAAAGCTTCGTACTTTATCAGTATTGAGCAGCGCAACAACCAAACCGACAGCGTTTATACACTGGCTCAGGCTCCGGTGCTGGATGCCGCCACTGGTCTCTACTCGGTTGGTCCTGTCTCCGGAGGGCTTTT
>Ga0265336_10000339_pt1 | contig 30982 bp, 23 predicted proteins | sample 42119metaG_FD_193583 | JGI IMG/M metagenome (GOLD analysis project Ga0265336, IMG submission 193583) | Rhizosphere microbial communities from Carex aquatilis grown in University of Washington, Seatle, WA, United States - 4-21-19 metaG | ecosystem: Host-associated > Plants > Roots > Rhizosphere...
AGGTCGACCACGAGAAGGCGGACCTCAGCGTGAAGATTGCCTCGCTTGGCGCCGAGCTCGACCAGCTGCGCGGCGCGGGCTCCGCGCGCGCGAAGTCCGTCACGGTCCGCGTGAACATGGCCGAGGAGGGCCGCCTGCAGCTCTCGCTCGCATACGCGCTGTCCGACGCCCGGTGGAGGCCGGCGTACGATGCGCGGGTGTCGACCGCCGACGCCAAGGTGGTCCTCGGGTACTTCGGGATTGTCAGCCAGAGGTCGGGGGAAGACTGGAAGGGCGTCGAATTGACGCTGTCCCCGGACCTCCGCCCCTGGGTCGTCGCCCAGGCCCAGCCCGTGGTGTCGAGGGCGTACGAGGGCGAGGCGCGCGACCGCGTGTACGCGGAGAAGGCCGCCGGAAAGGCAAACAGCCCCAGGTCCGCGAGCGCCCCCAATGGGGAGGAGGATGGCGTGGTGCTCGAGGCCTTCTCGGTTTCCGACCAGACCGCGCAGGTGTCCGCGGGCGCGCACGGCACCTCCGCCACGTTCACGATCCCCGGGGCCTCCGACATCCCGAGCGGGAGCGACCCGCACAAGATAGGCATCGCGGTCATCCCGCTGCCGGCGGCGCTCAGCTTCCAGTCGGCGCCCAAGCTGATGCCCGCGGCGTTCATCAGGGCCGACGTCACCAACGGCTCCGACTACCCGATCCTCGCAGGCCCGATGGCCGTCTTCCTTGACGACACGTTCGTCGCCAACAGCCGGGTCAAGACGGTCATGCCCGGCGAGAAGTTCGACCTCATGCTCGGCGTGGACGACGGGATCCGTGTGGAGCGCAAGCTCATCAACCGCGTGACCGAGGACCTGGGGCTGATCACGAAGCAGGTGCGGATCACCTATGACATCCTGATCACGGTCACGAACAACAAGAGGTCGGCGGTGAAGATCTCCATCAAGGACCAGCTGCCGGTCTCCCGCCACGAGAAGATCGAGGTGTCGCAGATCGAGCCGTCGGCAGACTCCCTTAAGCCGGACGCCCAGGGGATCCTCGACTGGAAGCTCGACCTGGCTGCCGGGGAGAAGCGCGAGATCCCGCTCAAGTTCAGCATCACCTATCCGACGGACCTCGCCGTGACCGGCCTCGAGTAGCGGGGGCTATTGGCCCGGGGCGACCGGCCTCAGGGCCTCGACGCACGCGGAGTCCGGGTCCGACGCCGAGGGCTCCCTCACCTCGGGGACGAATCCCGACGCGTCGAAGTAGTGCGTCGAGCGCGTCTGGTGGACGATCCGCTCCAGGCCGAGCGAGAAGAGGGTCTGGCGCTCGATCACCTGGGAGGGGTCCCTCACATGGTCCCAGTACGGGTGCTCCGGGGGCGGGTAGAGCCAGGGCGCGCTCAGGCGGATGTGCATCCGGTCCGTCGGCACCGTGATGCGGGGCGTCTCGATCACGGAGTCCTCGTTCCCGTTCAGGATCAGGCGCACGTGGTCCCTGTCCACGCGGTCCAGGATCAGCTGGTTGGCCTTGTCCGGGAATCCCGTCGCGACGAGGACCGTCTCGCCGTTGGGGCTGTTGGCCGGGATCCTGACGTCGATGTCCACGGGGCCAAAGGGGACGCCGCGGGCCTGGATCCACCACTGGCTCGGGTAGTCGAGCGTGTGGGCGAAGAAGGCATAGGTCCTCGGATTCGTCTGCCGCATGAAACCCCGGAACTCCGCCGAGGCGAGCCACACGCAGGCGACGGTCCAGCACGCCGCGGCGGCCGCGATGACCCGGGTGAGCCGGCCGAGGCGCAGGACCTCGCCCGAGCCGAACAGGACCATGAGGCCGACCGAGGTGACGAGGGTCCACCCGGCGAAGAGCTCGGCGATGTAGCGCGAGCACGCGCCCTGCCAGCAGAAGAGGATGCCCGCCGCGAAGAAGGAGGAGCCGACGGCCGCCGCAAGGGTGAGGCACGCCCCGCGCCTCTGCGGGTCGGTGCGGTGGCGGAACGCCCACACGAGGGCGAAGAAGCCGACCAGGTGCACGGGCATGGCGAACCGGGCGCCGTACATCGCCTCGTACCCCACGTAGCCGGCCGGGAACGCCTCGGGCCAGGTGGCGTGCACGAAGGGGAAATAGGGCCCGAAGTCCGGCATCGACCAGACATAGGTCCAGAGGTTGAACGGGATGAAGGAGGGGTTGAGCCGCGCCATCCCCCGGATCTCGCGCCCCGCCAGCATGTAGGACTGCCCGAACTCGGTCCAGCTGCCGAAGCGGGCGTGGTTGTAGAGGAGGAGCGCGACCCCCCCGGCGAAGACGAGCGCGGCGGCGCCAAGGAACGCCCTCCAGCCCCGCACCGCCCCGCCCGCGGCCCCGCCGAGCGGGAGAAGGAGCAGGAGCATGAACCCGGCCTCGATCAGGTTCGTCACGCGGCACGCGATGAGCAGCGCCAGCGCCGCGCCGACCGCGACCGCCCACCGGGCGCGGCCCGCGGAGTCATGGTATCTCCAGAGGAAATAGACGGCCCACCACAGGCATGCGGCCGCGGACACGATCGGCAGCTCCCAGACGCCCGGGCGCCGGATGACGACCGGCAGCCACGAGGCGTGGAAGGCGACCAGGAGGATCATGCCGAGCGTGAAGTCGGACAGGCCCGGGAAATGGCGCCGCCTGACGCCGCGCAGCAGAAGCGCCATCGCGGCGACGCCGGCGCAGGCGAAGAGGGCGACTGCGGTGCGCTGCGGCAGCGTGTGGCCGGTCAAGACCCGCCACGGCAGCATGAGGGCGACGGCGGGCCCGGGGCCGTAGTACAGGTAGTACTTCCCGTGGTAGAGGCTCGCGTCCCACAGGCGCAGCTTCTGGTTGGCGGCGGGATCGTAGGGGTCCTTGAGCCTGAGGAGTTCCGGGGAGGGCTCGACCGAGAGGTACGTGTGGCCCTTCAGGAAGCCCTCGGCAAGGTACTCGTAGTGGTGCCACACGTTGGCGGGGCCGCCGTCCCACGGGGCCACGTTGTTGGCGACCCGGAAAATGGCGGCGACGCAGAAGGCCAGGGCGACCCAGAAGGCAATCCGTCCCGACCGTGGGGGCGCCGCGGGGTTCATGGGGTTTTCTTTCCCTTCTCGATCTCCCGCCTCGCGGCCCTGGCTATCGCCGTCGCATCCGGATGCCAGGGCTGCATCGCGAGGGCGGCCGTCGCCTCGCTCAGAGCGGTCCCGTCGTCGCCCACCGTGAAGGCGGCCCGCGCGAGCAGCACGTGGTCCTGCACGAAGGTCGCGCGGTCGTCGACCCCTCCGAGGCGCGAGAAGGTCACGGCAAGCGCCAGCGCGAGGCCGCACGCGAGCGCCGCCCGCCGCCGCGGCGCCCATGCCGCCCAGAAGCCCGGGCTCGAGAGCGCGCCTCCGGCGAGGACGATGCAGAGCGCGGCGAGGGGCAGCCTGAAGCGGGCGCTGACGAAGAAGAGGAGGGTGGAGGCCGCCAGGGCGAGCCCCACCGCGGCGCACACGGCCGCCTTGCCGGGGGATTCGAAGGCGAGGCGCGCGGCCCCGGCGACCGCCAGGATGAAGAGGATCCCCCAGCAGAGGGGGTTCCAGGATAGCCAGGGCGAGAGCGCCTTGTGGAAGGCGTAGGTCTTGTTGTTGTACTGCTCCCAGTTGTTCAGGAGGGCGTAGGCCTTGCGGGCCATGAGCCCGCCCCAGCGCAGCGGGTGCGAGGCAACCTCGTCGAGGAACCGTGCGCGCCAGTGGGCGTTCATCCTCGGTATGTCCGTCGGCTGCCGGCCGGTCTCCTCGGTGTAGAGGATCATGGACTCCGCCCGCGCCGGGTTCGAGCGCGCGAGGTCGTCGGGAAGGCTCACGCGCTGCGAATAGTACCGCCCGTTCGACCCTGGCCGGTTCGCGGCCCACAGGTTGTAGGAGCCCTGCCACGGCAGGAATCCCGCGACGCCGCAGACGCTCCACTGCCACGCGGCCGTGGCGCCGAAGAGGACGACCCCCGCGAGCGACGCGGCGAGGATCCTCCCGCGGGTGCGCGGGACGACCCGCGCCACGGCGGCCACGACCGGAACAAGGAGCCACACGGCGAGGTAGCTGGGCCGCGCGAGGGTTGCGGCCGCCCAGAAGACACCCGCAGCCGCCCAGGGCAGGGGGTGCCCGGGATCCTCGGTCGCCGCGACGAGGAAGTTGAGGCCTGCCAGGAAGAGGGTTAGCGAGAACGTCGAGTCGAGCGCCTGCGTCGCGTTGTGGACCAGCACCGGGTCGAAGGCGAAGAGGAGGCCCGCGACGAGCGCGGCGCGTCCCCCGAACCACCTGAACGCGACTGAGGCGGCCATGGCGGCGCCCAGGCCGTGGAGGAGGGCCCCCAGCGCGAGCGCCGCCGGGAACAGGCCGCCGTGGGGGACGCCGAGCATGCGAAGGGCCGAGAGCGCGGCGGCGTACCCGGGCGCGCGGTAGAAGGGAGCGTCGGGCAGGCTCCCGCTGAAGATGGCCTCGGCGAGGTCCAGGTTCTCGCGCTCGTCGAGGACGGGCACGCGCCCGAGCGGCGTGCCGAGGTACCAGACCAGGTGGCCGAGGCAGTAGGCGAGGGCCAGGGCCGCGGGAATTCCAATGGCCATTCCCCGTCCGGGCCCGCGGGGCGTGGGAGGCGAATCCTTGTTCGGAACAGGGGTTGACACCGGGGGGCATGACAACGCACCGGCTCGGCGGAGGCGAGCCGATATAAGATCCCGGCCATCTGCGAGTTCTTGACGGTTCGTCCGGGGGGAGGGCAGGCTCAGCCCATGCAGTCTGACGCGTCCGCGGCGAGGAAAAAGCTCCCCCTGTTCAAGCTGGGGATCCTCCTGGGTGTCGCCTGCGTCGTCGGTGTCCTGGTGCTCAGGGGCCTCGATTACCGGGCGCTCTGGGAGCGGAGTTTCGCGTTCATCCGCGGCATGGGACCGTGGACCTTCCTTGCAGCGACAGCCCTCCTGCCGGCGTTCGGCGCTCCCCTGACGGCGTTCACGATCACGGCGGGTGAGCTTTTTGCGCCGCAGTTGACGCTCGCCGGGGTCATTGCCGCCGTGCTCGCGGCGATCGCGGCCAACCTGGCGTTCACCTACTGGCTCGCGCACAACGCCGTCCGGCCGATCCTGTCCAAGATCATGAAGAAGTACGGGTACAGCATCCCGACCGTCACGAAGGAGAACGCGCTGTCGATAGCCCTCGCCATCCGGCTCACACCGGGCCCCCCGTTCTTCATGCAGTCCTACATGCTCGGGCTGGCCGAGGTGCCCTTCCGCCTCTACATGATCGTGTCCTGGCTCTGCATCCTGCCGTGGGCGATCGGCGCCATCGTCCTCGGGAAGGGCATCTTCAACGGGAACTTTAAGATGGTGATCTACGGGGTCGGCGTGATCGTTGCCGCGACCGTTGTCGTCCACACGGTCCGAAAGCGCTATGTCAACAGGCCCAGCTGAGCAGGAAGGCGCCGGGCCCGGGGCCCGGCCGCTGACCGTGACGGAGTTCACGCGCCGGGTTAAGGCGGTCCTCGAGGGCGGCATCGACGCCTGCTGGGTGAAGGGGGAGGTCTCGAACCTGCGCGTCCAGCCGAGCGGGCACGTCTATTTCTCGCTCAAGGACGCCGGTGCCCAGCTTTCCGCGGTCATGTTCCGCATGGCGGCCGCCCGCCAGACGGTGAAGCTGAGGGACGGGCTCCAGGTGGTGGCCTTCGGGAGCGTGGGCGTCTACGAGCCGCGCGGGCAGTACCAGCTGGTCGTGAAGACCCTGGTCGACGACGGCGTGGGGGCCCTCCAGCGCGAATACGAGGCGCTCAAGCGCCGCCTCTCCGAGGAGGGCCTCTTCGATCCCGAGCGGAAGAAGGCGATCCCGCAGATGCCGCAGACCGTGGGCTTCGTCACCTCCCCCTCGGGCGCCGCCGTGCAGGACTTCATGCGGATACTGATCCGGCGCGGGTGGAGGGGCAGGGTGGTCGTCCTCCCGTCGAAGGTGCAGGGCGAGGGCGCCGCCCAGGAGATAGTCGAGATGCTGCGCCTCGCCGAGTCGCTGGGGATCTTCGACCTGATCGTGATCGGGCGCGGCGGCGGGAGCATCGAGGACCTCTGGGCCTTCAACGAGGAGGTGCTGGTGAGGGCCGTGGCCGCGTGCGCGGTGCCGGTCATCTCCGCCGTGGGGCACGAGATCGACTTCACGCTGTGCGACTTCGCCGCGGACCGCAGGGCCGAGACGCCGAGCGCCGCGGCCGAGCTCATCACGAGCGGGTTCGTGCGCTTTGCCGAGAGGACCGGGACGGCGTCGGCCGCCATGGCCTCCGCGGTCCAGGACGCGGTGAGCCGGGCCAAGGAGCGCGTGGCGCACGGCCGGTCCCGGTTGAGGCTCCTGTCGCCGACGGCCCAGGTTGAGCGCGGCTACCTGCGGCTTGACGACCTGTCGAACCGGCTGGGCTCGGCCCTGCGCTCCTCGGTCCAGCACAGCCGCCAGGCGCTTTCCGGCGCGGCGGCGCGCCTCGACCGGGCCTCGCCCGAGACGCGCGTGCAGATCGAGTCCCACAAGCTCCTCTCGCTCTACAAGCGGCTCCAGGGGGCGAGCCCCGGCTCCGTGCTCAACCGGGGGTTTGCCATCGTGCGCGACGACCGGGGTAATCCCGTGATCCGGAAGGCCGCAATCAGGCCCGGGCAGAAGCTTGAGGCCGAGTTCGCCGACGGCCGGGCGCCGCTTCGCTCGGAATAGCCGGCGCTAGGCGTAGCGCGCCGTCGACTCCCCATCCTCCTCCGGTTCCCGGCGGGGTTCTGGAAAATCGTCCGGGCCGTGGTCGGCGTCGATCGCCGAGTCGAACATCCGCACGTGCCTGGACTTCCCCGCCTCGCGCTTCCTCTTTGCCAGCCGCGCAGCGCTCAGCCGCTCCAGGTGGTCCTGGATCTGGGCTGCGTCGTTCGCGTATCCGTTGATGAAGTGGATGTGGGACATGGTTCCTCCATTACCCCGCGCATCGGCACAAGTCCGCCCGACTTGAATTGCCGGGGGGTGGACCGGTCGGGAGTCCCGGGACAAATGAGTTCATTTCAGATTGGGGCCTAATAGGTTATGCCATGAACGATATCATGGAAAACGCGGGCCGATCCTTCCCTCAAAGGGTCCTGCGGCGGGCCCCGGGGCGATGCCCGGAGTGCCGCGGCGCGAAACAGGGTTGAATTTTCCCCCCCATGGGCGGAGGCTGGACCCTTAATGTCATTGCGAACGCTCCTTCTGGCCCTCGCTGCATCCACGCTGCTCCTGACGGCGTGCGGCGACGACCCGGTGGCGGTGTACCGGGTGCCCAAGGAGAAGGAGCCGGAGCTGCCGGCGGCGGGAGCCGACGCGGCCGGCCAGGCGCCTGCCCCGGGGCCCGCCATGGCGGACACCGCCGTCCCTACCGCTTCGGGTGAAGCCCTTGTCTGGCAGGCACCTGCGCAATGGGTCCAGAAGGCCGCATCGGCCATGCGGAAGGGCAGCTATTCGGTCCCGGGCGACGGCGGCGAGTCGGACCTATCGATCACCGCGTTTCCGGGGGACGTCGGGGGAGAACTGGCCAACGTGAACCGCTGGCGCGGGCAGATCGCCCTGACGCCGATCGGCCCGGAGGAGCTCGACTCGGCCGTTTCTCGCGTCGAAGAGAACGGGCTCAAGATGACGGTCGTCGAGCTGGCGTCCAAGGGAGACCCGGGCAACAAGGCCATCCTGGGCGCCATCGTGCCCTACGCGGGATCGACCTGGTTCTTCAAGCTCTCGGGGCCCGGCACCTCGGTCAAGGCGGCCAAGCCCGCCTTCATGGAGTTCCTCCACACGGTCCGCGCACCCTGAACCCGATGAATGACTCCCTGAAACTGGTCCGCGGGTTCTTCGTGTCGCTACGGCTCACCGTGTTCCTCCTGGCGCTGTCGATCATCCTCATCTTCTGGGCGACCCTGGACCAGGTGAACCTCGGCGTCTGGGCCGTGCAGCACAAGTTCTTCCACTCGTTCATCGTGTTCGCGAGGTTCGGCAGCCTCCAGGTCCCGGTCTTCCCGGGCGGCTACACGATTGGCGGTCTGCTCCTCGTCAACCTCCTCTCCGGTCACATCTACCGCTTCAAGATGGGATGGAACAAGGCCGGCATCTGGATCGCCCACGCCGGGCTCATCCTGCTCCTGGTGGGGGAACTCATCTCGGGCCTCGTGCAGAAGGACTACCAGATGCGCATCGAAGAGGGCGAAACCAAGAACTACGCCGAGAGCGGCCGGCAGAACGAGCTCGCGGTGATCGACGCGACCGATGCGAACTTCGACGAGGTGGTGGCGATCCCTGAGTCGCTCCTCGCCCACGGCACGGTGGTCCAGAACCCGAAGCTGCCGTTCCGCGTGGTGCCGAAGGAGTACAACCCGAACTCGTCGATCCAGATGCGCTCCCAGGTCCCGAATGCCCCGCCGTCGCTTGCGACGGTCGGCATGGGAACCATGGTCGCGGTGACGCCGCTCGACGTGACGTACAAGGAGGATGAGCGCAACGTGCCGTCGGCCTTCGTGGAACTCGTCGGCCCCGACGGCTCGCTCGGCACCTGGCTCGTGTCGCCCCTCCTGGGCAACCCCCAGAAATTCGACTTCGCGGGCAAGACCTGGAAGCTGGTCATGAGGCCCAAGAGGACCTACCAGCCGTACTCCCTCACCCTGGAGAAGTTCAGCCACGACATCTACCCGGGGACCGACATCCCGAAGAACTTCTCCAGCAGGATAAAGATCAACCCCCCCGGGGGGGAGCCGAGCCGCGACGTCCTGATCTACATGAACAACCCCCTGCGGTACGGCGGGCTCACCTACTACCAGCAGGGCTACGACGGGGAGCACACGACGATCCTCGAGGTCGTGCGCAACCCGAGCTGGCTGGCGCCGTACTTCGCCTGCGCGGCCATCACCCTGGGGCTCGTCGTCCAGTTCCTGATCCACCTGGTGGGCTTCGCCCGGAGGAGGAGGGCATGACGCGCAGGATGCCCTTCTTTGTGGCCGCGATGGCGGCCTTTTGCTTCGTCCTCGGGGTCTACCCCGGCTGGGAGCACCAGCCCGCGTCGGTCTCCGCGTTCGGCCAGATCCCGGTGCTGTCCGAGGGGCGGTTCAAGCCGCTCGACTCGGTGGCGCGCAGCACGCTCCTCGTCATCCAGGGCCACCAGGGCGTCATCGCGCCGGACAAGGCGGAGCTGACCCCGGACGAGTGGCTCCTGGACGTCCTCTTCAACCCGCAGAAGGCGGACACCTATGCGATCTTCTACATCGACAACCCGGACCTCCTCTCGCTTGTCGGTAAGAGCGAGACGCACCTCACGATCGAGCGGCTCTCCTTCAACGAGATCGCCCCGCATATCGCCGAGATCGAGGCCCAGGAGAAGTTGGCGGAGCCGGTCAGCGCCCAGGCGCGGACCCGCTTCCAGTCCTCGGTCGTCCAGCTCTACGGGAACCTGTCCCATTACCTGAGGCTAAGGCGCGCCATCCTTCCCGAGGGGTCCAAGGACTTCCTCGGCGAGCTGCTCCACCTGCAGGAGATCCTCGTCGACGGCGTCGAGGCGGTCCGGGCGAAGGAGGCGGGACAGCCCCACGACGAGGCGAAGGCCGCCGCCATCATGGCCGAGGGCCAGAAGTTCGTCGGCATGTCGGAGGGCACCGACCTCCTCGCCATCCCGCCGGACGAGGGCGACGACCCGAACGCCTGGCACAACACGGGCCACGCGCTCCTCGAGACCTTTGGCAAGGGCGAGGTGAACCCGGCGGTCCTCGCCTATGCGGGGATGGGATACGCGTGGAGGGGCAACGAGCCGGCGAAGTTCGACCACATCGTCGGGCTTTACCGGACGGCCCTGGAGAAGCATTTCCCGAGGCAGGTGCAGAAGGCGCGGGTGGAGACCCTGTTCAACACCGCGCAGCCCTTCTACGCGGGGATGTGGATGTACCTCGGGGCGTTCCTCTTCGCGGCGCTCTCCTGGATCAAGTGGCCGGAGGCCTCCCGCAGGACCGCGTTCGCCCTGGTGGCCCTGGGGTGGGTCATCGCCACCCTCGGCATCGCCACCCGGATGTGGCTCGAGGGCCGGCCCCCGGTCACGAACCTCTACTCGTCCGCCATCTTCATCGGGTGGGGCTCGGTCGCCCTTTGCCTCGTGCTCGAGGCCGTCTACAGGGACGGGATCGGCGCGGAGGCGGCCGGGTTGATCGGCTTCGCCACCCTCATCATCGCGCAGCACCTGGCGCTCGCCGGGGACACCCTTGAGATGATGCGGGCCGTGCTCGACTCGAACTTCTGGCTCGGGACCCACGTCGTCGTCGTGACGATCGGGTATGCCTCGACCTTCCTCGCGGGCGTCCTCGCCGTCATCTACATCCTGCGGGGGCTCTTCACGACGACGCTCGACAAGGCCTCGGCCGAGGCGCTTTCGCGCATGGTCTACGGCATCGTGTGCTTCGCGACCCTCTTCAGCTTCGTCGGCACGACCCTGGGCGGCATCTGGGCGGACCAGTCCTGGGGCCGGTTCTGGGGCTGGGACCCGAAGGAGAACGGCGCCCTCATCATTGTCATCTGGAACGCCCTCATCCTGCACGCCCGCTGGGCGGGGATGGTGAGGCAGCGCGGGCTCATGTGCCTGGCGGTCTTCGGCAACATCGTCACCAGCTGGAGCTGGTTCGGGACCAACATGCTCGGCATCGGCCTTCACGCCTACGGGTTCACCGACGCCGCGTTCTGGTGGCTGAGCGCGTTCGTCGCGTCCCAGCTGGCGATCATCGCGGCCGCAAACCTCCCGCTCGGGCGCTGGCGGAGCTTCAGGACCTGACCTAAGCCCGGGCCTACGCCATGGGCCTGCGGGGCTCGTCCGACGACGGGTCCTGCTCCTGCTCCTTCATCCTCACGTCGCGCGCGTGCTGGAGCAGCGTCCCGTCGGACCTCATCTTGGCGAGCGCATCGAGCGACGGGCTCCTGAACCCCTCGCGCGTGCGCAGGCGGTAGTAGACGTCGATCGCGAAGATCCAGCCCGAGTAGGTGTCATCCTCCACCTTGTCGTTCTTGATCTGGGACTTCACGTCCCCGGCGACGAATGCCGCCATGAGGAGCGACTTGCACGACTGCTCCTTCTCCTTGTCGAGGCCCCAGTCCTCGTCGAGCCAGGGAAGCTGCTCGGGGCCGATGTCCACCATGACGTCGTCGCTCACCTGGGCGTAGACGACGATCGTCTTTGCGGCATCGATGGCCGCGGGGCCCGAGACGCTCTTCTCCATGACGGCGATGGCCTGGAGGACGTCATGCTTCGAGGGCGCGGCGGCGAGGGCGCAGCTCGCGCAGAGCGCGAACGCTACGCCGGTGAGGACTCGCCTGAAGATGGTCATGGGAAAGCGCAAACTCCCCGCAAACATCGCATCGATCGCGCCCTCCCGCAACAAGATTGGTCCGCCGCGGCGCCCTCAGCCGGGCAGGAGGCCCTCGGCCGCGAGGGTGCGCGTGAGCTCGTCGAAGCCCACGACATGGTGGGCCCGTGCGCCGAGGCGGCGGGCCGCCTCGACGTTGACAAGGGTGTCGTCAAAGAAGCGGACCTCCTCCGCCATGACCCCGCATGCCGCGAACGCGCGGCGATAGGCCTCGTCGTCGGGCTTCATCGCGCCCAAGAGGTGCGAGGAGAGGGCGAAGTCGAACTCCCCCATGAACCCGGAGAACTTCTCCCAGTGGAGGACGCTGCAGTTGCTCAGGCAGGCGACGCGGTGGCGCTTGCGCAGGGCCCGGATCGTGTCGAGGGCCCCGGGGTAGGGGCCGCTCGGCCAGCTGTAGTGCTCCCGCAGGAAATCGTCAGGGGAGAGGCGCAGCCCCCACTCCTCGACGAACGCGGCCGCGAACGCCCCGGGGGGGATCTCGCCGCGCTCGTATCGGCTGACCGCGGTCGAGTGGAGCCACTTGCTCCTCATGGCCCCGTCGTCGAGGGGCCCTGGGAGCAGGCGGTTGAGCCTCTCGAACGTGGAGTTGGCGATAAGGACGCCGCCCAGGTCGAAGAGCAGCAGCGGGGGAGCGGACATCAGAAACGCCTAGCGAAGGGCTCCCCGCACATCAATCCCCGGGAAAGGCCCCGCGGGTGCGGCATGAGGCGGTTGCGCGCGGCGCGCCCAAAGGCTAACGTGCGAACGATGCCAGCGGAGAACCCCATCGATCCGGACGGCGAGCGGGTCCCGGAGGCCCTCGCCGAGGCGGGGGTCTATTCCACGAAGGGGGACGGGTTTGACCACGGGCTCGTGGTGCTCGCGATGGGATCGCCGTACTGGCTCATGCCCTTCGAGTCGCGCTACCGCCTCATGGTGGAGCCCGGGGTGGCCGCGGAGGCCCGCGAACAGCTCCTGAAGTTCGACCGCGAGAGCGCCCACTGGCCTCCCGATCCCGAGCCGCGGCATCCGCGGGCGGAGAGGGCGGACCTCGCCTCGCCGCTCGCATGGGCGCTCGCGGTCGTCGCGACCTACTGGGCGCAGGGCCGGTGGCCGGGGAGATTGGAGGAGCTGGGCGCGCTCGACGGGCGTGTGTTCAGCCGGGCCGAGGTCTGGAGGCCCGCGACGGCGCTCTTTCTGCACGCGGACTCGGGCCACGTGATCTCCAACCTCTTTGCCGGCTACTTCGTCTTCAGTGCCGTCGTGACGACCTCGGGCCGCCGCAGGGGGTGGCTCGCCCTGGCCGGCGCCTCCGTGGCGGGGAACCTCCTGGCTGCGGGCCTGAGGGCCACCGAGGCCTACGAGTCGATCGGCGCGTCGACGGCGGTCTTTGCGGGCCTGGGCATCCTCACGGGCCGCGCGATCCGCTCGATGGCGCGCGCCCCCGCTCCCCGAAGGATGCGCGGGATATTCACGCCCCTTGCCGCGGGCTTGGTCACCCTGGCCCTCTACGGGGCGGGGGGTGTCGAGGTGGACGCGCTCGCGCACCTGACCGGCTTCTCGGCGGGCGTGGCCGCCGGGTTCATGGCCGGGCGGGCGGCGGACCCGGTCAGGGATTCGGCACCGGCGCCGTCGTCACCGTCTGGCTGAACTGGGCGTCGCGCGTCACGGTCTGGCCGTTGGGTCCCTTCGTCGTCACGGTGCGTGTCCCCTGGCCGTTCGCGACCGTCGTGTCCACCGAGCGGTCGATCGTCTTGCCGTTGGCGGTCGTGATGACCTCGTTCTTGTCCCAGGTTCCGGGCGCCACCTTCGTGTCCGTCGACGTGTAGGTGCTCTGCTTTCCGTTGGCGTTCGTGATTGTTCCCTGGCCCCGGATCACCCCGGGCGCCGTGCGCTCCTTCGTGCCCTGCCAGGTGCTCGTCGCCCCGTTGGGGCGTGTGACCGACCCGTTGACGGTCGCCGTCTGGGTCGACTTGTTCCAGTTCGTCTGGGACTGCCGGGTGCCCGTGCCGCCCGCGGCATTGGTCCATGTGCCCTGCCGGTTCACGACGCCGTTGGCCTTCGTGGTCGTGGACGAGGTGGTTCCGGATCCCCCCTTGCTTGTGGTGTAGGTTCCCTCGCGCTTGGTCACCTTCTCCTCCTCGGCCCGGGCCGGGCTAGCGGCGGCGGCGAATAGGCAGGCGAGGCAGGCGACGGTGACGATCCTTGGAAGCAGCGGGGTTTTCATGGCGGTGAAGCGGGTTGGGGCTCGGGGTGACCTCGGACTGAGACGCCTGGGACACGCTATGAGGTTACACCCCTATTCCAATTCCCGGGCTTTGGGTGGAAATGCTTAGCCCCGCCCGGCCGCCACGCCTCACTTCTCGGGGAACGTGGCAAGCTGCGCGATGAGCCATTCGCCACCCGCGTCCCTGACCCAGCCTATCTCCAGCCTGCCGGAAGCCTCGAACACCTTGCCCCCGGGGCTTCGCACGCTCTGGCGGTAGGTCCCGATCTGCTCCGCGGTGTCCCCGTCGATAAGCGTGCTCGTGGCCGTGTCCTCGTTGGAGAGGACCTTGAAGTCCGAGAATCCCTCCAGGAATTTCTCGATGGCGGCGCGGCCCTTCACCGGCGGCTGCCTCGGGTTGACCATCTCACCGTCGGGGGCGAAGACGGCCGCCATGCCCGCGCTGTCCATGCGAAGGAGGAGGCCAGAGTACTGCTGCAGCCGGGCCTCGACGTGGGCCCGGTCCACCTTCGTGTCCTTCTTGCCGGCGCATCCGGCCAGGAGGAATGCGCAAAGGACGAACGCCGTTCTGCGCCTCATGGGAAGACCTAGTCGGCGAGGGGCGCCGAGATCGCGTCGATCGCCTTCATGACCTGCGGCGTCAGCTTCTCGAGGAGGTCCAGGGCCCCCAGGTTCTCGGTGAGCTGCTCGACGCGCGACGCGCCGAGGATGACCGTGCTGACATTGGGGTTCTTCAGGCACCAGGCGATCCCGAGGCGGGGCAGGCTTGTCCCCAGGTCCTTGGCGATCGCGGCGAGCTTCGGGACGGCCGCGAGGCGCTTCTCCATCCCCGGCTTCTTCAGGAGCTCGTCCTTCAGCCACTCCAGTCCGGGGACGTCGAGGCGCGTGCCCTTCGTGACACCCTTGTTGTATTTCCCGGTCAGAAGCCCGGAGGCCAGGGGGGACCAGATCGTCGTGCCGAGCCCTGGGCTCCGGTACAGCGCCGCCAGCTCCTTCTCCACCCGTGCCCTGTGGAACAGGTTGTACTGGGGCTGCTCCACAATCGGGTGGTGCAGTCCGAGGCGGTCGCAGACGGCGTGCGCGCCCTCGATCTGCGCCGCGGACCACTCGCTCGTTCCCCAGTAAAGGACCTTTCCCTGGACGATCAGGTCGTGCATGGCCCGCGCGGTCTCCTCCACCGGCACGCTGGGGTCGGGACGGTGGCAGTAATAGAGATCGAGGTAGTCGACCTGCAGGCGCGCCAGCGCCTCGTGGCACGCCTCGACCACGTGTTTTCGGGAAAGCCCGTCCTCGTTGGGCCTGTCGCCCACATGGCCGAAGAACACCTTGCTCGAGACCAGGTAGCTGGTGCGGCGCCATCCCGACTTCTTGAGGATGGCCCCCATCACGACCTCGGCCTGGCCGTCGGCATAGGACTCGGCATTGTCGAAGAAGTTGATCCCCGCGTCATAGGCGGTGTGCAGGAGCTTCTTGGCGACCGGGTCGCCGATCTGCTTGCCGAAGGTGACCCAGGCCCCGAAGGACAGGGCGCTGATCTTCAAGCCTGATTTTCCGAGCTGGCGGTATTGCATGGACATGGGAGTGGGGGACGGGATTGCGCAGATCATGGCGCGGAATGCCCCGATCCGCAAGGGTGGGGCGCTTGACTACCCCACGAGGTGGGGGCACCACTTCTGAGATGATGCGGCAAGGTTCTGGGAATCGCCCCTTCTCCGGATGAGGAACCTCTGGAACAGCGCCGATGCTGCGGGTTTTCCCGGGGATCTGGGTCAGAGGGTCTACACCTCGAGGCTCATCGGGCGGGACCCCTCCCTCGTGCTCCACGGGGGCGGCAACACGTCGGTCAAGACCCTGGAGAGCAATGTCTTTGGCGAGGAGGAGCCCATCCTGCGGGTGAAGGGCAGCGGCTGGGACCTCGGGACCATCGAGGCGTCAGGTTTCGCGCCGTGCAGGATCGCGCACCTGAAGAGGCTCGCGGGCCTCGAATCCCTGACGGACCTGCGGATGGCCTCCGAGCTCAGGGCGTGCATGACGAACCCGTCGGCGCCGGCCCCCTCGGTGGAGGCCATCCTCCACGCGGTCCTCCCCGCAAAGTACGTGGACCACACGCACGCCGACGCGCTCATCTCCGTGTCCAACTCCCCCGGCGGGGAGGAGCGCGTGCGCGAGGTCTACGGCGACGCGGCGGTCGTCGTCCCGTACGTGATGCCGGGCTTCAAGCTCGCCCGCCTCTTCGCCGAGCTTTTCCCGGGGAAGGCCTCCCCGCGCACGATCGGGGTCGTCCTTATGAGCCACGGGCTCATCAGCTTCGGGGAGACCGCCGAGGAGTCCTACGCGAGGATGATCGACCTGGTCACGCGCGCCGAGGAGTACCTCGCCAGGCACAAGGCGTGGGTCGTCGAGTGGCCGGCGGCGCCGGCGCGCCCGCGGCCGCCCCGGCTGGAGTTCGCGGCCTTTCGCAGGGAACTGTCGGCGGCGATGGGGTCCCCAGCGATACTGGCGATGCACGGCGATGCGCCGTGCGCCGGGTTCGCCGCGAGGCCCGACGTCGGGGTGCTCTCGCAGCAGGGGCCGGCGACACCGGACCACGTCCTTCGGACCAAGCGCGTGCCGCTCGTGGGGCGCGACCTTGCGGCGTACCGCGCGTCCTACGAGGCGTATTTCAAGGCGTGGAACGCCCGATGCGACCTGCGGCCCGTCATGCTCGATCCCGCGCCCCGCGTCGTCCTGGACCCCGAGTGGGGCATGGTGGCCGCCGGCCCCTCTGCCTGGGACGCCTCGATCGTCAATGACCTGTACCGGCACACGATCGACATCATCATGCGCTCGGCGGCCCTCGGGGGCTGGAAGGCGCTCCCGCCGCAGGACATCTTCGACTGCGAGTACTGGGACCTGGAGCAGGCGAAGCTGCGCAGGGCCGGCGCCGGGCCCCCCTTCCAGGGGGAGATCGCGCTCGTCACCGGCGCCGCCTCCGGGATCGGGCGAGCATGCGTCGATTCGCTCCTTAAGCGCGGCGCGGCGGTCGTCGGCCTGGACGTCAACCCGCGTGTCGTGGGGATGTACGACCGGCCGGACTACCGCGGGATCGCATGCGACCTGACCGTCGAGTCGGCCGTCGCCTCCTCGATCGACGAGGCGGTCCGGGCGTTCGGCGGCCTCGATATCCTCGTCCTCAATGCCGGAATCTTCCCCGGGGGCAGGAAGATCGGGGAACTGGGCACGGACCTATGGCGCAAGATCATGGCGGTCAATCTCGACGCCAGCTTCGTCATGCTCCGCGAATGCCACCCGCTGCTCAAGCTGGCCCCCAACGGCGGGCGGGCCGTCGTCATCGGTTCTAAGAACGTGCCGGCGCCGGGCCCGGGCGCCGCGGCCTACTCCGCCTCAAAGGCCGCGGTCAACCAGCTGATGCGGGTGGCGGCCCTCGAGTGGGGCTCGGACCACATCCGGATCAACTGCGTCCACCCCAACATGGTCTTCGACACCGCCCTGTGGACCCGGGAGGTCCTGGAATCGCGCGCCCGCCACTACGGCCTCTCGGTCGAGGCCTACAAGACCAACAATCTCCTCAGGGTCGAGGTGACGAGCCGCGACGTGGCGGAGCTGGCCGCGGAATTGTGCGGGCCTTTGTTTGCCAAGACGACCGGGGCGCAGGTCCCCGTCGACGGCGGAAACGAAAGGGTGGTATGAAGGTCAAGGGCCAGCCCTACAGGACGATCTGGCCGGGAGCCGACGGGATCTCGGTCGAGATCATCGACCAGACGCGTCTTCCACACCACTTCGCGGTCGCGCGGCTGGCGACGCTCGACGAGGCGGCCCACGCCATCAAGGCGATGCTCGTTCGCGGCGCGCCGCTGATCGGCGCGACGGCCGCCTACGGGATCTGGCTTGCGCTCCGGTACGACGCCACCGACGAGGGGCTGCAGATCGCGGGCGCGACCCTGAAGGACACCCGGCCGACGGCCATCAACCTTCGCTGGGCGGTCGACCGCATGACCGCGTGGCTCCAGCCCCTGGCGCCCGCCGACCGCGTGGCCGCGGCGTTCCTTCGGGCCGCGGAAATCTGCGACGAGGACGTGGCGATCAATAGGGCGATCGGCTCGGCGGGGCTCGCGCTCCTGCGCGAGATCGCCGCGCGCAAGCGGCCGGGCGAGCCGGTCAACGTGCTGACCCACTGCAACGCGGGATGGCTCGCGACGGTCGATGTCGGCACGGCCACGGCCCCCATCTACGCGGCGCATGACGCCGGGATCCCGGTCCACGTCTGGGTCGACGAGACGCGCCCCCGCAACCAGGGGGCGAGCCTCACGGCGTGGGAGCTCCTCAACCACGGCGTTCCGCACTCCGTGATCTCGGACAACGCGGGCGGGCACCTGATGCAGCACGGCCAGGTCGACATGGTGATCGTGGGGACGGACCGGACCACGGCGACCGGGGACGTCTGCAACAAGATCGGCACGTACCTGAAGGCCCTTGCCGCGCGCGACAACGGAGTGCCGTTCTACGTGGCCGCGCCGTCCCCCTCGATCGACTGGCGGTTGCGCGACGGGGTGAGGGAGATCCCGATCGAGAACCGCTCGCCCCGGGAGGTGACGCACCTCTCCGGGAGGCTCCCCGACGGGAGCGTCGCGGTCGTCGCGCTCACGCCCGAGGGGAGCGGCGCCGTCAATCCCGCCTTCGACGTCACGCCGGCACGGCTCGTGACGGGCCTCATCACTGAGCGCGGCGTCGCAGCCGCCTCTCCGGCGGGCCTGGGAAAGCTTTTTCCTGACAAAGTGCTCCCATAGTCCATCCTTTGACCAAACCCCATGAATGCCCTCAACCGCCGCGACTTCCTGAAAACCTCCCTCACCGCCTCGGCCGCGCTCGCCGTCTCAAGCACCGCCAGCGCTGCGGCCGCTCCCGCCAAGGGCGGCGAGTACATCGAGCTGCGCTGCTACCGGCTAAGGCCCGGCGCCTCGCATGCGCTCCTGGATTCCTATCTCGAGGAGGCCCTTATCCCCTCACTGAACGACCTTGAGGTCGACTCGGTCGGGGCATTCACGGAGCCCGACGCGAAGGACGGCCCCGCGGTCTGGGTGCTCATCCCCTATCCGGCGCTCCAGCTTGCGGCGAAGGTCAACGCGACCCTGAACGCCGATCCCGCGGTCCAGGGCATGGGGTCGGCGTACCTGACCTCGCCCACGAAGGACCAGCCGGCATTCGACCGCCTCGACAGCTGGCTCTTCCTGCCCTTTGCGGGACTGCCCAGGCTTGCCGTGCCGGCGCTTGCCCGCGCCAAGAAGCCCCGGATCTTCGAGATGCGCACCTACGAGAGCTACAGCGAGCTCAAGGCGCTCAAGAAGGTCGAGATGTTCAACGCCGGGGAGATCGGCGCCATGCAGGAGCTCAACCTCTCCCCGGTCTTCTACGGCCAGGCGCTCCTCGGCAGCGGCATGCCGCAGCTCACGTACATGCTGTGCAGCCCCGACATGGAGACGCACAAGAAGAACTGGGCCGCGTTCGGAGTCCACCCCACCTGGGTGAAGCTCAAGAATGACCCCCAGTACGCGGACACGGTCTCGAAGATCACGAGCCGGTTCCTGGTGCCCACGGCGTATTCGCAGATCTAGCCCCTCGGCGCCCTATTTGCCCAGGAGGAACTCGAGCGGCTGGTCGGCCCTCTTGCTCCAGGACCTCTCCGAGTGCTCCGCGCCCGGGAACCTCCGGGTCACCCAGTCCCTTCCCTCGGTGTAGCCGGCGGCCCTCATGGCGTTGTCCATCCGTTCCTGGAAGGGCGCGTAGGTCGCGTCGAGCGTCTCGGTGCCGAGGTCAAAATAGAACCGGTGCGACCCGGGCGGCGGCAGGTGTGCCGCCAGGTAGTCGACCACGGCCCCGTCCCCCGCGGGCCAGTGGGTTGAGAGGCATGCGGCGGCGCCAAACACCCCGGGATACTCGGCGAGGGCGTACGCCGAGATGAGGCCCCCCATGCTTGAGCCCATGATGAACGTGTCCCCGGCGCCGGGCTTGGTGGGGTAGGTGGCGTCCACCCAGGGCTTGAGCTCCGTCACGAGAAACCTGAGGTACGCGTCGGACACGATCGGCAGGTGCTGCGTCGCGAACGTGGCGTGCACCTCGTCGATCCATTTGGCCCGCACGGCCTTCTGGGGGACGTATTCGGAGGCGCGGGCGACTCCGGAATTCCAGACGCCGACCACGATGGCGGGACGCACCCGGTGCTCGGCGATGAGGCGCGCCAGGGTGGAGCCGACGCCCCACGAGACGCCGCCGTAGGACGTCGCGGGATCGAAGAGGTTCTGGCCGTCCTGCATGTAGATGACGGGATACCTCTCACCCGGGACGTCTCCGCAGCCCGGGGGCAGCCAGACGTCCACCTCGCGCGCCGGGATGAGCTTCGACTCGAATCCCGTGTGCCTGACGAGCCTGCCCGCCGCGAAACCGCTGCCCTTTGCGACGGTTACCCGGGTCTCGCCGGTGATGGCAGTCCCCTCGCGGTCGCGCGCCGCGAGGAAATAGGAGCCCCCTAGGGAGGCCCCCCCTTTGGGCACGTCGAGTACCGGGGCCGTCGCGCCCGCGATCGCGGCGCCATCGCGGTACCACTGATACAGCACGGGCTCCGTGCCCGAGGCCGAGGCCTCGAGCCGCAGGGGATTCCCGGCTTCCAGCGCGACCTGCGCCGGGGGCATCCTTGTGAACAGCGGCACCTTTGCGCCCCGGATCCCGAATTCCAGGCGGCTTGGCGCCACCGCGACGTTGCGTATATCGGCCGAGGCGCGATGCCCGCGCAGGTCGTCGACGGTCGCGATGAACGTCAGGATGTCTCCCAGGGCGAGGTCCGCCGGCGGCCTCCAGTAGACCCGGTAGGGCGGTGCGTCATCCGTCCCCAGGAGCTCGTACTGGCCGGGCCGGGACGCGCGGGTCATGGCGAAGGTGACCTCGGCAACGCCGTCCCCACCCGAGACCTCGGCCCGGATCTCCTGGCGGATGGGAAAGGAATGGCCGACAATGTCGCGGACCGCGAAGGTAAGGGTCGCGCCGTCAGCCGGGGTCGCGATCGCGATGCCCGGGGCCTGCTCCGGGGCGGGGAGCCTTTCCGCGGCCCGCCATACCTCGAACTGGAGGGGGTCGAGCTTCACCGTCACCCGTCCCTTGGGGCAGGTCGTCAGGTCCTGGACGCCGGGCTTCGAGGGATCCCGCGAGTCGAACACTCGGTGGAAGAGGGCGCCGCCCTCCTGGCTCGTCTGCAGGACGACCTCCGCCGGCGCGGTCCTGGAATTGTTGAGGGCTACGAGGTACTCGACGCACTCGCCGCGCTCGACGCGCGAGAAGGCGAGGACATCGGGCCTGGCGCACGGGCGCAGGACCATCGAGCCCCGCGACAGGGCCGGGTGGGCCGCGCGGAGCGCGGCCAGGGAGCGGACCAGGCGGTAGATCGGATGGTCCTCGTCGAACTTGTCGTCCGCCCCCGTGCGGGTCGTGCCGAGAAGCGCGAGTTCGCGGAACTGCGGCGAGCGCGAGGGGAACATGTCCTCCCGGGAGGCGTTGTCGTTGCCGAACCCGGTCATTCCCTGCTCGTCGCCGTAGTAGAGCACCGGCTGGCCGCGCGAGAGGTAGAGGAGCCCGTACCCGAGTTCCTCCATCTTCAGGAGCAGGTCCGCGCCGGCCCCGGGGTTGTCACGCTTGAGCAGGAACCCGAGGCGGCCGTCATCGTGGTTGCTGATGAAGGTCGGGAGCAGGTTGGCGTTGCGGTCGGGACCCGTGTAGAGGTCGTCCTTGTCGAAGAGGCCGGCCATCACCGAGGAGTCCTCTCCGCGGGAGATGAAGCCCCTGGCGGCCCAGTAGAACCCGAAGTCGAGCGACGCATCGAGCGTCCCCGTGGTCGCGAATTCGCTCATGAGCTCGGCGTCGCCCGTGGGGTTCGCGACCTCGCCGAACATGAAGAACCCCGGCCGAGCGGCCTGGCGCCCGGCCTCGCGGACCGCGGGGCCGAAGGCCTGCCAGAACTCCACGTTCACGTGCTTCACCGTGTCGATGCGGTACCCGTCGATGCCGTAGTCCCTTATCCAGTGGCTGTAGATGTCGATGAAGCCCCGGACCACGCGCGGGTTCTCCGTGAACAGGTCGTCCAGGGTCGCAAAGTCCCCGTAGGCCGAGCTCTCGCCGGTCCACAGGGTCCGGCCCCTGTTGTGGTAGAGCGTGAGGTCGTTGAGCCACTCCGGGTTCTTGGCATGCTCGTCCCCGGGTGCGACATACGGGACGTGGGGGAAACTCTTCTCCACGGAGAGCTTGGGGAAGAGGGCGGGGGAGTTGAGCCCGTTGTAGGCAAGCGCGTGGTCGTCGAATGCGGCACCCGACGCGTCCCTGAAGGGGGCGTGGGCCCGGTCTATGTAGGCATCGCCGTCCCGGTACTGGATCACGTCGGCCGTATGGTTCACGACGATGTCGAGATAGACCTTGAGGCCCCGGGCGTGCGCCTGGGCCACGAACTCCCGGAAGTCGGCATCCGTCCCCAGGTGGGGGTCTATGTGCATGAAGTCCAGTATCCAGTAGCCGTGGTAGGCCGCGCTCCCAACCTGGACCGCCTTGTTGGTGAACGGGGGCGTGATCCAGACCGCCGTGGCTCCCAGGTCCCTTATATAGTCCAGCTTCGCGGTCAGCCCCCTAAAGTCGCCGCCATGGAAATAGTTGATCGCCGCCGGGTCGAATCCGTTCTGTTCCCGGTCGCCGCCCAGGCCGCCCGTGTCGTTCGAGGGGTCGCCGTTCGCGAAGCGGTCCGTAAGGACGAAATAGAAGACCTGGCCGCCACCCGGGTGGTCATAGTGCGGCACGCTCACCAGAGGGGCGCCCGCGGCAACGTGTAGTGAAACGGCCAATACAAACAGCAGCGCGGCGTGTCTTGTGAAGTGGCTCATCGGTGGGGGATCTTGGAGCGTATCGGGTGAGGCTGGACGGTCAAAAGACCCGGTCAGGAGAAAACTTGCATGGGCAGGACAGAACCTAGATTGGCGGCGCGGGCGAGCTCAGCGACCTAAGAGATATCCGAGTCATCTCGGTTTTCTCCCGTGATTGGCCGTCGCAAATCCGGTCCGTCGAGGGCGACATGTTCAGGCAGACAAAGCCCCGTCCGGTGCTTGGTCGCATTGCCCCCACCCCCAAGCCTCAGGACTCATTCCCTAGCACAGCTCAACAACGTCAAGTAACACCAAGATAACACCAAGATAGTCATGAACGTTTCAAAAAAAATACCCAAGCAAGGCGTCCTCCGGTTCCGACCGGTCGCCTTCGGCCTGCTTACGCTTGCCGCAGCGCAGCTGGGCTTGGCCCAGACTACGACCACAACGACGACCACCACCACGCCGGCCGCACCCGCCCCCGCGAAGGATGAGGTGCTCGTGATGAGCGAGTTCACCGTCCAGGGATCCTTTGCGGGAAGCCTTGAGATGTCTGCCCAGGAGAAGCAGGCGTCGCCCGCCATCGTCGAGGTCATCGCGCCCGAGGATATCGGCAAGCTGCCGGATATCAGCATCGCCGACGCCCTCACGCGCCTGACCGGCATCACCAGCCAGCGCGTCAACGGCCGCAACCAGCAGATAACGATCCGCGGCTTCTCGCCCGATTTCAGCGTTGGCACGCTCGACGGCGTCGAGCAGGCGACGACGAATGACAACCGCGCGGTGGAATACGACCAGTATCCCTCACAGCTGATCGGTGGCGTGCAGGTCTTCAAGACCGGCCAGGCCGACCTCGTCGGCGGCCTTGCGGGCACCGTGGACCTTGAGACGGTTTCGCCCCTGTCCGCTGACCACAGGATCGTGGCCGGCAGCGCGTTCTACAACTGGACGCAGTACAAGGCGCTGACCCCGGGCCTCAAGAAGGCCGGCGAGAGCTACACCGTATCCTACATCGACCAGTTCGCGGGCGGCACCGAGGGCATCTACCTCGGCTTCGCGCACACCGAGAATCCCTACGAGGGAGAGAACTGGTCGTCCTGGGGCTTCCCCACGGCGGACGCGGCGAACGACCTCGTCCTCGGCGGCATGAGGGTGTTCGACCAGAGCGAGCTCCTGAAACGCGACTCCTTCATCGCCGTCCTCGAGAGCAAGCCGAGCGACAACATCCACAGTAAGCTCGATATCTTCTACTCGAAGTTTGACGACAACCAGTACCTCGGCGGCATGCAGGTCCCGATGGCCGAGTGGAGCGGAGCACAGCTCCAGCCGGGCTACACGGTCAAGGGCGGGCTAGTAACCAACTACACGCTCACGAACGTAAACCCCGTCCTTGAGCAGCTGGTCACGCACTGGACCGACCACCTTGAGTCGGCGATTTGGAACCTGGACCTTGGCCAAAAGTCGGACTGGCCGGTTCACGTGCAGTCGGGCTACTCCCAGGCCAAGCGCAAGGAAGAGGTCCTCGAGACCTACGCGGGCCTCGGCTTCGCCAACACCGAGACTGACCCGGCCACGTTCCAGGTCTCGGACCAGGCCGGCCCGAACCCGCCGCAGATCACCTCGAACAGGAACTTCGCGGACGCGACGCTGTTCACGATCACCGACCCGCAGGGCTGGGGCACGGGCACCCTCCCGACGACCGGCCAGGAAGGCTACATAAAGTACTTCAGCGAGGAGGACGTTGCGGACTCCGTTAAGGTCCTGACCACGCACGAGCTCAACGCCTCGATCTTCAAGGACGTGTCGGTTGGCGTCAGCTACTCCGAGCGCTTCAAGTCCGCCGCCCAGAACCCGACCGGTTACCTGATCAACACGGACAACAAGCCCCAGGATCCCCTGCCGTCGATTCTCGGCTCTTCGGACCTCTCGGGCATGCTCGGCGGCGGCATCCACACGATCGCCTGGTCCGCAAACAACCTGCTCAACGGGCCCCTGACGCTCCTGCAGAACCCGAACCCCGGCACCTTTGTCGGTGACGACTACAAGGTCTGGGAGGACATTACCCGTCCGTTCGTCAAGTTCGACCTGAAGGGCAACCTGGGCAGCGTGCCGTTCGAGGGCAACCTCGGCGTCGTCGCCGACATGACCAAGCAGAAGTCCGACGGCCAGTCCGCGGGCGGCTCCGGAAGCTACGTCTTCCCGGTCTCCGCAAGCTCGACGTACGCCGATGTGCTCCCGACGCTCAACCTGATCTTCAAGCCGACGAGCCAGGACTACATCCGCCTGTTCGTCGGGCGCCAGGAGCAGAGGCCGCGCATGTACGACATGAGGGCGTCGCGCGACTTCAGCTACAACTCCACCTACGCGACCTCGAGCACGATCAGCCCCTGGGGCGGCAGCAGCGGCAACCCGAACCTCAAGCCCTGGATCTCCAACTCGGTCGACCTCGACTATGAGCACTACTTCGCGAAGGGCGGCGGATACTTCTCCGTGGCCGTCTTCGAGAAGAAGCTCCTGAACTACATCTACCAGCAGAACACGCTGACGGACTTCACGGGCTACCCGTACACCTCCGCGACGGCCCCCGTGCTTCACACGGGCTACACCTCGCAATACCAGAACGGACAGGGCGGCAACGTGAGCGGCGTCGAGGCCACCCTCCAGGTGACCAGCGATGTCCTCACCGGCGGCGCAGTCCGTGGCTTCGGCGTGGTGGTGAACGGCCTCCTGGTCGACAGCAACATCCAGCCCTGGGGCCCGAACAACCCGAGCGCCCCGCTGCCCGACCTGTCGAAAAAGTCCGCGAACCTCACGCTCTACTACGAGTCGCACGGCTTCTCGGCCCGCGTCTCCGAGCACTACCAGTCGGAGACGAGGGAATACATCCAGAACCTGGGCGTTCCGAATCCGTCAAGCTTCGGGACACCGGGCGACGGTTTCTCGGCCGAGATCCCCTTCCACACGATCGACGCGCAGGTCAGCTACGCGTTCAAGTCGGGCGCCCTCAAGGGCCTGACCCTCTACCTGGAAGGCCGGAACCTGAACAACGCACCGCTGATCCAGTACAACAACGGCGACCCCAGGCAGCTGGGTAACTGGCAGAAGTACGGTGCCTCCTACAGCTCGGGCATCACGTACCAGTTCTAACAAACCGGGAGCATCAGGCTCCCTTGCCTAAAGAAAAGGCGGCCATCAGAGCAGTTCTGGCGGCCGCCTTTTTTTCAACCTTCAAGAAAGAAAAGACTGTCCCGTTGTCCGAGGTCCGGGCCGGCGCGCGTGAATGCGCGCCCGGGCGCCCGGGCAGGGGAGAGCCTTCAAGAAAACTAGAGACCGCCCCCGCGGGTGCCGGCGTCTCGCCGGCCCGCCGCGGTCCCTAGCCAATTTCCAAGACAGTCCAACCCATGCCAGCCAAACCCCCCACATGGCTCAACCGCCGCTCTGCCGGCGTGCTTGCCCATATCACGTCGCTTCCGGGCGACTACGGTATCGGCAACCTTGGCGCGGGCGCGCGGGAGTTCATCGACCTCCTGGCTGGCGCCGGGATGAAGTACTGGCAGATCTGCCCCATCGGGCCGACGGGCTACGGCGACTCGCCCTACCAGCTCTTCTCGGGCTCGGCCGGGAATCCCTACTTCATCGACCTGGGCGAGCTCGTGAAGGCCGGGCTCCTCAAGAAGTCGGACCTGGTGGGGCTGCGCTCCCTGCCCGTCGACCACGTGGACTACGGCCTGCTCTACGAGCGCTTCTGGTCCGTGCTCGCGAAGGCGCACGACCGGTTCGTGGCCACCGGCAAGGACGAGGTCCCCGGCATGGGCTCGCTCGCCGGGTTCCGGCGCCGGCACGCCAAGTGGCTCAAGCCCTTCACCGAGTTCATGGCCCTGAAGGCCCACTTCGGCGGCCACCCGTGGCCCACCTGGCCCGAGAGGTACCGCTCGTGGAGCCCGGACCTCGGGGCCTCGATGCCCCCCACCGCGCGCGCCGACTCGGCGAAGCACGCGTTCTACCAGTACCTCTTCTTCGGCCAGTGGGGGCGCCTTCGCAGCTACGCCGCTGAGCGCGGGGTGGGGCTGATCGGCGACGTGCCGATCTTCGTCGCCCTGGACAGCGCCGACACATGGCAGAACCGGTCCGTCTTCCAGCTCGACAGGGACGGCCTGCCGCTCGCGGTCGCCGGCGTTCCGCCGGACTATTTCTCAAGCACCGGCCAGCTCTGGGGGAATCCCCTCTACGACTGGCGCCACTTGGCGCGCACCGGCTACGCCTGGTGGATCTCGCGCCTGCGCTCGGCGTTCGAACTCTACGACATCGTGCGGCTCGACCACTTCCGGGGCTTCGACACGTTCTGGGAGATCCCCGCCAGCGCCGGGGACGCGAGGAGGGGTGTCTGGCGCAAGGGCCCCGGTATCCAGTTCTTCAAGGCGGTCCAGAAGGCGCTTCCCAAGGCGAGGATCATCGCCGAGGACCTGGGCTACATCGGCGCAAACGTGGTCAACCTGCGCAAGGAGGCGTGCCTGCCCGGCATGAAGATCCTCCAGTTCGCCTACGGCCACGACCGGCACAACGTGAACCTGCCGCACGCCTTCCCGGCCGACAGCGTCGCCTACACCGGCACCCACGACAACTGCACGACGCGCGGCTGGCTCGAGAACCTCTCCGATCCCTACGCGGGCCTGATCGACGAGTATTTCCAGCTGGGAGGGTCGGTCTCCGCCTGGCCCATGATACGTGTGCTCCTGTCGACGCGCTCCCTGCTTGCGGTCGTCCCGGTTCAGGACCTCCTGGACCTCCCCGCGAGCGCGACCCTCAACCGGCCGGGCAAGGCCGACGGCAACTGGCAGTGGCGGTTCACCACGGCGCAGTTGCGCCAGCTCGCCAAGCAAAGGCTCGCAACGCTTCGGCGTTGGGTTGAGCTTTACGACCGGGTCGGCGACCATCCCATTTCCGAGTTCAGCGAGCCGCCTAAAGCCTGACCGCGACCCGTTAGCCGATCCGCCGAGGGCCTCTCCCCGAGGGGTGGCCCCGTTGAGAAGCCCCAGTTCCCCTTCCTCCCCAGCCGCATAACCCCATGCCCACGCCATCGACGGACGCCCCATCGCTGAACCCCCGGTCCAAGATACCGCTGCGGACCATCTCGAACATGAATTTCGGATTCCTCGGGATCCAGATCGGCTGGGGCCTGCAGATCGCGAACATGAGCGCGATCTACACCTACCTCGGGGCGGACGCGGACCAGCTGCCGATCCTGTGGCTGGCGGCCCCGCTCACGGGGCTTTTGATCCAGCCCCTGATCGGACAGGCGAGCGACCGGACCTGGACCCGCCTCGGGCGAAGGAGGCCGTTCATACTGGTCGGCGCCATCCTGGCCTTCATCGCCATGATCTGCATGCCCAACAGCCCCACCATCTGGGTGGCGGCCGCGCTCCTGTGGGTGCTCGACGGGACGATCAACGCGAGCATGCAGCCCTTCCGCGCGCTGGTCGCCGAGAGCCTTCCCGAGGAGCAGGGGCGCCAGGGGTTTGCCATACAGGCGCTTTTCATCGGCATCGGCGGCACGTTCGCGTCGGCGCTTCCCTACATGATGACGCACTGGTTCGGCGTGGCGCCGGAGACGGCGGGAATGGGCCACATTCCCTCCTCGGTCCGGTTCTCGTTCTACCTGGGGGCCTTCTCGCTTCTGGCCGCCGTGCTCTGGAGCGTCTTTAAGACCTCCGAGATCCCGCCCTCGGACTCCCAGCTGGCCGAGATCCGGGCGCGCAAGTTCGACTGGACCCTTGGGCTCTGGGACATCCTCAAGCTGGTCCCCCACCTGCCGCGCACGATGTGGGAGTTGGGGCTTGTCCAGTTCTTCACGTGGATCCCGATGTTCCTGCTCTGGAATTTCTTCTCGGCGACCGTTGCGAAGGACATCTTCCACGCGCTGCCGGGCTCCAGGGAGATGGAGGCCGCGGGCTCCTGGTCGGGCGTCTGCTTCGGCGCGTACAACGCGGTCTGCTTCGGCTTCTCGTTCGTCCTCCTCTGGGCGTCCAGGCACACGGGGCCGAAGGTCATGCATGCCCTCTGCCTCCTGGTGGGGGCCGCGGGCTTCGCCTCGGTGCACCTCGCCTCCGGACCGGGGCAGCTCCTCATCTCGATGACCTGCATCGGCGTCGCCTGGGCGAGCATCCTCTCTATGCCCTACGCGATCCTCGCCCCGAGCCTTCCGAAGGACAAGGTCGGGGTCCTGATGGGGATGTTCAACCTGTTCATCGTCATACCCCAGGCCGTTGCGGCCTGGAAATTCGGATACGTGCTGGACCACTTCCTCCACGGGGAGCCGATGAACGCCCTGATGTTCGGCGGCGTGACGATGGGGCTGGCCGCGGTCCTGACGCTCGTGGTGGTGAGCCACAAGAAGTCGGACGGCGGGGCCGCGGCCCCGGTCGCCGACGGCGCCCACTAGGCGTTCCCAGAGCCGGGATCAGACGCCGGCGGGAAGCTTGTGCCCCGACTCCGCAGGGGAATCGCCCTGCCTGGCCTTGCGCTTGGGCGTTCCATGCGTGAAGTCGACCCGGTCGGCGTAGACGGTCTTCGGCTGGGACTCCACCTGGTTGCGCAGCGTGTTCATCTGCGCCCTGTAGTCCTGCGGGGTCACCCCCTTGTGCTGGCGGAAGACCCTCGTGAAATAGGCCGGGTCGGAGAACCCGCTTGAGTAGGCGATCTCGGAGACGTTGAGCGCGGTCGTCTCGAGGGCCAGGATCGCCCCCTGGATGCGGATCCTCTGGATGTAGTGGGTCAGCCTCTCCTTGGTCTCGGAGTGGAAGAGGTGGGAGAGGTAGTCCGCCGAGCATCCGAGGGTGTCGGCGATGTGCTGCACCCGCAGCTCCGGGCTCGAGAACTGCTCGCGGACGAGGCACTTCGCCTGGAAGACCTTGCCGATGTCGCTGTTCAGGTGGCCGGATCCCGTCTCGACGATGTTGCGGAAGAGGCCGAGCAGCGCCAGGAGCAGGCCCTTCTCCACGGCGCCGTGCGCCGGACTGTGCATCACGTGGGCCTGCGCCAGGCCGTTCGCGAGGGCCAGGAAGAACTCGAGGTTCGGGGCGTCAAAGAACTCGATCGCCTCGATGTCGGGCTTGCCGGGCCGCACCTCGTGCGCGAAGTGCAGGCTCAGGGTGTTGTTGTAGAACCCCGCCACAAGGTTCCTGAACGGGCGGTCGACCCCCGGCTCGACCATTTCGCCGTGCGGCACGCCAGCCGGGATGATGCAGACCTCGTCCTCCCCGACCCGGAACTCCTCCTTCGGGAACCGGAAGTTGGTGACACCCTGCAGCTGCAGGAAAATCTCGGGCCGGTAGTGGTAGTGCATCCCCCGCAGCTTCTGCACGGTCTTCACCTCGTGCGGCACGTGGATGACGGCGCGACCGCGGTCCGCCAGCGAGATCGCACGGTCGAACGCGGCGCGCATCTCCGCACGATTTTCGTGCGTCATCGAGCGCGCCGTCAGGATCGCCTTCGAGGCTCCTGTGTCGTCCGCGGGGGGCTGGGGCGGTTCTTGCTGCAAGGGGATGGGGTGGGGGTAGCGTCGCCGCCGGCGCTCTGCATTAAACTGGCAGCTGCCCCGGTAAGTTCAAATGAAAATACCGAGGACAAAGACGTTTGGCCCATGCCCTACCGGATACATAAGTGTTTGTCCCTAAGTGATGTTATGTAACCTCATGGGCGCGGAAGGACTTTTCCAGACCGAGCGGGATCGGAAATTAGCGGGCTTGATGGCCCGTTCGCCCCGTCCCCTGGCCCGAGTGCCGGATTCCCGCGGCCCCGCCTCCTAGGTATTGCGCGCAAAACGCCCGCGGGCAGAGTTGCGCCGGATGAGCGAACCGTATGAGGAGACGATCCACGGCGAGGAGGTGCTGCGATGCGCCCCGAACCCGTCGCACGAGCTGCTGGTTGACCGGCTGCACCGCCTGGTCGGGAACAATCTGCCCGCGAACTCCCACCTGAAGGTCCTGCCGCCGCGATTCCAGATCGACCTCGGCCGGCTCGGCATGCTTCAGCCTGACCTGTGCATCGTCCGCCCCAGGGGCGATGACAACGGCCAGTCCGGGGACAGGCTCTACCTTGTCGCCGAGGTCCTCCACCCCGGCGACCACCACGTCGACACGGTCATAAAGAAGCAGCTCTGGGCCGACATCAGGCTGCCGAGGCTCTGGATGGTCGACCCGAGGTACCTGAACGTCGAGGTCTACGCCTCGACCGAGTTTGGGTTCACCCTCCTGGACATCCTCGCCAACCGCCACCCGCTGACCGACCCGAACCTGCCGGGGCTGCGCTGCCCGATGCGCGAGCTCTTTGCCGACATCTAAGGTCCGGGGGACCCCCGCTTTCTCGACCCATGGAACCCCACTCAGACCAGGGGAACCGCCACCGCCCGGCCGCGGGCGTGCCCCGGGTCACATCGGAAACCGTCAGGGGCAACTTCAACGGGCTGCCCTCCATCCTCTACTACACCCGGGCGGCGCACTTCCTCGGCCTCTGGAAATCCGAGCGCCT
>Ga0265336_10000344_pt1 | contig 30627 bp, 59 predicted proteins | sample 42119metaG_FD_193583 | JGI IMG/M metagenome (GOLD analysis project Ga0265336, IMG submission 193583) | Rhizosphere microbial communities from Carex aquatilis grown in University of Washington, Seatle, WA, United States - 4-21-19 metaG | ecosystem: Host-associated > Plants > Roots > Rhizosphere...
GGCGTAGGCGGCGGCGGCGTCGGCGGCGGCGGCGTAGGCGGCGTAGGCGGCGGCGGCGTCGGCGGCGTAGGCGGCGGCGTAGGCGGCGGCGTAGGCGGCGGCGTCGTCGGCGGCGTAGGCGGCGGCGTAGGCGGCGGCGTCGCGCGCCTTTACCCAGCGGTCGCGGTCAGGCTTGCGATCGGTGTCGATCCACTCGCGATAGAGCGCGGTGACATCGGCCAGTGCGGCCTTGGTCTTCGGGTATTTGTCTTTGACGTGCTGCGGCAGCTCGTCGTCAAGCAGCCAGAAGAGGAAACGCGGCACCACCATCGCCAGATCGGCGCCGGGGGCGATAGCCGTAATAAAGCGTTCCGGCCAGAGCTGCGCAGCCGCGTTGGGCAGCCCCTCGAAAATCCGATCTTCAAGGCGCGCCAAGGCTCGCGGCACGCCGAGCTCGCTTTCATAGAGATTGTGCGCCTCGTGATCGATCGATGGCGCATGGTTGCGCAGCCGCACCGCTTCCAGCGTGCAGCCGACCGCACAGCCCTTGCCGGCGTGCCAATAGCGGCCCTGGACGAGCTTGTCGGTCTCGCGGTGCTGCACCAGTTGGTGCAGGACAAAATCCTTGAGCGACGGATCATGATGGAACGCTGTGAGCATCGTCATTCCCCCTTCTGGTCAATGCGGTGAAAAACCACTGCCAAATGGCAGTGGGCGGCCGATAACAACCGGGCCGGGCATGTCAGCCGGCATCGGCAGCGCCGGCGTCCGGCGCGGCCAGCAATACCGCGAGCGCGCGTTTCGCCTTGGCGCGGGCGGCGAGCAGCCGGTTATGCTGCGCCGTCGAAACCGCGATCGCCGCGTCGAGCTTGGCGATCGCCTTTTCCAGATCGCGGGTGGCGTCGGAACGGCGCATCACGCCTCCGGCCTGGCCCGGATGGCTGGAGGACTCAGTCATGCGCCGGCGAGCCCGGTGATGCGGTCGCAGATCTCGTGCAGCGCCGGCACCTCGACGATGCCGATCGACGTGCGCAGGCGGAGCAACGCCTCTATGCGGCGGCGCTCGGCGAGGCATCGGCAGGAAGGTCGAACACGTCCAGCGGATCGGCCAGAACGGGCCATTCGGCGCGCGATTCCTCCGGCGCATTCGGCTGAGCCCGTCCATGCCGGAGTAGGTACCGCGCGATCATCACGCAGCTCTGGCTTCGCTCTGCCAGGACGCGCAGCACGTCGGAATCGTCATCCGTTGGAGCAACAAGGGCGAGAGCTGGCTCGTCCCATCGCATGATCGCTAGAGACCATCCGAGCGACCGGCATAGCGTATCCCAGCATTGCCTTACGGTTCGGCTGCGCTCGGCGCTTAGCCGCAAGCGCTGCTCCAATACCGCATAGCGGCTCATTCCGGTGAAAAGCCCATCGCCTTCACGTCCGCCATGCATGCGGATTGCGAGCCCGATTAATGCCACCGCGCGCCGTTCCGCCGGCGTCAGATCATCAACGATTGCGCTCATTTCCGCATCTTCCACAATTTGGCGGATGCCCATATGCCACTGGAACACCGCCATAGACGAGTTGGCGACGGTCAGACATCGATCATCGCCCTAACCGACGCGGTCGCGGCGTGCATCGGCGCGGCGTTGCCGGTTACTGCTTTGATGACCGCGGCGGCGACAGCGCGCCCCATAGCCAGCGGGACGCCGTTGCCGATTACCTTGATTTTGCCGGCGACTGTGAAGGGCGCCTTATCGAGAAAATCCGGCGGCAATCCCTGGTCCCGTTTGGCGACCGCCAGATAGGCTTTGGATTTAAAGCCGGTTGCGGCTTTCCCTTTTCGCGTCGCGAGATGGCGAGGGGTCGGTTTCCAATCGGGCGGTGTGCCACCAGACGCGGTGACGGTCGGCATAGGATCGACGCGATGCAGGGCCTCACCGACGATGCGCAAGGGCGCGCCGCATAGCGTGCCGAAATCGAAGCGTCGCTTTCTGGTCGTCTCGCCGCCGCACCACACATCGACGACCTGCTCGCTATGGACGATATGTGCTGTTGCCGGGCGGCATATCGGCGCCTCTGGCACATTCTCCATGAGAAACCAGCGAGGTTGCGCCTCGACCACGCAGCGTTCAAACTCGGGGATCAGATTCTCCGCGACCCGGAGGCCGTTGTGCACGACGAAGTAGCGCAGCCGTGAGAATGCTTGGCATGGTGGGCCGCCGATCACGCCATCGAACTTATTAGCCGGCGGATGAAATCGCTTTATATCGCCGCCCCATAGCAAGTCCGGCCCGCGCACGACGCAAAAGCCCTCTTCCTCGAACGCCATGTCGAGAAGCCCGATACCAGGGAAAAGTGAGAGAACGAGGCCGCGGTCAAACATCGTCTTCCCACGCGTCTGCAAACGCCGATGCCTCGTCCGGCGGCAGCGTTGAAAAATTGCCCCCTATCAAGTCGAGCAGCCGATACAATTCGTCGTACAACGCATCGCAGCGTGGACAGCGCTCGGGCTCGACGTCGAAATCTGCTTGCGGTGCGGCCCAGTTGCACGCCGAGCAGTGGTAGTAGTGACATCGTGGCCATGAAATCGTTTGGGCCTTAACATCCATCGCGCGTCTCCCGTTGCCCGAGAGCGGCGTCAATGATGTGCCGATAAACTTCTTCGTATCGAAGATTTGAACCTAAGAAGTGCCACGCCTTATCGATCATCGGCTTGGTCGGCTCGCGCATGGCTTCGATCGCGGCACGGGCTAGTGCCGCTGCCATGTCATCACTCAATGCCCGGGTGCGCAGGTCGCCGTTCTGGCCATGCGTTTGGTACGTGACGTTTATCGCCCGCGCGACACACTTGATCATCTCGCTCACTTCTGCGTCTCCCGTTCCAGAACCGCGCGAGCGCCGACAGGGCAGTTGCATGCGCCGTCTTTGGTAGTGAGCGGCACGGCTGCGTTCCACGGCAACTTTTTCCAACGCTTCATGCAAATCGCCGCGTGGCCCGGCGATAGCGGTATGAACCAAGGGCAACGGACCTGTGTCAGCTCAGCCACGGGTGATCTCCTGTGAGCGAATCGCGTCTGTGTTGCTTGGACTTTCGACGAAATCTTCCAGCCAAGCGGCAGTGCGCCGCATCGACTTTGGTGACAAACAGCGCGATCCAACCCAGCGCAACCATCGACTGCCATAATGCTTGTCCACAGCATCGGCGTGTACGCGCAGCAGGTGTACAGCCATGAGCATCCCCGGCTGCATATTGGGATCGTTCGGTTGTGGAAGTTGTAAAAGGCAATGGCGCGGCGCGACCCGGCGTTCGCTCATGTCGGCACCTCGGCGACCTCGACCATAATTCATAGCCCCGCCTCCGAGCGATAGGGCGGATGCTGATTGGCGCGGCGCCAGAACATCGGCTCATCACCGCGCATCAGCATCAGATGCGCGATGACGTCGTCTGTGGGACACATGCCGCCGCCCCACGATCCCGCGTAATAGGCGATCGGATGCAGGCAGAGGGCGCAGAGAATGCGCATGTCGTCGCGGCTCTCGCGCAGCGCCAGCGTGGGTCGCAGCTTGCGGAAGAGATAGTGAACGCCGCTGCGCGGGCTGCGCTCGATGAACATCCCGGTTAGCAGATACTGCTTGAACTGCCGATGTCGAACGAGGGTGCCGAGCAGTCGCACTGCCCGTGCTTCCTGTTCAATCCCCCACGCATCCGATGCGCCGAGCGTCGCCAGCTCGAGGCCACCGTGATGCACGGCGCCGGAATAGCCCCAATGCAATTTACCCGCGAGATCCCGGCCAATCAAAACGCTCTGCCGGCGGCGGCGCGAGTACCACTCGTTGACCTTCGTCCAGCCCGGTTCTTCCGGTTCGGCGTTGCGGCCGATCGCCATCAGCTCGGCCGCCTTGGGATAGCTCGGCTCAATGACGAGCGGCGTATCGCTCATCGGCATCGGAATGCCGGCCCAGTCGCCGCGGTCGGCTGCAATGCGGCGCAATCCCTCGCGGAGACCGGCCATCCCGTCGAGACGGTTGAGCAATGCGATACCATATGCCTCAACCGCCTGCGGTACGTGCGACAGCAACTGCCCGGACTCCCTCGGCAGGGATGGCTTTGCGCGGTCGACCGCGCGGCGGTTTCGTTTTTGGGCTTGCCGCTGCTGCGCGATCTGTCGCCGCTTCGCCTGTTTCTTCATGCTCGTGCTCGTTGATGAAGGTTTGCGGTTCGCCAGCACCCGGATCGAAATCGGCGATAATGTATTCCGCCGTGTCCTCGCGGAAATCGAGCGCTCGCTGATAGGCCTTAGTGCCGTCCGGCTGCGTCACCTCGACCAGTAGCGCGTAACCGCGGCGCAGCATGTCGCGCACGATCCGACAGGCCCGGATGCGCTCGGCCAGGTTGTTCGGGTCGAACGACAGCTTGGTGTCACCTGCCCCGACATTGAGGATGCCGACCGAACCGGTCATGACGGCACGCTCCCCACCTCAACTAGGATTGGCGGGTGCGCTACTCCAAGGATGCGCACATGCACTGGAGCGCCGCCGACGATGCGGGCGATCTCATCCGGTGTCGGTTCCCACGCCGTCACCATGCACGGCGTACCGACGCCGTTGACTTCTTCCGCGATCAATTCGTCGCGGACCGGAAGGCCGAAATAGCCCTGGCTCTTGCCCAGAATGCGGGTGGCGCCGGAGATGCGGGCGATCATCATTCGAACCCCCACGAGCGCGCGATGCGGCAGAATTCATCGTAACCAGGTTCACCTGGCCGTCCTGACAGTTGCGAGATCGGGGTACCGAGGGGCTGCGGGCCAGCAGGATTGCAGCCGGGGCAATCAGCGCGCCTGGCACCTGCTTCGCTCGCGAAGAAGTAGACATCGCCTTCCGGTAGGTCTGGTCCAAGACCGCAGGCAAATCGACGCTTGCTATTCAATTCTTCATCGTCGACGCGAATATGGATCGTCATCCGTACCTCTCGATCATATGCTTGTAGTGGACTAAGCGATCCGGGTGATTGTTGCCCTCCCGGTCGATCAGGTCCTTCTCTTCGAACCAGCACGGCTCGCAGAGCTCGATGTCGCTATCACCAGGGTTGTAGATCCCCGAGATGCCTGTGAATTTCCGGCGCGCGAGTTCACAGCCGCAATTGGCGCAACATTCATTTATGATCATGCCGGCATCTCCGAATGCTCGACGCCGTCGAGTAGGCGCCCGGCGGCGCGCTTGCCGACGAATGCGCCTGTAATTGGATCGCGTGTCCTGTGATCTTCAGCAGAAATAGGGCCGCCGGCCGAACGCCAGATTTGGCCTCTGATTACCTTCGATATGCGCGTGTGTGGGACCCCAAACTCCGCGGCGAGGGCTACCTGCGTCGTGCCGCCTGCCGCATATCGCTCACGGATGTTGCGAGCAGCTTCCTCTGAAAGCTTTAGGCGCCCATGCGCAGCGGCATGGTCTCTCATGGAGAGCTTTTCGAGATTTTCGATCCTATTGTCGGTTTTTATCCCATTTCGATGGTGGAGGATTTCGCCTCGTGCAGGCGGTAAGTTGCCTGCCGCGCACCAAACGATCAAATGTTCATAAGCGTATCCGTTCGGGTCTGCCAAAGGATGTCCCCGGCCAACGCGTACTTTGGCGTAGCCAGTACTCGCTATCATCTTTCCTTCTGACCATCGCGGCGATGCTGCGCTTTTGGCGTGATTCCCATGTTTACCGCGCATCAGGAAACTCCCTGATCATCAAATCGATTGGGATAGACGCCTTTTTTGTCATCTGTTTCATAAAGAAATGCACCCCAGCGGCTTGGCACTGATCCCGCAGCGAGCGCGCCCAGTCTGGATGCATCGGTCGGGCATTGGGGCCGGATTCCCCACCCACGATGACCCAGCCGATGCCGTCGAGATCAAGCTGACCGATAGGGCCGATCAGCGGCTCGATCGAGAGAAAGCGGATCGCCGCCGGTGTCTCGCGCAGGTGCGGCAAGCGCTCGTCAGCCCGTGGCTGATCTTCGACCGAGATGCCGAGCCAGATGCCTGGAGGTGGGTTTGTGGGACCGTAGTCATCGCGGCAGGTCGCGCGCGCATCGTCACTGCGGCGATTGAGCGGGTCGGTATGCTCCATGACGTAGGCGCCGGCCTCGGCATTCACCTGCGCCCAGAAGCTCTCGTCGTGCAACACGTCGCGCATACGATCCGCGCGCTTGGTGAGGATCAAAATGCGATGACCGCGCAGATGGACGGCGGCGACTGCGACTGCGTAGAGGGTGGCGATCTCGTCAATCGGGAGCGCCTCGTGGAACCAGTCATTGGTGCTGTTGGCGAAGATCGTCGCCGGATTCCGCCAGCCGAGCGGTAGTGTCAGGCGATCCCATTGCACCTCGACCCTGCCGGTCCAGCGTGGGCCGGAAGATGTGCGCTTGGCGAAGCCGTGAAAAGGCTGGCCAGGATCGGAGAAACGCGCGGCGATGCGCTCAGCGTAACAGCCGCCATGCGGGCCCGGACCGCCACAGCCTGGCGATATCCGTGTGCAACCCCGAACCGCATTCCAGTCGGAGCGTTGACACCATTCGATCTTGCTACCGGTCACCGCGTCTCTCCCTCGGGTGAGAGGGAGCGGATGGCATCGAGAGCGGCTTCGCGTGTTCCGCCAGTCGCCAAGACTTTCTGCGCCGCCAATACACAGCGCTCCCGCATGGCGATCTCGCCCTCTCGGCGAGCCTTGGCGATGACGGCGGTAAAAGACTTGCGAATGACCCCGTAACGCCAAGAGTTGTACGGCTTTGAATGATCGAAGCCGTAACCCTGACCTATGACCAGATTGAGACGTTCGGATTCTTCGTGAGCTATCTGCTCAAGAACATGGGCGGTCAACTTCGCCTGCTCTGCCGCACAGCCTTCAGTTAGATCACGTGCACAGATGCGATCGAGGACGTTCATCAGGTGAAGTGCGTCCGGCTGCGCAGGATAGTCAGTCGCGTAACGACAGAGCGCGTCGGCGCAGCGCTGTAATAGCGCGCGCAGATCGGCGCTCAGCGGTCTCTCGCGCGCTGCCGCTACGCCTCGTACTGCAGGTCTGGTATCGCTCGTGCCGAGCGCGACATCGGCGACACCATTCGTCGGCGTCGATGACGGCCGCCACAGATGGCCGCAACCCTGACACTCATGGGTTTTGTGAGCCGGGTTGCTCCAGCCCTTCTCCCGTTGCGGCTGGTCAATGTGCTGAACGCCGCATGCCGGGCAAAATAACACCGCATCGATTGGCGTTGTCGCTATGGCCTGCGCGGCGAAAGCATCAAATGCAAAAGCCCATGCCAGGATTTCGTCCGCGTGCGGACAAAGAGATATCTCGTAGATAAATCTCAGCGCCTCAGCGCTTGGGCCTTTGGTGTCATCGTGCATCGGTATTCTCCATTAGGCGTAATCCGGCACGCTGCCGAGTCTTGAAGACAGTGGCACGGGGGCGGGGCGCACCACATAGTCATGCGCAATCGTGCCCCGAGCCACGTCGCCAACGACGCAGGGCTTCACTTGGACTTTTCGCCCATCTGCCAGCGTGCGGACATGGCCGCGCCGCCAGTGCATTCGGGGTGATGCATGCGAGCCGCCTAAAGCCACGACGCCGGGTATCCTGGTTAGCGCCGGATCAATCCGCACTACCTTGTGCTCGTATTCGAGTAGGGCTCTGCCCTTCCGCGCGCGGATCGCGTTGACGAACTTCTTCGTTGGCAGAACCGTATCGATGGTGACGCCAGCACTTGTGGACATGAGGCCCAAAACGCTCAGCAAATTGCTGAATGCCCGGTCCATCATGTCGCTGGTCCAACTGACAAATTCCTCGCGGATTCCATTAATCGAAAGGCTCATGGTTTCCGCGCTAATCCCCAGCCGAGCCCCTAAACTGTCCAGATTTCGCTTAAGTTGTGGGCTGGACCGGTAGCGGTCACACCCCCGATTGAATGCAGATTCTGCGGCGGCATCGATACCGACTAAGCGGAAATAACCGTGCTCTCCTGTGTCGTCGAAACCGTCATCGGTAAAAATCTGGCCAACGCCAGCCATCGCGAGGGGTGCGCCCATTTTCTCAAAATGGCAAAAGGACCGGAAATAGATTGCCCATCCTGACGCGCTATCGATCCTTTCTCGCCATGCCATGACCCACAACCAGTCGTTTGGGCTCAATAGGTTCAGCCCCGGCGATTGTTGAACAATTCCCGAAGGCCCGAACTCAAACAGACAGGAATCAAATGGCATCGGAAAGATTTCAGCGGCCATCAACTGCCGGGCATATTCATTGCCGCCCTGTAGAATTTCCTCGGGAATTTCGCCGGGGTTGAGGGCGAATTTATGAGACCGTTCAATCAGCCGCGCACATTCTCGATCCAACTCAGTGCTGGATCGCAGATAGTCGATTAAGTGATGAACGTGCATTGTCACTATGCTCCGCTATCTATTGGGCGTGTGGGTGTCAACCCGATAGGCATGAGTGGATCAATGCCGACCTGACCCCAGAATGAAAGCTCGCCGATGCGGTGCTGCCGGGCATGGCAGCCGCAATTAGAAATGCTACCCAACGGCACGGTGAACCTGTCATTCGGCTTCAGACCGACGCCGCCATCTGTGTTATTGCGGATGTGCGCCGCTTCACATGGTCCTTCTGATCCGCAGCCGAGGCAGATGCCGATCGCGGCAACGAATTTACGGTGCTCGACCTGCCGGCGCGGATTGGGTTTGCGGCGAGATTTGGCGATGTCACGCGGGATGCGGGCGGGACTCGTCACGAACGGAACCTCGCCGGCACCCGTTCTTCAAGGCCGCAGGCTTTCAGCGCACGATAAAGCAAGTCGTAGGAGCCGCGCCGCGTTCGATGATGACCGATTACTTTGCCGGCGATGATGTCTTCATCCTCGCTGTCGAGTTTGAGCGTGCCCTTTCTCCAGGCCGTGCGGAGCGCGCCCGGAAAGGGCGGTGTCTTTTTGAGGACGACAGCATAATCGCTCACATCTACTGGATTGGAGACGTTGGCGATTTCGACGCAGCCGATCACGCGCGCGCGGTTCTCATCACCACCAGGCAGAAGCTCGATCGTGCAGCGGAGCATCTACGCCGCCTCCGCATTGGCGAGCTGCGCGGGCGTGGTGCCGATCATCTCGGAGATGACCTCCATGATCGCAGTCTTGCTGGCCTGAAACTCCTGCCTATTCATTGATCGCCGCGATTGGCTTTTGGCCGTGCGTCGGATCACATAGACGCCGCGCACGATGACGAGAGCAAAGTCATCGATCTTGCGCAGTGATGCGGCTACGCGTAGAGCGCCAGCTTGACTGCCGACGTCAATGATTTCTTCGTCGTACCAACCGCCTTCAATCAGCGCCCGCTTCCGTAGATGCTCGGGTGACGGATACAGGTCGGCAAATCTCTCAGGCAGATTGCGCCAAGCTTCTGCCAACCATGCGAACTCGTGAGAATGCGTCGCGGCCGAACGCTCTTCCCAGGGCGCCAATCGATATCGCTCGCCGACCACGTAAATACGACCGGCGATGCGAGCATTAATCGGCCGCATGACACCGTCATCGGTCCAGAGAAAATCAAGCGCGAGGGTTTCTGTCATGGCGCCCTCGCGAAAAGCTCGTTTTTGGTTATAGTCGCGAAGGCCATTACATCGGCATAAGCCGGCTCGCTGTCTTCCCGGAGCCGAGCCAGGCTATTGCCGTTGGCCTTGATCAGATCATCAATTTTTGACGGCAACTTTGCGTCTGAAATGCGCTTGCGTAAGGTCGCGATGAATTCCCGCGCCGCTTCGGACAATGGTGGCAAGTCTCCGGGAAATGGACGTTCCTTAGGCTGTTGCGGCGCTCTTGGTGCCGGGTCAGCAAACGGATCATCTTCGGGGAGATGTTGACGTTGTATAGATGCTGACCGTGATGCTTTGCCAGCGCTAACTGGCTCAACCTCTGCCTGTTTTTTGTCGTAAAGAGCCAAGCCAAATGGATTGCCGAATGTCATCAACGCCCTTTTCATGGCGTCCGTTTCGGCTTCCTTCTCGGCGCTTTCGTGTGCTTCGCCCGGATTGTCGGCGAAGCCGTGACCATGACCGGTTCCTTCGCGAACAATGCCCAGCACCGTTACGCGGACTCTCGCACGATATGAGCATCGAAAACTGGTTGTAGTGCGGTTCGTCTTGCGGCCATTTTCCCATACAGCTTTTTCATACTCGCCCGCGTAGCAGCACTCGCTCATTACGGTTTCACGAGTCCAGCAATCGAAACCGAAAATGCGATTGGCCTCCGCTATAGCGTGCCAGCCCTCAATGTACGAGACCTTGTTGCGGCCCTGATCTCGTTCCTTAACATGCTCACGAGCCAATGGGGCGGCCAGAGACTCGACGATCTCATTGGAAAATGCGGTCATACCGCGATCCTCGTTTCGGTGACTTCAACGCCGGGGATATCACGTCTGCCGAGTCGGATATCGCGCTCGACTAAGCCAGTGACGAACGTCAGCATTTCCTCACGCGCGTTGATCCAGTAGTGCCGCATGACAAGCACGGGGTCAGTAATGGACGGCACAAATGTGGTGCGCAGCGAGGCCGATCGACCGAAGATACCTCCCGCTTTTGCAGTCTGGCGCTCCGTGACGTTTGCGATGGTTTCCGCCTTCTTTGCCGCGCTCAGAAGCGCTTCGGCTTCTGCGCGTGCAGCAAGGTCCGCCGCTTGCGTAGCACGCAGCGCTTCCTCCGCGTCGCGACGACGTCGGTCGGCCTCTTCACGGGCAAGCCGGGCCTCTTCCTTGAGGCGTCGGTCTTCGGCTTGAAGCCACGGCTGTAGAGCCTTCTTGCATGCCGCGGAGGCGAGAACCGTCTTGCCTTTAACCGCTTTTGTGTCGCCGATCAGCGGGGCGTAACGTGCCTGTATTTCCTTGATCGCCTCATCAAGTGGTGCCTTCTCTGCGACGCGCGTTTCATCAGCAAGCTTTTCCGCCTCGCGGATTTTTGCGAGCAGGTTGGCCACGCCATCGGCTAGCTCTCGGCTGTCGATTGTGTGTCCGTCGAGCCACATGATCGCTTCGGCATAAATATCGCAGACCGCTTTTTCAGCGATCTCGAATGGCGTCAGACCGGGTGGCGCGTTTCCGCCGATAACGGCGCGTGGATTTTCAGTAATCGCGATGTCACTCGGCGGCATGTGCAAGCTCCCTCAATTCATCAACCGCTTCCAGCACCGTTGAAGCCTGCAAGCGCCAGCTATCGCGGCCGATATCGGTTTGCGCTTTCCACCATTGACGTTTGTGCTCTGCAGTCTGCTCGCTGAGCTTTGACAACATCGCGGCCGGTCGATGGAGCCATGCCAGCGCGATAGCGCCCGCTTCCACTTCGGGATCGTGAAGCGCGCTCATTCCGCTGCCTCAGCTTGGGGTTGACGAGACACGAGCGCCCAGCCGTCGCTTGACAGCGCGATCTCGCCACGGAGCGAGAGTTCGCCCATCGCCAGGTTGATGGCGGCTCGTGAATGCGGGAGTGCCGAATATATCTGGCTGGAGTGAACTGGTATCGCGCTCAGCATACCGAGTACATCGCGCTCGATTTCAGCGGGATCGGCGGGAGGATCACCAGCATCGGGCAACTCCATATGGCCCTCTGCCTCCCCTCCCGTTTCACCCGCCGGCTCTCTCTCGGCAGTCACGCCTTCGCTGACGTTTGCGCTGCCGTTTCCGCTGTCGGCAGTCAGCCCGGCCTCGGCTTGTGCCTGCGCCGGCTTGGGGTTGGAATTGGCAGGATTGGTGTCATAAATGGTCCCGGTCGCGGGAATCGAATCCGCTGCTCGGCCAGCCTCAGCGCCCTGTTCTACCGCCGCGGCGATTGCATTTGGGCTGTCGGACGGATTGTCCAGGCTGAGCACTGGCTTTGCGCACCAGGCACCGGGATTTGCAATTGGGGGCTCTTGCTGATCTCGCGCATCCCATCCTTCAAGCCATGCCGCAACCACATCGCGCTCGCGGTGTAGAGTGCGGGGCTGGCCGCACAGATCGGCGATATCCGCGTCGAGACGTTTGAGGTGACGAGATTTTCCCTCGCGGTTCATGACCTTAGGCTTCGGTTGCTCGCTCATGGTCCCATCCAGCAGTAGAGAAGCGCGAAGGTGGCGATCGTGACGCAAGCGATCTCGATCGCCGTATCGATGATGTAGCGCCAGTTGATCCGGCTGCTCTCTCGGAGCGTGCGGTGAAGGAAGTTCTCCCCGGCGGTCATAGCGTGGCGTCCGCCCTGGCAAGCACTTCATTCGCATCGTCGACCGCTTTATGCGTCGCTGAAGCGAGCTGCGCGTCGGTTACGTCACTTTCGCCATGAGCAGAGGCCACATCCGGTAGCGTGCGCAGATCGCAATCCTTGGCCTGGCGGCACTCGTCTGCCAGCTCGCGAGCAATCACCGCATGCGGCCGTGGCAGCATCAATGCGGCGGCGCGAAGATCGTCTTCGGCGTGGTCGAGCAGATGAAACGCCATCATCGACGATGCGTCGGATGCGTATTGCAGCGAGACACTTACGCTGCGCACGAGAGCGGGGCCATCCGGCTCGATACCAGACACTTCCGCTTCCATCATTGCGAGCTGGGCCGGCCAATTGGTCATCGCGGGTCTCCCGCAAGACCGCAGTACCCATGCGTATCCTCAGAGAGGATGTTCAGGTCACCTTTGTCATCGGGTATATGGATTTCGACCCAGCGCCATGCCATGCACCGCGACCCGAGGCAGGAAACGGATTGGTCAAGCGATTTCCCGTCTTCCAGGAAGTAGCGGTTGGTCTGGAATTGCGCTTCACCGCCGCCATCCCAGTGACCCGTAGCCTTGGGGCACCATTTCGTTAATGCCTTGGCCTCGGATACGCAAAAGCGCTTCATCATTCGGCCTCCAATAACTCGCTCGGGATATCCGGAAGCTCGTCCAACGTCAGTTGCGGCAGCTCACCTTCTTCCCATCCCGAGCCGCCACAATCGCGACATGTGCGCCATTCGCCGTCATCGGCACCATCGCCCCAGGGCGGATTGCGGCCGGCGTAGGGGATCTCAAAACCACCTTTCCCGCCGCAGTTTTCGCAGGTCTTCATGGCTCGCCAGTCCAAACGCTGAACCGATCGGGTAGCGCGGCCCCCACCTTCGCGAGCACTGCGCGCGCCTGCGCTGTGCAGTTCGCAACTTCCTGTACCGAGAACCCTTCGCGCTCCATGAATTGGAGACTGACATCAAGCTGAGCGCGCAGGGCCTCGATCAGCTCATCTCGATCGTCGCCTTTCCGGCTATTCCATTTTTCGACGACGGTTACACATCCGTCGGCGGATCCGTTGCTAAAACTGATTAGCGGGCAAGTCGTTGGATTGACGTGGATGATCGCATCCGTATCGCCTTCGGAGGGCCAAAGAGCCTCCCGCAATTGGACGCGTGCACCGCAAAATGGGCAGGCTCGCATGTCCGGCAGAGCGGTCATCTTTTAGCCCTCCACGACCGCAAGCCGTGGCCGAAAGCGGCCATCCGATGTAAGACCGATCGTCTCGTTGACCAGGGCGCGATCGTCTTGCGCCAGCCATGCTTCCGCATCGGCAAAGGCGCGTGACAATGGGGAGAACAGGCCGCCGAAATATCGAGACCCGATGAGGACAGAGCCGTTGCCATCGCAGTAGGCGGTGACGGTAAAGGCGTTCGCGCAGCCGGTCTTTTCGTCCGCCCGGCGTCGCATGTTCACCAGATAATCGGCAACAACCTCAACGCCGATGCTCGCCTCAAGCATCCGACGCACCTCTGCAGGAGCTGGCGTATCGGGTTTGCGGAAGTTGGACATCACGCCACCCGCGCATTGATCATCCGCTCAACCAGCTCAGCGGCGGATTGGATCAGTAAGTCACGAGTTGGTTTGAGAGCGTCCCCGGCTGCGTCCCAGGCTGCGTCCCCGGCTGCGTCCCAGGCTGCGGCCCCGGCTGCGGCCCAGGCTGCGTCCCAGGCTGCGGCCCAGGCTGCGGCCCTGGCTGCGGCCCAGGCTGCGGCCCAGGCTGCGGCCCAGGCTGCGGCCCTGGCTGCGGCCCAGGCTGCGTCCCAGGCTGCGGCCCAGGCTGCGGCCCAGGCTGCGTCCCAGGCTGCGGCCCTGGCTGCGTCCCCGGCTGCGGCCCAGGCTGCGTCCCTGGCTGCGGCCCTGGCTGCGTCCCAGGCTGCGTCCCAGGCTGCGGCCCAGGCTGCGTCCCAGGCTGCGTCCCTGGCTGCGGCCGCGTCATTGCTAGCCGCTTCGATCGGCTCGCGAATAGACGGTATCGACGCCATCGAGGTAATTTCTGGAAGCGAGGCAAGGGCATTGGCTTGTGCATCGAGTTTGGCGAGGCGAAGCCACGCCGGCGTGTGGATTCGGATGAGCCAATCCGCCGCCATCAATGCTCGTCGTTCGGCGAGCGCCGATCCGCCATTCGTACCGATCAGTCTCGGTAGCAGTGGTTTGATGATCGCATTGCGATCAGCGTCCGGTAAGCTGTCATTCCATGCGCGGAAGAAAGCTCCCAGGACCGGGCAGACGCAGGCCGGATGATCTGACCACGGCTCCCGCGTCACATAACTGATCAGCTCCAGAGCGCAAGCGCCTTCTTCAAGGGAGGAATGGGCGCCTTGGCTAAGCGAGAAGCGATCAATCAGCGCGAGGTCGTCAGCGCTTAATGTCGTCGGTACGGTCATTTCATGTCCCCTGCGTCCAGTGCGGTGAGGTGATCAGTTGGAGGCGCGTGCTTCTTTAAGGGCGTTCTCGATCGGCGCCAGTGTCATCGGCCCACTCGGCGCCCTTCACGGCGCATTGATCCGCGCTCTCCAGCATTTCTTCGAGCTCATCGAGATCGTCCGCCAGCGACCCGCCGCGGCACTCGGAGCAGAAATCGCCCTCGCAGCCATAGGCCATTGCGGTACGGAGCAGGCGGGGCGTGGCACCGCAGCTATCGCATTCGCCGATGTAGGGCATCACGCCACCTTCCGCACAGGCGGAAGACCCGGGATCGGACCGTCTTCATCGAACAGCAGCTCAAGGCCGCGATCGGCGAAGTAGCCGCGCAGGCTGCCCTTGGCCGATCCCCAACAGCCCTCGTCAACCGAGCCTTTCTCAATCCGATAGGCGCCGAGCAACCGGCTGAGGTGGTGGAGACTGATCTGCCGGCGCTGCTCCGCGGCGAGGCGGGCGATGTGCCGGCCAACGGACGTCTGAACTTGCGAGGCCATTGGTTATGCCTCCACCGCGCCGAACAGCGGGCGGATGCGCAACTCGTGGCAGACAGAGCCGTCCGAAAGATGCTCGGCGACAACCTCGACCTTGTGGGCGCGGTCGATCTCAGCGTTGGGATAATCGCGGCCCAATTGTTCGAGGGCCGCACGCAAATCCAGCAGCGAGCCGGCCTTACGGCTTTCAACCACCTCAGTGTGATGGACCAGCGTGTTCGCCATCTCTCGTCTCCCCGATCAACTGACCGTGGGAGAGATTATGTGCAATTATGCAAATGTAGTCAATAGCATTTTTGCACATTAAGTTTGCGCGACGAACATTTCCTGGCGGGGCCTATTGACCGAGCCGGCCGATCAAACAAGCTTGCGTCCGATATCGCGGAGGTCCAGGCGCGCCGGGAACGGTTAGAGCCCCAATAAAGCGACAGTCCGCCGGGATGAGAAGCAACGCCGTCCCATCGCAGCCGGAGAGGAAGACGACGAATTACCAAACGACGGCAGAGAACCCTAACGTTAAGGCGCTGGACGAAAAGAGCGGGACCACAACGCCAGATATGCTTAGTCTAGAACGGCGCCCTGAGTCTCGGAAAGCTGCAGCGAAGAGTTCGGGTTAGTATCAAAATTCAACTCACGCTGATCGCCGAAGCGGTCATTGAATCGCTTTTCATATGCCTTGCGATCTGCCGCGGATTCGGCCATTTCGAGAATGCGACCAAGTTGGATTCGGAGCGCTCGCGCACCAATCTCGTTTAGGAACTGAAAGAGCTTCTTTTGACGTTGGCCACCCTGTGCCTTGATAGCACGGAGGAGCGTCAAGAGTTTTCCGTTGCTTTTAGCAAGCGGATAATAGACGTGATTAACCGTAAGGTATTTAAATTGCCACGGTTTCCCGCGTTCAGGGACAGCTAGTTGATATAAACGGTGCCATTGAAAATAAAGCTCATTAGGGAATTCGGGTTCATACTTCTTAGCCTCTTCAAGAACATAGAGCTTAAAGGCATTGATAACTTCTTCAGTAGTTGGGTTATAGCCGGCCACGGTGTAGACGAGTCGCTGAATACCACTCTTAGCCGATGCGGTTAGTATGATCCTGGCTTGCCGAGCAATCTTTGGACGCCGAAGGCCGTGGGCCTCAGCCGCAATGACAGCGTTGCAGACATCAATGAGTAGGGCCGCATCAAAGCCGTAGACTACGCTCGGCGGAGGGCTATCAGACCCGCCGGTTCCCCATTGAAACTTAATGGGATTTTCCAATTTTTCTAGAATTTCAGGCCCGGCGGCTTGGGTCATCGCTTTTGTGGCCAAAAGGCTCTTGAGTGCGCTCCCGCTAGGAGCAAACCCCAAGGCTTGCCCCATCCCACGCTGACTGATCACTGGCGTTCTCTGTTCGTCATCAAGAACGTAGCAGTCAACGTCAATACCGAAATGTTCCTCGAAACTCCCCTTATGGGTCGCTTTCGCTCCCCATCGAGTGGCGGCGGCTTTCTTTGCGATAGCTCGTCTTCGTTCCTTCGACAGAGCCTCGCGACGAGCAATTCCGCCTTTGGACCGACCTGGGAAAAGATCATCATTCATGCAAGCATCTTCCATTTCTGTTATGCTTGCATACGCTCAGGCGGCCGAGTATGCAAGCATATAGATAAAAACTGAATGCTTGCTACGATGGGAGCCGCTTTGAGTACCACGACAAGCGCGTTCCCAGCAGGAAGGCCCTTAGAACTAGATAACAGTGCTGTGCTGCTCTCGTCGATGTAGACCTCAGCGATCGGCAGCGGCAACGTGGGCGGTCTCACGCAGCATCCACTGTCTTGGCTCGACGTTTTCGCTTATCGTGTATCTGGACTGGAGCAGCCCATTCTATTCTTACATCAATGATATCGGGCGCATTGTAGCTCACGAGAGTAAACGTTTTTTCAGTACTCCCGGGCATAATACGCTTAACAAATGTCGGTCCCTCGTATACTTTTACTATGCACTCATTATATAGACATATATCACGGACGAACTGCCAGTCTCGCCGATATATCAAAACATCCCCATCCCAATAAGCGGGGAACATGCTGCTTCCTTTTACCCTTACCGCAACCGCGTCATCGCCAACATCGTCTGGCGCGTCAACAAAATCCTCGATACTTGCTCCATGTGCGCTGTCGTCAACCGGAAACACTTCCTCGCCCGCACCAACATAACCAACTATCGGGACTTGCTGCTTGCCGCCAGTCAAGTGCGGGGGCAGCTTGACGCCGCTGACGGCGGAAAGCCTGCGGAGCGTTCGCATAGATAGTGTGTGCTTGACCCCGGGATTGTTCATGAACCTGGTTACGGTGCTGGCGGCGAGACCACCCTTGTGAGCCAGTTCCGTCAGCGTAAGCCCCGTGGCGCGCTCCATGCGCCTAACAATCTGGCGGGCTTCTTCTTGGTCGACGTCCATGATGTGCATCATTGCACGCCGAGCTACCACGTGTCGGTTTGCAAGAATGCTATTGACGCGATTGCATTAATGCACATATGCTGCGCGTTATGGATGAACTGCTTACGCCAGACGATATCGAACGCCTCGCCAAGCTCGCCGGGCTGACGCTCAAAGAGGTCTGCTCTCGCGCGGGCATAGCGCAGTCGACTTTCTCACGATGGAAGGCCGGGGCAACCGAGCCGACGCTTGATGTGTATCGGCGCCTCCGTGATGCCGTTCTGCAGGACGCGGCCTGATGCCCGTCATCACCCGCGAACTCATCATGCAGGGCCGCAGCGATGCTGGCGGCTGGAACCGCGCGCAGCTCAAGGCTTTCGGCATCGGATGGCCGCTAACGCCGGGCTGGGTCAACCGCAGCCTCGGGCGCGGAATTACTGACAAGCAAATCGAGCGGTTCCTCGCGGTGAAAGGCGAAGCTGGCAAGGTCAGCAAACCTCGCAAGGTATGCCTCTCCACAACCAACCCCTCTGAGGCTGCATGATGGGCGAGTGGCAACCGATTGCGACCGCGCCGCATCAGAAAGTCATTCTTCTGTGGGCAGAGACGAGCTTCGATCCTCCCAACTGGAAGATGGCGACGGGGTATTGCCGTCCAGCGTACGACCCGCCGCACGAGCTTGAGTGGATCTGGGACGGATGGCGGCTGAAGTCGTGGGACATAAAGCCAACGCACTGGTGCTCGCTCCCCGACCCGCCGGTGTTGCCATGATATCGCATCCGTCATTCCCGTTCTTCCAGCACCGCACCCTCGCCGAAGTCGACGAGTGCGAGCGCTTGGTCACACGCTTCAAAGGCACCGAGCCGATGTCTCACGCAGACCGTCACCGGATGCGCGAGCTACTGGCAAAACAGGTCGCACACAACCGGGTGCCCGATCTATCGGAAGGTGCGGCATGACCGGCGAGTGGCAACCGATCGAGACGGCGCCTAAGAACGGCACGCACGTTCTGCTCACCACAACATCTCGCAAGCATCCGGTCGTAGTCGCCAGGTTTCGTCCTAGCTTTCTGTGGACCACCATCCCTACTTCCTGTCCGGTCACGCCGATCGCCTGGATGCAGCTTCCCCATCCGGCGCCGAAAGGCGAACGCGCATGATCGCCGCCGCTTCAGTTTCGTCCCGCGTCTCCTACTGGCTTTACGGCGGCCGCCTTCGTAAAGGGCATCAGGTCCGCCATCGGTCAGAGCCGTCATCTCTTCCCGAGTTAGCCGGCGTCACCGGCGATCGTACCCGCATGGGCGTCAACCTCCCTGCAACTTCCTCGGCCCGTTGCAACGGGCCGAGGGCTTCTTTCGGGAGAGAACGTCGTGCACTGAATATGATCGACGCCCGGCGCAGCCTTGGGGGAAGGCATCTTGGCGCCGGGCGTCGTGGCGCTGCTCTCCTGCGCCGGTCTCGTGATCTCGTCGTTTCGCCCGCTCTGGGCCTGTTCTGGTTCGGCGACAACCGGCTGCAACCGGTTGAGCACCCGCTGAGCCACCTCGCTAAGCCGCTGAAATCCTCCGTCGTTTGCTCGCTTCGTCATGCCCCGATGATGGTTCGGAGAATGACGAATGGCGACAGAACCGGAGGGCAACAACTTTGCCCAAAAGGGCAACCGGAAGATGACCAGTGATTACGGACAGCGCGCCGCTCTTGCGGTCAACCGGCTCGTGCCAGGACCGCACCGCGACAAGGCCATTGCTCGAAAGCTTGGCTGCTCAGTCCGGTTCGCCAAATATCTGCGCGCCGGGCAGCACTGGACGATCGATTGGCTTAACCAGGCCAGCAGCACCATCCAAGGATTTGACGCCTATCTCGCGTCGCCTGACTTCCATAACCGGCTCGACGAAATTGAGCGGGAACTCGTTGAAATCCGATCTAACCTCCGGGGGGAGGGATATGGAGAATGAACAGGGTCAGGCGCTGGGTTGCCTGGATATTCGAGCGGATCGCGACAGGGGCGTTTTGGATGGCGCGGAGGATCACGCCCAAGCCGTAGCCCCCAAGGGCACGGCGATGAGCCGCGGTGAAGCTGTCCTTTGGACTCCGGAAGAAGACGCGATTTTATGGTCCGTCGTCGGAGGGCTCGACTGCTGTAATTGGGTTGAGCTGCTTCCTCGCCTCACGCCTTCGTTACCCGGGCGATCAAGAAACGCGATTGCGGCTCGGGCCGCTTCCTTGCGACGCCGCGCGTATGCCAAAGAACTCCGCCTAAAACGTGAATGGCCAGAGCCGGGCACAAAGCTGTTCGCCGACGATCCGCGCGCTGTTCGTGATCACGGCTCAGCGCGGCGTCTTGAACTGCCGCCGCTGAGATCGAGCGGGTGCAGTTCCAGTGCTAGTTGGGTAGTCGGAGGCGGGACATGACACAAACCATGCTTATCCTGTTGTCACACACAGAGGCTAGATAAGTGTATCCGCGCACTGAATACGAAATGACCGAAGAAGACCTCGCGGCGATCCTCGATGCCTGCAAGCCGACACCAGTAATGATGATCGGCGGGTTTGTCGGATCGACCACGCAAGAGAACGCGAACCGCGCCTGGGCTGCGCTTGGCACGAAGATGGGTTTTGAACCTATGACCGTTCAACCTATGCCAGGACGCGGACAGCGGTTCTTTACCGCCATCCCGAGCGAACCAGATGATCAACGGATCGCGCGCCTAGCTCGGGAAGCCGAAAATGCGCGCTATGCGGAAATCGCTCAGCTTCAGCAAGAAATTAAAGAGCGGCAGGAACGGATCGCGGAACTTGAATGCGCCAAACCCATGGATGGCAGTGTGTTCTAACCGGATAGGCACAGAATAATGACTTTAGATGAATTCCTAAACGGCATCCGCGTTCTTTGGAATATCGATGCCGAACAATACCTCGCTTGCATCAACAAGGAAGATCGCGAGTATTTCGGCGATAGCGTCCTTTGGCTGCGTTTCCAGGGCGATCCGCATCGTACTTTTTCTGGTCTTCCGGACCAAGATCAGCGACGGCTTTTCGCTTTGGTCGAACGACGCAACGCCGATGCAGGAATCAGCGCATGAAAGGCGACCTGCGGTGCGTCGATGGACGCTTAATGCGCCACGATCCGCAATCGGACGATCCCGATCTCGAAACCGATATCGGCGAATGCCCCGATTGTTCTGGCGAAGGCTGCGGCGATGATCCTGGCGAAACGGTTAATAAGCCGGGGCGTAATCAGGACTGGCTGCGCGATCCTGATCGTGAGCGTCAAAAACGCTTGGACGAGGAATAGTGGCTGTGTGTGACAACCGGATAAGCATGACACAAGCTGAGATCGCCAGACGGGTCGATGCAGTGCGACGCGCAGTCATTGGTCGATCCACCAGTCCTTTCCCGCCCTCACTGATTGCTGAACCCATTCCCGAGCGCGTCGAGGTCGTTGACCCGAGACCGAAACCTCCGGAGGCAGCCGATGGCGAAGATGCCGTTGATGGAGCTAGAAGTCTCAGCGAGACCGAGGCGCGGCAGAGCGTGGCTGCGGATCCACGACCAATCGGTCCCGTATGCCGGGAGACACGGGCAGAGCCGGATGTGCCGGTGGAGCGGATGGAAGCTCCGCACCCTGAGCCAACAGTCACGATCACGATCAGCGGCCTTCCTCACTCGGGCAAGAGCGTCGTCGCGCACATGATCCGCACGACGCTGGCCTATGAGGGCATCCCCGCCGAGGGACCGACTCAGCTTCGGCCGATCCGCTGGCGCGGCCGCGACGGTGCGCTCGACAATCTGATAGCGCGCGGACTGCGCGTTGTTCTGATCGAGGAAGAAACGGCATGAGCGCGAACTATGACCATCTCACCGCGGCCCATCGCCTCCGCAGTCTGGCAGACCTGATGCAGCGTGAGCCCCGGCTGAAGGCCGAGCTAGAAGAACTCGGTGTCGACATAGGGCTGCTGAGCCAGGTCGCGATGACACTCGCTGATGAATTTGACGGAGGGTCTGACCGGGTTGACCCCGAGTTCGACTCCGTTGCCGTCGTCACGCTCAACGCAGCGAAGCAACTGTATTCGGTCGGCAAGCCATGAAAATGCGCCCGAAATGCCAGGAATGCGGCGATTACCACTGGCCGAGCGAGCCTCATCGCCGAGACGACGATAAGCCGGATGGTCGCCGGCGCCGGCCACGCCAGCCACGACCCAGACCAATCCCTAACGCGCCATCACGTCAGTTGGAGGATGCCTGACATGGAACAGGCACACGAAGGCGAAGAGCCGAAACGCGATTTCACAAAGATGTTCGACCTGGACCGGACGACCGTCATCAAGAACATGGTCGATCGGATGGAGCAATGCCTTCGCGATGCGGAAGCAGCTCGCGACGACCTCAAAGAGATAATGGCTGACTGCAAGGAGCGCGAGTTCGGCAAGCGCGACATCGAGGCGATGAAGAAGATTGCCAAGCTGCGTCTTGATGACAAAAAGGGCGCGGCTCAGGAACAGCTTGAGGCATTGGAGCGGATTGGCAAAGCGGTCGGTTTCGACCTGTTCGATTGGGGCCGCACGCAGCACTGATCGCCATGCTTACTTTTACCATCCCATCGCCACCCTCGGTGAATCATCTCTACGCGAATGTTTCCGGAAAGGGACGTGTCCGCTCACAGCGGTATCGCATATGGGCCACAGCAGCCGGCTGGGCGATGCGGACTGGTGCCGGTCTGGCGCGCTCGTGGCCGACACTCACCGGTCCCGTGTCGATCGAGATCGTCAACGGCAACAGCCGCCAGGACATCGATAACGGAATTAAGGCGCTTTTGGATTTGCTCACCGACATGGCGGTCATCGCCGATGACGACCAAGTCGTTGATCTGCGGATCATGCGCGGCGGGAAGCCTGATCAGGCGATCGTCACGGTGTGGGCGCTAGACGAAGAAAGGCATGCCGCATGAACGCGCAAGAACTGGCTGCTGCACTCCACAATCGCGAATATGGCGACGAAATTACCGCGGCCGAAGAACGGCTGGCGAAGGAAAGCGGGCTCGTCGTGGTGTTCGGTGCCAGCGACGACCTGATGGAGTTTCGCGGCGCGGTTCATGATGAAATCGGAGCGTGGGAAGGTGGAGTTGCGTACTTTACCAATGCCGGGCTTTTGGACAATGAATGCGGTGACGAAGATTGCCCATACTTCGAGAAGCTAAAGACATCGGCTGCGACCGTCAAAGCGAAGTGGGATGCCGAAGGCTACTCCTGGGTCTACGAGACCGCGATCCCACATGTGACGTTCGACATTCTTGAGGACGGGGGAAAATACTGCCGCGGCATCGTCTTCGCGCTAGCTGACGTTTCGTCATCATGATACCGCCGCTCTCCCATCACCGGAGGCGCGCATGAGCGACGCCTATCGGGAGTTTCTGGCGGCGAAAGCGCAAGCAGGGAGCGATGCCGGTTTCGTGCCGGTGTGGATCCCGGACTTCCTGTTCGATTTTCAAGCCCACCTACTAGAGTGGGCCGTGCACAAGGGACGTGCTGCGATCTTCGCCGATTGCGGCCTTGGAAAATCCCCGATGCAGCTCGCTTGGGCGGAGAATGTCGTTCGGAAGACGAACCGCAGCGTCCTTGTTCTGACGCCCCTGGCCGTCGCCGCGCAGACGGTGCGCGAAGCTCACAAATTTGGCATCGAGTGCGGCAGGTCGCTTCGCGCCGGTTCTGGGATTATCGTCTCGAATTACGAGCGGCTGCATTATTTCAGCCCTACCGATTTCGCCGGTGTCGTCTGCGACGAGAGCAGCATCCTCAAATCGTTTGACGGCAAACGTCGACAGGAAATCACCGGCTTCATGCGTAAGGTGCCCTACCGGTTGCTGTGCACCGCGACCGCTGCGCCCAACGATTATACCGAACTCGGCACATCAAGCGAAGCGCTGGGCTATCTCGGTCACGTTGACATGCTCAACCGGTTTTTCAAAAACGACCTCGACAACTCGTCGATGGGCCGCGGGTATCTGGGATCGCGGAATGCCTGGCGGTTCAAGGGCCACGCTGAAGAGCCATTCTGGCGATGGGTGTGCTCCTGGGGTCGCGCGATCCGCAAACCCTCTGATCTTGGGTTTGACGATGGTCGCTTTACTCTGCCGCCCCTCGAAGAAGTCGAGCACGTCATCGACTGTACGGTTGCTCGAGACGGGATGCTCCTGGCGCTGCCAGCCCATGGCCTTGATGAGCAACGCGAGGAACGCCGACTGACGATCCATCAGCGGTGCGAACGTGTAGCCGAGCTCGTGGACACCAGCGACGCCGCAATCGCGTGGTGCGATCTGAACGACGAAGGCAACCTGCTCGAAAAGCTGATCGATGAGGCGCTGCAAGTAGCCGGCGATGATTGCGATGAGGCGAAGGAAGAGAAGCTGATCGCCTTTGCCGAAGGGCAGGCGCGCGTGCTGGTCACGAAACCTAAGATCGGTGCGTGGGGGCTTAATTTCCAGCACTGTGCCCACCAGACCTTTTTCCCGTCGCACTCATTTGAGCAGTATTACCAAGCGATCCGACGCTGCTGGCGCTACGGCCAGACCAGACCGGTGCGCGTCGATATGGTCACGACGAGCGGCGCGGCGGGCGTCATTCAGAACCTGCGCCGCAAGGCCGCGGCCGCCGACAAGATGTTCTCGCGCCTCGTCGAACTGATGGGCGCGCAGATGAACGTCGAGCACAGGCGATCATTCGATAATGACGTGAGGCTCCCGACATGGCTGTAGCGGGTCAAGCCATGACCGATCGATACGCCGCCTACCTCGGGGACTGCTGCGAGGTCATGCCCGCGCTCCGTGATGGATCGGTGCATTTCTCCATCTACTCGCCTCCTTTCGGCGGTCTCTATCATTACTCGTCCAGCGAGCGGGACCTATCCAACTGCGACGATTATCAACAGTTTTTTGTTCATTATGGCTTTGTAGTGCGGGAAATCTCCCGACTGACGATGCCAGGGCGCCTCACTGCGGTTCATGCGATGGACATTCCGTCCGGCAACACCGGCAGCGACTGCTACACCGATTTCCCCGGCGATATCATCCGACTGCATGCGGAGCACGGCTTCCGCTATGCCGGGCGTCACGTTATCTGGAAAGAACCGCTTGCCGTACGCAATCGCACGATGGCGAAGAACTTGGCGCATAAAACTGTCGTCGAGGACTCCACGAATTGCGGTCTCGCGTCAGCCGATTATTTGCTGCTGTTTCGGCGCGACGGCAAAAATCCAATCCCGGTTTCGCATCCCGTTGGCCTCCTTGATTATGCGGGCGAAAGCTCGCCGCCCGCCGATCTATTGAAGTTCAGGGGCTGGACCGGCAACCAAATTGAAAACCGCTACTCGCATTGGATATGGCGTCGCTACGCCTCGTCAATCTGGGATGACATTCGGATAGACCGGGTACTGCCCTACAAGGCGGCTCGCGACGAGGAAGACGAAAAGCATGTTCATCCGCTTCAGCTTGATGTGATCGAGCGAGCAATTGTATTGCGCACCAATCCTGGCGAGACCGTCCTTACGCCATTCATGGGTGTCGGGTCGGAGGTCTATGGCGCATTGGTGAATGGGCGCCGCGGCGTAGGGATCGAACTGAAAGATAGTTACTTTCGACAGGCCGAAAAGAACCTGCAAAGCGCCCAAGCTATGGCATCAGTGCCGCATGATCAGACCGAGCTGTTTGGGAATGCCGCCGAATGACCACCACCTCCGATCCCTTCGAGATCGCTGTAGAGCACTGCGCCGCGAGCACGCTGCTTAAATGAGCGAACTCGCGCCCCTCCATACCAGCCTCGAAAGCCTGGCGCACCGCACCGCGAAAGGAGCGTTGCTACTGTGGTTGCGCGATGCTGCGTCAACTGCCGGATATGACCATGAGGCGCGTCTCGGACGCCTAGCATGGCGGGTAAACCGAGGCGGCCCGCATTACGGCATCTGGTCCGAATACCCCATCGTCGCAGGCGGTAACGGAAATGAGCGCGTATGGGACGAACTCGACGAGCGCTGGTTCGGGCGACCGCCATCGTATGACGAGTTGGTGATCGGCGGCGTACGGCCGATGGCGATATTCGATATCGCGATTCAAGAGCGCGGTCGTCTTTCTGTCGCAATAGAGATCAGACACAAACACCCGATCGACCCGCTCAAGCGAGGCCTCGTTCGGAAGCTGGGTATGGAGCTTATCGAAGTACCTGCTTACTGGGTACTCGGCCAGGTCGAGCGACCTGGTGAAATACCTGACGAGTTTTGGTTGCTGTAACGCTGTTTTGGCGGTTGGGGGACCGCGCCTGATGAGTCGAATCAGAAGCCTGCACCCGAGCCTGTTCACCGACGAGCGCTATATGGCGCTGTCGTTTCCAGCCCGCGAGCTGCTCAAGGGCATCTGGTGTGAAGCCGATGATCAAGGGCTGTTCGAGTGGAAGCCATTAACGCTGAAGGCGCGGATACTGCCCGCAGATGCGGTTGATATGGTCGCCCTCCTAGAGGAGCTGGTCAATGGGCAGTTCGTCACCAAGTTTGACCATGAGGACAAGAGTTACGGAGCGGTTCGGAACTTCCGAAAGTTTCAGCGACCCAAAAAGCCGAACTCAGTGTTCTTTATTCCTCCTGAGTTGCGCTTGTACGTCGGTTTAAACAGCGACGATGTCGCCGTTCCCGAGCCTCATCCGTCGCCAGTGCCCCACCAGTTCCCCACCAGTGGGGAAAACTCTCCGCAGATGGAGGATGAAGGAGGTAGGAAGGAAGATTCCGTTTCCTCACTTCGTTCGGAAACGGCGGCTGACGAGCCGCCCGACGATCCGGTCAAACAGATTTTCGATCGAGGTTTGGCGCTCTACGTGGCTGCTGGTATGGCTGCCGGCAATGCGCGAAAGCTCATCGGGAAGCAGCGCCAAGAGTTCGGCAATACGGCGATGTTGGCGGCCATTGGCGCGTGCGAGACCGAAATGGCGAGCGATCCTGTTTCGTTCATCGCTGCCTGTCTTGTCAGAGGTTCGCCCATTCGCGGTTCGCCGTCAAAAGTACGTTCTTTTGGAGCGCCGGGGTTCGCATGAACGAGCTTCTCCAAAAGCACGGGATTAGTGTCGGCGCAGGCTTCGTTCAGGGCCGCAACTACAAAACGGTTTGCCCGCAATGCAGCGCATCCCGGACCAAAAAACACGATCGCTGCCTAAGCATCAAAATAACGGGTGGCGTGCTGTACGCAAATTGCTGGCACTGCGGCTGGCATCTGATCGACGGAGATACCGATGGGACTGAGTCGGCGTCACGGAGAGCTGTTAGAAGCTCGGGGCCTCGATATCGAACTGATCGAAGCTCTTGGCGTCAGCTCCAGCGACAAGCTGGGCCCGGATACGCTCAGGATACCGTTCTTCCGCGGCGACCGTATCGTTGGGGTCAAGTACCGGACGATCGCGGGCGAGAAGCGGTTCGCTCAAGAGCCGGGCAGCGAACAAATTCTCTACAATCGCAACTGCCTCGTCGATGAGACCTTGGCGCATCTCCCGATTGTGATCACGGAGGGGGAAATCGATTGCTGGTCTGCTTTGCAAAGCGGGTTCTCCCGTTCGGTTTCGGTGCCCGCCGGCGCCCCCTCGACCGAGGTGGGAGAACGCGCAACGGCCAAATATAACTTCGTTGCCGACATGCCCGCGGAGACAACCAACGCGCAGATCATTCTTGCTGTGGATACGGACGACGCAGGATCGGCGCTGAGAGCTGACTTGGCGCTGAGGTTTGGCGCGAACCGGTGCCAATGGGTCGCGTATCCTCAAGGCTGCAAGGACCTCAATGACGCGCTACAGCGCTATGGCGAACGCGGCGTCGTCGAGTCGATCAACCGGGCTCAATGGATCGTCGGCAACGTCTATCGGATGTCCGGCATTCCGCCGGTAGCTCCGGCTGTTCCACATGACAGCGGCTTCCCCGGACTTTCCGAGCATTACCGGCTCAGACTTGGCGATCTGTGCGTCGTCTCGGGCGTACCAGGCATGGGGAAGACTACATTCGTCAATGACCTCGCCTGTCGGATGGTGAACCGGCACAAATGGCCGGTGTGTTTTGCCTCGTTTGAGCAGATGCCGCAGATCGATCACCGTCGGGCGTTGCGAAGTTGGTATGGCGGCGGCGCAGTAAAAGACCTCGATGCAGAGACAGTCGAGAAGGCAGACAAGTGGATAGACGCTAACTTCTCGTTCATCGTTCCCGATGAGAGCAGCTATCCCACTGTGCCTTGGGTTCTCGATCGGTTCGCTGCGTCTGCCTTGCGCTACGGCACACGACTGTTCGTGCTAGACCCATGGAACGAGCTGGAGCATGACCGGCCGCCCGGCGTCTCGCTTACGGAGCATGTAGGCACTGCGCTGCGCGACATCAAAGCTTTCACCCGCAAATATGAAGCGCACCTGATTGTAGTGGCGCACCCGGCAAAACTGCGACGGGAGCAGGATGGGAAATACCCGATTCCGACCCTGTACGATATTTCCGATAGCGCCCACTGGGCCAACAAAGCTGATGTCGGGATTATCGTTCATCGTAAAACCGAAGATGAAACGATGGTGAAGATCGCAAAGTCTCGATACCACGATCAAATAGGCAAACCAGGAGAAGTATCGGTGCGGTATATTTGGCAAAGAGCGACCTATGAGGCTTTTTTACAAACCAATTATGCCGAGCGACTGTGATCGTTCCAGCGGAGTCCGCGGCATGACCACCACCACGTACTACAGCGCCAAGATCACTCAAAGCGGAATGGAAGTGGCTCGTGTCAGCGGGCGTCAACCGGAATTGGTCGAGCGCGAGATTAATCGATACGCGGCCCTCTATCGCGAAGAGGGCGCAATCGAAATTCATCGCTCACGCGCGCTCAGTAAATGGCTCAACGAGCATCACATCATCTGATCGTGGGGAGATCACATCTTGGGGGAAGTGCACACAATAGAGCGCACTGTCGGACTAAAGTCATCGCGGCTTCCGGAGGCCGATGGTGCCCGCGACATTGAAGTGCTTGTGCAGTGGGCAATCAGCTTTACCGGCAACCTGCCATGGCGCAATCCAACAGACAACGATCTTGCTATTGATCACGGATGGACCTGTGTTCCAAAAGCTACCCGGGGGTTGTACCAGCAAAGCGGCGGCGTCTTGCTTAAAGCAAGTGGCGGCATAAGCGGAGATGCAGCTTTGATTGTCGCTGCAATCAAGGCTCTCCCGGCCGCGATGGCCGCGCAAGTAATTACGCATGCTCGCGAGCAAACGCGCCCCAATCCATTGGTTGGGATTACGCCGATCCGCATCGAGAAGACAGTTGCGTGGCGTAAGGCAAAAAAAAAGCCGGGCCGCAAGAAAGGGCATAGACCGGTTAAGATAACCGTGTGGTATCCCTGCGGGCCTGAAGCGATTTGCGCGGCAAGGGCTGATTATGCGCTTTGGCATGAAGGGCTCAGCCTGCTCGTTACGTCATTGACGGGACGACTTGAGCATTGTCGCCTTAGCGGATTTGCGGCGCCAGCTCGCCCATGGGAAATAGAGTAATTTTTTCTATTGACATGGGCCAAATTCATTTTATGCTTCGCGACGCGATTTGTATGCCGATGAGTATAATCCATTACAATTCGTTTAAGCCAACGTTCCGCTGGCGTAAGCCGCGGAGAACCGCGGTTTCGAAGCAATCGATTTACAGGGGCATATTTTGGCACCAAGGCCGCTGGCAGGTAGAAATCCAGCATGGTCGCGAGAACGTAGTCCTTGGACGTTTCCTAGATGAGGTCGAGGCCGCGCGGCAATATGACCGCGGGATGCGGCTGCTTTTTGGTCCGGACGCAGAGACAAATCGAAAACTTGGACTTCTTTAAGTGTTCTTACGCTCCGAGCCTGTTTCGGATGGCGCCGATGTTGTTGGCAATATTTCTCCCGTGAGAAAGTTGACGCCTCGGATCGGCATCGTCGCCGGAGTGATCCGGCAATCAGCGGCTTCAATCGCGTCAATGATCTCGCGGCAGAGCGCGGCGCAACGTCCTCTCAGTCGCTCTTGCAGGACAGGCAAGATGACGTACGCCAGGGCAATGCGTTCCTGATCGGTCATACGGACGATCCTACATAGCTCCATACCTTGCCATCCTCATTCAAGCTGACTTGTCCCCGAGCTTGTAGCTGCCCTAGCGCATGCCGCAGCGAGGTATAGGAGATGCTGGAACCCATGGCCTTGCGGATGTCCGCGCCCCGTCCCGCTTGCTGGGGTAATGATTTGAGGGCTTGGACAACGGCGTCGACATTCTGGCCGCGAGGTGCCCTAGCTCCTGGAGCTTTGGCTGATTTCGAGGCGCGAACAGCCCGAGGCTTTGAAGCCCCACTCGCCGCGGCTGACGTCTGATTTGACTTCGCGAAGTCGATCACCGCTTTCATGGCCGCGGCATAGCCTTCGCCATAGGCTTCTTGTCGGATGATATCGATCTGCTCTTGCAGTTGAGTGAGCGCCGTCCTTGGCATGGAGCATCCCCTATGTTCGCGGGGATGCTTGTTATCAGATGTCAACCCCGCAGAACAGTCGCGGGTCGGCCTCGCGTCATTATCGAAAAGATGACCTGCTCGCAGGGCGCCCAAGTCTGTCACTCTGACAACTCTGCCCAAATGCCAATTCGTCCAGCGGTCCATAAGCCACCTGGTGCTCAATCCCGGAAGCGCTGGTTTCATCCGTCGGGCAAAGAAACTGCGGCATCCCGCGGATACGGCAAGGACTGGTCAATCATCCGCGGCCGGGTGCTCGTGGAAGAGCCCCTCTGTCGTTATTGCCTAGCTGAAGGCAAAGCAACGCCATCGACTACCGTCGATCATATGCGTCCCAAGTCGGATGGCGGCTCCAATGCCAGAACCAATCTCTGCGGATGCTGTGATCGCCATCAGAAGATTAAAGCTTCGCGAGAAGGAATTGAGGCGCGTCGCGAGGCTGAATCCCACATCAAGGTAAGGTAGGGGGTATCAAAATCCTTCGGACCTTCGGGACCATTAAC
>Ga0265336_10000345_pt1 | contig 30570 bp, 21 predicted proteins | sample 42119metaG_FD_193583 | JGI IMG/M metagenome (GOLD analysis project Ga0265336, IMG submission 193583) | Rhizosphere microbial communities from Carex aquatilis grown in University of Washington, Seatle, WA, United States - 4-21-19 metaG | ecosystem: Host-associated > Plants > Roots > Rhizosphere...
AAGATGGACCCTGCAATCGGTGTTCCAAAGACCGATGCAAAGCCCGCACTAATTCCGCAGATGACCATTTTCTTGCGATCACTAGCGTCAAACCTGAAAACGTCACTAAGCAATGATGTTAATCCTGCCCCAATTTGCGCACAAGGTCCCTCCTTGCCTGCTGAACCGCCGGCAACAAGTGTGATAATCGTAGCAACGAGCTTCACGGGAACGACGAGAATTGGAATCTTGCCAGCCCGTTTGTGAACAGCCTCAATAACTTTTTCTGTTCCATGCCCCACAGCATCTGGTGCGAGATATTTTATGAGCAGTGAACTTGTAAAAAATGAAACGGGAAGTAACCAGAAAAAATGAGGTGCTTGAGAGCTTAATCCCGTGCTCCAACTCAAAACTTTCAAGAAGAGAGTTACCGCTTCTCCAACGACGACACCAGCAATCGATGCCAAGAATACCCATTTGATAATGCTTATGAAGAGAACTGTCGATTCTGTGACCGATTTTCTCATAACAGATTCCTTGAGATGCGATATTTCAATAATATTTGATCTCTGGGCAATTTGGGTTTCGGATGGAGTGGAGAACTTAAGTTAATCGGCATTACGCCTTCGTTGCACCCACCGATATTAATGTAGCAAAAAAGGTAGAATCTCCAAAACCAAAGTCCCTTGATCACCAAATCCATATGGTCACGAGAAACGGATGTAATTTCAGACAATACCAGGCAACGTCCCCTAGTTTAATGCTGGATTGAACTTGTTGCACGGGGCGATTGTTCATTGCTCATTTTAGCGTAGTATATTTCCCTATAATTTGTTTGAAAAAGATTCTAAAATCATTACTTTGTATAACTTCATAAACCGTTTGATTCGGCCCAGAAAATTCTTGGGATGAACCACAGAATTAGAAACCTTAAAATGAGGACTAAAATAATCCTATTTGCACTTCTGTTGAACGCATATGTGTGTGTAGATTCGGCAGCTCAACAACGTCTTCTTGTCTATGAACTTGAGAACACAGGTGCTGACTACCCGATCCCTATTTTGGCTCCGTTCAGCGCACTCCCTTCCATACCGTCGTTACTGGACCCGTTTCAGTGGGCCGATGGTAGAGGCCGCATATCGAACTTCTCCGATTGGGATTACCGGCGTGATGAGATTGGCACTCAGATCCAAAATTATGAGATCGGCCAAAAGTCTGTTCGTCCGGACACCATCGCAGCAAGTTATTCCGGGGGCGTGCTTACAGTGACCGTAACCGTAAACGGCAAAACGCTAACGCTGAGTTCGCAAGTTAGTCTCCCGGCCGGATCCGGGCCTTTCCCGGCGGTGATCGGCATGAATAGTCCCAGCGGAAGTATTCCATCCGACATCTTCAGCAGCCGCAATATTGCACAAATTACGTTCACTCATAATCAAGTAACGACGTACGGCATCCCGAGCACTAACAACCCCTATTATCGGCTTTACCCCAGTCTTGATCCTACTAATACGGGACAATACAGCGCGTGGGCTTGGGGAGGCAGCCGGATAATCGACGGGTTGGAGCTTGTTCAGAATGTTCTCCCCATCGATTTACATCACATCGCCGTCACCGGCTGCTCCTATGCCGGCAAAATGGCGCTCTTTGCCGGCGCATTTGACGAGCGTGTTGCCCTTACAATCGCCCAAGAGTCCGGCGGCGGGGGCGCCACCTCGTTGTGATACTCGCAGACCGAACCTCTTAGCAGCGTGGAAGACATCGATAACACAGATTACAATTGGTTTATGGATTCGATGCACCAATTTGCCGGCGACAATGTTTCGAAACTCCCAGAGGATCATCATGAGTTAATGGCAATGTGCGCTCCCCGTGCGTTATATGCAACGGCAAACCCGGATTATATATGGCTGTCAAATCCGTCCAGCTATGTTTGCAACATGGCTACTCAGCCCGTCTATGCCTCCTTGGGCATAGCCGATAGGTTCAGCTTTTTCGTTGTCGGCCGACATTCGCACTGTCAGGTCTCAAACAACCAAATACCGGAGAGCGAAGCATTTGTGGATAAGTTCCTTCTTGGGAATGACACGGTGAATACGAACGTCGCCGACACTCCATACAATATCGATCTCTCCCCATGGATTCCGTGGACCACGCCGACACTTTCCAGCAGTACCTTACTAAATGGACGTCATTGGTCTATCTTGCTAATAATCAAAAAGCATTGGACACCACTATTAATTTTCAATGGCACAAGGTGCAAGATGCTGAAGAATATTATATCCAACTATCTATAGACCCCTCGTTTACAAACATTGATAGGAGCGATTCAACAACGGACACAATAAAGACGTTTACCGGCTTATTACTGGGCAAAAGATACAATTGGCTAGTTAAGGCAAAAACGCTGCGGGGTCAGGTCCATGGAGCAACACCTGGCCGGCCACTACGACTACCCCCTTGCCGATGAAGCCCGTATTAATTGCAGTCGCTTCCGATTCCGTCGATCCGGGCTGGCATGTGTTTAGATTTAGTTGGAAGAAACCACTCTACGGTGATCACTACTTGGTGCAGGCGTCTGATGATTCAACGTTTGCATATGTTTACACATATACGTCAACGTGGGTTACGGTCACGACCTTATCCGGGTTTCCGGATGGACGTACTACTGGCGGGTTCAAGCTGGCAATGTAACAGACTATGGTCCGTGGAGTGATGTATCGAGTTTTCCGACAACTACAACAGAGGTTAAAGAAAAAAGCGGATTGGCGACAGAGTATTCAATAAGTCAGAATTATCCCACCCCCTTCAACCCGATGACAAAGATAGCGTTTGCATTGCCGCGAACGGCATAAACAACGGTAGGTGTTTACGACGTGCTTGGCAGAGAAATCGAGACACTCGTAAATAAAGAGGTAGAATCAGGTTCGCACGAGATTACTTTTGATGCAAGCAATTTCCAAAGTGGAGTTTACTTTTACAGAATTCTGTCCGGAGAATTTGTTCAAACGGAAAAAAATGATACTCATGAATTAGAAACGAAGCCTATCACGCAGATCAATCGGCATTGGAGATGATTGAGGCATGACAACAAACTTTCGTGAGAACAATGCTGTGACAGCGATGTAAAACGTATCACAGGTTCTTGAAATTCCGGGGGGTTATCTTTGTGATTTATTTCCGGGGATATAGTGTGCCACAGTCAGAATTTACGCGAAGAGAATCAACTGTTTTGAAAACTTCAACTTATGAAGATGATCCATGAAAACAATGTACCTCTTTCTCCTGTCCGTTGTAACGACCTCAGCATCGACGCAGGCGCAATTCGATCCGAAACAGCTTGACAGTATTAAGATTGCGACCAACGAAGATTATCGATCGATGCTAGCACAGCTTAAGATCGATTCATTGCGGCCGGGACCATCGGGCAATCCGCAGGCGCCGAATGCTGCAAACACCGACGAATCGAAAGCATCACCGTATACGTCCCTCCCCGATCCTCTCATCTTAAACAGCGGCGAGAAGGTAACAGACGCGGAGATGTGGTGGAAGAAACGACGCCCGGAACTAGTCGAGTATTTCGACCGGGAAGTGTATGGACGGATGCCCGGCAATGTGCCCGGAGTTACCTGGAACGTCGTGACGATAAAAAATGACACCGTAGAAAATATTCCGGTCGTCGTCAAAAAATTGTCGGGGCATGTCGATAACTCATCATTCCCTTCCATCAGCGTCGACATACAATTAACCCTGACGACTCCCGAGCACATTACAACCAAAGTACCGGTTGTCATGGAATTCGGGTTTATTTTCCCCCCCGGTTTCAAATTTCCCGAGCCCCCTGCCGGCATGCCAAAGGATCCTAGCTGGCAGTATCAAGTGCTTTCAAAAGGTTGGGGGTATGCGATCCTTGTGCCGATAAGTTACCAATCGGACTGGGGAGCCGGTTTAACCAAAGGAATTATCGGACTGACAAGCAAAGGCCAGCGCAGAAAACCCGACGACTGGGGAGCGCTGCGGGCATGGGCTTGGGGCGCAAGCCGCGCGCTTGATTACTTAGAAACCGACAAATCAGTCAATGCAAAAGAGGTTGTCATCGAAGGTTTGTCGCGGTATGGAAAAGCTGCAGTCGTGACAATGGCCTACGATCCAAGATTTGCAATGGCATTCGTCGGATCTTCAGGAGCAGGAGGGGCTAAAATACTCCGGCGCAACTACGGAGAACAAGTGGAAAATTTGACGGCGTCCGGAGAGTACCATTGGTTCGCGGGTAACTTTTTAAAATACGGCGGTCCTTTGACGGCGAACGATCTGCCGGTTGATGCACACGAACTTGTGGCGCTGTGTGCACCCCGCCCGGTATTTATCAGCAGCGGTGCTTTTGAAGTTGAAGGAGGATGGGTAGACGCAAAAGGAATGTTTCTGGGAGGCGCGTATGCAAGTCCCGTCTATGAACTGCTGGGAAAAAAGGGGTTGGGAACGTATACGTTCCCGCCTATTGAAACGCCTCTCATCGACGGTGACATAGCCTTCCGGCAGCACAAAGGGGGACATACGACCGGACCAAACTGGCCTACGTTTCTAAAATATGCCGACAAGTACATTAAGTAGGTCTGACCTGCGGCGTCAAAGTGCGGAAGTTTATCTTTCCAACCTCAAACAGTGTTCGTCATGCCGAATGTTTCTATGGCGTTTTATAGTTTCAAACATTTTTTCCTTCGTCGATCTTAGCTGGTTCATCGATTTTAATAAGTGATCCGCTCGTTTCCCCCAATCAGCGATACAGCTCGAAAGCGCAACGCATTATTGCTCTTCACCGGTTCATCCATCAGCTCGAACTTTGTTGATCGCTCAGATGGAAGCAGCATTCGAGGGATTCAAATATACGCAATCGGATCAACTGCAGGGGGCAGGTCATTTCTGCCACTCATCACGATATCGTCTGCACTCTGAAGCCTTCCCAACACACAAAAACCGCTCCTCTTCATATGGTGGGCTTCTTGGAATTGAGCGACGCTGGGCCTGATCGGACTTCCTGACGTCTTGTAGACCTAAATGTACCGTGACCGCCATTAGATATCATCGATTGGGGCTTCATGATTTGCCCAATTCATTTCACTATCGCTCATGAATTGATTTGGCCAGTCGATATCTTTCTCGATCAATCCGAGGAATTCAAACACACAGTCTGTTATCTTTTGTGCCAAATCAAATGAAGGTTTATCAAGGATTAAATCAATCAGACGCAGAAATCCATCAGGCTTTCTACGAGTTCTTTTGGTCTCTTCGAGCAGCCACTTGTGATATGGATATAGTTCTGCATTGTCATTCAGAATTAATCGGCAAGAAAAGAGCGTCACCTTTTGAGTTGCCAGATGCAAGAGATATTGATTTTTCTTCCCCTCTGCCTGACTCATGTACCACTTCCACGCAAGAAGCTGACATGCGAAGCGATGCTGCCTATCATTAATTTTATCTCTTGAATAACGGGTAAGTCTGTCTAGAACGTCCTGGATCTTTGTATCCCTTGAATACAGAACCCTAGCATCTTTGAATGCGTAGCGTGCAGGATCGCTCCCCTTCTCTGCAATTTCTTCCAGAACTTTAATGGAAACCACTTTACAATCGATGTATCCACCAGGATACTTGCAGATGTCCCAAAAGCTGAATGCTAACTTATTTTGACGCTGCCTTCTTTCATACTCCTCTTCAGTCGCAACGATAATGATGTCTACATCCGAATCCTCTTTTGCAAAACCGTGTGCCAGTGATCCGGCAAGCAGGAAAGCGACAAAACCGTCCTGAGTCTTGTACCTGGAAAGAAAATCGTTGATCGCCCTTGAGTGATGTTCTTCCACTGATTGCTCCTTTTTAGGTTCCACCGAACAACTTGTTATCGCCCTCGAATTACTAGAAGCTATCTCAAAAACATGTCACCCTTATCCTTCCCTACGGGGCTACGACCCGTAGGGTCGTGGACGATGCGCTCGCTCCGCTCGCTTACTCAGGATGAACGGTTATTTGTTCACCCGGAGCAAGCCCCCCGAAGGGGGACGCGTCTGGCGAAGCCATCCCTTCGGGAGAAGGGGCAGCGCAAAATCATTTTTGAGATGACTTCTAGAAGTCATCTCAAATACTCTGATCAATGTGATTCCAAACGGAGCGAAGCGGAGTGAATCCCGAAGGTTTCGAAGCGATCCCTTGGGAGATGTCTTTTGCATTCCCTCCGCTCAGCATGACGTTTACACGTGCAGTCTATAACGAAACCATTTATGAGATCGCTTGTGATTGGGTTTCCCTTGCCCGGTTCGTAAAGAGAATATTTCTCATAACAATGCGTTCTCAAAAAGTCACTCGACGACCCAGGGCTCCAATAAATGATCCCCAATCCCTTCAATGAAACGAGATGGTTTAGAAAGGACAGCGCCGCTTTCCCGATCGAAGATATTTATCGGATACGTGATGAAAAGATGATCTTTGGCGCGAGTGCATGCCACATACATCAGCCGCAATTCCTCTTCCATTTCCTCGGCGTCCGATTGTGCTTTCATCGACGGAAAACGCCCTTCCAGAGCATAGATAATGAAAACCACTTTCCATTCCAGACCCTTCGCGCTATGAATGGTCGATAGAACAAGCAGCTCCTCTTCTTTTCCGGGAGATTCAACGTCGACGACACTTTCAGTCGGCGGCTCCAAGGCCATGTCTGTCAGAAATGTTTCAACGTCTTTGTATCGTTCCGCGATGTTTTGGAACGTTTCAATATCTTTCATCCTCTTTGGATGATCGTCGTATTGAGCCTTGAGAATGGGCTCGTAATAGCTCAGGATATGGAAGGACTTTTCCGCGGGAGACATTCTTGGCGCGGCAGCACTCTTGAGTGTATCAAATAGCTTCTGAACTCCCGCAGGGTACGCATGATAATCTTGCCAGAATTTTTCCGACACGATGCTATCCCCTCCATCTGCGATAGTGCCGAGCCTTTTGTTTATGATGTCGTTCGTCACGGTCTCCGCCGTTCGCGGACCAACACCGTCTATTAACATAAGGATGCGGTTCCAGGACACCAGGTCTCGCGGATTTTCCAACACGCGAAGATGGGCGATCATATCTTTCACGTGTGCCGTCTCGATGAACTTAAACCCTCCGTATTTTACGAATGGGAGGTTCGCTTTCGCCAACTCGATTTCCAGGTCAAACGAAAGGAACGATGAGCGAAAGAGTACCGCCATTTCTTCTAATTGAATTCCCTGTTCGCGGAGCAGGAGAATCTTCTCCACGACAAAACGCGATTGCATGTTCTCATTTTCTGCAATTACAAGTTGAGGCAGTTCGCCTCCCTCCCTTTTCGAAAACAGCTCTTTATAGTAATGTCCGCTCATGGAGTCGTTCCCGAACGCTTGAGGATCTCGTTTGCCAAATTCAATATTGGCTGTGAACTGCGGAAGTTCTCTTCGAGCTTGATGATTCTGCATCCCGGAAATTCATCGGGAAATGTCCGGATGTTCTCAATCGTCGATCCCCTGAAAGCGTAAATCGACTGGGCGTCGTCTCCCACCACCATGACATTCCGGTGTTCATGAGCTAAAAGGCGAACAATTTCTGCTTGAATCTTATTGGTGTCCTGATATTCGTCGACCATAATATACTTATACCGTTCCGAGATGATCGCGCGGAGAGGTTCGCTGGACTTCAACAGCGTAACGAGATTGAGCAACAGGTCGTCATAATCCATAAGATTATTGCTTGCCTTGTAACGCACATAGTCATCATGAACTTTCTTGATATCATCAACGATCTCGGTATAGTGGGGGTAGTCTTTTGCGAGTAACCGATCGACGGGGGTCAGCGTGTTGACCGAACGGCTGTAGAGGTCATAAAGAGTTGACTTGCGCGGAAATCTTTTTGCCTTCGTATCGAACTTAAGCTGAGTTCGAATCAAATTAATGACGTCCTCCGCGTCTCCCTGGTCGAGGATGGTAAAATTGCGGGCGTAATTCAATTTGTCCGCATGCTTGCGCAGGATACCGTTAGCAAATGAGTGGAAGGTCCCGCCGGCAACGTTCTCGCATCGCGCATCGAGGAGGATTACGGCTCGGCGGAGCATTTCCCTTGCCGCCTTACGGGTGAAGGTGAGGAGAAGAATGCTGTCGGGGCTCACACCGCACTCTATAAGATATGACACTCTGTAGACGATTGTCCTGGTCTTGCCCGTCCCTGCCCCGGCGATGATCAGAAATGGCCCATCGACAGAGGTGACCGCTTCGTATTGGGCCGCGTTGAGCTCATTTTTGTAATCAATTCTAAAGCTCTGGGGCGTGACGAGGCGTAGTGGGCGAGCAAGCGGCTTTGTAAGGGTGAACTTCTTCATGATAAAACAAAGTTACAAAAATGGCGGGCTTCTTCAAAACAAATATTATGAATAACCAGACTGGAGATTGTCGGCACCAAATATCCCTGCTAATGCAAAGTCACTAAGTTTCATCATGAGGTACTGCTTTTTTTAACAGCCATCTAAAAAACTCTGAGAATTGTCATCCTGAAAGGAACGAAGCGGAGTCCCTTCGGGAGAACGCATGAAAAGCATGCATCGCGAATCTGCGAGACTCTGTGTCGTGGATGATCCCGAAGGTTGCGAAGCGATCCCTTTGGGAGATGCCTTCGGCAATCGCTACGCTCAGCATGACATCTGCCGTCATTCCACACTGAACGCATTGTTAAGACAGCCTCTAGGAATAGCGACATAGACTCGCTCTTCAAATAAACCTTGTAGAGTTACTCACTTAGGTCTTGACAATAGATTGAGAAAATTGTAGTTTGGCATTGTAGGTTCTTCCTTATTCAGGATCAGATTTTCTTTCTCTGGCTGCGCGACCAAATTACCCCTTCTGGCCTCACAACTACTCAAAGACCATCCCCTGGCGTTCCCCCTCGCAGATAGATATTTGCCGTCTCTACCGTAATAGATACTTTTGCCACATCTGGAATCCGGGCATTGGCATATCTTCATTCGCCGCGTGCTGCCCTAATTTCGTGACAAAGTTTCAAAACAACTGGAGGCAACATGGAAAAAGAAAAATCCATTCCGCCCAAAACGGTTGCGGTGTATACATTTGACCGCTGCCCCGAATGCATCCACGTTTGGTCAGATTACGGCGAATGCCACTTCCATGATTGCCGATACTTCTGGCTGGATAAGGAATTGGAGGCGGAGTTTTCGCCATTTGACGATAGCAGCATAGTTCGGCATGTTACAATCGACGGTCCGATAACATGGATGGAAGAGTGATCGGAACTCGAAGACTATCGGCTTCAATCCGCCGGGCGGCGGGATCATTTGCGGATAAATCTGAAGGAGGTGGCGAATGCCAGCCTATTACCGGTTTGATCTAAATATCATTGTCATTTATATGGCGGGAGAATATTCAATAAACGACCTCCGCACGGCTCTCCTCAACTCGCTTGCAGATCCCGAACGACCGCCGGGCTCCTTCCTACTATTTAATTTCGGAGAATCACAGAGCATTCATACGAGATCTACAGAAGAGATTCAAATCATGGCGCAGTTCATCGCTTCGATGGGCAATAGGTATAATTACCGGTTTGCACTTGTATCTTCCCGTGAGTTGCCATATATCTTGCGGGGTTTTATTTCGGGAAAGTCAGAATCGTACGGAATTGAGGCGGAGCTGTTTCGGTCATATGACGAAGCCCGGGAATGGCTGATGTCGAAAGCTGTCCAAGCCTACCCTCAGACTAAAGCCGCGCCAAAATCTAAATCGCAGCCAATGCGTTGACCCTCTCCATCGTCACGTCTGCTCCAGACACTCACCATCCGGGGCATTTCTATATTCACGGTCTACATTTGTGGTTGAAGGGCAATAGTTTCCAATCAGAAGGCGTTGATTATCCCGCTGAGCAATCCCTCCGTCTCAAGCAAACTAACATTGTCCCGCTTCTGTGATGCCAGTTCTAAGCAGTATTGTCCGCTGAAGGGTAAACTTTTTGAAGTGTATGGAGTGATCTTGCAGCCGATATTCTCTCCGAAGGCCCCTTGAAACAAACTCAACGAGATTGCCGAGTACCACAAACCAGTAAAGCTGGCGCTTGATTTTTCAGATGCGGTGCGCGTTGTTAAATATGCGCAGCATCACTTTAGAAGAAGAAATCTCCTCACCTGGTACACACCAGGCGCCCTCAAAACATAAAAATAGGTTCCGCTTGCCAGCTCTTTTGCATCAAACGGAAGGGTGTATAATATTCCGCCCGTTATCGTCCCGTTGAAGAGTGCACATACCTTCTGCCCTAATGAATTATAGACGCTCAGGTCAGCAAATCCTGTGGACTTCAGGGCAAATTGGAATGTCGTTGTCGGATTAAACGGGTTGGGATAATTCTGCTGGAGTCCATAATCCCCCTCTTCAAGCCGAACATCAACTTCCAGCTGATTCTGGTATCGAATCGCACCGTCACGGTCAATTTGTTTTAACTGATAATAGTATTGGCCCGGTGAAACAACATCTTTGAAACGATAATTGTGCGGCATATTGCTCGTTCCATTTCCCTGCACAAAACCAACCTTGTGCCAGTTCAAATCCCCAGTCATGTCCAGGGATGTGCCAAGCACTTGCTGACCTGCGACGAGTCTCCTTTGTATTTCGAAACCATAATTTTCCAACTCAGACGAGGTGTTCCACGTCAATACGACTCCTCCTTCTCCCTGCATTACATTCACGCCCGTAATTTCAACAGGCAATGGATTGTCGGAAGTTGTGCCGCCAATGGCAAATTCGGAGAGCGATGAGAACGGTGCAACGCTTTGAAGTCTCCCATCCACAATTTGTCCCCCCAAATTCGACCATGGCTCGTCTGGGGTTTCCCTTTTAAGCCAGACGAGAGCGCTTGGGTTTGAAACTCCTGTAAGGCTTGATAATGAGACATCCAACCGGCCGTTGGTAAACGCCGCACCTTTATCGGTGAAGTTCCAAAAATATAAACTAGAAGTTAGAACTCCTGACGGAAGAGGACTTGGCCGGGGAATTCTATTGAAAAAACTCGCGCATATTTTGGCACATGTTGTAACGTCGGCAACAAGACGGAGATCGGTAGGTTCCAGAAATGCTCCCGACGCGATGCCGACAGGAAGGGAACAACTCCCTTTCGTCGTAGCGAAATAGGTGTCGACGTATCCGTTGATAGTAGATGACACGACATTTTGATTGGCGCTATTGCTGACAATGACGTTGGTAATGGAGACCTGTGACGTTCCCTCTGCGGGGGGCAGCACCATTTGAAACCGCGCGACCACTCCCGTCGATCCCGTGAACGTCGCCTGACTGAAGGAAAAGATGATAACCCGGAAGACTCCGCTTGACAACACAGATGACGAAAGGGAATGCGTCGACGCTCGATTCGAAGTTACAAGACTTCCCGGCATGAACGTCGAACCCGCCGGCAAATGCAGATCGAATTGAAGAGCAGTGATCGGTTCTCCGTTGTCAAGCGCAAGCGAGACCGGGATCGTGTCCTGCGGACTTCCTATCGTTGAAACGACTTTTAGAGCATTCGGAATGAATGTCGAAGCAGTCGTTGTCACACGCGAAGGATTGTGAGGAACGTCGTTATGGACAAGCGTCATTGGAGTTGAGAACGTTCCTCTTGTGCCGTTATGAAACCGAATCGTGAGGAGCTTGCTCGAAGCGGGGGGAACACAAATGGGCAACGCCGATTCTACTGCGAAGCTCGGGTCTGTCATCGACGCCGAGGTCACTCTGAGGGTGTCATCTCCGGTATTCCCTATTTGGAGCGATGCGCGAGCGGTGTCACAAATAGAAATCGATCCCAAGCTCAGGGCAGATGGCGTCAGTTGAATGATCGGTGCAGCGATCCGCAATTCACCGCCGTATGATGCCGAGAGGATATTCGTTCCTGTGACGCCTGCGATAATTGCCTGAGCGACAGGCAGTGCATACGTCCCTCCCTGCCCGTCGACCTGAAATTCCAGCTCGGCGACGTCGCCGTTATTCCCCTGAAACGGAGCATTTGTCGGTGAAAAGCAAACTACCTGCAAAATATTTCCTGCGATCGTGTCGGCAGAAATCGAGTGATCGGTATTGCGCCCTGCGAATGTGGCAGAGCCGTGGACATACTTCATCGGCGATGGGAGCTGCAACCGACATTGGAACGCCGAGAATTGTTCCATGTTGTTCACGTTCAGCAAGAGCGTTGCCTGATGTCCGGAACGAGCTGAAACCGAACCGACGTGAAGCTCGTTGACCGCATACGCAAATCCATGCACGGTGAGGACTTTTGCGGAATCTTTCGGGTCATTGCATCTCAATCTCATGACTCCGCTTTTCGTCCCCTTCACGCTCGGCCGAAATTGCAGGGTTCTTGTGATCAATAATCCTGGACCGACCAAAAATGATGAAGAATCCAAAGCAACGATCTCCGGGAGTGAACTGGAAATGCTTTGCACCGCGAGCGGGAGATTTCCTGGATTGCTGATTGTGAGTTGTACGCCGGATGATTGTCCCAGCGGAACGCTCCCAAAGTCAATGGAATCTGCATTTGTCCTGATGGACGGCGCCAGGAGGATATACTGTCCGTCGTACGTTCGGGTAAGGACGTTGGCGTTCTCGGGATTGCTCAGCGTAACGTTCGCAACGTGAAGAGAAAATGTTCCCGGCTGGGATCCAGTCTGGCATGCGAACGATGCAACCTGTCCGCTGTTCCCGGCGAGATCCGCACCGGTAAGAGAGTATGCTAAAATCCGGAGAGTACTCGACGAGATCATGGACGCGGAAAGCGTATGTGAACCCGCCCGCGTTGACAGATGGACAGAATTGTCGACATACGTCAGGCCCGAGGGAAGAACGACGTCGCATTGAACCGCGGCAATCGTGTCCGTATTTGTGACGTTCACTGTGAACTCGACCTGCTGCCGCGGCCCGGATGAAAGTGAATCGACGTACAAAATGTTCTGCGCCTCGAGGCCGGTGCCAAGGCATGAGAGGAGTGACAATAACGCAAACATGCGCATGATGCTTGATTCGGAATTCATGATCTCTCCACTCTCTTACTTGATGAGAACGAGTTTCTTCGTTTGAGTGAACTTGTCAGACTCGAGACGGTAGAAGTAAATACCGCTGGAGACCGCTTTTCCTCTCTCGTTCATCCCATTCCACGTGATGTCATATCTTCCCGGAGCGCGCTCGCCAAGGTCGTACGATCTTACTTTTTGACCCAGCACGTTGTAGAGAATTATTTTAACCCTCGTCTTCATTGGAAGACCGAACTGTATCCGCGTGCTCATGTTGAATGGATTCGGGAAGTTCTGATTGAGATAATACGCTTCCGGAACCAGAGGCTGTGCATTTGCGTATATACTTGTGACAATGTTCTTCCCTTGTGCGTCCGCTACAACCCCGTCAGTTAAACCCGCTAACGGCGGCAGCCCTGAGAATCTTCCCAGCGTATATGTGCCGCTTCCAAGTGTGATTCCTTTGAGATTGTAGATCACAAACACTCTGGCGGTGTCGCCAAGAGCGTTACTCGCGGCTTCAAACTGAGCGATGCTCGGGTCGGGGGTAAATTGAAGATCCTTCAGCCCTTTCCCCTGCAATCTGAATTGAATTCCCGAGACGGCTGCACTTGTCGTAAGGGTGATTGAATTCCCGTCGAGTTCGATGCGGGCGCCTCCGTCGGTTACCTTGGAAAGAGTTGCCGCGATGCCGCCGCTCGGGTGCAGGATGATATTGATGATGCCGACAAGATCCAGCACATTGATTGTGCTGTCATGATTGATATCTGCGGCGGCAAAGATGAACGGCTGCGGATTCTCCCCGAGGACCTCTGAAACTGTCGCAACGACATCCAGCACGTTCACCGAAAGATCTCCGTTTGCATCACCGGGGCTCGACGTCAATGCCTTAGCGGAGACAACATGTGAAAAATTGCTTTCGCTGAAGTCCGTTCGGACCACCTTGTAAGTGTAATAGTAGTTCTTTCCCGGAACAACATTGAAATCGGTGTACAGCGTGTCCGTGATCATTTTCTTGCTTATGAGTGTTGTATCGGAATACGTCGTGTCCGTCACGTTCGTAAACCGGTACATATTAAAGCCGAGAAGATCGGCGAGGCCGTTGTTGTTCCACTCCAAACCAATTTTGCCTAAACCCGGTGTCGCGGTGAAGTCTACCGACGACGTGCCGGCAGCATTGATGAGAAATTGGAACCGCATGTTCTCTACCGGCATATCAAAACCTTCTGGGTCTTTTGCTCCGGTCACCGAAATGGTGTTGATCCCATCTCCTGTGTACAATTTTACGGCTTTGTATGCTGTCCAGATTCGATGGTCGGGAGACCAACGCGCGGAGTCGTTCACTGACTGCTGGTTGAACGGATCGCGTACGCCGAATGCCAGCTGCGGGACAGCTGTTGTATCCATCGGACGGTTGAAATAAACATCGAACCGATGAGCGCCGACGCCGATAGGATTCATCAGGCTCTTCTGGTCCTGGGGGTCGATGCCGTCGACAAGTACTTTCCACACGACGCCGTGGGCGGAGTCCGACGGTGCTGTCAGATAGGGCTTGAAATTCACCATCGGAAGGCTGGGGTTATCCCAGAAATCGAAAATTTTTCCCTCGATCGTCGCGGAGTCGGTCGTTCCCCAGTATTGATTGGGGATCTTAATGATATCGCCGTTTCCAGTGGTATTTACCGCGTAGGATTTCTGTCCAAAGCCGAGGAAGTTGTTTCCCACAGACGCAATATTGGCAGTAGGAAAAAATATTGAAGTTACATGATAATCAGGAGCGTAGTTTAATAAACGATTGAAATTATTGTAGCTTCCTGGAAACCACCCTCCTAGAGCCATATAGCCTACGGAAGAACTGCAATTATCCATGTTGCACTTGTAGAATATTGTAGGTTGATTTGCATAATCGAAAACGGTAAATGCGCAATTCACAAATACACAATTTGAGAAACTCAAACTGGGCCCCAGGAACATGGATCCTGTCCAAACATTGGGATTGGTGCCGGTGGATATTCCTTCGAATTTGCAATGGTCAAAATGATAATCGCTCCCTTGATAATAGGATGAATTATCCCCGAAGCCGTCATTCGTTGAAATAAATTGTGTATAAGCGAAGGTGAAGCTCCCCAACCCTCTGAGTCCGGATGGGCCATTAATAACGATGTTGCTGTCCGGCGTTCCATTGGCAACGATGTGTCCTTTGTTGACAAGGAGATTGTTGAGGACAATTCTCGTTCCCGGGGCTATGATCAGATTGCCATTGGTGCCGACTCTGAAGCTCAGGTTTATCAGCCAGATCCTGTTGGCGGTCAACGTCAATGTCGAATCCATGACACCGGCAAGTTGCTGTCCGTTGCTTGCGGTCAACACCACCTGCTGCTTCGTTGTGTCCGTCGCACCGCGGTACCAAACCAGCGCCTGGAATGTTATATTTCTCCCCTCGGCAACACTCGGTGAAATCTGTATCGAGAACGGATTCGTTTCATTTGTCCTGGTCGCATACGGACTCATACTGCCAAGAAATACCGCGGGATTCAGTATATGTGCAACCGATGTATCTTCAAATTCACCGAGCCTCAAAGCGACAAAGACACTGTCCGATTGTCCCCAGGTATTCCTGACCGTGAACCATTGCTGAATTCTCTCGCCTGCGTCAACGAGGCCGTTGTTATTATCACCTGCCAGGGTATCTACTATTTTATTGGACACAAACCAGAGAGCAGGATTTGCATGAGTATTCATTGCATCATAGAGATTGATGTTGCTGGTGCACGTATTGATGAGGTTTCCCCACATCAGTTCCTGCGAGTCAGCCGGATGCAGATAGCGGTACAACGCAACGGCACCGGCGACGACCGGAGTTGCCATAGATGTGCCGCTATAAATTCTATAGTTGCCGTCGGGAATCGTGCTTAAGATCAAGTCACCCGGCGCCCGCAGCTCGTAATTCCAGAGGTCAGGATATTTGCTGTACACCGGACCGTCAGGGTCGAAATTGCTGAATGAAGCAAGACCGCCCCATTGCGAAGTTGCTTGCACGCCAAGAACGTATGAAAGAGCCGCCGGGAAAAAAGGACCCAACGGCGGAGGATAAATGGATCCACCATCGTTTCCCGCTGCGGCGACAAGAACACAATTGGCGTAGGCGTTCTGCAATGCTGCTTCCATCGTTAATGATCGGGAGTAACTTCCAAAGCTCATGCTGATGACTGTTGCACCTTTGCTGGCAGCATAGTTGATTCCTTGACTGATCGTCGCGGCATCACCCTGCCCGTTGCTCTGGAATACTTTGACCGGCATGATCCTCGCATGCCAGTTGACGCCGGCTATTCCGATCCCATTGTTTCCTTCGGCGCAGGCAATCCCTGCCACGTGCGTGCCGTGGCTGTTGTCATCGCTGGGGTCGTTGTCGTTGTTGATAAAATCCCATCCGCGCACGTCATCGATATATCCGTCGCCGTCATCATCCACACCAGCGACACCGTTTGCTTCCGCGGTATTGGTCCAAATGTTGCCCGCGAGGTCAGGATGGTGCCAATCGACGCCGGTATCCAGGAAGGCGATCACCTGGCTGGTGTCTCCCTGAGTGCTTTCCCACACAGCGTCTGCTTGAATCGCAGGAATGTACCATTCCTGTGAGTATAAAGGATCGTTTGGAGTGATGGTCAACAGGCCATTTGCCGCTGCCGGTTTGGAGAGCTTTCCTGCTTCCTTTTCCGACAAGACACCGGAGACCGGCTTATCGGCGACAATAGCATAGATGTAGTTGGGCTCCGCGAATTCGACAGTGCCATCCTGCTTGAAAGCCTCAATGGCTTCGAAAAGTTTTCTCGGATCGGCAAGCTCAATCTTGTAAATGTTATGCAGATTTGGCTGCTCGATTGTTTGTCCTGACCGCGTCTTCAGCAGCTTCTTTTGAGCAAGAGGCTGCGCTGCCGGGAAGAGTTTTCCGACAGTCTTCGCTTGAAATCTCTCCAACAATGCGTCGACAGTCGCGACCCCGATCTTCTTCAGTCCGTTGACCATCACGGATTGCGCCGGGACCTCATCTCTGAATTTGACGAGTATGACGCCGGGAACAAAATTTACCTGCGCGATACGCGATTCCGATCGAATAACATTATCGGACTGAGAAGCCGCTATTTGGGTTAATGCGACGAAGGAAGCAAAAAGAAAAGTAAGGAAATAAGATGATTGCCTTTTCATACGTGTGCCTTTACTTCTTTTGGTGGGACGAAACATTGCAGTCAAGAGGATGAATTGCTTACAGAAGCTAAGAGAGCGGCATCAAAAACCGTAGACTTCTTTAAATCCGAATTTTCAACTGAAAATAAGAACGCCTCTGCCAGCTTTCGCCAACAGAGGCTTCTAAATTCTCTGCACAACAACTTCCCCGCACTAGGAGTCCCGTTGCAGCTGGGGTTATGTAAGTGGCCTAATATATATTTAGTTCCAGGGATACACAAGAGGTATTCTACGTAATCATTCCTAGTGTGATGTTGGACACCTTGTCTGTATAGTCTCATCCAAAAGCATTTTAGCGTGTTTTACGGATTGGTGTCCTGCATGTGGAGATGAAAGCACAAGTGTGACGACACGGCACTCTGAAATCGTACTTCGAGAATTGCGGTTCTTGGCAAAAAGCGAAGTGCTATCCCCCTCTTCCGGAAATTCAAAACAAGAATTTAAAATTCACACCTCCCTCTCTGTATCGATGGACCCTCGTCAAATCTCAAATAGAAACAACGTCGGTGAATCGTTGCGTGAGGAGCATTGGGATTGAGGTTCTTTCGAATTATTTTTTGTGGTTATTTCGGATTGGTAATGTCCTGGAAAAATATTGGGCCATATTGATTTAAAAAGCCGCGACATGATCCTTCGATGCGTTCGCTCCGCTCACTTACTCAGGCTGAACAGGATATGTTCACCCTGAGCAAGTCCCGATGCTTTTTATCGGGACGCGTCGAAGGGTCGAACAGGCAAAGTATTCCACCTCCCCTCAGAAACACCTCCTTGCCTTTCCAGCAATAGTAGCCTATATTGATGAAGCTTCGTATGGCAGTTCGGGGAAATGTCGACCGTTCAATTCTGCAATCAATCTTCTCACGCACCGCCTAAGATCTGATATATTCAAAGTATGGAAAGGAAACAATTGCATGTCTGAACCAATGGTATCTCCAGTCATTGTCTGGGCCGTTATCGGAGTAGTCCTCATCATCATTGAAATGAATCACCTCGCTTTTGTCCTGGTATTTTTCGGATTGGGCGCGTTGATCGTCTCGGTCACCACATGGGTCGGCATTACTCCCGGGCTCAACAGCCAGCTTGCGGTATTCTCCATTTCATCAGTCCTAATGCTGGTCGCGCTTAGGAAAACGGCGAAGAAGCTGTTCTTTGGCAGTCATGACATGCCGCCTGACTACAAGGGGCAAAAAGTGAAGGTCGTGAAAGAGATCCCCGTCGGCGGAGAAGGAGCGATCTCATACCGCGGATCAGTGTGGATCGCGTTCAGCGATTCTGCCGATCCGGTCAGTGAAGGAAGCACCGTTGAAATCAATTCTCTAGATGGAATTCGTGCGAAGGTCACACTCATTAAATAAGATAGATCAAAGAGGGAGTTACTTATGGATATATTTTTTCTTGTCGTGGCTGCACTTGCGGTCCTTGCAATCATTTCCGGCGTTCGCGTGGTTCCCCAGCAAAGCGCATTCGTCGTAGAGCGGCTCGGTAAATTTCATGTCGCCATCCATGCGGGCGTCAGTTACATTATACCATTTATGGACAAGATCGCCTATAAGCACACTTTGAAGGAACAAACGATCGATATTCCGGAACAGGTCTGCATCACTAGAGACAACGTGCAAGTGGGAGTCGACGGCGTGATCTTCGTCCAGGTCTTCGACCCGCAAATGGCATCCTACGGGATCAGCAACTATATGAATTCGATAGTACAGCTCTCGCAAACGACCATGCGGAGCGAGATCGGAAAGATCGACCTTGATAAAACATTCGAAGAGCGCACCACGATCAATTCTGCTATCGTCAGCGCGATTAATGAGGCATCGCGGACGTGGGGTGTAAAGATCCTCAGGTACGAAATCAAGAACATCGTGCCTCCGAAAACGGTCCTCATTGCTATGGAAAAACAGATGCAGGCGGAACGCGAGAAACGGGCCAATATTCTGCAGTCCGAAGGAGAGAAACAGTCCGCCATTAACGTGGCCGAAGGACAGAAACAGAAGGTTGTCCTCGAGTCTGAAGCGGTTCGGCAGAAGCAAATAAATGAAGCATCGGGCCAGGCCGAAGCAATTCGTGCCGTCGCAAATGCAACGGCAGACGGTGTGAAGGCAGTGGCAGCGGCTGTCCAGTCCGACGGAGGCATGGAAGCAGTGCAGCTGCGTGTGGCCGAAAAGCTCGTTGAACAATTCGGAAATGTTGCAAAACAATCTACGACATTGATACTGCCGGCAAATTTTGGCGACATTTCGTCGATGATCGCTACTGCAATGAGCGTAGTGAAGAAAACTAAATAGGGTACGTGAACATCGCGATTACGTGTCATTGCACGTCATCGTTTTACAGAATCATCCCGCCTCGGACATTCACCATCCGGGGCCTTTTTATTCCCGTTCCAGCTTAGATACTTCTGATTACTAAAAGCGGTCTCAAAAATGATTTTGTCCTGGCCCTTCTCCCGAAGGGATGGCTTCGCCAGACGCGTCCCCCTTCGGGGGACTTGCTCAGGGTGAACAAACAACCGTTCATCCTGGGTAAGCGAGCGGAGCGAACGCATCGTCCACGACCCTACGGGTCGTAGACCCGTAGGGAAGGATACGGTGACATGTTTGTTGAGATAGATTCTAGAAAGGTCTTCCTTGTATTCACGAACCCCCGAGCGGTCGGGAGAAGAATTTCTCTGCGTACGACGTCAGGCCGGTGCGCAGCCTGTACTCCTATCGTAGGAAGATCTGAATGTGCTGCCGGGTGTCGATACGACGGCTTAGGAGGCAAATGCCCATTCCACCCAGGTCGAACGAGAGACGAATCTTTTCGTCCAGCAAGATATTGTGCCATGCCTGCTTCATACTCTTCGACCAAGAGATGTCGTCAAACACGAAAAGTGCGGTCTCTGCAGATGCAGCGGCGATCTGTTCAAAGTATTTCTGAGTGGCCGAGCCGTCATGGTGTCCGTCGATAAAAGCATAGTCGATCGGGGCATACTGATGGAGTACCTCACTCAGCGTATCTTGAAATCTTCCTGGAACGACAACAGCGTTATCGAGATTGAGCAGCTGGAAACCTTTTTCCGCAACGGCTGCCAACGCAGCGGCGCCCTCAAGGGTGACGAGCGTGCCTTTGCCATTTAACTTGAGGGCTGCCGCATGATAGCAGCCGGAAATGCCAGACCCCGATCCGAGCTCCAGACAAATGCGCGGTTTCATCTCCCGGACAAGCCGGAACAGGACTGAAGACCAAAATGCCGGTACACTTGTAGTGCGGTAAACACGGCTCACGGTCTTACGGGTCTGAGTGCCGCGACGCATTTCCTCTTCCGTGCGGTCGAGAAGCTGGTTCCCGGTTCCATAGTCGGTTATGGTCAATTCCTCCCTCGAGCTGCTCAGCTCCTTTCGCCGGGCTTCAATGCGGTCAATCCATTCTTGCTCCTGCACAGAATATACGCCGTTGAGCGTACTGAGCAGCGAAGACTTGATCGACATGCATTCTGCGGTACGCGGCTCGAGTTGAGTGAGTTTCCTTCGTGCCGGAATGCGAAGGAGAGCTTCGTACAACCGTTCAGCGACTACGTTTATCCGGTCTCTAGTGGGCATAGAAATATGCTATAGATTGTTGTAGGTTGAAAAGTAGCTGCTTTGGCTTTATGCAGCAAGAGTGAATATTGTTTCTTTTACGAAGTGCTTTGTCTCATCTGCTGATTTCGCCGTCATGATGTTCGTCGCGCGAACAAAGACCGCATGCATAGAGCTCACACGGAATTATCTCTTGATAATCTGTTGAATCTGATATTCTACTGCCGTTCTTATCAGCCCGACTAACTCATCGTCCATGTATTGGTACTCATCGGGAATGTCCAGACTTTCAATCCGCGGTAATTCCAGATGTCGAAAGTGCTCTGCTATCCGCTTTTTATAGCCCTGTTCCATCACAAGAATTACGTTTGCCCATAAGATGTCTTCGTCAGAAAGTTCGTGGTTGCTTTTACTGCTCATGCCCGCCGAGCGCACGTTTATGCGCTGATCATTTCTGTACATTGTCACTGCAGTTGGGCTTCGCCATTTATTTCTGCCGCAGACAAAAAGGACATTCGGTTTCATTGTTTTGGAGCGTTGAAAGAACTATCTGCCGACCTACGAACCGAAGTTCTAACCAAAGAGCCGCGGGCCCCGTTGGCCGCTGCCACATGGCGCGTCTGATCCGGCAGAATATCCTGTTTCGCCGCGGCTGGCCGGGCCGGCAGTCGATGTCATTTTTTGTATAAAAGGCCGTCTTGATAAAGAGTATGGGCATCGAACAACGCGCGTTCGACGTCGCGGGCTTTAACGTTGAATCATTTAGCGAAATACCGGATCAGGATCAAAAAGCGAGACCATTGTTCGAAATTGAAGCCTACTCCACCTGAGCGACTGGTTAGGGCGCACATTGATTCTTCTTATTATTGCGCGACTCGTTCGATTTCTTTGAATCACGACCTCGCATTGTCAGTTCATTATGCCTTGCTACTTTACTTGGATGTCACCATAAGTAACATATGTTGAATCCGGCCTAACAATCTTGAAATAAAGCCTGTAAATTCCCGGTTGATAACCCGCTAAAGATTTACTAATCGTATATTCACCTGAATCTAGTCTTTGGGTGACAATCGTTGCGATACTATGTTGTGGTGAATCGTTCAGTGTGATCAAAACAGAATCTTTGGAACGAATGTACCATTCAAGTGAAAACCTATCATGACATGGATTTGGATAAGCTCCCACTCCCCCAGGAAACTCCATTGCCACCGCAGAAATTGGTCTCCAGTCAGAGGAATCAGCCGGTCCGCTAATAGTACCGGTAGAATCAGTACGAGTGATTCCGGTGAAGGATGTCATCGACTGTGCTGGAGAATCTATTGTATCGTCTTTCTTGCAAGACATTATGGTTAGAATAACCCCAATAAATAACGCAACTCCAACGGCATTTCTATTTCCTGAGTTGGTAAGCATAACAATCTCCTTGTTATATAGTTAATTGATCTTTCTTATTTACTGATCACATTGCGATCAGTTGTAGCAAGGAGAATTGTTCTTCCTTTCGCGTAAAAATGGTTTTCAAAAGCAATCGCTCGATAGTTCCTAATGAGCCAGATTGTTGGAATTTTGATGGTCTACTATCGTAGGAATACCAGCGAAGCCACAACAACTAACAAACAGCGGTAGAGAGGCTAATACCTATCCTGAAGTTTAACTTTGAGGTGATACTTGAATGTGGGTCCCATGTTTCCCGCCCTGTGAAGATGATGTAAGGTTAACACTATTTCCCGACTATGTCAAGAGTTAAATTTCGCATACGCCCTTTAGGTGTGCCCTAACGGACCGCGGCTAAACTGTCGGCGGCGAACTGGTTGTTATTAGTAGTTCGGCGCGCGGACGTTACCGTATGAATTTCCGATTTTGAAGCTCTCGCGCGTTAAATTCATCGACGGCTGGTTCCGTCAGTTTGAGCCGCTGGTTAGGCCGCCTGCCTTTGGGATATTTTGGGTGGGCAAGAAGCACACTCTTTTGCAAACTTTGGAAGAGCGGGGGAGAGAGCGGTTTGCAAAAGTGTGTGCTTGTGTGTTTGGGTAGTATGTTGCTCTGGTATGCACACCCTGATTTAGACCCCATGCAAACATAATAAATATCTCATCAGAATTCTACTTTTCTCAATTAAATTTGTATATTGGCAGAAATGAACCTTTAGCTCATTGTGAAATATTGATGATCTGGGGCGGGGGAAAGCTTACCGTATCTAAGGACGTCTTTGCGGGAAACAAAGACGGACTCACCTGAATAAAATAAAGCGTTGCCCGAAGTTGGCAAGGATTTGTCCTATGCGGAAAGTCTTTTGCCCGAAGAGAGAATTGGTTTGCCCGAGCAAAAGACCGACTTGCCCAGGCTGGAAACTGTCTTACCCGAAGGAAAGATGGACTTGCCCAGACTGGAAACTCTCTTGCCCGAATAAAAGATCGGTTTGCCCAGACTGGAAACTCTCTTGCCTGAACAAAAGATTGACTTGCCCAGGCTGAAAATTGTCTTGCCCGAGCTGAAAATTCTCTTGCCCGGACAAAAAATTGTCTTGCCCAGACCGAAAATCGACTTGCCCGGCCTGAAAATTGGCTTTTTAAGGTAAAAATCGGCTTGCCGGAGGAAAAGATTCGTTTTTAAGCAAATTTAACATGGTCTGTTCGCTAAAGTGTGTCATTTTGCAGGATAGAGGGAGCCGGGATGAACTCACTAAACCATCAATATATAGAAATAGAACAGGAGTACTCCTATGCCTACCTACGTCGTGATGCCATACAAGAAGCAAACTCGTTATCAGGGATTTTGGATAAATACAGTACCGAGCTTGACGAAGCCGGGTTTGGAGAGGCAGATCGGAATGCATTCAAGCTTGCCATTGCCGATCTTCTTGCCAAAGATACCTCACAGAAAAATGCGATGGAACTTGTACGGCAAAAGACTGCTGTCCAGAACGATGCAATGGATGCTGCCCTGGAGCTTATTCGCACTTCACAGAATGCAGCTCGGGTGGCTTATGGGGAGGATGATAAGGCCATGATGAGAGAGTTTCATGTAGGAAAAGAAAAGATGAATACGGTAAAAACGATGATGACAGAGCTCGCCTATATGAAGTGTGTAGCGGTCAAACACCAGAGTGACCTCGCGAAGAACGGCTTTACGGCTGACGATATTGCATCCTTCGACACTCTTTCGCAAAACCTCAACACATCAGACATGGAGCAGGAGAATGCGAAGAAAGCTCAAGCGACTGCGACGGATGTGAGGGATACATCTGCGGACATGCTACAGAAGTCAATAAAGAAGATCCGAAACGTTGCTAAGGTAAAATTCAGGAAGGATGATGATATACTGAACGAGTTCAGTTCGGTGATCATTCACCGGAGTGCTACGAAAGCACAGCCGCCACAGCCAGTAGCGGAGCAGAAGAAGGGGTGGGAAGGACTGCGATAGAAGCCCTTGTTTTTCCTCGTTTTTTATTACTCTTTTTGGAAAAAGAGCGGGGACGGTGAAATATACCGCCCCCACTCTTTATTTTGATTTTGCACTACTCGGCCTCGAAGCAAGCTTTACTTCATCAACAACATCTTTTTGACCGATCTGAAATTGCCAGACCTTAATTCGTAGAAATAAGTGCCGCTTGAAAGTCGAGAGGCATCAAAAGTGACGTTGTGCTCTCCAGCGGTCATATATTCGTCAACCAATGTTGCAACCCTCCTTCCAAGAACATCATAGACTTTCAGAGTCACATGATTGTTCTCAGCAATCTCGTAGTGAATCGAAGTGGTGGGATTGAAAGGATTTGGGAAGTTCATATGCAAGTCATTCGTGGTCGGCGTTATATTTTGGATGGGTTTTGATTCCTTCTCATTTCCTTGCGGCGTGTAAACTGTATCAAGCTGCCCTGCAAGCAACATGGCATGCCTGGTTAAATTGCTCTTGGGGAATTTTGCGTTTAACTCATCAAGATATCCCTTTGCTTTCAATGCATCTTTAAGATTCCGAGAGTAAAGGCTCCACAAGCCAAAAAGACTATGCTGAACTATTGACGTGTCGGCTGCAAAACTGGATTTGAGAGTATTGAAGTTTACGATAGAATGATCGAGATCGCCATCCCGAATCAAAAAGTAATTTTCCAGTTCAAGTGTGGTCGCATAGAGTTTGTCATTCTTCGAGAGATTTGGCCTGACGGCGGAATTCAGAAAGTCCGCAAAGCCGCCCTTATTCGCCCAACCATAACAATGTCCCAATTGGACCAATATGTATTGTCTCTTTACGGGATCTTTCTCTGTAGCAGATCTTTGAGAATACTTACGTATCGCGTCGTCATAATTTCCATCCATCATTGAGTGTAAAGCGTCCTTAAGACCAGGGTCGAAAAATGAACTTGTATCTCTGATAGTCCCGTGTGCATTCGTTATCTTCGACGAACCTTTAGCTGCTAAGGTTGCACTAACAATGGTATTTGCATCAGCTAAAGCATTTGCTTTGCCAAATTGCTTGGCCACCATTAGTTTAGATGGTCCAGTGGGGGTGAGGTTGTCCGTTATGACCTTCTGCGCCGAACCTGGATTTGGATCATCGGTCAGGTAGGGATCCCAATAAGTATTTTGGTTATTTGCCTCGATCCCCTCGGGCCATCCTCCCCCCCAATAGTTGTACTCTGCGTATACCCAACTATCGAAGCAGGATATCGCCGCCATGCTAACATCATAGATGCTGTTTTCCCCATAACAGTAAAGATCTCCCGCATCAATGTTGCTATTAGAGAATGCGGAGATGCCGTAACTATTTCCAGTGATCGTATTGTAGCCGCTTCCCCAACCATCAGCACCCATCTTTCCGTAGCTATAGTATTCACAATGCACTCCGTCGCCATTACCATTGTTAGTTATATGGTTACCCTGAATGTTTGGACTGCTATGGTTATAACAATAGATGCCATCCCAGTTGTTGGCAGTAATCGTGTTATTGCTGATTTGTCCCATGCAGTTGTTCAAGCAGATTCCGTCGCCCCCATTACTCGAGATATAGTTGCCGGAAATGGTGACATTGGAAGGATTGAGCAGATAAATGCCGTGTGCAGAATTACCTGAGATCGTATTACTTTGTATAAGGCTACTTACGTTGCCAAGCCCTACAAAATACAGCCCGTAAACATTATTGGTAATTGAACAGTTCTGAATTATTGCTGGGAGTTCGTTCGAGCCATATGCCCCCTGCACCGTGACGCCATAGGTCGCGTTGCTGATGTTGCAGTTGTTCAACGTTCCTCCCGAACCAGGTTCGAAAAGAATTCCGCTCCAATTTCCGGATGTGCCGTTGCGGTCGAATGTAATGTGGCGGGAGGATGTGCCGTTAGAGATGAGCGTTCCGTAACAAATTAGAGACTTTCCAGAAGCAAATTGGAGTGAAGTTGGGGGATTTGGATCCTGAGGCGGACCAGTTCTTAATAAAAGGTTCATCGTTACACTTGAAGGAATTGTGAAAGTATTTGATAAATTCCATTTCCCCGTAGCATTGAAAATGGTGCTGCTTGAAAAGCTATTATTATCATAACCGCTAAGTTCCTTTGATAGAGTTCCATAATTAGTAAAAGAGAGCGCAGTAGGACAATTCTGGAACTGGTTGTTTGCAATAATCGGCATCGGAACCGAACTGGGGTCGTTTGTGATAATAGTTATCGCCTGTGAAGCGCCACTAATCAAACATCTTGTAATACTCGATTGCGGACTGGACGAACTGGTTGTGAGAGTTATCCCTCGCCAGCCGGTTCGTGCATTTCCATAACCAGGTCCGCGTAAGATTATAGAATTTTGTGAAGAACCATTCGTGACAACATAGCCAGTGCTTATTGTTGAATTGGGAGCAATGTCGACCTGGCTTCCGTCGTTTATAGTAAGTGATGTAGGCGTTGTGAAGCCATCAATGAAGGCGCTTGTGGAAATTGACATCGCTCCATTATACCCGTCGGTGTAAAAACCTGAATATGAAGGCGGCGTGCCTGAACTATAATTCACATTCACTGATATTTGATTATTTGCAATGGAAAAATTTGAAAGCGAAATGCCAGTAGCTAAATGTACACCCGAGTTAGTATTTGTTGGTGTCGTACTCGCGCTAAGGTTATTATTTCCGGAATAGAAAAAAGTTATCGGATTCCCTAAATCTCGTTCGAACGTTGTATAATTATTTGCATCACAATAGTTTACATAGCTTGAACCATTCAGATATTTAAGCTTTAGACCAATTGTGGTTGATTGAGGTTGATCTCCTTGTAGGAAATTGTAGAGTCCATACTTTGAATAATGCCAAACTAGCGCTCCGCCTGAAAATCCTATCGCATCTATTCCTCCGGTAAATCTGTTAAAACCATCTCGTGTCCTATATTCAAGGACAAAATATTCGCTGTGGTCCCATCTCCCGCCCCTTCCGCCATCTCCATAAAGAGTAACTACAGCAACTTTTTTGGAACTCGCTGTTATAGACGGCAGAAAAATATTCATCGAAGTTGAGACTTTTATTACATCACTTGCCGTCAACCATCCTTTTTGCAGCTTAAAGATAGGATTAAAATGTTGCGGCGAAAACAAATGTCCCCCCCAACTATTGCCAAAAGTAGGATTCATCGGATCTAGCGTACTGGAGGCGATGTGATCAAAACCCAGCGTGTGCCCGTATTCATGAGCCATAACCCAGATTCCATCGAGTGTTGATTGGCTCTCATAATTCTGGTATTTCTTTTCTCTCACACTTAAAAACTTTCCGTTGATTATCGCAATTCCTCCGGGAGCTCCGCCAGCCACTATAACAAGTATTTTTCCACCGTAAGAATCGATGTCAAAATCTATTGTTCCTAAGCTTTTAAGGTTTTGCAATACTGAAATTACTTCCGTAAGAGGTCCGTTTTTAATTGGGACAGTTGAACTGTAATAAGTATTTTTGGCGTTGGGCATCATTATCCAGCGTATATATTTTTTGCCGTTGGCCTCGTCTATTGCGTTGATGATCCCGGTATGATATCGATCACTCGAGCCATACCATGTTTGAGCAGGTACGATTGTAAGATTGTTGTAACTCACCTCTTTGTAATAATCTTTCAAGCTCCCATATGTAGTGACATCAGAGCCAGCCACATCATAGTCGGGATGACGTGTGCCTGTAAATGTAGGAGAATCTGAAAATACCCAATCCCAGTAATCATCGTAAACATATTTGCGAATCGCTTTGCGACGACCTTCGCTGGGGTTTAAGGGATTTCTGAGCACATATCCCATGCCACCCACTGAATTAATCTGGTCATTTGTTGAGAAATAATTAGTATCCAGATCAACTGTTGGTAATGAACCATCTGATTTTCTTCCTTCTGGAAAATCGACCAAAACGACAGCAAGACTTTCTGCTCCAATAGTAGTGGCAATCTCACCGGGGGATTGAGAACTAACTTTACAAAAGATATCGTCTTGTTGAGCAAAAGAATGTGGAGCAATTACAAGAGTAATCAAAAATGACTCTAGGAGATGTTTCATATAACCCCCTGTATCTATTTTGTGAGTAGTAGTTTCTTTACAGAAACCAGTTTGTTATTTATGTACAGCGTATAAAAATAAACTCCACTTGAGAAATTAGTTGCTTTCCAATTTACCTCGTACACGCCAGTATCCATATTACTATTTACCAAGAGTGAGACATTGCGCCCAAGAATATCTGAAATAGAGATTTTTACATTGGAATAGGCTTTGATCGAAAATCTTATCGTAGTAGATGGATTAAATGGATTGGGGAAATTTTGATAAAGCTCAAAAGATTGAGGTATGGGGGACAATAAGTCTTTCACTTTTGTTATTAAACCAACATGGCCGGTTCGCCCTGTATGTTGTGCGAATATTCCTCCTGCCGTGGTCCAAAATGCAATAATTAATCCCCCGTTGTTATCAGAGGCAAATACCTTAAAGAAGGCATTGGCTGGATCTGCCAAAACAATCATGGAATCTTGCCACACACCTTGACCGTCTGAATTAAATTTCTGGGCCGTTCCATTCTCGAAAAAAATTCCAGCTTCATTCTTGCCTGAGAATATCGCAAGTCCGTAATTGCCACTTAGATTTAGACCATAGTTTTGCCAGACGGCACCCTGAGGAGTAATATGTTGTAGTCTTGCTCTCTTTTGGCCTGATTTATCAATAAATGACCACAAAAAAAATAGACCATCGTTGCCGTCGCTAACATAGGGGTTCTCTATGTTATAATAACCACGGTTCTGATCCGCTTCATCAGGGATTTCAAAATGTGTTGACCACAATGAATCCCACTTGCTTGTAAGTCGGACCACGCTTGCAACATATAATTTATTACCTAAGCTGTCTGTCTCATCCGGAAGATTTCGAATCTCGTAAGCGCTAGAATCGGTGACTACCACCAAACTGCCTGTTACTTTGTATTTCAATGAATTGACAAAAATGCCGTTATAGCTGATGAATTGAAATTCGTTTGCTTTCGTGAAACGGATAAGCGAATCCATTCTCACCAGCCCACTCGGAGGATAAATGGTGTTAGAAGAAATGGAAGAGTCTATGGGAAGATTCCATAGCATGGTGCCATCATTGCCGTAATGTCGAAGCCATATCCATTCTTTCTTTGGAGATTCTGGTCTCTCAAAATCATTTTCGCCTAACATTATAACTGCGCCGCCAGCACCGTCATTTACAATTGTTGCTTCTTTATTACCGCCGTCAACGGGTGCTACTTGTATTCCGTTTTGTTGCCAGACAACATTGCCATTTTTGTCTATTCGTTGCATGTACAACGCATTATTGGCGGGACTCGCTGGATCACCAACATAATAAGCACCTCTATAATCCTTCCAAACAAATAATAGGCCGCCTGTCCCATCTGGTACCATGGTGTAGCTATAATTTTCAGTGCCTGAGGTATTGAATACCTGAACTGGCTGAGGCCAAAGCTTATATCCTCTAGGATCCAGTTTTTGTACAAATATATAGTCACTTAATCCTCCGGCTACGTAAGAGCTGCCATCGTCTAATGATAAGATGTTTGGAGTAAAGCCAGGGCATACATACAACGCACTGACAGCATCGGTGAGTGTAGACCACTGAGCAAGTGAACAATTACAAGCAATTAATGTAAGGAGCAGAATTTGTGTTTTCATTTAGCATCTATAGAAGATTATACCTGCGATAAGTTTTTCCTCTTATGTAAAAATTACGGATTACAAGTGAATCTCTTCACGTCGAAAGCAGTCTCTAATTTAGATAGGAAACTCGATTGCGCTATTTGGTTAAATCAGTTTTGCTGTCTTATTATTTGGAGCATCAAATAAAGTCGAGTTTCAAGCGCCTTAGAGCTAATAAAAAATATCCAACCCTTTTAGGAAAAGGCTTGCATTCTTGAATGAACTATGGTTATGAATTTGTGCCGGTTTACTCTTCGTCGGCTTTTCCTTCTCAATAATATGAGTATGTTGATCTAACAAGCGTGCACGGGAGAATTTGGCTCTTTTGCGAGCTTTGGTTTGTGCGTGAGCTTGCGGCGGCTTGCAAAAGTGCCAAATGCGTGTGGAGGTCTTTCACTTTTTCCCCGATAAGTATTTCATCATTGCAACTGTTTGAGCTATCTTGCAAGGCGGCCTAACGGACCTGAGCTAACCTGCGGCGGAAATTGCGTCGGCACGGTTGCCTGTCCGCGCGTGGCAAGTCCAGTCCGATTGTAGCTGTTTGTTTCGCGCGTGCAAAATCGTCGACGGCTGGTTCCGTC
>Ga0265336_10000353_pt1 | contig 30059 bp, 23 predicted proteins | sample 42119metaG_FD_193583 | JGI IMG/M metagenome (GOLD analysis project Ga0265336, IMG submission 193583) | Rhizosphere microbial communities from Carex aquatilis grown in University of Washington, Seatle, WA, United States - 4-21-19 metaG | ecosystem: Host-associated > Plants > Roots > Rhizosphere...
CAGCGCCGCCAGCCAGGGCGCACGCACGGCCGCGGCGCGTCCCGCCGCCGCGCCGGCCGGCCCGCCGCTGCCGCCGTTCGCTACGCTCACGCAGGGCGCGCGCCGCATCGAGGGCCTGCTCACGCTGTGGCAGAAGGACGACAAGGTGTGGCTGGAGCTGCGCCCCGAGGACTTCAACAAGCCGCTGTTCTTCTCGCCCAAGATCTCGCAAGGCCTGGGCGAGGGCGGGCTGTACGGCGGCACGATGATGCGTTCCTACTCGTCGTGGGGGGCGCCGCAGATCGTCGAGTTCCGCAAGATCCACAACCTCGTGCAGCTGGTGGCGCTCAACGAGACCTTCCGCGCCACGCCCGGCACGCCGCAGGCGGCCGCGGTGGCCGCCGCCTATTCCAGCAGCCTGGTCGGCAGCACGCCGGTGGCCAGCCAGGCCGACGCCACGTCGCACGGCGTGCTGGTGGAGGCCAACAACATCTTCCTGGGCGACACGCTGGGCATGGCGATCCACCTGCAGCAGATGTACCGCCAGGGCTACGGCTTCGACCAGCGCAATTCCTACTTCGACAGCGTGCGCGGCACGCCCGACGAGGTGATGTTCGACGTCACCGCGCACTACTACACGCAGTCGATCGCCACCTCGTTCCCCAACGCGCCCGCCGGGGCGCCGCAGCCCACCCTCCCCAGCTTCCTGCCGGATGCGCGCAGCCTGTTCCTGGGCCTGCACTACTCGCTGGCGCGGCTGCCCGAGAAGGCCATGGCACCGCGCCCGGCCGACCCGCGGGTGGGCTACTTCACCACCACCGTGGCCGACTTCTCGGACGACCTCGCGCGCTCGCCGCGCGAGCGCTTCGTCAACCACTGGCGGCTCGAGAAGAAGGAGCCGGCGGCGGCACTGTCCGAGCCGGTCAAGCCGATCACCTACTGGCTGGACCGCACCATTCCCGTGAAGTACCGCGACGCGGTCACGCGCGGCATCCTCGAGTGGAACAAGGCCTTCGAGCGCATCGGCTTCAAGAACGCCATCGTCGTCAAGGTGCAGGCCGACGACGCCCCGTTCGACACGCTGGACGTCGGCGTCACGTCGGTGCGCTGGATGGTCAACGCCGAGCCCACGTTCGGCGCGATCGGGCCGACCCACGTCGACCCGCGCAGCGGCGAGATCCTGGACGCGGCCATCGCCATCGAGAGCCTGTCCTCGCGCGACCTGCGCGCGGTGCGCGCGCAGGTGCTCGACACCGCCGGCGGCCTCGACATCCCCGCGCTGCTGCAGGCGCCGCCCTCCGAACTGCCGCGCCCGGCGCCGACCGGCGTCGCCTCGACCGCCGGGCCGGCCGCGCAGGCCTGCCTGGCCGGCGACTACGAATCCGAGCAGGCGGCCTACGGCCTGGACGTGCTCGCCGCGCGCGGCGAGATCGACCCCGACAGCCCCGCCGCCGACGCCTACGTGCAGGCCTACCTGACCGACGTGACCATGCACGAGGTGGGCCACACGCTGGGCCTGCGCCACAACTTCCGCGCCTCGCGCATGTACACGCTCAAGCAGCTGGCCGACCCCGAGTTCACGAAGACCCATTCGCTGGGCGGCTCGGTGATGGACTACCTGCCCATCAACCTGCCGCGCCCCGGCGAGACCGCCGCCGCGCCGTTCGACGCCACGCTGGGGCCCTACGACTACTGGGCCATCGAGTACGCCTACAAGCCGCTGCCCGCCGACGCCACGCCGGCCCAGGCCCGCGAGGCGCTGCTCAAGGTCGCCGCGCGCAACACCGAGCCGGGCCTCGACTACGGCACCGACGAGGACAACTACCTCGGCGTCGATCCGGCGTCGCTGCAGGGCGACCTCGGCGACGACCCGGTGGCCTACGCACAGAAGCGCTTCGCCATCGCGCGCGACCTGTTCGCGCGCCAGGAGGCGCGCCAGCTCAAGCCGTCCGAGGACTACGCCGTGCTGCGGCGCTCGGTCACCTTCGCGCTGCGCGACGCCACGCGCTCGGCCGGCGTGCTGCTGCGCCAGCTCGGCGGCGTGGCCACGCTGCGCGACTTCCCCGGCTCCGGCCGCGACCCGATGCAGCCGGTGCCTGTGGCCGTGCAGCGCGCGGCGCTCGACACGCTGGTCGACGGCGTGCTGGCCCCCGACAGCTTCCACGTCTCGCCCGCGCTGCAACGTCGCCTGGCGCCCGATTTCCTCGAGCGCGGCGATGTGTCGGCCGGCGGCGACCCGGTGTCCACCGACTACCCGGTGGAGTCGGTCATGCTGGACCTGCAGCGCCAGGTGCTGGCCGCCCTGATGAGCGACGGCCTGGCCCAGCGGCTGGAGGACAGCGCGCCCAAGCTGGACCGCCCGGCCTCCGGGCTCACCGCGGCCGAGGTCTACGAGCGCATCACGCGCTCGCTGTGGTCGCAGGCGAGCAACTTCGGCGCCGACGGCAAGGGCGACATCCCGGCGCGCCGGCGCGAGCTGCAGCGCGACCACGTCAACCGTCTCGCCACCGTGCTCCTGCGCACCCCCGGCGGCGTGCGCGTGGACATGCGCGCCACGCTGCGCGCCGAGGCCGCCACGCTGCTGCCACGCATCCAGGCGGCCCAGCACCGCACCGGCCTGAGCGAGGCCACGCGCCTGCACCTGGCCGACTGTGCCGAGACCCTGCGGGTCGCGCTCGGCGCGCCGATGCAGCGCGCCGGGTTCTGACGACGAGGGCGCCCGTTCGGCCCTCGCCATCCGTCTTCCGTCGCACCGCCGGCCCGCGCCCCTGGGCGCCGGCCGCGCGGCGCGCTATCGTGGCGCCATGTCCACTTCCCCTCCCGTCGCGACTCCCGGCCTGGCTGCCGACGAAGGGCCCCGTTCGCGCTGGGGCCGCTTCCTGCGCGCGCTGGCGCCGCGCACGATCGGGCTCACGCTGGTCCTGTCGCTGCTCGTCGCGGTCGTCCTCAACCCGATCTTCGAGCTGCCGTTCACGGTGCTGCTGGGGCGCACGCTGTTCGTCGGCTTCATCACGCTGGTGGCGCGCAGCGCGGCGCTGGTGTGGCGCCAGCGCGTGGTGCCGTCGTGGGTGCTGCAGTCCATCAGCGTGCTGTGCGCGGCCATCCTGGCCACGCTGGCCGTCTACCTGCTGGCCACCGGCGGCGACCTGAGCGCGGTCGTCACGCACGAGGGCCGCGTCCAGGGCTTCGTGCTGATCTCGGGCACCGGCACCATCGTCGGGCTGATGCTGGCCTTGGGGGCGCTCGAACGCCAGCGCGACTCCGAGGCCAAGGCGATGGGCCTGGAGCTGGCGCTGCAGCGCTCGCGGCTCGAACGCCACGCCGCCGACGCTCGCCTGGCCGTGCTCACCGCGCAGGTGGAGCCGCATTTCCTGTTCAACACGCTGGCCAACGTGCAGGCCCTGGTGGAGACCGGCTCGCCGCGCGCGCCGGCCGTGCTGCGCAGCCTGATCGCCTACCTGAAGGCGACCATGCCGCGGCTGGACGAGGGCGACGCCCAGCTGGACCGCGAGATCGCGCTGGTGCGCAGCTACCTCGAGCTGATGCACCTGCGCATGCCCGACCGGCTGCGCTTCACCGTGGCGGGCGATCCGGCGCTGCACGGATTTCCCTGCCCGCCGATGCTGCTGCTGACCCTGGTGGAGAACGCCGTGCGCCACGGCATCGATCCGTCGGAGACCGGTGGCAGCATCGCCGTGAGCACGGCGCGCGAGGGCGACTGCGTGCGCCTGGTGGTGCGCGACGACGGCGTGGGCATGGGCGAGTCGGCCGCGCCCGGCACCGGCCTGGTCAACCTGCGCGAACGGCTGGCGGCCTTCTACGGCGGCGCCGCGCGGCTGGAGCTGACCGAGGTCGCGCCGCACGGCCTGCTGGCCGAGATCCTGATCGACGTGCCCGCCACGGGCGCCCTGGGGAGCCCGGCATGACCGGCATCCATCGGCCGCCGCAGGACGCGGACGACGCCGCGGCAGGCGTGCCCGCGCCGGCGCCGCGCACGCCCGGTGCGGTGCGCGCGCTGATCGTCGACGACGAACCGCTGCTGCGCACCCACCTCGCGCACCACCTGGCCCAGCTGTGGCCGGAACTGGAGATCGCCGGCGAGGCCCGCAACGGCCGCGAGGCGGTGGACCTGTTCGCCCAGCTGCAGCCCGAGGTCGTCTTCCTGGACGTGCACATGCCCGGCATGAACGGCGTCGAGGCCGCGCGCCTGATGGGCCCGGACGTGCAGATCGTCTTCGTCACCGCCTACGAACAGTACGCCGTCGCGGCGTTCGAGCAGGGTGCCATCGACTACCTCGTCAAGCCCTTCGACGCCGAGCGCCTGGGCGAGAGCGTCGCGCGGCTGCGCCGGCGCATCGCCGAGCGCCGGCGCCTGGCCGCGGCCGACGGCGGCCTGGGCCAGGTCACCAGCCTCGCGGGCGACGTCGCCGATGCCGGCTCGCCGCTGGGCCAGCTGCCGGCGGGCGACCTCGACGCCGTGCTGGCGGCCCTGGCCGGCGAGCTGCGCCGGCGCGCGCCGCCCGGCGAGCGCCTGCAGTGGATCCGCGCGTCGGTGGGCCAGATGATCAAGCTGATCCCGGTCGACGAGGTGCTGTACTTCCGCTCGGACGAGAAGTACACGCTGGTCGTCTGGGTGGGCGGCGAGGCGCTGATCCGCAAGTCCATCCGCGAGCTGCTGGATGGCCTCGAGCCCGAGACCTTCATCCAGATCCACCGCTCCACCATCGTCAACCTGCGCTTCGTGGCCCAGGTCGTCAAGGGGCCCAACGAGACGGCCGAGGTGCACCTGAAGGGGCGCAGCGAGACGCTGGGCGTCAGCCGCAACCACGTGCACTGGTTCCGGCAGTACTGACCCGCGAGCGTCGCCGCGGACCGGACCGCCGGACCTCAGCCGCCCAGGCCGGCGTACACGTTCTGCACGTCGTCGTTCTCGTCGATGGCCGCCAGGAAGCTTTCCACTTCCTCCAGCGCCTCGGCGCTGAGCGAAGCCGGGTCGACCGGGTTCTTGGGCTTGTAGCCGAGCTTGGCCGACAGCACCTTGAAGCCGTGCTCGGGGAGCGCGCGGCTGACGACGTCGAGGTCGGCGGGGTCGGTGATGAACAGCGTGCTGCCTTCCTCGTCGCCGGGCTCCAGGTCCTGGGCGCCGGCCTCGATGGCGGCGCTCTCGGGGTCGGCGCCGGGCGCCGCCGGCTCGGCCTCGATCATGCCGACGTGGTCGTAGTCCCAGGTGACCGAGCCGGGCGTGCCCAGCTGGCCCTTGCGGAACAGGCCGCGCACTTCCGAGGCGGTGCGGTTGACGTTGTCGGTCAGGCACTCCACCACCACCGGCACCCGGTGCGGCGCGTAGCCTTCGTAGACCACGTGGTCGAAGTGCACGGCCTCACCAGTGAGGCCGGCGCCCTTCTTGATGGCGCGGTCCAGCGTTTCCTTGGGCATCGACACCTTGCGCGCCTGTTCGACGACCAGGCGCAGGCGCGCGTTGTCCTTCGGATCGGCCCCGCCGCGGGCGGCGATCATGATGTCCTTGGCCAGTTTGCCGAACAGGCGACCCTTGGCGTTGGCGGCCAGGTCCTTGTGCTTTGCTTTCCACTGCGCGCCCATGGCGTCTCCGTGAGGTTGGTTCGTGTCGTCCGCGGGCGTGAGGGACATGGCGCGCGGCGCCGGGCCACAGTGTCGCACTGCCGCGACCGGCGCGGGGCGTGCGGGACGTGCGCGGCGCGCCCGGCACGCGGCGAGCGCACGCGGGCGTGGTGCGAGCGCGTCAGCCCGCGAAGGGTTCGGTGCGCAGCAGCAGCCAGTCCCGCGCCTGGCCGTCCACCAGCGGCAGCAGGCGCTCGCGCACCGTGGCGTGGTAGGCGTTGAGCCAGGCCACGTCGGCCGCCGACAGCATGCCCGGCTCGATGCAGCGGGTGTCGATCGGGCACAGGGTGAGCGTCTCGAATTCGAGGAAGTCGCCGAACTCGCTGACGCCACCGGCCACGTTGGCCACCAGGTTCTCGATGCGGATGCCCCAGCGGCCCGGACGGTACAGCCCCGGCTCGATGGAGGTGATCATGCCGGGCTCCATGGCCATGGCCGGCTCGGCCAGCGCCTTGCTGATGCTTTGCGGGCCTTCGTGCACGTTCAGGAAATAGCCCACGCCGTGGCCGGTGCCGTGGCCGTAGTCGAGCCGGGCGGCCCACAGCGGGGCGCGCGCCAGCGCGTCGAGCATCGGCGACAGCGTGCCGCGCGGGAAGCGCGCCTGGCTCAGGGCCAGCGTGCCCTGCAGCACGCGGGTGTAGTCCTGGCGGTGCCCGGGGGTGATGTTGCCCACCGGCCAGACCCGCGTGATGTCGGTGGTGCCGCCCAGGTACTGGCCGCCGGAGTCGATCAGCAGCAGCCCGTCGCCCTCGATGGTGGCGTGCGATTCGGCGCTGGCCCGGTAGTGCGGCATCGCGCCGTTGGCGTTCCAGCCGGCGATCACCGGGAAGCTCAGGCCCACGAAGCCGGGGCGCTTGCGGCGCTCGGCCGACAGCTTCTCGTCGATGGTCACCTCGGTGACCGGGCCGAACGGTCGCGCGGGCGTGGTGGCCTGGTCGAACCAGGCGTAGAACGCGCACATGGCGGCGCCGTCCTGGGCCATGGCCTCGCGCACGAACGCGAGTTCCTCGGCCGACTTGCGGCTCTTGGCCAGCGTGCTCGGGTTGATGGACTCGATCACGCGCACGCCGTCGGCCACCTGTTCGCGCAAGCCCAGCGTGATGCGGCGCGGGTCGACCAGCAGGACGGCGTCGCGCGGCAGCGCGCCCAGCGCCGCGCCGGCGGCGGCGTAGTCGGCCAGCACGAGGCCGTCGGCGGCGAGTCGCGCCTGCAGCGCGGCGTCGATCTTGCCGGCGCCCACGAACAACGTGGCCGAATCGGCGGCGATGAGCAGGTGGGCCAGGAACACCGGGTTGTAGTCGACGTCGGCGCCGCGCAGGTTGGTGATCCAGGCGATGTCGTCCACCGTGGAGACGAAGTGGTGCGTGGCGCCCAGCCCGGCCATCGCGGCACGCACCTGGGCCAGCCTGGCCGTGCGCGGCTGGGTGGCGTGCGGCGCGGCGTGCTCGTAGACGCGGGCGCCCGGCAGTTCGGCGCGCTCTTCCCAGGCGTCGGCCAGCACGTCGGCATCGGTCTTGAGCGCGATGCCGGCCGCGGCCAGCCGGGCGCGCAGCGCATGCGAGGCGGCCAGGCCGAGGACGTCGCCGTCGACGGCCACGACGCCGCCGCGGCGCACTTCGTTGGCCAGCCAGTCGAGGTGGTGCGTGGCCGCGCCGGTGGGAATGCGCACCAGCGCGATGCCGCTGCCCTGCAGCTCGGCCTCGGCCTGCGTCCAGTAGCGGCTGTCGGCGAACAGCGCCGCCTTGTCGGCGGCCACCACCAGCGTGGCCATGGAGCCGGTGAAGCCCGAGAAGTGCTGGCGGCCCTGCCAGCGGCCGGGCAGGTATTCCGACAGGTGCGGATCGCTGGACGGCACCAGCACGGCATCGACCCCGCGTGCATGCATGGCCTCGCGCAGACGAGCGATGCGGGCGCGGGCGGGGGAAGTGCGGGTGTCCATGGGGTGTCTTTCGCGGTTGGCGGCGCCGCGGCGGGCGGGTGGCCGGCCGGGCTGGGCGGGACGTCGCGGCCGGGCCCGGGTGGGGCGGTGCGGCGGCGTGCCGTTCGGATGCCCGATTTTAGGCTTTTCGCGGCGGCGATGGCGGGCGTTGTGGCGCGCGAAAGCGAGGCATGTAGGATGTCGGCTGACGGCCGAGCCTGTGTGAAAACCCCGGTCCGAGAACGAGTCTGGCCGCGTAGAGTTCCGAAGCATATCGAGAAGGGATCGGTATGCCCAGGTTCATCGAAGGACGGGATCGGCATCAGGTCACGCTGCTGCCGGAGTCGCTGGACGACTTCATCGCCAAGGACAACGCGGTGCGGGTCGTCGATGCATTCGTCGACGCACTCGATCTGGAGGAACTCGGCTTCGAAGGCGTGCAGGCCGCGGAGACGGGCCGGCCGTCGTACCACCCGACGGTGCTGCTCAAGATCTATATCTACGGCTACCTCAACCGCGTTCAGTCGAGCCGGCGACTCGAGCGTGAGTGCCAGCGCAATCTGGAGGTGATGTGGCTGACAGGCCGCCTGGCGCCTGACTTCAAGACCATCGCCGACTTCCGCCGCGACAACGGCAAGGGCGTCCGTGGCGCCTGCAGCCGATTCATCGAGCTCTGCAGAGACATGAAGCTGTTCTCACAGGCGGCAGTGGCCATCGACGGCAGCAAGTTCAAGGCGGTCAATAGCCGAGACAACAACGTCACGCCAGCCAAGATCGCTGCGCGCAAAAAGCAGATCAACGAGAGCATCGAGCGCTACATGGGCGACCTGGATGCTGCCGACAGGAACCACCCCGGCGAGGAGCAGGCAACCATCGCGACGGTGCGGCGGGCCAGTGACCGCTTTTTGCCATCGAATTCGACGTGCTTGACGACCCCTTTTGGGTCGGCACCTGCTGCCCGGTGATCGACCTCGCGCGGCAGGTATGCTGCGCACAGCGGTCAGTCGGTCTGGTTCGATCGTCGATGAGGTCTCGACCGACCTGATCGTCGGCGTCCTGAGGCTCTTGTCGGCCAGTTGTGAGCGTTCGCAAACGCTCGCCTGCCGGCAAGCTGCCTGTGGTCGCAGGCGGTGAGGAATCTGCGCTGATATGTTGAGGCCCGCAGTCGGCCAAATCAGGATCTTCATTGGCGCACATTCGTGCCGCCGCACTTCAGGAAATGACTTCAATGTTTGAAAAGTCGAGTGTTGCGGCGGTCAGCTTGGACCGCCGCAAGGTGTTGGGCGGCATGCTACTGGCGCCGTTTGCTGGTGCCGCAACCGCAGCGGGTTGGACACCCGGGTTTGGGCCCCACGGGGTGGGCAGCAGTTGCATGCTGGCCAAGGCGCCAGGCGACCGCCCGATGGAGGAATACCTCATCGGAAGCCCGCAGGCCCGGGGGGCGGTGTACCTGGATCAGGTGATCAGCGACCGCAAGGCCACGCTGGTGATCGACGTGAAGGTGCCAAATGACTGGCCGGGCGCCGGGGGCTTGGCCGGGCGCAGCCTGCCAGTGGTGCTTTCTGTGCTCTACCCGACGCCGGCCTCCAACCCCCGCCCCGAGTACACCTTCCCTGAAGAGCACGGCTGGTACCGCCTGCCGCACATGCAGCAGCCCGGCGAGGCACCCATCTTTGCCGACGAGCGGGCGCGCTACCCGTTGATCGTTCATTCCGGCGGTTCGAACACCCACGGGCTGTGGCACCTCCTGAAGTTGGGTCACCTGGCCTCGCAGGGCTACGTCGTGGTCGACATCTACCACGGCGATGGGCGCTTTCGGGATCTACGCGGTGGCGAAATGTTTGCGCTGCGCAGCCTGGCCGTGCGCGCAGCGCTGGACCACGTGCTGGCTCACCCGCATTACGCGGACCATATCGATGCCCAGCGCATCGGCGCCACCGGCAGCAGCGCGGGTGGGCTCGCCGTGCTGACGCTGATGGGCGGCCTGGATCCCGCGCGGCCTGGCCGGTCTCTGGCCGACGAGCGCATCAAGGCCGGCTTCGGGACGGTGCCCTTTGCCGGCTTCAGCCAAGCCACAGCCCAGCGCATGGGTGTGCCCCCGGGGATTCGTGGGGGCTGGCCTTTCTGGAATTTCGGCGATGACTTCGCCGGCCTCAGCGCCGTCAAGCGGCCCTGGTTTGCGGCCTGCGGCGAGCAGGACGGCAACGTGCCGGCCGCCGACGTGCTGGCCGCCGCGCGCGCCATGGGCGGCCCCGCCTGGGTGGTGGAGCTGAAGGGCCAGACGCATAACCTGGATGAAGCGGCCAACGCGGAAGCGCGCGGCTGGGAGGCGGCCTTCTTCGATGCCCATCTGCGCGGTGATGCAGCTGCGCTCGCCTTGCTGCGTCCGGGCGCCGATCCAGCCGGCCCTGGGGCACTTGGGCGCATGCTGCTGAATCCACTAGGCAAGCCGTCCTGACAAGGCGCGGCTTCCAGCTTCGACTGCCCAAGCTGGCACGGTTGCGGGCCGGTAGTGACACCGTTTGACAGCGATGTCATCCATCGTTAGCCTCAGTGCAAGTTTTCACCCATCGCCTGTAAAGATGGCAGCGTCATGGCGCTTTTCAAGGGAGGACGGATGGAGAGAATCAAGGCAAAGTGGCTGACAGTCGCACTCTGTTGCGGCGCGCTGTTGTATTTGGCAAAGCCTGCTATTGCCGGAGCGCCGACGTTCAAGGATCTCTTGGCGGAAGAAGACTATGCGCTGGTGAGCCAGATGGTCGAATGGGACAAGCGCGCATTTGCCTTGCCCGAGGATCTTGAACTGGACGGCCCCTTGCGTGAGGCCGCGGCAACACTGTTGCAAGCGCATGTCGCGCGCGTGCGGGAGCTGATACCGGCATGGATTGCGCAGGAGCGGGCGCAGGCCGGGGTTCCCGATCTGCGAGGCCGCGCGCTGTCGCAGCCGATCTACCATCGCATGATCAACGAAATGGCTATCTGGTCGGTGGAGAGTGCTGGGCCGGCACACGATGAAGCATGGTTGAACGCCGCGTTGGCGCCAAGGGCTTGCAGTGTGATTCCTCAGTCCCGGTTTGCTCAGCGGATGGCGCTGATCCAGGCTGCGCCGCCGTCTTCCCGACAAGCGTTGTTGGCGGGAGAACGGCAATTGATGTCGCGCTGGGGAACTAAGCGAGAGGCCTTGCCGCCTCGTCCTTCGACAGCGGACCTCGACGCGGTCGACCAAGCCATCATACGGGTGCGTGCGGGCTTGCAGGTCAGTGCCGAACCAATGACGCCCTTCCTGGCAGTGCAGATCTTCTATCGGCTACGCAAGCCAGGACAGTCCGATCGGTGGGAGCAGTGCGCCAAGAGCCAGTGGTGGCTCGCCTCGCAGTTGGCCAGCGGCAAAGCCGATCGAACTCTGGCGCTTGCGGTTTATCGCTATACCACGATGCTCGATGTCCGAGAGTTCGTGCCAGATTCAGCCATGAAGCCCCCCGCGTCCCTCTCTGCAGGAGGCAACGGGCCCTATCCACCCACAGCGGCCTACTTCAATGTGGAAGGAACGACGACTGTCCAGGCGGAGACCGACGATCACGGCAAGCTCCTAAAAGCTCAGGTTGTCTCTCGCAAGATTACAGTTTCTGGCGTGCGCGAGAACCGACCTGTTGCCTTCGAATCGCTGCTGGATGCGGCGACCCTGGACGTTGCGGCGAAGCGTCACTATCCCGATGGCAAAGCTACAAGTGATCGGTTCGACATAGCTTGGCATCTTGAGTAAGGATCGGAGATGAGGCTCGCAGTATTGACATACCGATGGTGTGCCGCGCTCCTGCTGACGCTGGCTGGGATGACAGTTCAAGCTCAAGATCAGTCGCCTGTATATGTCGAGCCCGCCACTGTGCCGGACACGGTGGCTGCAGCGTATCGAATGGGAGACTTCGCGGAACTCGAGCGCTTGTACGCAATGTACGGCAAGGCAGGCGTACGGTCTGAACTCACAGGCAACCCTCGCGTGGAGCATTTCTGGATGGGAATCGCCAAAATAGACGATTCCAACCTGCAGGTCACTGAAGGCTACTACCTTCAACTGGATGCGCTGACGAGCCTGTGGACCCGCGAGCATCCTCGCTCGGTGCTTGCTCAGTTGCTATACGTCCGGGCATTGAGAGCCCATGCATGGGTCTACCGCGGAGACGGCTACGCCAATACGGTATCGCCTGCGGCATGGGCTGGCTTCAGCAAGTACATTGACTTGGCCCTGGGTCAGTTGCGGCGCAGCGAGGCGCTGGCCACTTACGACAGTTCCTGGAACGAAATGATGTTGGTGATAGGCCGCGACTTGAACTGGGACAGGCAAAGCCTCATGGCGGTGTTCGAAGCCGGCGTTGCCAAGAATCCGGATAACGACAGCCTCTATTTCGCGATGGAGGAGGCCCTGCTTCCGAAGTGGGGAGGCGATCTCGAAGCGGTCGATCGCTTCATCGCCGAGGTGGTAAAGAGTACCCGTGACAAGCGAGGCCTGGAAATGTACGCGCGACTTTACGCCGGGCTCAGTTATGGGGAGTTGCATCAAACGCTCTTCACCAGCACCGGGGCTTCCTGGCCACACATGAAGACCGGATTCGAGGACCTGCTGAAGCGCTACCCACATACCGATCATCAGAACATGTACGCCTATTTCGCCTGCATGGCCGACGACCGGCCGACCTTGCGCGAGCAACTCGAAGTGATTGGAGACAAGTTCGAGCCGATCTTCTGGGGTGACTACCCCGAGCGGACGTTCGAGATGTGCAAGAAGCTGGCGGGGCAGACATAGAACGTAGTCATTCAACTGCCTTGCGCAGCATCCACCCATCTGCGGTCGGTCGCGAACGGCAGCTTCGGAGCGGCTGAGCGTGGGGGCACAATCGGGGAATGGTGCGGATGGGACGCTCTGCCCCGCGGGCACGGCGCTGCTCCCGTCCCGATTCCGGGCCTGCTGCGAATTCTTCGAGGCACACACGCGGGCTTGCTACTTCGATTTGCGATTCGAATGGTGGTCCAACGCCCGTGGGTGGTTCGTCGCTGTCGCCCCGCCAAGCAGGTGGCGGAGGGGTCGCTATCCATTACTGCCCGAACTGCGGCTCGGCGTTGACGGCCAAAGCGCGCCGAACCGCATCCGATCAGCAAGGCATTGGTGAGCGGCGGTAGCCGGCACTTGCAGACACTCGCGAACGACCGCAATGGGGACGGCTGGCTCGCCGGACACCGCGTTGCTGCTGCCGGGACCGTTTACGATGTCTGTCGGCGGCGCTGAAAGTGTGTCGGCACTGCTGACACAAATGGCCCGTACGGGTTGCGCCGACCTGCACAGGTGGCGATTGCCCGGAATTCGCATCTCGGTCATCTGCTGACGGTCACGAGTGGCTGCTATGGGGTAGGCTGGCTTCTACCGAAAGTGACACTCGTTGTGAAAGAGCATCGTTTCAACATCTACGGAAAGCTCATCGCAGTCGCGGAGACGACGGTGGGGTGGCGAACGTTCTTCTTGGGCGCAGACGGCAAGCGTCGCCCAGCAGAGATCGTGGTCCCCGTTTTCGTGGCCGAGGACGAACTGTTGCAGTATCTGGCAGACCTGTTCCACGAGAGCGCCACGCCGTCGAACGGCGAGCCGAAGCGGCTATCGTGACTGCTGGCGATAGAGGCCATGCCAGACGTAGGCGAGCTACCGGCCACAAGCTGCCGGTCACGATCGACTGCTTTTCAGCAGTCCTGTGTCCTATCATCGGGCGGCTGCGATTGTGCCTAAAACGCGGCGCGACCCACTGCAGGACTGCCGGCGCCAAAGGATCGGATGAAGACACTTAACAATTTTGACGGTGTGCGACTCGTTGCGGCCCTTGCAGTGCTGGTCAGCCATCAATTCTGGGTTGCCGGTGCTCAGCAGCCTCATACATTTGGCCCGATGACACTGGGCAGCTTCGCGGTGTTGGTGTTCTTCGCGATCAGCGGCCACCTTGTGGCGTCGAGTTGGGTTGCCGACCCAGTACTTTGGCGATTTGCCGCGCGCCGCTTTCTGCGTATATGGCCGGCCTACTTCGCGGCGATCGTCGGCGCGGCCCTTTGGGTCGGGTGCACCGATTCACGTCCGCTCGCGGTAACAGGAGCGTGGATGTTCGTTTTCAAACATCTGCAGTTCGCGCGATTTGAGTGGGACTTTTTCCCGACTCTGCACGATCCGCGGCTCAACCCCTCTATTTGGACGATCCCGTTCGAGGCCGGGTGTTACGTCGCGTTTGCTGCCGTAGCGGTGTTGGCGCGGAAGTGGTGGGCCGTGGCGCTCGTGACAGTGGGCGGGATTGCCTTCGCGGCATGGGGCGTTGGCCTGCGGTCGTTCGATCCTTCGGATGTCTCAGCGGGCACTGACTGGGCGCTATTCGGCGCGGTGTTCGCATTTGGCGCGGTGTTGCTTGGGTTGCCATCACTTCGCATGGCGAAGGCTTCGGCGGCACTCGTATTGGTCGGGGCGGTTGCTTATTTGGCCGGCTCTGAGGTGATTGGGCTTGCGCTGGTGATTCCGACAGTGGCGGTGTTCGTCGGAGGAAGTTCCTGGCCTGTGCTCAGGCAAGCGGCGCGCTTTGGAGACCTGTCGTACGGCATCTACCTTTGGGGCTGGCCGGTACAACAGATCGTTGCGACTCAGATGGGTGTCGGTGTGGGCTTCTGGCGGCTGCTTGCCGTATCCCTGCCGCTCGTCGTCGTGCTTGCCCTGATCTCGTGGCATGTCATCGAGAAGCGAGCTTTGAAGGCTAAGCCGAGAACTTCCGCGGAATGGCCACGGTGGGCGAGATTGGAATTGCGCTAGGCGTTGTAAGGCTTGGCGGCGAGCACGTGTGAGCGCGTTGTGCATGATCGAAAGCGATCGCTTCCACCGAATGAATACCGGGGCCGCGAATGTTGCTGGTCGAACATAGCCAGATCCGTAGCCCCGATTCGAATGTCCGGTTGTGGACGCTCAATTTGACTTGTTGACCGGCAGCAACGGGTGTTAGCGGGCGGGCATCAGCCGGGCAAAGGTCGGTGGTTTGGCCCTCGGCAGTCGCGCAAATGCCTTGGCGCGGTTGATCGCGCGGAGTAGCGTGCGAAATCGGAGGTTTTCGCGGCCCCATGCACGCCGCCGCCCGCCCGGGCCGGGCCTCAGGCCTGCAGTGCGACCGATCGTGCGAACTTCCCCTTGTCGCAGCGCGACACAGGCCTACCGCGGCAGCACCCGCAGCACGGCGCGCACCGGGCTGGCGTCGGCCGTCGCGAGCCTGAGCGGCAGGGCGATCAGTTCGTAGTCGCCTTCGGGCACCTCGTCGAGCACCAGGTTCTCCAGCACGCGCAGGCCGCGCCGGCGCAGCACCTGGTGGCTGTCGAGCGTCTTGCTGGCCGCCGGATCGACGCTGGCGGTGTCGATGCCCACCAGCGTGACGCCGAGATCGGCCAGCGCCTCGACGGTGGCCGGCGCGAACGCGGCGCAGTCGGGGTCGAAGCGGTCGACCGGCGCCTGGCGGTAGGTGCGCACCAGCACGCGCGCCGGCAGGGGCGCGCCCGCGGGCGGCAGCGCGTGCGCGAGGTGGGCCAGCAGCACCAGCGGGCCGACGCCGATCGCGTGGATCACGCGGCACGGGCCCAGGAACGGTTCGAGGGCCACCGCGCCGATGGGCGCCGCGCCGGCCTCGTAGTGCAGCGGCGCGTCGGCGTGGGCGCCGGTGTGCGGCGACAGCGTGATGGCGCTGACGTTGACCGGGCAGCCGGGGCCGATGGTGGCGCCCCAGACCTGGCGGTATTCGGTGTCACCGGGAAACACCGGCGAGCGGGCGTCGACGGGCGGCGAGATGTCCCAGAGCTTGTCCATGGACGCAAGCTTAGCGCGCCGGGGCCCGGGCGCGGTCGGCGCCCGCGTCGCGCCGCAGGCTCACTGGTATTGCGAGGTCGGGGCGGGCGGTCCGTGGCCGGCGCTGGCCACCTCCACCGGCGAGCTGGCGCGCACCACGGTGACGGTGCACAGCGATTCCGCCACCACCGTGGACGACACGCTGCCCAGGTAGCGCCGCAGCAGCGAATTGCCGCGCGCGCCCATGACGATGTGGTCGACCTGGTTGCGGCGCGCGAAGTCCACCAGCGCGTCGGCCGGATCGGGGGCCTCGAGCACGTGGAAGGTGAGCCGGCCGTCCTCGAGGTTGAGCGACTTGCTGATCGGCCGCGCCCAGTGCTTGAGCCCGACCAGCTGCTTGACGTGCAGGCTCTGGCCGGTGTGGTCGGTCAGCGCGTCGGTGCCGATGCGCGCGATGCGCATCACGCTGACGCAGGCCAGGCGTGCGCCGGGCTCGGTCAGCACGATGCGGCGCACCGACTCGCGCAGCTGCTCCAGCAGCTCGGGCGACGCGTTGTCGACGTCGACCGCCGCCATCACGATGCTGCTGCGGTTGAGCACCTCGGTGGCGCTCGGCGCGGTCTCCTGGGGCTCGGCGCCGAGCGCGAAGAACCAGCGCTTCAGGCGCGTCCACTGGCTGGAGCGCGCCATGCGCTCGGCGCGCCGCGTGAGCACGATCTGGTCGGGCTGCTGCAGGTCCAGCGCGAGCTGCGCGGCGGTCTGGTAGCGCTTGTCGGGCTGCACCTCCAGGCACTTGAGGATCACTTCCTGCAGCCACGGCGGGCAGTCGGGGCGCAGCGCGCGCGGCGGCACCGGGTCGATCCACAGGCGCTTGCGCAGCCCGCGCACCGAACTGGGGGCGCCGAACGGGCGCTCGCCCGTGGTGAAGTGGTACAGCATCACGCCGAGCGCGAACAGGTCGCTGCGCGGGTCGTTGCGGATGAACTGCACCTGCTCGGGCGACATGTAGGGCCCGGTGCCCATCGGCAGCGAGAACTCCTCTTCCAGCAGGTCGGGCAGGTGCTCGTGGCGCGACAGGCCGTAGTCCACCAGCACGGCCGCGCCGTCGGCGCGGAACATGATGTTGCTGGGCTTGATGTCCAGGTGCACCACGTGCTGGCGGTGCAGGTCGTGCAGCGCGGTGGCCACGCGGATGCCGATCTCGGCGACCTCGTCGAGCGCCAGCGGCGCCTCGGCCAGGCGCGGCCGCAGCGTGTCGCCGGCGATGTGCTCCATCACGATGAAGGGCTGGCGCGTGAAGTCGCCGCGCGCGATGTAGCGCGGCACGTGCTGCCCGGTGAGGGTGGGCATGATCATCTGCTCGACTTCGTAGCCGACGATGGTGGCCGGGTCCTCGCCGCCCTTGATGCGCGGCACCTTCATGATCAGCGGCGGCTCGTCGGCCACCGGCGCCGCCTTGCCGGCGGCGTCGACCCGGCTGACGCGCCACATGCTGGCCATGCCGCCCTGGTGCAGCCGCTGCTCCAGCAGGAAGCCGTCGACGATCGCGCCCTGTTCCAGCGGCGGGGCCACGCCGCCGATGTCGTGCCAGTCGCCTGGCGGCCTGGAGCGGGGGCCAGCCCCCGATTCGATGGGCATGTCAGCGCCGCCCGGCCGCCCGAAGGCGATGACGCGCCCCCCTGGGGGGCAGCGAGCGCAGTGAGCGTGGGGGTTGTCTCATCCTAGAGTCCTTCGGCGAGTCGCGCCGCCAGCCGATCGGGCAGGCCCGCCGCCCGGATCTTGGCAGCGGCGCTCTCGTGATCGTAGGGTACACGGTGATAGGTGATGCGCTGCGCCTCCGGCTCGAAGATCGCGTAGCAGGCGGCGGGGTTGCCGTCGCGGGGCTGGCCGGCCGAACCCGGGATGACCAGCCACTGGCGGAAGCCGGGCAGCGGGATCGGCACCTCGGGCGTGGGCGTGAAGTCGCCGGCCTTGCCGGTGGCGCCCAGGTGGTACAGCCGCGGCTCGTGCACATGGCCGCAGAAGGTGTAGTGGCAGGTGGTGGCGTGGATCGAGCGCACGGCGTCGGCGCGACCCTGCACGTATTCCCACTGGCTTGGGGCGAACGCGTTGGCGTGCACGTACAGGCGGTCGTCGCGCTGCACCTGGAACGGCAGGGCCGCCAGGAAGTCGAGCTGGCCGGGGTCGAGCTGGGCCCGGGTCCAGTCGATCACCAGCCGTGCCTCCGGGCGCATCTGCGGGGTGCCGCCAATCACGGCGGCCTCGTCGTGGTTGCCGCACACCGCGGCGGCGCCGGCCTCGACCTTCTCGCGCACCTGGTCGACGACCCAGGCCGGGTCGGCGCCGTACCCGACGAAATCACCGAGGAAGGCCCAGTCGGTGGCGCCTTGCGCGCGGGCGTGTGCGAAGACGGCTTCGACGGCTTCCCGGTTGGCATGCAGGTCGGTCACGACCGCGATCTTGGTCATCTTGTCATCATGGTTTCGGCGACCATGTTGCCAGCAGTCCCTGACAGCCTCCGTACGGGATTACGCAGGCACCCCTCGCCCGGGTCACGGGAAAGCCCGCATTCCGTTACGCGTTGGCCCATGGCGGTGCATTTTCACGGCGAGAATCGTTCCCGGCAGGCGCCCGCCGGCGCCCTTTCCATCTCCGGCCACGAGAACCGCATCCATGTCCCGACACCTGCACCTCACCCCGTTGGCGGCCGCGCTGGCCGCGACCCTTCTCGCCGCCGCGGCGCCGCCGGCCGCCGCGGCCAGGGTGCCCGGTGCCGCCGGCGTCGTCGCGGGCGCGGACGGTCAGGTCTACGCCCACGCGAAGGTGTGCGTCGACCGCAACGGCAACGCCCGTTGCGACGCCAACGAGCCGTCCGTGTTCAGCGGGCCGGACGGCAAGTTCAGGCTCGCTGCCGGCGGCGCGCTGGTGGCCGAGGTCGGCAAGGGCAGCTTCCTGGTCGGCGCGGACGGCCGCACCCGCGTCGCCGTTCCGCGCGCGCTGGTGCTGCGCGCCCCCGACACCGGCGCCGCCGGCCCGCGCGCCGTCGGTCCGCTCAGCACCGAGCTGCAGGCCATCGTCGATGCCGGCGGGCCGGACGGCACGCCGCTGGCAGACGCCGAGCGCCAGCTGCGCAAGCGCCTGGGCCTGGCCGACGCGCCGGCCACCGGCGCCGCCGCCATCGACCTGCTGGCCGTCGGCGACGCCACGCAGCGCGCCGCGCTCGTCGCCGAGCAGGGCAGCGTGCTGGACCGCATCGCCGCCGCCGTCGCCGACAGCGGCCGCAAGGACGACCTCGCCGCCGCGCTCGCGAGCCGGCTGGACCTCGATCGCATCGCCAACGTCGTCGTCATCTACGCCGAGAACCGCAGCTTCGCCAACCTGTTCGCCAACTTCCCCGGCGCGACGGGCGTGGCCGCGGGCAAGGACGCGAAGAAGAAGGGCCCCGCGTTCGCGCCGCAGCGCGATCGCGACGGCAGCGCGCTGGCGAAGCTGCCGCCGGTATGGGGCGGCCTGACCGCTGCCGGCCAGGCGGTGACGGTGACCCAGGCGCAGACCACCAACGTGCTGCCCAACGCCCCGTTCCAGATCGACTCGCCGACGCCCGCGTGGGGCGCGCCGGCGGTCGGCAACGGCATCGTCACGCGCGACCTGTACCACCGGTTCTACGAGAACCAGATGCAGATCGACGGCGGCCTCAACGACAAGTTCGCCGCCTGGGGCGACGCCGGCGGCCTGGTGATGGGCTTCTACGACGGCAGCCGCACGGCGATGTGGAAGCTGGCGCGCGACTACACGCTGGCCGACCGCTTCTTCCAGGGCGCCTTCGGCGGCTCCTACCTGAACCACCAGTACCTGGTCTGCGCCTGCGCGCCGGTGTACCCGGACGCGGACACGAGCCCCGCGCACCCGTCCATCAGCGTGCTGCGCACCGACGCCGACGGCAAGTTCACGCCCGACCTCGCGCTGGCCGACAACTCGCCCGCGTCGGCGCTGGCCGGCCCACCGGTGTTCAGGAAGAGCGGCAACCTCACGCCCAGGGACTATCTCGGCGACGGCACCTTCCACACCGTCAACACGATGCAGCCGCCGTACCAGCCCAGCTACAACCCGCCGGTGCCCGACGACGCCGCCGGCCTGTATGCCAACCCGCTGGAGCCGACGACGCTGCCGCCGCAGACGCTGGCCACCCTCGGCGACCTGCTGAACGGCAAGCAGCTGGCGTGGGCCTGGTACTCGGGCGGCTGGAACGCCGCGCTGGCCGACCGCACCAAGGTCTACGACGGCGGCTCGGGCAACTTCCAGGCGCACCACCAGCCGTTCAACTACTACGCCGCGTTCGACCCGAAGACGCACGCGGCCGAGCGCGCCGCGCACCTGAAGGACTACGCCGACCTGGTGGCCGACGCCGCCGCCGGCAAGCTGCCGGCCGTCGCGTTCTACAAGCCCATCGGCAAGGACAACGAGCACCCCGGCTATGCCAGCATCGCCGAGGGCGACGCCCACATCGCCGATCTCATCGGCAAGCTGCAGGCGAGCCCGCAATGGGCCCACATGCTGGTGGTGGTGACCTACGACGAGAACGGCGGCCAGTGGGACGAGGTGGCGCCGCCGCGGGGCGACCTCGTCGGCCCCGGCACGCGCATCCCGGCCATCATCGTCTCGCCGTTCGCCCGCCGCGGCTGGGTCGACCACACGGCCTACGACACCGGCTCCATCGCCCGCTTCATCACGCACCGCTGGTCGCTGCCGGTGCTGCCCGGCCTGCAGCTGCGCGACGCGGCGCTGGCGGCGCACGGCCTGCCGCCCATGGGCGACCTGTCGGCCGCGCTCGAGCTGCGCGCCCACCCGTGACGCCGCCGGACGCCTGATGCGACGCGCGCGCGCCCCGGCGCTCGCGGCGCTGCTCGCCACCTCCTGCGCTGCGGCGGCGCTGGAGCCCGCGCCGCGGCTGTACGGCGCGCGCCCGAGCGTGGCGCAGTTGACCGCGCTGGGCCGCGCGATGTTCGTCGACCCGGGCCTGTCGGCCGGCGGACGCCTGGCCTGCGCCACCTGCCACGATCCGGCCGCGGCGTTCGGCCCGAGCGCGCGCACGCCCAGTCCGTTCGCCGACGCCGACCCCACGCACGCCGGCACGCGCGCGATCCCGTCGCTGCGCTACGCGCAGTTCGCCGGCCGCTTCACCGAGCACGCGATCGACGACGAGGAAACCCATGGCGGCGACGGCGGTCCCGCCGGCGGCCTGACCTGGGACGGCCGCGCCGACACCGCGCGCGCGCAGGCCCGGCTGCCGCTGTTCGACGAGCGCGAGATGGCCAATGCCGACGACGCCGCGCTCGCGCGCCGCCTCGCCGTCGCACCCTACGCGGCGCAGTTCCGCCAGGCCGTCAGCGCGCCGGGCCGGGACGTCTTCGCCGACCCGCGGCAGGTCGTCGCCTGGATGGCGCTGGCGTTCGAGGTGTTCGAGCAGGCGCCGGAGTTCGCGCCGTTCGACAGCCGCTACGACCGTTTCCTGGCCGGTCGGGCAAGCCTGTCGGCGGCCGAGCTGCGCGGCCTGGCGCTGTACCGCGATCCGGCCAAGGGCAACTGCGACACGTGCCACCCGAGCCGGCGCAGCGCCAGCGGGCGCGCCCCGCTGTTCACCGACGCCGGCTTCATCGCGGTGGGCGCGCCGCGGCGTGCAGACCTGCCGCCGCTGGCCGCGTCGGCCGCGGTCGCCGCGCCCGGCTCGCGCGCCCGGGGCGCCGAGGTCGACCTGGGCCTGTGCCGCTCGGGCCGCCCGGGGCTGGGCGACGACGCGAGCTTCTGCGGCCGCTTCCGCACGCCCACGCTGCGCAACGTGGCGCTGCGCACGCGCCTGTTCCACAACGGCGCGGTGCGCTCGCTGCGCGATGCCGTCGCGTTCTACGCGACGCGCGACACCGACCCGGCGCGCTGGTACCCGCGCGACGCCGACGGCCGCGTGCACGCGTACGACGACCTGCCGGCGCAGTGGGTGCCCTTCGTCGATCGCGCGCCGCCGTTCGCGCCGCTGCCCGGCGGCGTGCCGCGCCTGGACGAGCGCGAGATCGACGACATCGTCGCCTTCCTGCGCACGCTGACCGACGCGGACGTGGAAGCGACCGCGGACGGACGCTGAGTCCGCGCGCGGTCGCCGGGCGACCTCAGTTCGTCGAGGTCTTGATCGCGCTGGCGGTGCCCACCGCGACGAAGCCGCTGTTGGCGAACACGACATCGGCGAGGGCGGCCGCGCCGTCCTCGTCGCGCGCCGTCCAGGTGATGCCGTCGAGGCTGGTCTCGATGCCCGTGTCGCCGACGACCACGATCTCGCCGCCCGACGACACGGACACGCCGCGCAGCGCACCCGTCAGCACCGAGGTGCGCGGCGTCCACGAGAAGCCGTCCGTGCTGGTGGCGATCAGGCCGTTGTCGCCGACGGCGATGAACTCGCTGCCGTCGTACGCGACGCCGTGCAGGTTGACGCCGGCGCCGCCGACGACGATCACCTGGCCGGCGGCCCAGGTGATGCCGTCGCTGCTGTCGGCGATGTAGCCCGCGTCGCCGACGATCACGTACTTGCCGGCGGCGTAGGTGCCCGCGTTGAATGCCTGCGCCCCGGCGATGGTCGCCGCCGCGGTCCATGCACGGCCGTCGGTGCTGCTGTAGAGGTGGCCGGTCTCGCCCAGCGCGATGAAGTGCGGGCCGGCAACCAGGCCGTGCAGCGGTGCGGTGATCGCGGGCGTGGTGGCCATGCTCCAGGTCAAACCGTCCGTGCTGGTGGCGACCGCGCCGCGCGTGCTGGTGTAGGGCGCCGCGGAGGCCGAGCCCGCGGCGACGAAGGTGCTGCCGATGTGGGCGATCGCCATCGCGTTGAAGTGATCGGTCGCCGTGCTCGACGAGAGCACGGTGACGGGCGACCACGTGGCCGCGTCGGTGCTGGCGAGCGCGCCGCCCTGGTCCGACACCGCCACGTAGTGGCCGTCGGCGTAGTCCACGCGCTGCAGGTTGCCGATCGAGGTGACCGCCACGTTGTGCCAGGTCAGGCCGGCGATGATGCCCGGCGTCAGCGCGATGGACACCGTCTGCGTCGTGGCGCCGGTGAGCGCGGCGGAAACATTTACCGTCGCGGTTGCATTGAAGGTCTTCGGGTCGGGCGGGAGGTACTGGACAGTGGCGCCCGTGGTCGCGCTGAGCGAGCCTGGTCCGCTGAGCGTCCAGCTGGGCGTGTCGGTGCTGTTGCTGACCGTGGCGGTCAGCGTGATGGCCGTGCCGCCTGCCGTGGTGGCGGTGGCCGAGGGCGCGATCGTGAGCGAAGGCGACGGGGCCGGCGCGGGCGTCGGAGCGGGCGCGGGCGCCGGGCTGGGCGAACCGCCGCCGCCGCCGCAGGCCGCCAATGCGAGCGGCAGGGCCGCGACCACCGCGTACAGACGCAGCCAGGAAGTGGGGGAGCTCGCGATGGAGCCGGTGTTCTTGGACATAGCAGATCCTTGGGGTTCGGTTGCCCGCCAACGAGCTCTACCGCGAGCGCCAGATGGCATTCGCTGTGCCCGTGTCCTGTCGCTTCGGGTCTGCACCGATGCCGGATCGACGCGTGCGCGCGACCAGCCGCCGCGTCTCCCGACGCGCCGGATGGCGGTTGCCGTCCCGCCGCGGGCGCCGTGCGCCCGCGCTGCCGCCGTCAGCCGATGCGGCCCAGCAGCAGGTACTCCATCAGCGCCTTCTGCACGTGCATGCGGTTCTCCGCCTCGTCCCACACCACCGATTGCGGGCCGTCGATGACCGCGGCTGTCACCTCCTCGCCGCGGTGTGCCGGCAGGCAGTGCATGAACAGGGCATCGGGCCGGGCGACGGCCATCATCGCGGCGTCCACGCACCACTTCTCGAAGTCGACCAGGCGGCGCTCGTTCTCGGCCTCGTAGCCCATGCTGGTCCACACGTCGGTGGTCACGAGGTCGGCCCCGCGGCAGGCGTCCAGCGGGTTGTCGAACAGCTTGACGCAGGCGGTGTTGCGCACGCCGGCCACTTCGGTGTTCAGCTCATACCCGCTGGGGGTGCTCACGTGCAGCGTGAAGCCGAGGATGTCGGCCGCCTGAAGCCACGTGTTGGCCATGTTGTTGCCGTCGCCCACCCAGGCCACCGTCCGGCCGGCGATCGCGCCGCGGTGCTCGATGAAGGTGAACAGGTCGGCCAGGATCTGGCACGGGTGGAACTCGTTGGTCAGGCCGTTGATGACCGGCACCCGCGAGTGCGCCGCGAAGCGCTCGATCTTGGTCTGCTCGAAGGTGCGGATCATCACGATGTCGACCATGCGGCTGATCACGCGCGCGCTGTCCTCGATCGGCTCGGCGCGGCCCAGCTGGCTGTCGCCGGTGGTCAGGTTCACCACCGAGCCGCCCATCTGGTACATGCCGGCCTCGAAGCTCACGCGGGTGCGCGTGGAGGCCTTCTCGAAGATCATCGCCAGCGTGCGGTCCACCAGCGGCTGGTACTTCTCGTAGTTCTTGAAGCGCTTCTTGATCTCGCGGGTGCGCTCGAACAGGTACACGTACTCCTGCGCGCGCAGGTCCTTGAACTGCAGGTAGTGCTTCATGAGGGTGTCGCCGGGCTTCATGCCTGCTCCGCCAGGAAGGTCTTGACCAGCGGCGCCAGCTTGGCGACCACCTCGTCGGCCTCGGCGATCGTGAAGATCAGCGGCGGCACCAGGCGGATCACGGTGTCGGCGGTCACGCTCAGCAGCAGGCCGGCGTCGGCCGCGCGGTTGAGCAGCACGCCGCAGGGCCGGGCCAGCTCGACGCCGATCATCAGGCCCTCGCCGCGCACGTCGACCACGCCGGCCTGGCCGGCCAGCGCGTGGCGCAGCGCGGCCCGCAGGTGCTCGCCCACGGCCTGCGCGTTCTGCAGCAGGCCTTCGGACTCGATCACCCGCAGCGTCTCGACCGCCGCGCGCATCGCCAGCGGGTTGCCGCCGAAGGTGGTGCCGTGGTTGCCGGGACCGAACACGTCCCTGGCCCGCTCGCCCACCATCAGCGCGCCCACCGGCACGCCCGAGCCCAGGCCCTTGGCCAGGCTCATCACGTCGGGCTGGATGCCGGCCCACTGGTAGGCGAACCACTTGCCGGTGCGCGCGACGCCGCACTGCACCTCGTCGAGCATCAGCAGCCAGCCGCGCTCGTCGCAGACGGCGCGCAGCTCGCGCAGGTAGTCGTTGCGCGCCGGGTTGATGCCGCCTTCGCCCTGCACGGGCTCCACCAGCACGGCGACCACGTTCGGGTGCGTGGCGGCCACCTCGCGTACCGCGGCCGCGTCGTTGAAGGGCACGCGCACGAAGCCTTCGACCAGCGGGCCGAAGCCGGCCTGGATCTTCGGGTTGCCCGTGGCCGACAGCGTGGCCAGCGAGCGGCCGTGGAAGGCGCGTTCGCAGACGACGATCTCGGGGCGGTCGACGCCCTTGTCATGGCCGAACTTGCGGGCGATCTTGATCGCCGCTTCGTTGGCCTCGAGGCCGGTCGAGCAGAAGAACGCGGCGGCCAGGCCCGAGCGTTCGCACAGCATCGCGGCCAGGGTCTCCTGCAGCGGCACCTGGTAGTAGTTGCACGAGTGGATGAGCTTGCCGGCCTGGTCGGCGATGGCCGCCACCAGGCGCGGGTGGGCATGGCCCAGCGTGTTGACGGCGATGCCCGCCAGCGCGTCCAGGTACTCGCGGCCGTCGGTGTCCCAGACGCGGCAGCCTCGGCCGTGCGACAACGCGAACGGCAGGCGGCCGTAGGTGTTCATCACATGGGGCATGGCGGCGGTCTGGGTCATCGGGGGCGCTCCTGCAAGGGCGGGGAAAACGGCAAGCCGGCACCGGGGTTGCGAAAATGCGCACCGCGGGTGCCGGCCTGGGGGAGAAACATTCTAAAGGGCGGCGAATTGCACGGGTGCGACCCGAACGGGAAACCCTCATGTTTGCTGCGATGCAACAGCGCAAGGCACAATACGTGGTTCCCCGTCCACCCGACCTCAATGAACCCGGCTCAACCCCGTCAATTCTTCATCCAGGGCCAGACCCTGGACGGGCGTGCGTTCCGCCCGAGCGATTGGGCAGAGCGGCTCGCCGGCGCGATGTCGTGCTTCCGTCCCGGCGGGGCAAAGGGTGGCATCGGTTCGTTCATCGGCTACTCGCCCTACTGCGTGCCGCGGCTGATCGACAACGTGAAGAACGTGATCGTCGACGAGCGGCTGAAGGGGCTGGAGCCCATGGCCTGGGACTTCGTCATGAACTTCGCGCGCGACAACAAGCTGCACGTGGTCGAGGGCACGCTGCTGCCCGACGGCAGCTTCCAGCCGACGCCCAAGCCGCCGGGCGCCTGAGCGCTGAGCCGGCCGCTCCTGCGCCCGCGCCAACGAAAAGGGCCCGCACCGCGGGCCCTTCGTTTCCCCAAGTAAAAAGGGCTCGCAGCGCGAGCCCTTCCTACATTTCCACCCGGAAATCCGCTTCAGGCAGCGGCAGGAGCAGCCAGGGCCTTGACCTTGGCAGCCAGGCGGCTCTTGTGGCGAGCGGCCTTGTTCTTGTGGAACAGACCCTTGTCGGCGATCGAGTCGATCGACTTCTGGGCGGTCTTGAACAGTTCAGCGGCCTTCGCGCCATCACCGGCGGCGACAGCCTTCTGGACGTTCTTGATGACGGTGCGGAACTTGGAGCGCAGCGACGAATTGTGCGCGTTCAGCTTCACGTCCTGACGAGCGCGCTTGCGGCCCGAGGCGAGACGGACGGTGCGCTTCTTAGCTTTGGAGGAGGTTGCCATTTGGTATTAGTGCTCCGGGTGGGGAGAAAAGTCTTCGATCATACCATGCCCTGGAGCAAAAAGCACGGTCCCGGCGCGAAATCAACTGGACGGGCAGACAGTGGGCGGGCCCGCCACCCCGGCCGCCGGCCGCCACCGAGGGGGGCGCGCCCGCGTCGGCCCGGGCCGGCGGCACGGCCCGGGCCGCGTCGGCCGTCAATTCAGGTCGATGCGCCCGTACAGCCCGTGCGCCTCGGCGCCCGGCCCGGCGGTGTAGAACAGCGTGTTGGTCGGCTGGCTGTTCAGGCCGTTGCCGAACTGCAGCGCCCACAGGCCCGGCACGACGATGGCCGAGCCGTCGTTGTTGGACAGCGTGCCTTGCGCCGCGCCCGTCCCCGGGTCGTACACGTTGACCTTGCCGTCGCCGAAGTTGCCCACCAGCAGCATGTTGGAGAACTTGCCGAAGTTGGCGGGCGCCAGCGCGACGCCCCATGGTGCATTCAGCGCGCCGCCCGTGCCCACGAGGTGCGAGAGCAGGGTGCCCTGGAGGTCGAACACGTCGACCAGTCCCAGTCCGGCGCCATGCACCTCGTTCTGCCCGGTGGCGTCCTGCTTCGCATAGGTGACGTAGACCTTGCCGCCGATCTGCTGGATGCCGAATGGCGCGTAGCCGGCCGGCAGCGTCGGGTCGACGAAGCCGCCGGCGGTGGCCGCCGGCGCGAAGTTGCCGCCGAGGGTGACGACGCCGGCGTGGTGGAAGTCGGCGGCGTAGAGCATGTCGCCACCGGCGCCGGTGTGGATCGCCAGGCCGGTGAAGCTGTCGCCGGCCGCGCTGTCGTCGACCACCGTCAGCGCATGCGTGGCGTCGACGGCGGGCGACCAGGCCGAGATCTGGCCCTGCAGCGTCGCGAAGATGAACGGCGCCGCGCCGCTGAGGCCGTTCGCGCTGATCGGGAAGGCGCTGCCGCCGTTGAAGACGATCCCCGCCGGGTTGCCCTGGGCGAGCGTGACCACCAGCGACTGCGCGACGCCGGTGCCGTCGTACAGCGTCGAGGTGGCGGTGCCGGCGTTGGCGATCCAGGAGAAGCCTTGCGGGTTGAACGCGAGACCCCAGGCGTTGACGAGGCTGGCGTCGTGGTGCAGAGCCAGCGTGGCGGCGCTGTCGCTGACCAGCGCGTTGGCCACGTAGTTGCCGCCGCCGGCGCCGCCGAAGGTGGTGCCGGTGGGCGTGCAGGTCTGCGTGCCGTAGGGGTCGGTGGTGCAGTTCTGGCCGCCGGTGCCGCCGGTGGGCGACGTCGGCATGCCGCTGCTGCCCCCGCCGCCGCAGGCGGCGAGCAGGGCGCCGGTGGCGAGCGCGACGGCGAAGGGCAGGGGGCGGGCGAAGGGAAAGGGGGACATGGTCTCGGCTCCTGGCTGGAATGCGGCGCCGTTGCAGCGCCTGCCGGTGGATGCCGAGGACGGGCGGCGCGGTTCATCCGCGCCGCGCCCCTCAGAACGCGACGCTGGCGCCGAGGATCCAGGCGGGGCGGCGCCGAGCGGAGGCCACGTCGTCGGGCGCCGGGCCGCCGACGATGCCGTCGCGCACCAGCCGGAAGTCCCAGTCCGACAGCGCGAGGCCGATACCCAATGAGGTATCAACGCGGTCAGCCGTGCGCGCCTGGTAGGCGGGCGCCGGACCGTAGTGCAGCCAGCCGACGTGGCCGAATGCGCGCCAGTGGTCGTCGAACGCATGGCTGGCATTGAGCTCGGTGTACAGCGTGCGCGTGCTGCCGCCGAAGTAGTGCGGCGCGAACCAGGTGCGCAGCGCCCCGCCGGGCGCCAGCAGCGCCGCCATGGCTTCCGAGAAGTCGTAGCGCTCGCCGCCGCCGTAGTGGGTGCGGTGGACGGCCAGGTCCCAGCCCCAGTCGGGCGCCAGCCCGTCCAGGCCCGGGAGCGCGGCGAGCCGGCCGCTCCAGCCGGCGATCGCGTCGGCGCTGGCCAGTCCGGCGTCGCGGGTGCGCCAGAGTCCCGAGATGCCGCCATACGCGCCCGCGCTGGCGTCGCCCATCGCGCTGGCGCGCACGACGGGCCCGATGTCGTCGGTGCCGCTGCCGCGGTAGCGGTTGACGCTGTCGATGCCCAGGGTGCCGGCGAACTGCGCCTGCGCCGGGGCGTGCAGGCCGATCGTGGCGACCGCAAGCGCGCAGGGCGCTGCCAGGCGCCATGCGCTGGCCGTCGCCGTGCTGCGAGCGGGGGCCTTCAATCGCTGGCGTCCTTCAGCAAGAGGTCATGGGGAGCGGCCTGGCGGCGCACCGACGGTGGCGATCACCGCGCGGCAGCCGGGTGCGACGACCGCGCGGGACGACGCATTATCCGCCGCGCGCAGCAGCGAGGCACAGGCATCGATGGCGCCGCCGGGCAGGCGCACCAGCCGCAGCGACGGCTCGTCGGCACGGGCAGCGGCGCCGGACCGGGCCTGGTCCATCACGGCCAGCAGCCCCGACACCTCACCGGCCGCGAACGAGGTGCCGGTGACCATCCGCCAGCCGCCGCCGGGCACCGTCGTGGGCAGGTCGCGCGCCGGTGCCGACCACGTGCCGTCCGGCGCCGCCCCGGACAGCGTGTCGCCGACGGCGATCACGCCCGGATGCGCGGCCGGGAAGCCACCGCCCGCGGCCCGCTCGTCGACTGCCGCGACCACCTGCTGGCGATGGGCGAGCGCCACGTCGATGAGCCGGCCCAGCAGCAGGTCGGTCGGCCCCGACAGGCTCATGTTGATGACCTCGGCGCGGCGCTCGATCGCGAAGTTCAGCGCCTTGGCCAGGCTCAGCGAGTTGCACAGCGTCTGGCGGGTGTCGACCTCCCAGCACGCGCGCAGCGCGTACAGCTGCGCGTCGGGCGCGACGCCCACCATGCCGATGCCGTTGTCGGCCCGCGCGGCGACGAGGCCGGCCACCGCCGTGCCGTGCAGCTCGGCCGCCCAGGCCCGGCCGTCGACGAAGTTGGCGCGCACCTGGACCGCCTGCGCGAGGTCGGGATGGGCGTCGTCGACGCCGCTGTCGATGATGGCCACGTGCACGTTGCGGCCGGTGGCCACCGCGTGCACGTCGTCGAGTCGCCACTGCGCGGCGACCGGCTGCAGCGCGAACAGCGGGTCGACGTGGCCCTGGGCGTGGAACTCGTTCATGGGCTGCGCCCACGCCACCTCGGCATGGGCCTGCAGCGCGGCGACGCTGGCGTCCACGCTGGCGCCGGGCGGCAGGGCGAGCACCACGCAGTCCATGCCGAGCGCCGGCATCGCCCACAGCGTGACGACGCTCAGGCCGTGCGCGGCGGCCAGGCGCGCGCCGACGCGCGCCTGCGCCTGCGCGCGCGCCGCGTCGCCGTAGCCGGCCGCCCCGTAGTTGCCGTCCACCCGGGCGTGGGCCGGCGGCGAGCGCAGCATGACCAGCACCTCGTGCACTGCCGGGGCGGCAGCCTCCGGCGTCGGTCCCGGGGTCGCCGCGCCGTCGCCGGCCGCAGCGACGGCGGCGGCCACGAGCAGCGCCAGGCCGGCGCCGAGGCGGTGCAACGCACGCAGCGGGCTCATGGCGACGCGCTCTCCAGCGCCTCGACGAGTTCGACGCCCGGCGCCTTGCGCAGCGCGGCCAGCGCGGCGGCGTAGCGCTCGCGCGGCAGCCGCACGACCCAGGCGCCGCTCACGGTCGGGCCGTCGACCAGCCGCGCGCCGCTGTCGTCGAGGATCCGGCGCAACCGGGCCTCGGAGGTGTCGGGCCGGAAGCGGATGACCGCCGTGGCCCCGGCCGCGGCCGGGGCCGCCAGGGCGTGGAAGTCGCCGAGCGCCGGCGCCGGGCGCAGCGTGACGACCAGCGCCACCGCGAGCGCCACCGACAGCAGCGCCGGCGCCGCCCAGGCGCGCGCCGGCAGCGGCGGGCCG
>Ga0265336_10000357_pt1 | contig 29798 bp, 27 predicted proteins | sample 42119metaG_FD_193583 | JGI IMG/M metagenome (GOLD analysis project Ga0265336, IMG submission 193583) | Rhizosphere microbial communities from Carex aquatilis grown in University of Washington, Seatle, WA, United States - 4-21-19 metaG | ecosystem: Host-associated > Plants > Roots > Rhizosphere...
GCCTGACGAGCACAGCACGGACGCGCGGTTCGTAGCTTCTTTCGGTGCTAATTTCGGAAAACAGGATCATGACCCGCAAGAGATATGCGCTGGCCTTTGTCGATTGGACGCCATGGGTAAGAGCGCCGAGCAGATGGCGCGAATCGCGGGTAAATCCGTTCCTTGGGTATATCAGTACCTGCGACTGCGCAAGTTGGTGCCTGAGGTTCGGAAGTACCTGGCGGTGCCCGATGGGGATATAGCGAACAAGGCACCGCTCTCCGTGGAGTCTGCGAACCTGTTGCTTGAGCTTCCACCAGCGCAGCAGAGAGGATTCTGCGCTACGATCATCGAGCAGCGACTGGGGTACCGACAGGTGCAAAAGCTTTTGCAGCCGGTGCTCAAGGCGCACGATCCTCAGAAGCACCGACAGATGGGCCGTGTGTATGGGTTGACCTCACTGCTCAACACGGCGCTACAAGCCGTCGATGTGGCGAGACGAACGCACGATACAGGGGCACCGGAACTCCGACGAATGATTCAGGAAGCTCCGAAAGGTCAATTGAATCAGGTGCTGAAGGCATTGGGAGATGCGGCAAAGGAGTTGAAAGATGTGCGGGAGAAGCTGGTTGAGTTGTCCCCGTAAGTCTCCCCGTCAGTCGCTAGTATACTAGCTGCTAGGTCTTATAAAGATAGATAAGTTATATACTTAATAATTATAACTTTATAAAAAAATAAAGTATTATGGGAAATCGCGCAAAAAGTCAACAGCGACAAGGCGCAAATTTGAAAATTTTTAATTCAGGCGAGGGGGGCTGCGCCGAGGCTCGCTGCGCTCGCATCCAGAGCGCTAGCGCTTTTTCTTCCTGGAGAGGAATCACATGTCGGGTGAACAGACAGACGGCGCGCAGATAAAGAATTGCGCTGAAGAGATCGCGCAACTGCGCGCGGAAGTGAAATCCATGCGCGAAGTGTTGTGCCGGGTACTCACCTGTGTTCAGGGAATATCCAAGACAGCCAGTCGGCGCGTGAATGGTGATCGGACTCCGGCGCGCCTTCATCGGTACATGCTGGAAGCCACCAAGGCGCATACCATCCCGGAAATCATTTCATCGCTGCGCGGAACATGGCCAGAGGCGGACGATGCCACTTTGCGTGATCGCATTCTCTGCGCGCTGACCAAGGGTGTAGCGCGCGGAGTGTACGTGCGCGTGAATCGGGACCGGCCCATTCGATATGCGCGCGCTGAATTGCAGCCGCGAATTCAGGAGATCGGTACGGGACAGACGTGGAGCAGCGCTGTAGAATTGGCTTCGGTTTTGAATTTGAGCGAATCGGTGGTACGGCGTGCAGTGGAGAGCGGAAGGACTCTGTATGGCAGGCGGTTTGGCTACGTCACGGTTGCTGCGGAAGGCGACAGCGGCAATCAGTCGTTTGCGTCTTAATCCGGTGGCAATGGAATCGCAAATCTACGCGGAGATTGCCAGAGTGCTGGAGGATGCAAGGATTCCTTACGTGCGTGAGTTTGTCCTGGGGCCTCGCAGTCGCATAGATTTTTACTGCCCTTCAGCAGGGGTTGGCATAGAGGTCAAGAAGGGGAAGCCGAATCGCGCGGCAGTCACTCGTCAGGTTACTCGCTACTGTGGCTATGCCAGGATCGAGGGATTGATTCTCGTCGTGGAGCGGAGTCTGGTGGGGCATCCGTCCTCCTGTGCTGGAAAGCCCGTCTGTTATGTCCCACTGAATAAACAATGGGGACTCGCACTGTGAGCGAAGTGACAACCACACCGCCGTACCTTATTCCGCCTGTGATCTGCGCCGAGGCTGCGGGGACTCTTTCTTACGATGTGGCACATAACCAGTACCGCATTCGTGCCGATCCGTATGTTTACGAACTGGCCAAGCGCGTATTTCCCGGCTGTGAGACGCGCGATGGGTCAGTTGTTTTCAAGGCGACGCACCGAGCCGTGGGGGAACTGAACTGGCTGATGATGCGATTCCCACTGCGGATAGAACAGCCGGATGCTTATGCCGGGCATCTTCGGGAGGCAACGAAGCACGCGGCAATCAAAGCAAAGCCGCCGGTCATGGAGAAGGTAGAGGGTGATCTGTTTTGTGGGGAGCTTATGGCCTTTCAAAAGGACGGTGTCCCCTTTTTGATTCACAATGAGCGGTGTCTGTTGGCTGACCAGCAGGGGCTGGGAAAAACGGTCCAGGCCATTGCCGGTTTCGCCAGGACGCAGGCGTTCCCAGTGCTGATTGTTTGTCCGGCCAGCATCATGCTTCAGTGGGAGGCAATGATTCGCAAGTTCATGGTGCTGACCAGGCCCAAGGGGACGCCGAGGAACATTACGTTCCTGCGCGGGTTGAAGCCCTATGGGGTTCCGGCCTCCTCCATTTACGTGACACATTACGGGTTGCTGCGGGGGTGGAAGGAGAAGCTTCCGACGATGGGATTGCAGACCGTTATCTTTGACGAGGCACAGGAGCTTCGGCACATCGGAACGGAGAAGTATTCCGCCGCGTCACTGGTGGCGAGGGAGGCGAAGTACGTGTGGCTTTTGAGCGGCACGCCGGTCTACAACCATGGCGATGAAATCTGGTCTGTACTCAACATCGCGGAGTATCACTGTCTGGGGGACCGTGATTCCTTCACGCGCGAGTGGTGCATGGGATATGGGGCGACGCTGGTGGCCAAGCCGGAGATACTGGGAGATTACCTGCGGAGGGAGGGACTCATGCTTAGGCGTCGGGTGGAAGAGGTGCTGACTGAGTTGCCTCCGCGCCGTCGGATCGTGATGACCATCGGTAAGGAGGAGGACACGTATGCCCGGCTCATCAGCCGCGCAGTCAGGTTGGCGCGCGGGTATGAGGGTATCAAGGTCTGGTCGGAGCGCGGGCGAATTCAGCGGGAGATCGAGCTTGAGGCGAGACGGGCTACTGGATGCGCCAAAGCGCCCTACGTGGCGGAGTTCGTGCGTACACTGTTGGAGGGTGGGGAGCGGGTGCTTCTGTTCGCGTACCACCATGATGTGCACGACACACTGAACGAGCATCTCAGGGCGTTCAATCCCGTGAAGGTCACGGGTCATGAATCGGCGGCGGAGAAGGAAGTGTCGGTCATGTCCTTTGCCAGCGGCAAGACGAACTTGATTCAGTTGTCGCTGCGAGCCACGGCGGGCTTGGATGGATTACAGGGGCGGGGGACGTGTGTGGTTATGGCGGAGTTGGATTACTCGCCCGCCGTGCACGCTCAATGTGAGACGCGATTGCACAGAACGGGGTACCAGGGGAAGGAGTCTGTGCTCTGCTACTATCTCGTCTGCGATGCAGGGTCCGACGAGATCATCCAGGAGGCGCTGGGATTGAAGGTGGGGCAGTTTGTGGGATTGATGGGTGACAAGGCGGAGACACCGGAGGATCGTGCCGTGGCACAGCAGACGGCGCAACATCGGCTGAAGAAACTCATTGATCGCCTGGCGGAACGGTCAGGATAAAACACCGCAAGAAAGATGAATCACGATGGTTCAGTTTTCTTGCTATGTCCGAACAAGTTATTGATAGTCTAAGTAAAAATTGCGTACTGTGCGCAATTGTTGACTGTACAGTGTTTCGGGTCTATAAGGATGGCTGTGGCTGCGGCTGTAAAACTACACGTCAACGGGCCGGTGACTCGCGTGGAGGGGCTGGCCATGGAGACGCTGCGCCCGGTCCTGATTGCCATGTCGCCGGACGCCAAGCACCGTCAGTCCTTCAGGGAGGGGAACTGGGACGGAAACGTGGAGGTGTACGAGAACGGTACTTATCCGGCGGGTTTGAACCGGCGAGTCATCGAGTACATTCAGGATACGCTCCATCGCGCTGTCGAGGTGATCGAGTCTACCCGCGACATTAAAGTGGATGCTAAGTTGTTTCCTCGCACCTGCGCTGGATTGAAGCTGTGGGACCATCAGTATGAGGGGGCCATGGCGCTGTTGCGAAACCCGCGCGGGTGCATCAAGATTCCTACTGCCGGGGGCAAGACGCTGCTCGCGTATGCGCTGTGTAGCTTTCTGTTTCTTCGGTACGGGTTGAGATCGCTGATCGTGACTTCTCGCAAAGGGCTGGCGCGTCAGACTGCCATTGCGTTCCATGAGTGGGCGGGAGGGAAGATTAAAATTGGACAGTGCGGCGATGGGCATAAAGTGATTGGCGATATCACGGTGGCCACGGCGAGCACGCTTCAGCAGTATCAGCCAAGGTGGCATGGAGGGAGGATATGTCCGGGCGACGCGGTGCTCGCCAAGGTGATTCGGCATGTGGACGTTCTTTTCTACGATGAGTGTTTTCCGGCAGGGACGCTGATAGATGGACGACCCATTGAGACCATTCGTGAAGGTGATTTGGTGAGGTGTTGGAATCATCGCACGCGGGAGGTTGAGTGCAAGCCGGTATTGCGGACATTCCAAAGGCGATCTGATGACGACTTGGTGGATGTGAAGTTGGTGGACGGATCAACTTTGCAGTGTACTGCGCACCATCCCATTTGGTCTGAGAGTCGCGGAGATTATGTCGCCGCTATTTTGATTGATCGCCGAGATTTAGTGCTCAAGTGTGTCGGACCTGTACAGGGAGGGGACCCGATGCTGGTGGGGGTGATTGGTGTTGCTGTGCAGGTTGCGCTGGACGAGCGTGCGGTCTATAATTTTGAGGTCAAAGACCGCAACAACTACTTCGCCAATGGCGTGTTGGTTCATAACTGCCACCATGGGGGTTCGTCGGATACGTGGTATGACATTGGCCTCAACGCGATCAGTGCGGCCTACCGCTGGGGCGCTTCGGGCACTCCGCTGGTGTATCAGGAACTGGCGGACATGCGCCTGATGGGCGTGACGGGGCCGGTGGTGTACTCAGTGGGTGCGGATAAGTTGATTCACAAGGGTCATGCGGCTAAGCCGAAAATCGCGGTGGTGCTGTCACAGGCAGCAAGTGGTCCGAGGCTCCCGCAAGGTGTCTGGCCCATGACAAACCAGCAGACCGGCGAGACCTTTCATCTGCGGGGTGATCCCCCCTATGCGGATTTGTACAAGCATCGCACCAAGGAGATTATTCGTAAGGGGTCCTACAGGCTGGGTGTCATTGAAAATGCATACCACAATGCTACGGCCATCCGTTGCGTGGAGTGGCTCGTTGAACGAGGTCGGCAGACGCTGCTCATTTGCCGCAGGTCCGACCATTTCAATGCGTTGAAGACGATGTTGGAGAATACGGGCATTGCATTCAGCAGTATCGAGGGGAAGACGCCGACGTTCGAGCGCGACGCCATCAAGAAGTCATTCAACGAGCGGAGGATCAAGGTCATGCTGGCCAGCGAGGTCATGGGGGAGGGTGAGAATGTCCGGGCCATCGGGGCCATCGTCCTGGCGGATGGCATGAAGGCCAATACGCCCACGATTCAGCGGATTGGGCGAGGGATGCGCTTGGAGGATGGCGGCGATACCGATCTGTGGGTGGTGGACATAGTTCCCATGAGCGCGGTGATCCTGATGGAGCACGGACTGGCGCGGTGCGAATCATACGAACGAGAGGGTTACGAGGTGCGGGTGGTGGAGACTTGGCCAGCGGCTGATTCGGTTGGTTACAAGGACGAAGAATTGCTTCCGTTTTTGAAATGGTGATCGGTGCGGAATTTTACTATCTTGTGGTCATGAATAACAAAGATGAAAAGCCATTGATATACGACGTATACTGTGGCGCTGGCGGTGTCACCGCAGGGTATCAACAGGCGGGGTTCCGCGTTGTCGGCGTGGATTACAAACCGTTCAAGCGATATTGCGGGGAGTCGCTCATCGTGTCGGACGCCATGAAGTTCCTGTGCGACTACCGGCGCGGTAAGTACCCCAAGGCGGTGGGGATTCATTGTTCTCCTCCGTGCCAGAAATTTACAGCCATGCGCCACATGCCCAATGCCAAGGAGCATGAGGATTTATTGACCCCGACGCGGAAGCTGCTGGCAAAGATTGGCCTGCCCTACGTGATCGAGAACGTGGAGGGCGCTCCGATGATTGAGGAGCGGACCATTACGCTGTGCGGCACCATGTTTGGGCTGGGGGTTGGGGATGCGGAGCTTCGCAGGCACCGATTGTTTGAAAGCAACTGGGGTCTGTACATCCCCTGGGGTATGAGTTGCTGGCACGGTCGGTCGCGCACGATCAGTGTTCACGATGACCACGGCAGGGCGCACGACTCTGCTGCCAATCACCGGCGAGTGCAGCGCAACCGAACCATTACGGTGTTTGGGCGAGAGGCGGAGGACCGCCGCCGCCGTCTGGTATTGGGGTGCGGGCGTAAACGACCAAGCACGGTGGGGGTCTGGGGAAATGCAGGGGGCTATTCGGAGCGCGATGAAGTGTATCAGTTCTCATCGGCAGAGCGAAACGAGGCTATGGGGATTGACTGGATGGTGGGGGCGGAGATCAGTCAGGCGATTCCTCCCGCCTACACGAAGTTTATTGGTTTGCAGTGGCTTCGGCATCTTCGGGGACAGCGCAGTCCAGAGTCGCGTGTGGGGGCTTCCCGATGATCCGTTTGCCCGTCATCACGAACAGACCGCCGTGCTACGGTATCAGTCATGTCCGCGATGATGTGGAATGTGCGGAGTGCGCCCACCGCGCGCGATGTGCGGAGGAGTGTCAGCACTGGGAGTCAAAACCGTCGCTCCTGCAACAGATCGTGGAGGCGGAGGATCAGATCGCCAGGCCACGAGACATCACGGATACGTTTCGCAGGCTGCATGTCCGTTTGTTAGGGAGGACAAACTTCCAAGTCACGGGTCCGAAGTTTCAGGACGCGCTGGTTCGTGTGCAGCGGTTATGTGATCGCAGGGAGATCGACCCGGCGATGTACATCGAGGCGCAGATCGAGGGTATGCGGTGGTGGATGGAGAACACGCCGATTGGGCGTCGGGCCGGATTCTGTGCCAATCATCTGCTGGGGGGTAAATCGGAGCAGCGGTACGATGAGTTCATTCGGCGCGGGAATCGGTTGCGGAATCACGCCCGGCATTCATCCATCACGGGCGACGCCGCTTACCAGGGACTGCGGTGCCGGGTTATGGACGTGGACGCGGAGTATGGAAGAGGAATGGTCATTGCCTGTCGGGACGGGGCGTGTCCCGGTGCGGTCGGTACGCCGCGTGATGCGGAGTGGCAGGAGGCGTTTGGTGGGGATTGTTCAGCATCATCTAGGCGGCGCGGATTGCGGGGCAAGTACGGTCAGGAGTTCTTGCGGTTGCTGGGCCAGTTGTGTCACCTTGAGGCGATCTCCGCGGTGGCTGAGTGGGTCAGACCCGGACTGTCCAGTCACATTCATCTACCCGATACTATCGCCGCGTGGAGTTCCGTGGCACCGTTGCTGGCTACTTACTGCGCGACGCATCGCGACGAGTGGCTTTCCGACGAGGTGCGGAAGTTGTGCTGGCAGCCCGCTCGTCATCGACCGTGATGAAGCTCGACGAGGGTACACCGAGTTTGTTGGCGAGCCGGGTTACGGTGCGGAGGGTGGAGTATCCCTCTCCTCGCAGCAGGGCATCCAGCGCCTGACGTAACATGCCCACCGTCCGGGCTGCTTGAACTGATCCGCCGTTGTCGTTTACCAGCGCCTTTAGTTTTTGAACGTCAATCCTCATTCCCCCAGTATAGAGCAGAAGGGGACCAGATGAAAATAAAAAATTTCAACGGGCCATTGACAGGGGTGGTCACTTTTGCGATAACAGCCCCCGCTGATCCGTCGCGGCGAACCAATCGCTGTAGAAGGTTGCGCACGGTCTTGGACTTTACGTAACCTGCTTCGATACATTCTCGCCGCCCCACAGTCCTACGCCGTTGCGAAGGATCAGCGCTGTGGCGCGGCTTTTTTGTCGATCAGGGCAGGCGTATGGCAGGTGTAGGGAATGATCCGGGAACTTACGGCGACACGTTTGGCGTCGCGTTCCAGACACACATGCTGGCGGTGATGATCAGGCACCCCGGCTGTGTCATTAGATTCCGTTCAGCCATTGACCCGTCCTTTTTTTCATTCGACGAACATCGCATCATCTCTCGCGCCCTCCTGGCCCACATCGACAAGTATCGTTCCCTTCCCTCTCGTCCAACCCTCACCGAATCTGTCCGGGCCATCTCCACTAAGCAGACGCTGGAGATCGCTGACAAGCTGTTGAAATCAATCTACGGCAGGGATGTCAGTGACGCCGCAGCAGTGCAGGATAAGATTGTTGAGTTCGGCAAGCTTCAGGCGGCCGTCAACGCCACGATGCTCAATAGTGAGGATTTGAATCACGGGGACCGCTCCAAGATTTTGCAGCGCATGCGCGACGCGGCCATTGTCGGTGAGGACATTACCGATCTGGGTGTTGATTACACGGCAAGTCAGGACGTGCGCGAACAGTGGTACACACAAGCGGAGCAGGATTCGTGCGTGCCTACAGGCATGTATCATTTGGATCGGATGCTGCGCGGGGGTGGTCGCCGGGGAGATTTACACGCCATCGCGGCGATCACGGGAAAGGGAAAAACGACAACACTCGTGAACGTGGCACATGGCGGCGCTATAGCGGGGGCGAATGTGGTGTACTACACCATCGGCGATCTTTCGCGCGTGGACGTGTCCATGCGTTTGGACGACCGGCTTGCCGGGGATGCGTTCCAATACAAGGAGACGGACCCGGCGCGATACGTTCGCCTGCTGAATGAACGGTGCGCGTCACTGATGCGGGGACGGATTATTGTTCAGCACTACAATCGGCACGCCGTTGGGATCACTCAATTACGTTCACACCTTTCGCTGCTGGAGGCGGGGGGCTTCAAACCCGACGTGGTCATATGTGACTATGCAAGTGTCTTGAAGGCGGAGCGCCGGGTTGGTAATACGTGGGAAGAGATTGGTGGCATATACGAGGATTTCAATACCCTCGTGGGAGAGTACAACGCGGTGGGGTGGTCTGGGGTGCAGGTGCCGCAGCGGTCGTACAGCAAGCCAATCCTTGAGTTGGGCGATCTGGCAGGTTCCGCCGAGATCGGGGAGCACGCGGCGCTGGTGCTCACATTCAACCAGACTCGACAGGATGAGATCGACAACATCGTGCGCCTCTATGGTGCCAAGGTTCGGCGCAAAGAGGATCATGGGGTTGTCATTGCACATGTAAACAAGCCGCAGTGCAAGATCACGACGACCGCGTGGCTGAACAGCGCAGGAACACTCGTTTCCGGTAAGTATGAGGGTGAGTCGGCGGGGACGGAAGAGCAGCGGGAGGAAGAGGCGCAGCGGGCTGCAATGAAGGCCCGCGTGCTGCGCCGCGTTGGATCGCCTGTCACATCTGCGAAAACCATCGTGGTGAAGAAGGCGATGAAGAAACCGGTGGTCATTAAGAAAAAGGCAGCATGATTTATGAACTATGAACAAAGACTGGTCGCGTATCTGGACAGGCGAATGGGCGCGCATCGCGGCGCGTGGCCCGAACACCAGTGGCAATGTCCGGCATGTCTGGATCGGAGAGGGGACGAATCGACGGGATATAAATTTGGATTTAATTTTGAGAAGTACAAGGGGTTCTGCTTTCGCTGCGAGTTTTCGGTGGGGTCACTGAAGCAGTTGCTGATGACGCTGACGGACGGGAAGCTGACGAACGAGGAGATGGGTTTACTGGCACACGAGCCGGAAGCCAGGGGGGTGGTGGCGGGGACGCTTCATGCGGCGGTGCTCTGCAATTTATTTCACCGTTCGCGGACTATGCGGAAGCTTCTGCCGCGACCCTTGCCGGCCCGTTGCATTTCGTTGAGCGAGTCGAACGACTCCGCATTTTTTCAACAGGCGCGTGAGTATCTGTTGACGACTCGAAAGTTGCGACCAGAGGACATCGACACGTATGACCTGCGATTCTGCTGGACGGGGGAATACGCGCATCGGATCATTTTTCCAGTGATGCAACACGGCGAGATCGTCTACTGGACAAATCGCGCCATAGACCCGGAGAATGCGCCGAAGACTAAGAATCCGCCCAATCGTCCGAACATGTTTACGCGGGATGATTGTCTGTATAACTTTGACGCCTGCGTGGGTAAGAAGCGGGTGGCCATAGCTGAGGGGCCGATATCCGTGATCCAGTCGGCCAGGGTGTGTCCAACTGTCGGATTACTGGGCAAGCGTATGAGCGACGCGCAGTTTGACCTGATTCGTGAACTGGTGGCGCGAGGGACGGAAGAGATTGTACTGGCCAAGGACTTTGGGGCCACGCCCGATGACCTGCTGGAGCGTCTGGGCGGGTGCGTGCCGAGGGTGACGTACCTGCCGTTGGAGTGTGGCGATCCCGACGACAATCGAGACCGTCTGTGTGAACTTTACCAGCACACGCGGACGTTATGCGTTTCAGATCGCGTGCGCAATCGTCTGGCGGAGCCGAAGTGGGGACGAAGAATCTTCTCGTGTAAGTGAGGAATCGTGCCATCGGTTCGTCCTGTTTGTTTTGGTCATGTGGCCCAGTGCGGCGAGTGCGGTCGCTGCGGGGTGCGGGCGGAGTGTTTGCGGGAACAGTCGGGGTGTGTCATTCTTCGACCGGGTCCACAGGTGCCGCAGAGGGATTGTCGCGGGGCGGATTATTTGACAGGTGAGTTCGATGACGATCACACGGTTAAAAATCATTCAGCCGTCTCCAAGCAACCCAAAGACCGGGTGTTATCACTGTCCGCTAGCGCCGTTGGCGGAAGACTTCCCAAAGCTGGCGGTGCGGTACGCCAAGAACGCGGAGAAGATACGGGAGGCGCAGAAGTTTCCGCACGTCATCCTCAATCGCGGCGTGACGGAACCGTGGGATGAGGTGGATATCCTGTGCATCGGGGAAGCGCCCGGCGCGACGGAGAACAAACAGGGACGGCCTTTTGTCGGTGAGGGTGGATCATTACTGCGCCGCACCGTGGATGAGGTGCTCAAGGGCGAGGCGGTTAAGCCGGTGGTGGGGTACGCCAATGTTGCTAGGTGCCAGCCTCCGGGTAATGCGCTGGTCGGATCGGTCGTGTCGGCGTGCTCTGCGGAGTTGACGCGGGAGGTGCTGGCGCGGAAGCCCAAGGTGGTCATCCTTCTCGGAAACATCCCGCTTGCGCACGTCACGGGGATCACAGGCATAACGCAATCAACCGGGAAGACGCTTCCCGCCATTATCCCAGAGTGGCGCGGAGTCAAGGTGGTTGCGTGTCTGCATCCAGCCTACATATTGCGCAACGATAGCGCTTTCGATCAGTTCGTGGACGCGATGGAGTATGCGGTGGATGTGTATTTTGACCGGGCGGAGGTGAAGAGAGGGAAGGGGATTTACCAGACGCTGTACAGCGCCAGCGCCGTGGAGCGGGTGGTTGATCGGATGATCGCCGAAGGACATAAGGTGGCGATGGACACGGAGACGGGTTCCTTGAATCCGCACCAGACGAAGTTTCCTGGACTGCTCTGCGTGAGCATCTCGAATAGGGAGGGGGTGGGATATACTATTCCGTGGGATCACAAGGAAAGTCCGTGGAGTCAATACGAGCCAGACTACGCAACTCTGATACCCGACTTGCCGGATGAGCCGCCTAAGCCACGCAAGGATAAGTCCCTGTGCAAATCGCCGGGGGTAAAGAAGTGGGAGAAGTGGGAGCGATGGGCGGTGGAGAATCGCGCGCACAAGATGGCGATGATTCCCACAATGGCCGAAGAGTGGAAAAAGGCTGCGCCAAAACGGGAGGCGGACAGGGTTCGGGTGCTGCGGACTTTGCAACGGCTGATGACGTGCGGACTGGACAAGGTGCTGCAACACGAGAAGTTTGACCGGCAGCACTTGCGCAAGCACATTCACGCCGAACCAGAGGGGACTGTCTACGATACGCTGTTGCGCCATCTGGTGTTGGATGACACGGTGGGATCGCACGGGCTGGATCGACTAGCCGCAACGTACACGGGCATGGCGGGGTATGATCGGCCATTGGAGGAATACAAGAAGGAGCACCCGGAGTGTGACCCAGAAAAGGGCGGCTCCTATGCCAATTTTCCTGGTAGTCTTCTCTTCCCGTACGCCAGCATGGATTCGGACGTGTCCCTGCGGGTGGATAATGCTCTCATTGGCCTCCCGGACTATCAGAAGAACAAACAGTTCCAAGTCGCGGCGGAAGTATTCATGCCGGCACTGTCGCGCACCCTGGCGGACATGGAGTACAACGGCGCTCATGTGGACCTGAAGGTGGTGGCGGAACTGACGAAGAAGTACGAGAAGAAGGAGCAGGATGCGTATGAGCGCGTGCGGCGTCTTCCACGGGTTCGTCAGTTCGAGGCGGATCGGGTGGCGAGCGCCAAGAAGGTGATGAAGGAGCCGTTCCGGTTCAAGCCGTCTTCGCCAAGTCATGTGTCATCCGTGCTGTTTGACTACTACGGCCTAAGGCCAACGGAGTTGACGGACAAGGGCGCGAAGATCATCGGCGCTCGTTTGGCGCATCGGATGGCGCGTAAGCGGAACGCGGATAAGGATGTGGAAGTACAGGAGTTGATCGAGGAGGCGGTGAGCAAGCGGGAGTGGTTTCTTTTCTCCACCTCACAGGACGTGTTGCAGATATACGATCATGAGGGAAACGACTTTGTCCCACCGCTGTTGGAGCATCGGGAATTCAGTAAGATTCTTAGCACCTACTTACACCCGATCAGGGAGCAGGTCAGCGCCGGTGATCTGGTGCATGGGCACTTTAACCAGACGGGGACCGCGACGGGCCGCTTGAGTTCTTCATCCCCAAATCTGCAAAACCAGCCAGATGAAGCACGCAAGGCGTATACATCCAGATTTCCTGGCGGATTCATTCTGCAAGCGGACTACAGCCAGATTGAATTGCGTGTCGCCTCGTGCCTTTTTGACGATCCGATCATGCGCAAAGTGTACATGAACAACGGCGACATTCACGCCGAGACTGCGCAGATCATCTCCAACAAGACCGCCAAGGAGTATGCGGCGCTGTCGGATGGGGACAAGAAGCATTTGCGACGTGTCGCCAAGCGGGTGAACTTTGGCTCCATCTACTGCATCGGCCCCAGTGGAATCCAGCGGACGTTGCGCAAGGACGGCGTGTTTATCACGCTGAGCGAGGCGGAGAAGTTCTTGGAGACTTTCTTTCAGAAGCGGCCTCAACTCAAGGAGGGGATGCAACGACAGGAGGATTACTGTCGCAGGCACGGGTATGTCCGGTTGTTCACAGGGCGACTGCGCCGTCTGCCGGACATCCATGCGAGTCAGCGGGCCATTGCGGCGCGGGCTGCCCGGCAGGCGGTCAACGCGCCAGTGCAGGGGAGTTCCAGTGAGATACTGACGATGGGCATGGTTCTTACTCACCGGGAGATGCAGAAACGGAAAATGCGCAGCTTGCTGTGTGTTAGTGTGCACGACTCGCTGGTGCTTGACTGCGTGCCCGAAGAGGTGATGGAACTGGCCAGAATGGTGAAAGAGACCATGGAGAATGTCCACAAGCTTTCTGAGTCGGTCTGGCCCGGTTTGGATTGGGCCTGGCTGAAGGTGCCTCTCGTGTCCGAGGTTTCGCTGGGTCGCAATTGGGATGCGATGATCGACTTCACTCCGGCGGTAATTGACAAGGGAATCGCTAGTGACGAGAAGCTCCACTGGCGTTCGGACAAGGGTGAATTTATGCACCGCGCGCCGACGACGTGGCGTGAGTTAGTGAAGCTGACGGATTTGAAAATTGCAGCGTAGCAATAAAGATGAATCACGATGGTTCAACTTTATTGCCAAATAAAAAAATTTGTATTTGACGGCGTTTTTGCTTGACATTGGGCGCGAATTTATTAAGGTTCTAATCGTGACACCGATAGTAACTCCTGCGGGTACTCGTGTGATCTGTGACGCCAAGGGAGTCAAGGAAGTCCGCCTAGTGCTGGAGAGTGGTCAGGTATGCCATCTCAATGTTCAGCGCGAGTTGAAATTACCGAACGATCCAGAGCAGGTCTGGGAGGCTGCCGAAGAAGCGCTGGCGCGTTACACGTTTTGGAGCTATCAGACCGAGCGGGCGCTGCGGAAGGTTTCCCAGTTGCAGGATCAACTGGAGGACGTTCGCGGAGTGGCCCATCTGGACTGTCGTGTTCGGCTCCAGCGCGAGGCGATGACCAACGACGCCTTCGACCCCAAGCAATTTGGAGTGGTGGCCGCCATGGTGTCCACGATCCCGGAAGTGAATCGCGTGTCCAAGGAACTTCGGGAGGCGCGTTTTGTGTACGGTGTTCTGCGGGGAATCACGAAGGCGCACGCGAGTCGGCTGTTTCTGCTCGATGCCCGTGCGAGAAAGAATCAAAACAAAGAATAGGTTAAAGCTGATCCTCAACCCTTTTTAGGAGCCTTTATGGCCATACTTTCGGATAGTGCTCGTCAGCATCTTCTCAATAACCGCGCGCGAGCGGTCGGCGTCATCGTGCGAACCAAGGACTTCACCAAGCAGCGGATGCGAGTTCTTCCCGGCCCGGAGTCGGCGGAAAATCCCGGCGCTTTTGGCGAGCCTTACGTGCAAATCTGGTCTCAGTGGCTCAAGAAGTTTCTGACTTCGCCGCGCACGTTCGGACTCAAGTGTCCCGTGCTGGACGCGCTGGACCTCCTGTGGCAGCAGAACAAGAACAAGCCGCAGGAGGAAAAGGATACGGTGCGTGCCGTAGCTTCTGGCAGTTTCAGTACGGCGTGCAAGGTCATCTATAAGGGCGATCTGGGCACCGTCGATGATCCGCACGTCAAGATATTCCCCTTTCCCGGAATGGCCTATGACTGGGTGGTGAAGGGCACCGAGGGGAACGTGGATATCATCGACCCCAAGGAGGGTAGGTGGTTTAATCTGATTCAGGTCCGTGATCCCAACACCAAGAAATCGTCGTGGGTAACGGACACCTGGTCGAAGGACTGCCTTATCAGCAACGACGAGGCGGTCAATGACGCACTGGTGGCGAAGGCCGCGACGATGAGCATCACTGGATTTGCGTCGCCGGTGGATTGGGATTCTCTTTCCAAGATTTATCGCAAGCTCATGGGCAAGCCCATTCCTTCGTCATACCTTCGGCAGAAGGGCGTCAACATATCAACTCCGGCGGCGGAGAAGGAACTTCCGGTCGATGACGAGGGCGGTACGGTGGTCGATACCAGCGACGAGGGCGCTGGCGGCGGCGTGTTCGATGACGAGGGTGGCCCCGCCGGTGATGCGGTGGCGCATCCCGATGAAGCGGGGGACGAGGGCGGCGCGGCAGTGCCGGACGACGAAGGCGGAACAGCGGGCGATATTCCCTCTGATGATGCACCGTCCGCCGCCTCCGAGGGTGCATCCAGCGAGTACAAGTATGCGGTGAATGCCGCTGTGATCCTGTCACATCCTGACATTGAGGCGGGTAAGGCCATTGCTTGCACCGTCACGGGTGTCGGAATGGGGAGCGACGGGACTGTCGAGTACACGTTGACGGATAATGAGAGCAACGAGTATTCGCAGGTGGGAGAGTCCAATCTCGCACCGGCTCCAGTGAAAGCGCCAACCGTTGTCCGCAAATCGCCAACCGTCTCGCGTGCGCCGGCCCCGACCGCGACGAAGGCAACCGGCAAGGCGACTGCGCCAGCGCCTGCCGCGAAGGCAACGGCCAAGCCGTCTGCGGGGAAGGCGTCGGACAAAGTCCGCAGCGTTATCAACAAGAACAAGGGCGGAGCGCGCAAGTAATCCGTCGTCGCCTCGTTTAGTGGAGTAGGCCATGCCGTTGCGTACTGGTGATTCCGTGTCTGTGTCCGTGAACCCGACCGTACGGTTCACTCAGTACGACTCATTCAAGACCATGGTTACGGTGCGGCGTGAGTTGGGCGAGCGCCCTGAAGAAGACCTGAAGGATTTGGTGGACACGATTGGAGATGTGTACTTCAGGGCGCTTCGCCGAGAGATAGAGTTATATACGGGATGTGTTCAAGGTCTGGGGGCACACTCGTCTATTGAGGAATTGCTTAGTTACTGTCGGAGCCAGATCAGGGAATTCAAACCGGCGGTCGTGGTTGAGAAAAAATCACCCATCGTCAGGAAAAAGATATGAAGAATAAATCAAACGTCAGCGCGGATGTGGATTATCAGCTTAAACCGACGACGCACCACGTTGTCGTCCGTCAGGTGGACTGGGTTCCACCGGCTCCGGCGGGGAAGATACAGATTGTCTCTCCGGCGGTGGATGCGCAGAAGCTGACTGACCGCCAACGGACTTTCTACGGTGAGGTGTTGGCCGTGGCGCAGGGCCGTAAGGATCAGCACGGTAATCGCGCCGACGCGCCGTGCGCGGTGGGCGACATGGTGGCGTTCTCGTGCGTCATTGGCTGCCGGGCTGTAATCGGCTCCTCTAGCCGAGTTATCCTGAACTTCGATGAAGTTCTGGCTGTTGTTGATCCGAGGCCGTAGTCATGGCAGAAACTGAGAAAAACAACTCCGTGGCTGATTTGAAGTCGGTCATTTCCCATGCGCAGAAGGGCGTGAAGTTCAAGATCACCACGCTGTCCGACGACACCGAATCGCAGGTGTCCGATCACATCTCAACGGGGTTTCCCAATGTGGATCGCATCTACGGAGGGGGACTGCCGGTTGGGCGGTGCTCTGAGTTGTTTGGGCCGGAAGGCACGGGCAAGTCGGCCTTGTGTGACATGCTCGCCTCCACCTGTACGCGACGCGGCGGATTCGTGGTCCTGATTGAGCCGGAGAACGCCAAGGAAAAATCCAAGCTGATGCAGGCGCGAGTGGAATCCGATTTGATGGTGTACCGGGCACCGCGATACGTTGAAGAGGGTTGGGATCTGGTGTGGAAACTGGTTGAGGGGATGAAGGCGCTGGATCGCAAGAGGAGCACCAAGGCTCCCCCCGGACCTCCGCGACTGTTCATCTGGGACTCCGTGGCGATGGGCGAGTCCAAGGAAGAGCAGGAGAAGGGTCCGCAGGCCAATGTCGTGGCTGGGGTGGCGCGGGTCATGTCGAGAAACATCCGACGAACGCCCAATGAAATGAAGCGGATCAACGGGCACTTTCTTTTCGTCAATCAGGTGCGCCCGGATTTTGGCGGTCGTTCCTTTGTGCCATCCTTTCATACGGTCGGCGCTTCAGCGCTGAAGTTCGCCTGCACATTGCGTGTGCAGACTTCGGCCTGGGCTATTCCGATAAAGGTGCGTCCGAAGACGGGTCTGCTGATTACCGTCGAGACGAAGAAGAACAAGGTATTCCCGCCCTTCCAGCGGACAAGTTGGGTGCTGGATTTTCAGCGCGGTCCCTCGGTTGAGTTGACCGCCTGGGAGTTGTTGCTTCGCAAGGGAGTATTCAAGCCGTCCAAGCAGGTGCCGGGTAAGTTTCATTGCAATTGGAACAAGCCGTTTACGGCAGAGCAGTATTTTCAGTTGATGGTGGATAGCCCTGATTTTTGCGAGAAGACATTGGAGGCGCTGGGGAAGGTTGGGGAGATTAAGTATACGGAACTGGCGGCGGCGGATGCCGATGAGTATCCCGACGAACGCTGAAACAAAAAACAACGCCAACATAAAGGAGCGTCATGGCCAATAAGAAGATCATTAAGAAGAGCGCGAAAGCGGAACCTGCCACCGGGGCACAAGCGCCGGAAGGAATCGTGGCAACCTACAACGTGGTTGGAGGAAAAACCTTCAACGCAACGCAGCAGGTTATCAGCCTGAAGAACCTGCACATCGACGAGGGTTTCAATCCCCGCTCCAAGCCGGGAAGCATCGACGAGATTGTTTCGTCGGTGAAGAAGCAGGGCATCATCACTCCGCTGCTTGTTCGCCCCAAGGGGCAGTCGGGTACTGACTTCCGGCTTATTGCGGGCACTCGTCGGTACGCTGCGGCGAAGAAGGCCGGTTTGACCGAGGTGCCGGTGGTCATTCGTTACGATTTGAACGACGACGACGACGCCCTGGCCGTGGCCATTGCCGAGAACTCGGACGATGCGCGACACGCGCTGAGTCCGTGGGAGATGACTGAGGCGTACTACCGGCTCAAGAAGGCTGGCTGGACGCCCACGCAGATCGCCGTGGAGACGGCTACCAGCACTTCCACCGTACAGCGCTACCTTACGCTGCGGGACGCGCCTAAGGATGTCAAGGAGCGCCTTAGTGACAGTTCGCGCCCGCTCTCGGTGGCTTCGGCGCTGATCCTGAGTAAGACGGATACGGGAGTTCGCAAGCAGGTGATGGATAAGATCACCAGTGACACATCCACCGACGAGGTCAAGCGCCTGGTGCGGGATACCGCGCGGGAGAATGATGTGGGTTCCGCCGTGACTGGCAGTGCATCCAGTAAGGCAACCCGGACGCGCGACGCGGCGATTACGGTGTGGGTCAACAAGCGGAAGATCACCGAGCAGATTTGTGCCATGTGCAAGAGCTACGTCTCGTATCCTGAAAACGAGCGGGATACGCATTCTTTCGCGGCGCTGCGGGGAGCCATTGCGTTCGGCCTTTGGTGTCGGACGGAGTGGAACGTGTCCACGCCACCGGCGTTTGATCCGAAGCAGTCCGACAATCCGGCGGAGGAGAAGAAACTCCTTGCCGAGTTCGAGCGGAAGATCGGTGCCATGGCCAAGCGAGTACGGATTGAGGAGGTGGCGCAGGAGGCCGCAGATGAGACACCCGGTGAATATGCCGATGAAGAACCCTCACCCGACTGATCCTCTTCGCGCTCATTGGGATGCTCGTTGTTTTAAGTGCGGTCGCACGGTGGGATGGTCCGGTACGCTCATGGACCGTCCACCGTGTCCGGCGTGCGGGGCAAACCTGAGCCGAGCCGATCTCGTTGCGGCGAACGACATCATTCGGGTGATTTTGGGAGAGTCAGAGGATGCAGGGACGGCAAAGAAAACCTCCTGACACGGCTACGAAGGTGCGGGCTACCGTCGGTGCCGCCGCCATCATCATATTGTTCCTGGCGGTGGTGGACGCGGTGTTGTGCATCGTCAGTTCGTGGTTCTATGGGGTGAATTGCGTCGCCTGCCTAGTCGTGGGTATTTTTCTCACCGTCTTTTTTGTGACGGAGCCTCCCCCACCCCCGCCCTGAAGGGATGAGCCATGAAAAAAAGTAAGCCCCCTTTGCCCGCTGTCTGGACCTACGCAAGAGGAATTAACCTCGTTGATTTTCGTCTGGCAGTGGCTGATTGCATTGGAGTGATGCGAGACCACGTTACGGAGGGGAGCGTGGACTGTGTGTTTGCGGACCCGCCATTCAACATTGGGCAGGACTATGATCCGCGCGATCGCAAGGCGGATCGCAAGCCATGGGACGAGTATGCGGAATTCACTGATGCGTGGATTGCCGCTGCGGTGGGATTGCTGCGTCCCGGAGGCGCGATGTTTGTGCACTGCGCCGATCACTTCGCCGATCTGGTGTCCCTGCGTCTAAAGATGGCCGGATTAGTGCGCATTAACTGGATCATCTGGCACTATCGGTTTGGACAGTATGGAGAGACGGCGTTCATCAATTCCAAGGCGCATCTGCATTATTTCATAAAGCCAGAGGGTAGGGGTGCCAAGGAGAAGCGTACTTGGAACGTGCAGGAGATGTTGGAGCCATCCCAGCGACTGCTGGATGGTGACAAGCGAGTGCAACAGGCCAAGTACGGTGGTCATCGTCCCTTTTTCGACGTGTGGTACGGCGATGGCCTTTGCCGTGTGCAAGGGAATAACGACGAGCGCACGAAACATCCCAATCAGTTGCCGGAGCTTTATCTTGCGCGGGTGATTCGCTGCGCGACCAATCCGGGTGATTTGATATTCGATTCGTTTTTAGGGTCGGGCACCACGAGCACGGTGGCAATTGCATTGGGTCGCAACTGCTACGGTTGTGAGTTGGTGCCGGAGGTGGCGGAGACAGCATGGAAGCGAACGCTGGCAGGTCCTAAGCGGGATGTGAAAGGTTCATTGGTCAGCGCTTCGAGCTTGCCAAGGGATGATGAAATCCGGGACGTGTGAACCTATGAAGCCGGTACTGCTGGATTTTAACAGTCACGTCCGCCGCTGCATCGAATGCCGGGCTACGGAGGACCTTGCCATGGGTAAGCAGCCCACGGGAGGGGTGTACACGGCGCTGACCAGCCTTGCCGCGTTCTTGGTGGCCAACCCGGACTGTGGGCCTATCTTCTATTGCGTGGACGATGGGGTGCCGGATTATCGTATGAAGGCGTTGCCGGAGTACAAGGAAGATCGCGAGAAAAAGAAGGCGCGCAGGACTCCGCAGGAACAGCGGAAGATCGACAGTCAGTTGTCCCTGGCGGATGAGATGTTCTCGCTGCTTGGTTGTGTGCGGGTGTCCAAGCCGAAGAACGAGGCGGACGACATCGTCGCGGAACTAGTGCGCCTGTTCGTCCTGGCTGAGGCGAATCCCGTGATTGTCAGCAGCGACCACGACATGTGGCAGATGGTGCGATTCGGGGTGCCCGTCTATGATCCGAGAGAGAAGCGCTGGATTGATGAGGAGAGTTTTCAGGAGCGTTCGGGTGTACGCGCCGATCTGTTTACACTTTATCGGGCGCTGTCGGGGGATCATAGCGATGGCTTGTCGGGAGTGCCGCAGGTGGGCGAGGGCAGGGCAGCCGAGTTACTGATGGCCGTGTTCGGTGATGGTCCGCTGGAGGGTCGTGACCTTGTTGGGGAGATCGTCAAGTATCTGAGGGCGAAGAAAAAAGAAGAGCGACGGCAGTGGGAGGAGAACACTCTTCTTGCAGCGGCGAAGGTTCGACGTGTGATGGGCGCGGTGGACTTGACGGCCCGGTGGCGAAGTGAAGGTTACGGACTCCTGGCGGAGGAAGAGGTCTGGGGACCTGTACCCGTGCCGCAGTACCAGTCGTTTCAGGAGTTTTGCGGAAGGCTTGGTATGAATGGCGTGCGGAGCAACATGCCGAGGATATATCCTCCGTTTGTTCGGGCTAACAAGCAAACGCTTCGGAGGTTCGCATGAAGATTGCACTGACTGCCGATGTGCATTTCGATTTGTACGTGTCGCTGTCGTCGGCGTCGCGGTCACGCCTGTCGGATATTGAGAATTGTTTCAGTTGGGTCATTGCCGAATCGCGGACAAGGGGATGTCACGCGCTGCTGGTGTTGGGCGATTTGTGCAACGACCGCGTGCATCTTCCGTTGCCTGTGATCTCGGTGGTGGCGCGTTCCCTGCGCGCCGCCTCGGAAGCGTTTGCGGGTGGCGTTGGTCTTCTGCCGGGCAACCATGACAGCTATCTTCGTGACCCATCGGTGACGGGCATGTCAATGCTGAAGGGTCTGAAGAACGTCAGGGTGTTTGATACGCCGGGCGTGTTCACGCTGGCCGGGCAGAACCTGTTTGGCATGGTTCCCTGGTACGCTGATCCGGCAATGATTGAGCAGGGTGTGGAAGAGGTGCGGAAGCTTCGCGTGAAGTATCTTTGCGGTCACGCGATGTTGGCGGGTATTCACGCGGGCAACGCTGGAGTGGATCGCGCCCTGTTTCAGGCAGATAGTTTTAACCATGTGTTTCTGGGGGACGAGCATCAGGCCAATGAGGTGCAGGACAACATGCTTTATCTGGGCGCGCCGTGCCAGTTTGGGTTCGGCGACGCGGGCGCGTCGCGTGGCTTCTGGATTCTTGACACGGACAAGGGCAGCTTGGATTTTATCGTCAACGAGGACAGCCCGCGATTCCATGCCATGAAGCCGGATGCGGACTTCACGGCGATTCGAGCGATTGACTACGTGCGCGTGGAGGGCCTGTGCCCTCCGGCGCTGCGGGAGCAGTGCGAATGGGTAGAATCAGAGGTGGAGCGGAGTGAGCAGTCCCCAGTGCGAATTGACCTGGCGCAGGAAACCTCGCAGGAGGCCATCTTTCGTCGGTACTTTACGCATGTGCTGGGGGCTGACAAGACGGAGCGAGTGGAGAAGCTGGTGGGTATGGCCATGAAGGCCGTGGTGGCAAAATGAACGATCAAAGTCAACCGAAGATGTACTTGCGGGATCGGCAGGTGGCGATTCGCAAGGAGATGGCGAAGTTGGATTTGGATACCTTGCTGTTAAGCAAGCCCACCGATATTGCGTACCTGACGGATTTTGACAGTGCGCATGCGCTGGCGGTCTTGACGCCGGATACGCTGGTGGTCCTTATGGAGTCGCATCTCAAGCCGCAGGTGAAGGAGCAGGCCCCGTGGGTTTCCGCCCGATTCTATAACGATGATTTGGGCGCGGCCATTGTGAAGTGTCTTTTGGATTGTAAAGCCAAGCGCGTCGGTCTGGACGCCGAGGACGTGGTCCTTTCCCAGTTGATGGCGATCAGTCGCGGTGTGGGGGTCACGCTGAAGTCAGAGCGGGTTGAGTTCGTACCCTCGGCGGGGATCATGGCGCATGTCCGGCAGATCAAGGACGACAATGAGGTGGCGCGCATTCGCGCAGCGGTGGGGATTACGGAGGATGCCTTTCTTGCCGTTCGCGCACAGATTCAGGCCGGCCAGAAAGAGAATTATCTGGCGGGGCTGCTGACATTTGAGATGCGATCCCGTTCGGCTGAAGAGGTCAGTTTTCCTGTGCAGGTCGCAACGGGTACGAATGGCGCTCATGCGTATCACCGTTCTTCGGATTCGGTCATGGCGATGGGCGATGCGATGATTTTGGATTGGGGAGCCAAGTATAAGGGGTACTGTTGTGACGTGACGCGCACTCTGTTTTTTGGGTCCGTCTCCTCCCGACTGGAGAAGATGCACCGGATTGTGTTGGAGACGTTAAACAGCGTTTTGGAGTTGGTTCGACCCGGTGTTACAAATCGACAGGTCGCACAGTTGGCAAATGATTTGATTGAGGCAGCCGGGTACAAGTTGATGCACGGTATCGGTCATGGGGTGGGCCGGGACTACATTGAACGGCCATCCTTTGGACTGCACGAGACGGAAGAGGAGTTGCAGCCCGGAATGGTGGTGTGCATCGAGCCGGGCGTGTACGTTCCGGGCGTGGGCGGTGTGCGAATTGAGGACGTGGTGCGAGTGACGCACTGTGGGAATGAATCACTGTCCAATCTGGATCGAACGCTGGAAGGCAATCGAATTATTTGAGGTGTCTATGAGTTTGGAAACCAGTACGAAAACTCCCTTGAGCGCGGTGGCCCTGGCGAAGGCCGTGTCAGGTATGACACATAAGGAGGGGGCGCTGTTTAAGCTTCTAGGCTTGGCGGCGGCGCTGCCGCACAATCATCCGCCCGATGATGGCGGGGAGGAGTGCCTGGCTTGTCTGGCTTGTGAGGTGGCGAAGGACATGGCGAAGCTGGCGGAGATGTGCCCACCTTTCCTGGTGAGCGCTAGTCGGGAGGGGTTGTTTAGTGGGGCAGCACCGTTGGCGCTGGAAGAGTGGACTCTTGTTGCAACGAAGACCAAGGATAAGCAGAGTTCGGCTGAGTACGGGTTGCGGGGACGGGTGACGACGCCTGATGGAAAGTCCTTGTTCGTGATGACTGCGCCAGTGGTGGAGTCGCGCAGGCCCAATCTTATCCTGACGCAGAGCGGTCGTGTATACGCGCTGGGAAAACCGGAGGCGGACTATGAGAAGGGATTTCCAAGCTGTTTGGAGGTGCTGGTAACGCACCTGTTGCCGGCCTCTGTGTAGGTTGGCGTTGCAGGAAACGAAGCCATGAAGATCGGCAAGTGCATATACGAGGACATTGGACCGTTCGTCAAGGCGGAGGTGGATTTCTCGTTCGCCGGATTGACAACGGTGGAAGGGCTGGTCCTAAACGATCCCTTTGCCAATGACAATGGTGCCGGCAAGAGCTATTTGTTCAGCGGCATTCATTGGTGCCTGTATGGCGAGGCGCTGGAAGCAGACCGTTGCGGGGATGGGGTGATTCGTACAGGCGCGCCGTGGGCGCGCATGACGACGAGCGTACTGGACGCGGCGAATGTCATAACGGTGCGGCGGTATCGCAGGCACCCGGAGTACGGTAATCGCGTGACCCTTAACGTAAATGGGAAGGATCGCACGGCGGGGACGGACGCACAAACGCAAGTGGAGATTGAGCGCCTGCTGGGAATGGATTTCACAGCGTCGGCGAATCGGTTGTTCTTCGGCGCTCGCCAGGAGGAGAAGGCGTTCTTCTCCGCGCCGGAGTCGCAGCGCAAGGCAATACTTGACAGTCTCATGGAGATGGACCTGTATACACAGGGGGAGGTCCGCGCCAAGTCTTTGCGGCAGGAGCAGCAGGTGGTGCAGCAGCGCCGCGCGTTGTTGTTGGAATCGCAACAGAGAGCGGTGGAGGTGTGCCGCAACACGCTGGAGGTTTTGCAGCGTCAACCGGTGCAGAATCTGCAAACAGAACTGGATCGTATTCAGCGCGAGGTGCGTCAGGCAGAGAAGGATCAGCAGCGTTTGGAAGTCAACCGGCAGAATCTCAACACACAGATGCTTCAGGTGCAGGGGGCGCACGCGGATCGACAAAAGGCGCACGGACAGCGGGTGGCGGAGTGGGAGAAGGCGTGTCGTGAGTACAACAATTCCATGGGCGATAGGCGCAAGGAATTGTTGGAGGTGGAGCGTGAACTGGGGCGCACCGAGGAACAGTTGCAATCGTTGACGAGCGGCGCGAAGAACTGCCCCACTTGCGGACAGCCCATAGTGCGGAAGGTATCCGCGAAGGATATCGCGGCCACACGGAAGAAGGCCAAGTCATTGGGTGTTCGCGCGGACTCCATCCAGATGCAGTTGGAGTTGGAGCAGCGGACGCCGCCGGAGAAACCGGAAGCCCCCGATGACCGTGAGTACCGGGAGTTGGAATTTAAGCTTCGTGAAGTCACGTCGGCCATTCGTGAAAAGGTGTCTTCGGTGCAGGCCGCGAAGCGGCAGCAGGCAGACATCGAGCGTCAGCAGCGGGAGTACGCGGGGCGAGTGGCGGAGGCGCAGGCGGCGCTGGCTATTGTCGTGGAGGCGGTAGAGGCGACGGGGCAGGAGGGGATCGCCAGTCAGCAGGACTTGGCGGATTGGGATATCGTGGTGGAGGCGCTGGGGAATCGTGGTGTGAAGTCGTTCCTGATGGAGGCGCAGTTACCGGAGATCAACCGTATCGCGTGCGCCTATGCGTCGCGGCTGCTGGGTGCGTGCGCCGAGATCAAGTTGGAAGCGACGACGACCCTCAAGAGCGGCGCATTGAGGGAAAAACTGTCAGCCGACGCCGTTCTGAAGAATCGTGCTCAGACACACGGGCAGGCCAGCGCCAGCCAGAAGCGCAAATTGGACCTCTCCCTGTTGCTGGCGTTCCGTGACGTGAGGACGCAGCGATCTGCCAAGCCCTTCGACCAGTTCTTTGCAGATGAGCTATTCGACAATTTGGATCGGGTGGGCACGGAGCGCGTGATTGAGATGTTGAAGGAGACAGCGAAAAAGTGTCCGGTCATCCTCGTGACGCACTCGGATCGTCTCCGGCAGATCGGAGATCGGCGCATTCGCGTTACGCACGACGCTGCAACGGGAAAGTCAGCCGTGGAGACCCTATAATCATTCAGCAAGAAAACTGAACCATCGTGATTCATCTTTCTTGCTGTGTGTTTTGATTGAAGATCAAACTGGTTGTGCGTATGGTTAAGGGAAGTCCGAAGGGCGACGGATTTGAGTTGGTAGTGTGTCGGTGCCTGTCCCGGTGGTCGGGATTTCCTGGCTGGGAAGACACGGAAGCGCGATTACTGCCTTTCCGTCGCCGCAGCACCAACGTACAGCCGGTGGACGGCTTGTGGGTTGGTGGCGCGGACATCCTGGCCAAGCCGGATCGGCGGTGGCCCTTTGCCGGTGAGGCGAAGAAGCAGGAGGAATGGAATTTTCACCAGTTGTTCACGGGTCGTGGGCCGGTTCTGGACGACTGGTGGGTACAGACGAGATACAACGCGAAGAAGCACGGTTTGCTTCCGCTTTTGATTTTTTCGCACAACAACGCGCCGTTGTACTATGTGCTTCAGGAGAGTGTATGGCGTCAGTTGCAAAAATCAGTCGTCGAAAAGGACCTCATACCGGTGAATCTCTTCGCGCTGGACGTATCGGGCATGGCGGTCGTAGTTGGGGCCATCTCCGACTTGATAAGGACGGTGCCGTACTCCTCCGTCCAGAGATTATCCGTGCCATTGACTCGTACATGAGCCAGCCGGGGGCGTTCACGAAGGGAGGCAAGGCGCTTTCACGCGACGCGGCGAGATATATGCAGCAAGCCTATCCGAAGTTATTCACGGACCTTAACGCGGCGGAGCGCGTGTGGGATGAGTTGATGGGGTTTGTCGCCCGCGTGCTCCTGGCCGGCCATCCGTTTGTGCTGCGGGGCATCGGCACGCTGCGGCCCTATGTGAAGCAGGGTCGCAAGTGTCGTCACCCCAGCCTCCAGAAGAGCATCAAGGTTCCTTCCCGCTGGTATCTCAAATTATTCGTCTCTCCGCACATTCGCGCGCAGTTCCGGCGTTTCCCGGTCGGTGATGGTAAGGAAGGGGCGGAATAGACCATGGCGCTCACGGAGGAAGAACTCGCCATTGTCACGTCTCTGTTCACCCAGGGGCGCGCCTATCTCCATGAGAATGGGGTGTCGGCGGAGTCTCTGCGGAACATCCTGTCGCGTGAGGACGTGCTCTCCTATTTGCAGGCGCTATCCAACGAGGCGGTGGAACAGCCAGGGATGATGGAGCGGGTTCAGTTCCTGGCAAACAGGCGACTGCGCCGCATGGTTCCCAAGGCGCTGGATGTGTACGAGGCGGCGCTGGATGGCACGACGTACCTCAAGGATGAAAAGGGACAGTACGTGGTGGACAAAACCGGAAAACGGTTTGTCGTCAAGTACGGGCCGGGTCCCCAGCAGGTGATGGTGGCGCAGGACGTACTCAATCGGGCGAATGTGCTTCCGGGGCAGGAGTATGCGCCGGTGACGAGTGCCGGGGTCAAGCGTTTGGTGGACGAGGCGAGGACGCCGCCGGAGATCGTTTACCGATCTGGTCTCAGCAACCCGGAACGGCTATTGAGCCGTGAGCGAGTGCGCTCCGTCCTGGATCGCATATCGCTTCAGTTTCCAGCGTTGCGGGAACAGGCGGAGAAGAAACTGTTGCGCGGACCGCGACCGTTGAGTAAAGCCTATGAAGAAGAAGAAGAAAAATCAACCCCACAAGAAGCCGTTGCCACCCGTCAAAACGAGTCCACCGCGCAAGCGGAGGCCGCCCGTGGTCGTGCCAGCGCCTCAAACCTCGTCTCGCGTGGGCGACGCCGCAAGAGTCGCAAAGATTCGGCAGCGGATGGCCAATGATCGGAGGACGGTGTTTGATCGGGCCGCCGAGCAGTTACTGTCTGGTGAGTTGAACCGGGATGACGAGTTGGTCAAGTGTCTGATGGAGGGGAGCCGGGAGGACTTCGAGAAACTGGCACCGGAGGAACGCCAGGTCGTGACGAACTGGTTGTCGTCCGCGCTGGCGGATGGGCATACGGACAATGCGATTCATAACGCGCTGTGGGATGCCGATTACCTGTCCAAGCCAGTTTCAATTGAAGAGTTCATCGAAGACGACAACTACCTGGGTAGTATCAAGCATTCGCTTTATCCGATCTGGAAGAAGGACCTCTCCTACATCTTTTCCCCGAAGAATCGCATCTACCTCGTCGTGCTGACGGGTGCCATTGGTACCGGCAAGACGACGGCCGCCGCCATCGCTCTCTTGTACAAAATCTACCAGATGTCGTGTCTTCGCAACCCAGCGAAGTATTACAACCTGCTGGAAGGGTCGCGCATCGCTTACGGGATTTATTCGATCACGCTGAGACAGGTCGGCGACACGGGGTACGACAAGTTCTTAAATCTGCTCGACTGCTGCCCGTACTTTAAGCAGACGTTGCCGAGAGACCTGTCCATCAAGTCCAAGGTGCGATTCATGGGCAAGGCCCCCTATGACAATCACCGGATGGAGGTGGTGGCAGGTTCCAGGGCGGTTCACTCCATCGGGCAAGACCTTTATAGTTTTTTGCTCGATGAGGCGAATTTTTTGACAGAAAAGAAGGATAAAGAGCGCGGAATCCTGACGGGTAACGCATACGAAATCTATGACAGCGTGATGTCTCGTCTGGCCTCTCGTTTCATGCGCGCTGGAGGAGCCATACCGGGCATCGGCATCCTCATGTCGTCCAAGAAGGCGCAGACCTCGTTCTTGCAGGATCGTCTGGCGAAGCTGACGAAGGGTGCCTACAAGGAGGGTCAGTGTGGCGAGGTAGCGCCGGGCGTGTACGTCGCGGACTATTCCCGTTGGGATGTGGAGCCGGATCGCTATAAGCTTCCCCCGTTCTCGGTGCAGGTGGGTTCCCGGCTGGCTCCCAGCCGCATCCTCATGAAAGGGGAGGTAGCTGTTCCGGGCACGAAAGTCATCAAGGTGCCGGGGGATTGGTTGTGGCGTTTTCAGGAGGATATTGAAGGAGCGCTGCGCGACGTGGCGGGCGTGGCCACTTTCGGCATGTCCCCGCTCATTCACGACCGACAGAGTATTTTTGATGCGTGCAAGCCCGAACTGAAGCATCCGTTTACGATGCCATCCATTGTCATTGATGATCGAATTGATTCGCCCTACATTCAGGACTACGTGCGGGTCGATGAAATTACGCGCATTGTCGCGTCGCGCCGGGTGCCTCGCCTCAATCCTCTGCGTCCGCGATTCATGCACATAGACGGATCATTGAGCGGTGACTCGACGGGCATTGCCATGGGCCATCCTTCATCCATTGTGCGGATCAAGCGCCCGCATGGCGACGGCACACAGACAGAGATCATGCTCCCCTACGTCATCGTTGATTTCATGCTCCGGGTTCGTCCTCCCGCCAACGGGCAGATCGACATGAGCAAGATACGTTCGTTCGTTCTGTGGCTGCGCGAGATGTACTCAATCATGCGGGTCACGTATGACGGCTACCAGTCGGCGGATGCGTGTCAGATATTGTCCAAGGCGGGTGTGGAGTCTGGCGTGTTGTCCGTGGACCGCGACGATGAAGCGTACCTTTTCCTTCGCTCCGCGTTCAGGGAGCATCGAGTGGCGTGCTACAGCTATGAGCCGTTCATTGGGGAGGTTCTCGACCTGGAACATTTCCTGGACAAGAAGAAGGTAGATCACCCGCTGGCTGCGTCTTCCGGTGGCAAGGGGAGCAAGGACGTATCGGATGGGGTGGCGGGGGTCATCTACCACTGCATGACGGACCCGCGCGCCATGGATGCGGCGGTGGATAGCGAGATGGTCATTGATGCCGCCGGAGAGATTGTGGCCGTGTCCGCCAATCAGGGCGGAGGTGGCGAGACCATTACCGGAACGCCGATTCTGGTTCCGCAGAAGAATTCAGCAGTGAAGCGACTGGCGCAGAAGGGCATTGATCTGGATCGCCTGGCGAAGAATGCTGACGAGTGACGAGGAGATCGTCGTACTGGCTGTAGTAGATGGAGTCGAGCATCTGGAGGAAGTCCCGCAGGTGGAGGCTGCTTAGTCGCCACCCCAAGGACGTAGATAGGCGAACGCGATCATAGGTCACAATGGACTCTCTACCGAGGAAGTTGCACACAGGACAGCCTTGCGGGTCAAGGGCGGTGCCCTTGGCGTGGTTGCGGCGCAGCAAGTCTGCTATGGCCTGCGGGGAGGTGCAGTCACATAGCTGTTTCCAGCGGGAACGGGTGATGTCTAATTCGGGGATGCTCATTCTCAGAGGGTATAACCGGGGGTCGCATCCCGTAAACAACGATATGCGCGGAATTACTGGGAACGGTCTAAATACCGGAATTTCACACATG